>Ga0307517_10001075_pt1 | contig 46366 bp, 34 predicted proteins | sample 23_EM_MG_FD_194515 | JGI IMG/M metagenome (GOLD analysis project Ga0307517, IMG submission 194515) | Populus trichocarpa ectomycorrhiza microbial communities from riparian zone in the Pacific Northwest, United States - 23_EM | ecosystem: Host-associated > Plants > Roots > Unclassified | place...
ACACCACTCTGGTGGGCTGCGGAGCGCGGGCATGAGGGAATAGTAAGAATGCTATTGGAACGAGAGAGTGTCAATCCCAACACTGCAGATACGCAATATGGTCGAACACCACTCTGGTGGGCTGCGGAGTGCGGGCATGAGGAAATAGTAAGAATGCTATTGGAACGAGAGAGTGTCAATCCCAACACTGCAGACACCCAATATGGCCGAACACCACTCTTGTGGGCTGCGTGGTGCCGGCATGAGGGAGTGGTCAGAATGTTATTGGAGCGAGCGGATATTAATCCCAACACTGCAGACACCAAATACCGTCGAACACCACTCTGGTGGGCTGTGACGCGCGGGCATGAGGGAATAGTAAGAATGTTATTAGGACGAGAGGGTGTCAATCCCAACACTGCAGACACCCAATATGGTCGAACACCACTCTGGCGGGCTGCGGAGCGCGGGCATGAGGAAATAGTAAGAATGCTATTGGAACGAGAGAGTGTCAATCCCAACACTGCAGACACCCAATATGGCCGAACACCACTCTTGTGGGCTGCGGAGCGCGGGTATGAGGGAATAGTAAAATTACTATTGCAACGAGAGGATATCGATCCCAACACTGCAGATACCGAGTATGGTCAAACGCCACTCTGGTGGGCTGCGGAGCGTGGGCATGAGGGAATAGTAAGAATGCTATTGGAACGAGAGGGTGTCAATCCCAACACTGCAGACACCCAATATGGTCAAACACCACTCTTGTGGGCTGCACAGCGCGGGTATGAAGGAATAGTAAAGTTGTTATTGGAGCGAGAAGATCTCAATCCTGACATACCCGGCCCCAGCGGCAAAACAGCGCTTGACATTGCTGTCTCTCGCGAACATTCAGGTGTTGTGCAGTTACTTTCCCAACCTTGCCCTCCCTATTCATCCCAATCCATACCGGAAAGGCCGCAGATATAGGGCAGAACACCCTGCCGCGGGGAGCATTCTGAACAACGGTATGAAAAGAACAATCCATCTCAGCGATGGTGGGAAAGAGCGAAAGAAACACCGGGGAGTCCCCACCTAGGCTGCCGGGCCTGCTCTGTAGCCCCTTCCAGCCTTTCCCGGAGGCCTACCTCCCATCATCGAAGCTGCCACCCAGAACTCGGCCCCTCCTCACAGCAACGATTCTTCTGTCCGCCATTACTTCCTTCTTTGGTTTCTCTTCTATTTCCTCCCTGTCGGTCTTTACTTATCACTACTCTCACTTCATACATCCTTGTATCATAATGTATGTTTGCAAAAAATCCTTCTACTCTCTGCATAATCTGCCCCCCTCCCTCTTCTCTTCTTTCTCCTTCGCGTCTCTATTTCCTCTCCCTCTCTCTCACTTACCCATACGGTACGCTTTCCAACCCCGTTTATCATCCCCCACTATTAGACCACTCATTTTCTTCATTTTCTTCTCTAGGTGGTCTCTTTTTTCTAGGGCCCTATACCACGGCAATGCATTATATAATACCTTCCCCCCCGTGTTTCTTACCAATGCTCTTCACACAACGTATGATATTTATATAGCCTTGTTTCTACGGGGTCGTATTTAGTACGCTAATGTCTAGCATGCTCATGTGTGTTCACTACTAGTTCGTAATCGGTGCACTGGATTCCAAGCTATTAGCCTCCCCCTGCGGGTAGTATCATACATTTATCCTACGTAGGAAGGAACTATGCAAACATAGTAAACTTCCCCGACTCCTTAATTGCACAACGCTCGGTTAGACAGCTGGCAGGATGGGTGAGAAGCAGAACACGATACCTCCTATATATGAAAGTCTCTACGGCGACCAGTCGGGGGATTAATCACCTCAGCCAGAATAGAAGCCACCGCAGAATCATTTAAAAAAAAGAACGCTACCCGACCATCACGATGTACACATATCTCCACCCCCTACCCCCACAACCCAATAAACCGCCATGAACCGCAGGCTTCCTTATTCATCCCATCCCCGCACGGCCGATACGACAGCGCCTCTTACGACTTGTGGACTACCAATCTAGCAAAACCACCCGCAGAGATCTCCCTCTCCGGGGCGTACTTATATATACCGGATTGACCCCGCCGAGTATAAACGACGAGAATATGTTTCTCGTGGATTAATGGTTCGGTGCTGGGCGGGTGGGTGATAGTGCTTGAGGGGATTGGGCCCACACGAACAAAGGCTAAACAAGTCCAACGAAATCCCGTACGGTATAAAATGAAAAGCTCCTCCCCCCCGGGTACTTCTAAAAAAGGCTTATGGGATGGTACTCCACCAGCCTCCCGGCAGATACATCCTGTCACTTCACTCCGCTTCCATTTGATCCAAGCCATCCGTTGAAGAGTTGAGATTTCACCCAAAACTGACATTATCTCCCGACTCGTGATGCCCGACATGGAAGTCGGACATAGTACCCTAAATTGGACCTCCCATATCGTGGGTCAGATATATGTGCAGTGCTGTAAGCTAGTGCTCTTCGGAATCATGCCCTATCACTCGCAAAGCTCTTAACCCCCAGCCAGCCGCCACTCTATGCTAGGCATAGCGACGACGGACATTTCTGACCGTACCGAACGAACACCGTGTCTGCCGGTGGGTCTTTTCCACCCCGGTAAAGCTCAGTTCTGGAGTTGGTATTGTTGGAACCTGTAGTTATGGGTGTGCTCTCCTCTTGTCTGTTGCTGTGGTTACGAGTGATACCTCGTGACCACTTACGTCACCCCTTGTCCCCTCTCTCAAATCTTCGCCCCTCTTCTCTCTCCCTTCTTGTTTCTTCTCTTATTTTTCTCTCCTAATTCTCTTCTTGTTCAATAAGCAATATAAGTCTTTTGCTTTTTCCGGTGATCACTTTCCTTTTGAACCTGTGGAACTACTCGCTTCCACTCTTTCGCACCCGATAGCTCTCAACAGGTATAGATCTTCCTGTCGGCTCGGATGAAGGGATTGGGATGAGATGTTGGCGGCTGGTTGGGTCGGTTGACGAGGAGGAGTATGAGTATTATTTGCTGTATAATAGTGATTGAGCGAGAGGGCCTTCCACCGCTGCTACGCGGGGCTTCGTTGCGTCGGGTGGTTTCGTGGTATATCACCAGCGCGGGTGGGCGAAGTGTGGCCTGGGTCTGGCTGGGTAATTGCTCTTATGAGTGACTGAGCGGGGGGGGACTGGGGGAGATATGAGGGGGTGATTCCGGGAGGTGTATCTTCTGGTTTTGCAACATCACTTACGAATGGGAAAGTTGGGATACCCGGGTGTAAGAGCTTGGGAGTGTGAGTATAGAAGCATAGGAACTCCCGGGACCTCAAGGATGGGTATCTGATTTGATAGGGAATAGTTTATTGCTGTCGGCTGTCCATTGGTGCTTTGAATAAAAGGATTTTTGACTGCATGTAGCCCTATAGATATAGGAGGAATTTGGACTTGTTTTACTCGGAAAGAGATTTTAACTTGGGGAGTTAGAGTCTACTGAGATCTGGAATCTTTTATGGTATGGGTTGTTTAACCTCTAGGGAAGCATTATGAAATCTGGTTGTGACATATAAAAAGTGTCCTGTAGAAAGGAGAGTTGTGGTAATTGTATTTGGATTAGGTGGAATCTGTTGAAAAGATGTTTATTGGAGAGAGGTTGGAAGGGTTTATAATGGGTTGGGGTTTTGGATTAGCTTTTTTAAACTTTGTGGTGCGGCAGCGAACTTTATCTAGGCATGGGATTTATTGTGTGGTGATAGTAAATATTTTATTTTATTTTATTTTTACTTTGTGGGTTCTTTATTAAGTATGCTCGTTGTTGTCGCGGTAGTAGTACTAAACAACCTCACCTTTACGTTTGGCCCTTGGTGCTGTGGGGGCGCGTTTCCGGGAGTTGTAGTCTTGTAGAACCATGGATTGCCCCTCTATCCGAATAGCCACTGTTGGGGATGTGTGGTGCGGAACTCGTGTCTCACAGTCATCAGTGTGATGATGTTTACTCAGCAGGAGATGATTGGATAGTAGTTTTGGCAGCTGGGCCCCTTTTTTTCAGCCTGGCTTGTCCAAATTCCATAAAAGCTCCGGCATCGCTACAAGAGTTATCGCTATAGCATAGCTACGCTCGCCAAACGCTTCGGACACCATGAGCACAACATATCAACACTCGGTCTTGATTGGCAACGACAATGTCAACTGCAATAACGTAGCGAATTATCGTGACAATACCTTCAACCTGAACAATATCATAGCCGATGAGAACCCAGAAATAATGAAGTGGCTCTCGCCACTGGACCCTAGGGGAAGGCATCACGATGTGCGTACCGACAGGATCGACGGTGTGGGGAATTGGCTTTTAGAAACAAACGAGTTTCGGAAGTGGAGGAGTTATGAGGGCGGGGCAGATAGGGCGGTCTTATTTTGCAGCGGGAATCCGGGAGTGGGGAAAACATACCTAAGGTAAGTTCCCGATCCATCTGGAAGAAGTGGGAATTATCACCGACGGTCAGCAATATTAGTTCCTTAGTGATCGATGATCTGTGCGACGGACCTTGTTCGGAAGAAATTGCAATCGCGATGTTCTACTGCGACTTCCGCGACCAGAGGGAGCAGACAACCACCAACATCGTAGGAGCCATCCTTAAGCAGCTGGTAGTTAGAGGGGAAGTGCTGGAGCACGTGCAAGAGGCTTTTAAGAAAGCGAAAAAGGAGGTTGGGAGTCGAGGTCTGCGACTTCCGGATATGGTGCAGATGCTAAAGCAGGCTGTTACTACATTACCCAGGGTGTTTATCTGTATTGATGCTCTGGATGAGTGCCCCCCTCAGCATCTATCAGGGCTTCTCGTGTCACTACGGGACACCCTTCATGAGTCACCGGGGGCGCGAATCTTTTTCACTGGGAGGCCTCAGGTTCAGGCCGAAATTGAGAAACGCTTCACGGGCAGTGTTATAGTACCGATTAGTCCGAAGGTGCACGACATAGAGAGATACTTGGAGAAGAAGTTGGAGATGGACACCGAGAGTGACGCAATGTCCGATGCTTTGCGAGCGGACATCTTGAGAGTTATTCCACAAAGGATCTCTGGAATGTGCGTAGTTGAATCCCTAGTTCTCATTTCGTGCATAATCTTAGATTGACTAACCACGGTATTTAGATTCCTCCTTGTCTCACTAGCAATCGACACTATACTGGGAGGGGTTACCATCTCAGAGAGGAAGCGAAAGTTGAACGAGATGACAAAGGGCAATCATTTGGGGGATGTGTATGGGACAACTCTTGAACGAATAAAGGCTCAGAAGGGTAGCAGATCCAGACTCGGGATGGATGCTCTGATGTGGGTATCGAATTCGGAGCGGCCGTTGAAGGATAGCGAGCTATGCCATGCCTTGGGAGTAGGGATAGGATCCGCGGATCTAGATGTTGAAAACGTTCCTACAATCCGAACACTGATAGGATCTTCTCTGGGGCTTATCACAGTTGAGGCATCCTCCTCCATCGTCCGGCTTGTCCACTTCACTTTGCAAGAGTATTTATCCAACAATCCGGGCCTGTTCCAAAGCCCACACTCGATGATAGCGGAGGTTTGCTTGACATACCTTAATTTTCGTTGCGTCCGGGAACTTTCGCCAACTCTTCTTTCTGCCCCACCGATAGTCCCCTTTGTTGAATATGCTTCTTGTTATTGGGGAAAGCATACGGGGAAAGAGAAGACGGAGAGTGTTACTCAGCTTGCGCTCCAACTCCTAGCTAGATACGAGGAACATATAGCGTCTCGGCTTCTCTTGCTACAGTACCATGGGTACAACGGATATTTTTGGCAAGACCCGAATGATAAGAAGTTTATGCCTAAGGGCTTTACAGGGCTCCATGGAGCGGCATTCCACGGGATCGGGGAGATAGTTCCTGCTTTATTGGCGATCAAAGGGTGGAGTATTAACGAAAGAGACAACATGGGTCGAACGGCCCTTTGGTGGGCAGCTATGGGATGTCATGAGGGTGTTTTAAGGATGCTACTACAGCTGAAGGATATCGATCCCAACGCCGAAGACACTGAATATGGTCGAACACCACTCTCGTGGGCTGCGGGGCGCGGACATGAGGGAGTGGTCAGAATGTTATTGGAGCGAACGGATATTAATCCCAACACTGCAGGCACCCAATATGGGAGAACACCACTCTCGTGGGCTGCAGAGGGCGGACATGATGGAGTGGCTAGAATGTTATTGGAGCGAGCGGATATTGATCCCAACACTGCAGACACCCAATATGGTCAAACACCACTCTCGTGGGCTGCAGAGCGCGGACATGAGGGAGTGGCTAGAATGTTACTGGAGCGAGCGGATATTAATCCCAACACTGCACACACCCGGTATGGTCGAACGCCACTCTCGCGGGCTGCGGGGCGCGGACATATTGGGGTGGTTAGAATGTTATTGGAGCGAGCGGATATTAATCCCAACACTGCAGACACCAAATCTGGTCGAACACCACTCTGGTGGGCTGCGGAGCGCGGGAATGAGGGAATAGTAAGAATGCTATTGGAACGAGAGGGTGTCAATCCCAACACTGCAGACACGCAATATGGTGAAACACCACTCTGGTGGGCTGCGGAGCGCGGGCATGAGGGAATAGTAAGAGTGCTATTAGACCGAGAGGGTGTCGATCCCAACACGGCAGATACCCAATATAGTCGAACACCACTCTGGTGGGCAGCGGGGTGCGGACCTATTGGAGTGGTCAGAATGTTATTGGAGCGAGCGGATATTAATCTCAACACTGCAGACACCGAATATGGTCGAACACCACTCTGGCGGGCGGCGGAGCGCGGGAATGAGGGAATAGTAAGAATGCTGTTGGAACAAGAGGGTGTCGATCCCAACACTGCAGACACCGAATATGGTCAAACACCACTCTGGTGGGCTGCAGAGCGCGGGCATGAGGGGATAGTAAGAATGCTATTGGAACGAGCGGATATCAATCCCAACACTGTAGACACCCAATATGGTCGAACACCACTCTGGTGGGCTGCAGAGCGCGGGCATGAGGGAATAGTGAAATTACTATTGCGACATGGGGATATCGATCCCAACACTCCAGATACCCGATATTGTGAAACACCACTCTTGCGGGTTGCGCAGCACGGGTATGAGGGAATAATAAAGTTGCTATTGGAACGAGAGGACCTCAATCCTAACATACCCGGCCCTACCGGCGAAACAGCCTTTGACCTTGCTGCGTCTTACGAACATTCAGGTGTTGTGCGATTACTCTCCGAACCTTGGCCCTCCCTTCCCATCTCAACCGATACTGGAAAGGCGGCAAACATAGGGCGGGATACTCTCCTACAGGGGAACCTCCTGAACAGCAGTAAGAAAAGAACAATCCATCTCACCGATGGTGGGAAACAGGGAAAGAAACACCGGGGGGCCCTCGCCTAGGCCGCCGAGCCTGCTCTAGAGCCCCTTCCAACCTTTCCCGGAGGCCTACCTTTCACCGTCGAAGCCCCCCCCCCAATACTCATCCCCTCTTCGCAACAGCGATTCTTCCCCCCACCATTATTTCCTCCTTAGTTTTTCTCTTCTATTTCCTCCCTATCGGCCCTTCCTTGTCACCACTCTCAGTTCTCAGTTCATACACGCTTGTTACATCACAATGCGCAGTGCGTGTAGGCAAAAACGCTATTATTCTCTGCTTAATACCCAAACACGAGCTCATACACGAGCGTGAAAGAATCAACTCCTAGACTCCCGTGGCCTCTAGCGCACAATCTCTGCCCCCCATCTTTTCCTTTTGCTCTTTCGCGTCTTTATTTCCTTTCAGCCTCTCTCATCCTTCACTATTCGACATTTTTTAGTTTTCTTCAGATATTTTCTTCTGGGGTCTTATATCATGGCGATACATTATATAATACCTTCCCCTTGGTGTTTCTTACCAATCTGCCCTTCACAACATATGATATTTATATAGCTTTATTGCCGTCGTATTTAGTACGCTAATGTCTGGTATGATTATGAGTGTTACTGGTTTGTAATAGGTGCGGTGACTTCTAAGTGATTAACCTCCCCCTGCGGGTAGTATCATACGTTTATCCTACGAGAGTAAAGAACTAAGCAAACATAGCAGACTTGATCGATTCCTTGATAGTATAGTACAGCACCCGGTTAGATAGCTGGCAACATGAACGACAAGCAGAACATGATACCTCCTGAATATGAAAATGTTTGTGGCGACCAGTCGGGGGATTGATTACCTCGGAAGGAGTAGAAATCACCCTGGAATTCTCAAACACAAAATTGCTACTCGACCGTCATGATTTACTGATACATACAGTATATATCTACTCCTCATCCCCACAATCCAGGAAATCGCCGTGAATCGTAGGTTTCCTTATCCATTCCTTAAGTGCATGGAGGGATATGACAAGACCTCCTACAGATCGGGGACTGCCGGTGTAGTAAAGGGACCCGCGGCGATCTCCTTCTCGGGGTATATGTATACAAGGCACGACGGCTGATTCTCGCAGAGTATAAGCTGCGAGAATATGTTTCTCGTAGGTTGATAGTTCGGGGGTGAGGGGTATGGCCAGGTGGATCCTATTAGGTGATGGGGCTGGGCGTGGACGAAGGCTAAACGGATCAGCAAAATGCTGTATAAAACAAAAATCTCCTTCCTTCATCTTCTGGGCACTTCTGAAAAGGCTCGCCGAGCGATACTCCACCAACCTCCTAGCAGATGCGTTCTGTTACTTCGCTCCGTTTCCATTTAATCCAAGCCACCCGTTAAAAAGTCGAGATTTTATTCAAAACTAACGCCATGCCCCGGCTTGTGGCACCCGACATGAACGCCGGACATAATACTCTAAATTGGATCACTCATATCGTAGGTTATCTACTGTACATGTGCTGTGATGTAAATTAGTGTTCTCAAGAATCATACCCCATCACTCGCAAAGCTCCTAACCTCGAGCTATGCCTCGCTAAGGTATGCCAGGCATAGCGACGACGGACATTTCTGACCGTACCGAACGAACGCCGTGTCTGCCGGTGGGTCTTTTCCACCCCGGTAAAGCTCAGTTCTGGAGTTGGTATAGATCTTCCTTTCGGCCCGGATGACGGGATGAGGAAGAGATGTTGGCGGCTGGTTGGGTCGGCTAACGAGGAGGAGTACGAGCATTATTTCCTGTGATTGAGCGAGACGGCCTTCCCCCGCTGTTACGTAGGGTTTCGTTGTGCCGGGTGGTTTCGTGGTATATCCCTAGCGCGCGGGAGCGCAAAGTGTGGCCTAGGTCTGGCTGGGTAATTGCTCTTACGAGTGACTGGGTGTGGACTGGGAAGCATGTGAGAGGGTGATTTCGGAGGGTGTATCTTCTGGTTTTCCGTCATCACCTATGACCGGGAAAGTTGGGATACTCGGGTGTAAGAGCTTGGGAGTGTGAGTATGGAAGCATAGGAACCCTCGGGACCTTAAGGATGGGTATCTGCGTTGATAGGAAATAGTTTATTGCTGTCGGCTGTCCATTGGTGTTTTGAGTAAAGGGATTTTTGACTGTATGCAGCCCTTATAGATATAGGAGGAATTTGGACTTGTTTTACTCGAAAAGAGATTTTAACTTGGGGAGTTAAAGTTGACTGAGGGTTGAAATATTTTATAGGAGACAAGAGGTAACTTATGGGCTGTTTGACCTTTAGGTAAGGATTATGAAATCTGGTTGTTATATAAAAAGTTTCATGTAAAAAGGAGGTCTATGGTCATTGTATTTGGAGAGGAGTTTCGGTTTGGAGGATTAGGTGATTGTTGGAACCTGTTGAAAAGGTGTTTGTTGGAGAGAGGTTGGAAGGATTTATGATGGGTCGGGGTTTGGTTTAGCTTTTTTAAATGTTGTGATACTTTATCTAGATATGGAATTTATCTTTAGTGTATGGTAATGTGCAGTGTACTCGGTATTAGGGGTATTTCGGGCGCGGTGCCACGAAATGTCTGGGTTTATTTCCTATTCTGGGGGTGCGCCCGACTTTTGCTGCCCTTACAAAAAAAGCCACAAAACGCGTTTGTATGGTGGAAAACCCTAGTTACCGTATATGGGGTGCGCCCGACTTTTGCCTACCCCCGAGTACATGTAAAATAATAATAATAATAAATTTTACTTTATTTTATTAAGTGTTGTTCTAAAGAGACGTATGCCCGGTGTTGTCGCGTTCAGTAAAGCCCAAACGGCCTTACCTGAACGTTTGGCTCTCCGTGTTGTGGAGGTGTGTTTCCTGGAGTTAAAGAGCCATGGATTGCTCCTGTACCGGGGGTTGTGGGTAAGTCTGTCGAACACTTCAATTACAACCACAGCGATTGAAATTTCAACTCAGTTGACTTGTCATATTTTTGGTTTTTGACCAATCGAGATCCTTGGACCCCACTTCACGACGGCTTCAAGTCTTTAGGTTAAGAGCATCCTACTCTTACTCTAATTTCATCACTGGAAGATAGATTTCTCTCTTCCATCTATTATTTTTACTCCCTCATCTTCCATTAACTCCACAGTATCTGGTAATTATGGTTAAGCGAGGGTCTACTATGGTTTCGGCGACCAAGGTTGCTAAGGCGGGTTTGGTAGCTTCGGCTGCCTTACAAAAGATAATGGACTTGGAGAAAGAAGTATCCAAGTTGTGACATCATGTTTCTGTCTTGTCGAAGAGGAATCATGTGTTGCAGAAAGAGGGGGAGAAGGGGAAGAAAGAGGTAGAGGTGGCAGTTTCTGAGGTGGCTTCGCCCGAGAGGGTTAAGGAGCCTGAGCCGCGTATGGTGGCTGAGCCCTTGGAAAAGATGAGTGGCGTGATTGTGGCGGATGGTGAGGAAGATGTTTGGGTGGCGCCTGTGGCGAAGCCAGTGGTGGCTGAGTCAAGAGTGGTGTTAGGGGAAGATGAGCCCGAGGTGGCGTTGGTGAGGCTGCCGAAGGGTAAGAAGAGGAGGTTCCCGGTTGGGGGTCATGAGAGTGGAGGTGAGGATGAAGCCAAAGTGATGACGGTGATTCCGGTGGTGGAAGAGAGGGAGGTGATGATGGTACCTTTGGGGCCACGTTCGGAAATGGAGAGGAGGGGGATGGACCTAGTGTCAGGGGGTGGAATGTGGTAAGACAGGAGTACGGGTTTGTGGACCGGAGTTTGGTAGGCGAGTACAATGGGATGTTAGGTGATTCCTATCGTACCAGAGGGGGTGGTGCCCGTGGGTAGGTGAGAGGGAATTTTAGAGGCGGATTTGTGGAGAGGGGTCATAGGCCGTTCTGTTGAGGTTTGACCAGGGTCAGGAGGGGCTTAGGATTTGCAGCGGGCGGAGACTGTGGGCGCTAAAGACTCACATGATTAGGCTCGGGGCTTGTGTGTGGCTCGATGGATGGTAATAGGGGTTGGAGTTGAGGTTGTGATGTGGAGTTTTTTTGTTTAAAATTTTTTTTTTTTGGTTTGTGTTAGTGGATATGGTGATGAAGGGGAAAGGGCGAGCAGAAGGTACAGGTCCACCTCACCCGTTAGGCGTACTGATAGGGTATTTGATTGCGGGAAATGATGGGTTAGGGTTGACGGCTGGGTGTGCGGGTTGATGTATGTCTCCTGCTATTGCACCGCTCGGGAGGATGGATTTTGGGTAGTGGGCGGATAGGGGATTTGGGATGTTGGCGGATTTGGTTGAATAGGATAGCGACAACGCTTTAGAGTAGCATACAGGTCGCGAAATGAAAAAAGTGTTTAAAAAAAAAAGAAGTCTGTCGAACCCCCCTCATTGGCTCCATGCCCTCTGGGCCACTCAGCGAGCGGCGTTTGCTCGAGCCTGGCGCCAAGAGTTCGACAGACTTTTTTCCAACCCCTAGTACAGTATCCGAACATCACTGTTGGGGATGTGTGGTATGGAACTCATGTCTCACAGTGAACAGTGCGGCGGTGTTTACTCAGCAGGAGATGATTGGATAGTAATTTCACCCGCTGGAGTCCCTCTTTTTTCAGCCCGGCGTGTCCAAATTCCATAAAAGCTCCGGTATCGCTACAACAGTTATCGCTATAGAATAGCTACGCTCGCCAAACACTTCGGACACCATGAACACAACGTATCGACACTCGATCTCGATTGGTAACAACAATATCAACTCCCATAACGTGACTAATAGTCATAACAATACCGTAAACAATATCATAGCCGATGAGAACCCAGAAATAATCAAGTGGCTCTCGCCACTGGACCCCAGAGGAAGGCATCACGATGTGCGTACCGACCGGATCGACGGTGTGGGGAATTGGCTTTTAGAAACAAGCGAGTTTCGGAAGTGGAGGAGTTATGAGGGCGGGGCAGATAGGGCGGTCTTATTTTGCAGCGGGAATCCGGGAGTGGGGAAAACATACCTAAGGTAAGTTCCTGATCCATCTGGAAGATGTAGGAATTATCACCGACGGTCAGCAATATTAGTTCCTTAGTGATCGATGACCTGTGCGACGGACCTTCTGAGGAAGAAATTGCGATCGCGATGTTCTACTGCGACTTCCGCGACCAGAGAGAGCAGACAACCACCAACATCGTGGGAGCCATCCTTAAGCAACTCGTAGTTAGAGGGAAGGTGCTAGAGGGCGTGCAAGAGGCATTTCAAAAGGCGAAAAATGATGGGGGTCGGGGTCTGCGACTTCCGGATATGGTGCAGATGCTGAAGCAGGCTGTTACTGCATTACCCAAGGTGTTTATCTGTATTGATGCTCTGGATGAGTGCCTTCCTCAGCATCTATTAGGGCTTCTCGTGTCACTGGAGGACACCCTTCGGGAGTCCCCGGGGATGCGAATTTTTTTCACCGGGAGGCCTCAGGTTCGGGTCGGGGTTGAGAAACGCTTCGCGGGCAGTGTTATAGTACCGATTATTCCGAAGGCGCACGACATAGAGAGATACTTGGAGAAGAAGTTGGAGATGGACACCGAGAGTGACGCAATGTCCGATACTTTGCGAGCGGACATCCTGAGGATTATTCCACAAAGGATCTCTGGAATGTGTGTAGCGGAATTCTTAGCTCTTATTCATTCATAATCTTACATTGGCTAACCATGGTATTTAGATTCCTCCTTGTCTCTCTAGCAATCGACACTATCTTGGGAGGGGTTACTATCTCAGAGAGGAAGCGAAAGTTGGGCGAGATGACCAGGGGTAATCATTTGGGGGATGTGTATGGGACAACTCTTGAACGAATAAAGGCCCAGAAGGGTAGCCGATCTAGACTCGGGATAGAAGCCCTGATGTGGGTATCGAATTCGGAGCGACCGTTGCAAGCTAGCGAGTTATGCCATGCCTTAGGAGTAAATATAGGATCCACGGATCTGGATGTTGAAAACGTTCCTACAATTCGAACACTCATAGGATGTTCTCTTGGGCTTATCACGGTTGAGGCATCCTCCTCCATCGTCCGGCTTGTCCACTTCACATTGCAAGAATATTTATCTAGTAATCCAAGCCTGTTCCAAAGCCCACACTCGATGATAGCGGAGGTTTGCTTGACATACCTCAATTTTCGTTGCGTCCGGGAACTTTCGCCAGCTCTTCTTTCTGCCCCACCGATGGTCCCCTTTGTGGAATATGCATCTTGTTATTGGGGAATACATATGGGGAAAGAGAAGACGGAGAGTGCTACTCAGCTTGCGCTCCAGCTCCTAATTAAATACGAGGAACATATAGCGTCTCGGCTTCTCTTGCTACATTATTATGAGTATAGAGATTGGGAAAACCCGAATGATAAGAGGTTTATGCCCAAGGGCTTTACAGGGCTCCATGGAGCGGCATTCCACGGGATCGGGGAGATAGTTGTTGCTTTATTGGAGACAAAAGAGTGGAGTATTAACGAAAGAGACAACATGGGTCGAACGGCCCTTTCGTGGGCAGCTGCAGGAGGTCATGGGGACGTTGTAAAGCTGCTATTACAGCTGAAGGATATCGATCCCAACACCGCAGGCATCGAAAGTAGACGGACGCCACTCTGGTGGGCTGCGGGGCGCGGACATGAGGGAGTGGTCGGAATGTTATTGGTGCGAGCGGATATTAATCCTAACACTGCAGACACCTTGGGTGGTCGAACACCACTCTGGTGGGCTGCGGGGCGCGGAGATGAGGGAGTGGTCAGAATGTTATTGGAGCGAGCGGATATTAATCCCAACACCGCGGAAACCAGATACGGTCGAACACCACTCTGGTGGGTTGTGGAGCGTGGACATGAGGGAGTGGTCAGAATGTTATTGGAGCGAGCGGATATTAATCCCAACACTGCGGACACCGAATATGGTCGAACACCACTCTGGTGGGCTGCGGAGCGCGGACATGAGGGAATGGTTAGAATGTTATTGGAGCGAGCGGATATTAATCCCAACACTGTAGACACCAAATATGGTCGAACGCCACTCTCGTGGGTTGCGGAGCACGGACATGAAGGAATGGTCAGAATGTTATTGGAGCGAGCGGATATTGATCCCAACACTGCAGACACCGAATATGGTCGAACACCACTCTTGTGGGCTGCGGAGCGCGGACATGAAGGAGTGGTCAGAATGTTATTGGAGCGAGGGAATATTAATCCTAACACTGCAGACACCATGGGTGGTCGAACACCACTCTGGTGGGCTGCGGGGTGCGGACATGAGGGAGTGGTCAGAATCCTATTGGAACGAGAGGATGTTGATCCCAACACTGCAGACACCAAGTATCGTCAAACCCCACTCTGGTGGGCTGCGGAGCGCGGCCACGAGAGAATAGTACAACTGCTATTGGGGCGAGCAGATATCGATCCCAACACTGCAGACACCGAATATGGTCGAACACCACTCTGGTGGGCTGCGAAGCGCGGGTATGAGGGGATAATAAAATTGCTATTGGAACCGGAGGATATCAATCCCAACACTCCGGACACCTTATATGGCCGAATGCCACTCTGGTGGGCTGCGGAGCACGGGCATGAGGGGGTAGCAAGAATGTTGTTGGAACGAGCAGATGTCAATCCCAATACTGCTGATGCCTTATATGGTCGAACACCACTCTGGTGGGCTGCTCAGCGCGGACGTGAGGGAATGGTCAGAATGTTATTGGAGCGAGCGGATATTGATCCCAACACTGCGGACACCGAATATGGTCGAACACCACTCTTGTGGGCAGCGGAGCGCGGACATGAAGGAGTGGTTAGAATGTTATTGGACCGAGCGGATATTAATCCGAACACCGCAGACACCGAATATGGTCGAACACCACTCTGGTGGGCTGCGGGGCGCGGACATGAGGGAGTGGTCGGAATGTTATTGGTGCGAGCGGATATTAATCCTAACACTGCAGACACCTTGGGTGGCCGAACACCACTCTGGTGGGCTGCGGGGCGCGGAGATGAGGGAGTGGTCAGAATGTTATTGGAGCGAGCGGATATTAATCCCAACACCGCGGAAACCAGATACGGTCGAACACCACTCTGGTGGGTTGTGGAGCGTGGACATGAGGGAGTGGTCAGAATGTTATTGGAGCGAGCGGATATTAATCCCAACACTGCGGACACCGAATATGGTCGAACACCACTCTGGTGGGCTGCGGAGCGCGGACATGAGGGAATGGTTAGAATGTTATTGGAGCGAGCGGATATTAATCCCAACACTGTAGACACCAAATATGGTCGAACGCCACTCTCGTGGGTTGCGGAGCACGGACATGAAGGAATGGTCAGAATGTTATTGGACCGAGCGGATATTAATCCGAACACCGCAGACACCGAATATGGTCGAACACCACTCTGGTGGGCTGCGGAGCGTGGGCATGAGGGAATACTGGGGTTACTATTGCAACACGAGGATATCGATCCCAACACTGCAGACACCGAATATGGTCAAACACCACTCTTGTGGGCTGCGCAGCGAGGGTATGAGGGAATAGTAAAGCTGTTATTGGAGCGAGAAGATCTCAACCCTGACATACCCGGCCCCAGCGGCGAAACAGCGCTTGACATTGCTCTGTCTCGCGAACATTTAGGTATTGTGCAGTTACTTTCCTAACCTTGGCCCTCCCTATTTATCCTAATCCATACCGGAAAGGCCGCAAACATAGGACAGAACACCCCACCGCAGGGGAACCTTCTGAACAACAGTAAGAAAAGAACAATCCATCTCAGCGATGGTGGGAAAAGGCGAAAGACACTCCCCCCCCTAGCCTGCCGGACCTGCTCTAGAGCCCCTTCCGGTCTTTGCCGGAGGCCTACCCTTCCCCACCGAACCCCCCTCCCCGATACTTGACCCCTCCTTCCAACTGCGATCCTTCCCTCCGCTATTATCTCCTCCTTGGGGGGGGGTTTTTTCTATTCCCTCCTTCTCACTCGCCCTTCCCGGTCACTACTGTCACTTCATAGCTGATTGTTACTTGATAATGCGGAGGTGCGCAGGGAAAGGCTCTCTAAACGCGAGCTTATGCGCGAGTGTGAATAGAAAAAAAGCAGCCGTGGGGTCCCGTGGCCTTGGTGCACAACCTCTGCTGCCCCCCACCTTTTCTTCTTGCTCTTTCCCGTCTTTATTTCTTTTCCGTCTCTCATTGACGCATCCACAGTTCAACACCGTTTATCATCTTTCATTATTGGACAACTGATTTCCTTCGTTTTTCTTCTCTAGATATCTCTTTTCTTTCTGGGGCCCTAAATTTATATCATTGCAATGCATTATATAATACCTTCCCCTCTGGGTTTCTTGACAATCTGCTCTTCACCATGTATGATGTTTATATAGTTTCGTTCCTGTGGAGCTGTGATTAGCACGCTACTGTCTAGCATGCCCATGTGGTTCACTGCTGGCTCGTAATCGATGTGCTGAATTCTAAGTGATTAGACCCCCCCTGCAGGTAATATGATACGTTTATCCTACGTGCGGCAAGGAACTAACTGAACATAGCCAACTTTACTAGTTCCTTAATTGTACAGCACTCGGTTAGATAGCTAGCGGCATGAGCGAGAAGCAGAACACGATGTCTCCTGAATATGAAAGTGTTTGTGGTGACCTGCCGGAGGATTAATCACCTCAGACGGAGCAGAAATCACCCTAGAATTCTTAAAATAAAATAGAAAGTTGCTGCTTGGCTGCTATAATGTACTGATACGTGTATCTACTCCTAATCCCCACGATCCAGGAAATCACCATGAATCGTGGGCTTCCTTATTCATTTCTTCTGTGAATGGCCGGATATAACTGGACCTTTTACAGATCGGGGACTACCGGTCTAGTAAGACTGACATGCAGCAGTCTCCTTCCCGGGAGAGTATATGCTAACCAACGCACATGAGTTGATTCCCGCGGAGTATAAACTTCGGGAATATGTTTCTTGCAGGTTGAGGGCTCGGGGGGTGGGGGGTATAGCCGGGCGGGTGATGGTGGGTGATGGGACTGAGAATGAAACGAAGGCGAAACGGACAAGCGAAATCCTGTATAAAACGAAAAGCTCCTCCTTCTTCCAGGTAATTCTGATGATAGTAAAAAAGGCTCATCGAATGATACTCCGCCAACCTCCCAGCGGATACGTCCTGTTATTTCGCTCCGCTTCCATTTAATCCAAGCCATCCGTCAAAGAGTCGAGATTTCACTCAAAACTGACATTATCTCCCGACTCGTGACGCCCGATATGGGAGTCGGACACAGTACCCTAAATTAGACCGCTCATATCGGTAAGTCATGTACATGTGCTGTGCTGTAAGCTAGTGCTCTCCGGAATCATACCCCATCACTCGCAAAGCTCCTGACCGCCAGCCGAGCCTCGTCACTCTATGCCAGGCATAGTGCCGATGGGAATTTCCAACCCTACCGGACGAATGGTCGAACGACCGCCACAGCATAACAATGGTGTGGTTAATCCCCTGAACCCTTCGTGGAGGGAGCAGCGAGCCCGGGCATAATCTGCGGCGGGAGGGAACGAACGCTGTGTCTGCCGACGGGTCTTTCCCACCCCGGTAAAGCTCGGTTCTGGAGTGGGTGGGGATCTTCCGGCCAGGATGAAGGATCGGGGTGAGATGTTGGCGGTTGGTTGGGCCGGTTAGCGAGGCGGAGGAGTATGGGGTGTTGTTTGCTGTGGAGATTGGGCGGGGGGGCCTATTGTGAATCACGGGCGCTTTGGTTGAGAGCAGGATCTTGATGTGTCAAGAACAACGACAACATGTCTGGAATTCATCACTTCTCGCATAAAGGACAAACACGAATAATCTGGAAACGGAGAACGAAGTAGGAGCTGGGTGCGCATTGAAGCAGTGAGGAAGAAGGGAAGGGAAGGGAAAAAGAAACATTAGGAATGGAAGAGAGGTGAAGCGGAGGAAATAGAGGGAATGGAAGCGAAGAGATCAGGAGAGGTTGGAGAGAGAGAGAGGAGACGCAGCGAATGTTATCGTGGGAAAAAAGAGTCTAGGAAAAGAAGAAGTTGGAATGTAAAAGTTTTCTGAGTTATGTATTTAAGGATGCTTGTTTCCCTCCTGACTGCGACGATAGAATCAAGATCAAGACATCCTCCCCCGCCTTCCGCGCAGATAGTCTTTAAGACCTTCCCCCTCCACTTGGTGGGATCCCGCTACATAGAGCGATACGGCGATATACCGCCAGCGCGTGGTGCGCGGAGCATACATAGTTCATTAAAGCTGTGTGATCGCTCTTGTACAGTGCATGACCGAGCCCGAACTTGGTAAGTTGTAAAAGGCTAGCCGTGCCGGGGTTGTGGCTCCCCCACAACCCATGATTGCTCGCTGCTCCCAAGGGAGTGCCCGACAGCTCAACTCAACGCAACTTTCAAACTTAAAGTCCCACCACATGAAAATAAAAGTTGTAAAAGAGAGGAAGAAAAATGGAAGACTTATTTTTTAAAGGCTTAAAACAACATATGAGAAAGCCAGAAGGGCTTTTAAAGCATCAGAGAATCTTTGGTAGTGGTTGGTAATTCTTAAATTCACATATCATACAAATTGAAAGTTGCGTTGAGCTGTCATGTTGCGTTGAGCTATTAGGCACTCCCTTGGGAGAGCCCGGGGTTGTGAGCAAGCGAGCAATCATGGGTTGTGGGGGAGCCACAACCCCGGCAGGGTTAATCTCCTGGGGTGTATCTTCTCCTGATTCCCCCCCATCACCTACGACTGGGAAAGTTGGGATAGAAGAGCTTAGGGGTGCGGGTATACTAGAGTAGGCCCTCCCAGGGCTACAAGGGTGGGTATCTGCTTTGATAGAGAATAGTATGGTATGTCGTTGTTTGCCGTGCATTAGTATTTTGTATAAAAAGTGTTGTTGATTATATGTAACCTCATTGATATAGGATTTGGCATTATTCTACCCGCAAGGAGGTTATAGCAATTTTACTTGTGGAAACTTTTCAGCTTAGATGACGGTAACTTTAGTCAAAATCTATTGAAAAGACGTTTGGTGGATAAGGATTGGAAAGCTTTATAACCGGTTAAAGTTTCAGATCAGCCGCTTCAAGGCATTATTGACAGAACTGATCTAAAAAAATAGGGAATTTAGGGTTATTCTACATATGGTACTGAAAACAAAATCCCCGGGATACCGTATCTACTCTGCGGAATGAAAGAACGGGCAAACAAGTGTCACTATCAAGAAATCTCAAATACAAAGGAAAACCACACGAGTCGCGATCGGTTCAAATCCGCTAAGCTATAAATTTCTTATCTAAAGCCAACGCAGAGAACCGCATAGAAGAGAGAAAAATCCCACGGCAAGAAAGCCCAGCCTTGCAGGTTGTCCGAATAACTAGGTACAGGACAAATTTTCCTTCAACAGTTCCTCTGTTGTACTGTATGCCCTCGTCGGGATGGTCGCGGTGGAGGGAGGGAAAACGCAAGAAGATCGTAACTCACGCAGAGCCCCCTGTCTGCCAAGACTAGGCAACAGCCACCCCTGCAGAAACATGAAGCTTCTCTAAGCAAATATCATGAACCGCTATCTATTCTGTCTAAGTTATTTACTGATAAGCTAAAAAAAACTGCAAGTTAGGAAAGCCAAATTGCATCCGTAATAGTATGATACTTGTAAAATTTTATTTTGTTTTATTTTATGAAATGTTCTAAACAAACCTATGCTCATGGTCGTTTGTCATGTTGAGTAGAGCACGTTTGGCTCGCCGTACGAGTACTATGGGACAGGTTCTTGGAGTACCGTACCTTTCCTGGAGTTGTACTCGTACTCGGGGGTAAGGGTAAGTCGGGCGCGGTGTCACAAAAAGTCTTGGTTTATTGCCTATTCTGGGTATCGCCCGACTTTTTTCCTCATATAAAAAAATTGGTGCAAACCGCGTTTGTATGGGTAAAAACCCTAGTTACTTTATATGGGTGTCGCCCGACTTAACGCACCCCCCGAGTACAAGTAGAAGCATGGATTGTCCCTGCATCCGGTGGCTAGCATCCCACTACTGCTGACTGCCTCATGCTCTTTCATAGCCCCAGATTGGGGGCTCTTCCACTTTCAGTCTGTGGTTATGGAAGAGAAGTGATAATAAGAATAGGATTTCCTGTGTTGATGGGGGATTTCCTAAAAGACAGAAAATGCCAACTTGGTTTGGTTTTATGAAATACAAATTGCTCTCAATTATGACAGGATTGGATATGGTATTTACCGTTTATTTGTTCTTTGGGAAGGGGGGTGAAATTTCTTTTGTTATTTGGGTTTTTAGGCCATAACTTAGGTTGCATGCCATGGATTTTCCTGTAGCTAGCTACGAATAAACCGCGGATTTAACAAAAAAAAAAAATTTGTCCCTGCATCCGAATGTGTGATGTGAAACTCTTGTCTCACAGTCATCAATGAGATGGTGTTTACTCAGCAGGAGATGATTGGATAGTAATTTCACCCGCGGGAGCCCCACTTTTTTCAGCCCGGCTTGTCCGAATTCCATAAAAGCTCCAATATCGCTACCACAGTTATCGCTATAACATATCTACACTCGCCGAACACGTTGGACACACCATGGATAACGCAGCGTATCGACACTCGATCTCGATTGGTAACAACAATGTCTACTCCAATAACGTGACGAATAGTCATAACAATACCGTCAACGTGAAAAATATTATAGCCGATGAGAATCCAGAAATAATGAAGTGGCTTTCGCCACTCGACTCCAGAGGAAGGCATCACGATGTGCGTACCGACAGGATGGACGGTGTGGGGAATTGGCTGTTAGAAACAAGCGAGTTTCGGGAGTGGAGGAGTTATGAAGGCGGGGCAGATAAGGCAGTTTTATTTTGTAGCGGGAATCCGGGAGTGGGGAAAACATATCTAAGGTAAGTTCCTGATCCATCTGGAAGAAGTAGGAATTATCATTGACGGTCGGCAATATTAGTTCCTTAGTGATCGATGACCTGTGCGACGGACCTTCTGAGGAAGGAATTGCAATCGCGATGTTCTATTGCGACTTCCGCGACCAGAGGGAGCAGACAGCCACCAACATCGTGGGAGCCATCCTTAAGCAACTGGTAGTTAGAGGGGAAGTGCTGGAGCACGTGCAAGAGGCTTTTAAGAAAGCGAAAAAGGAAGTTGGGGGTCGAGGTCTGCGACTTCCGGATATGGTGCAGATGCTGAAGCAAGCTATTGCTACATTACCCAGGGTGTTTATCTGTATTGATGCTCTGGATGAGTGCATTCCTCAGCATCTATTAGGGCTTCTCGTTTCACTAGAGGACTCCCTTCATGAGTCACCGGGGACGCGAATATTTCTCACCGGGAGGCCTCAGGTTCATACCGAAATTGAGAAACGCTTCACGGGCAGTGTTATAGTACCGATTAGTCCGAAGGTGCACGACATAGAGAGATACTTGGAGAAGAAGTTGGAGATGGACACCGAGAGTGACGCAATGTCCGATACTTTGCGAGCGGACATCTTGAGAGTTATTCCACAAAAGATCTCTGGAATGTGTGTAGCGGAATCCTTAGTTCTTATTTCATTCATAATCTTACATTGACTAACCACGGTGTTTAGATTCCTCCTTGTCTCGCTAGCAATCGACACAATCCTGGGAGGGGTTACCATCTCAGAGAGGAAGCGAAAGTTGGACGAGATGACTAAGGGTAATCATTTGGGGGATGTGTATGAGACAACTCTTGAACGAATAAAGGCTCAGAAGGGCAGATCCAGACTCGGGATAGACGCCCTGATGTGGGTATCGAATTCGGAGCGACCGTTGAAAGATAGCGAGCTATGCCATGCCTTAGGAGTAAATATAGGATCCACGGATCTGGATGTTGAAAACATTCCTACAATTCGAACACTAATAGGATGTTCTCTGGGGCTTATCACAGTTGAGGCATCCTCCTCAATCGTCCGGCTTGTCCACTTCACTTTGCAAGAGTATTTATCCAGCAATCCGGGTCTGTTCCAAAGTCCACACTCGATGATAGCGGAGGTTTGCTTGACATACCTTAATTTTCGTTGCGTCCGGGAACTTTCGCCAACCCTTCTTTCTGCCCCACCGATAGTCCCCTTTGTTGAATATGCTTCTTGTTATTGGGGAAACCATACGGGGAAAGAGAAGACGGAGAGTGTTACTCAGCTTGCACTCCAACTCCTAGCTAGATACGAGGAACATATAGCGTCTCGGCTTTTCTTGCTACATTATTATGGGTATAGAAATTGGAAAAACTCGAATGATAAGAAGTTTATGCCTAAGGGTTTTACAGGGCTCCATGGAGCGGCATTTCACGGGATCGGGGAGATAGTTGTTGCTTTATTGGCGGCTAAGGAGTGGAGTATTAACGAAAGAGACAACATGGGTCGAACGGCCCTTTCGTGGGCAGCTATGGGATGTCATGAGGGTGTTGTAAGGATACTACTACAGCTGAAGGATATCGATCCCAACGCCGCAGACACTGAATATGGTCGAACACCACTCTCGTGGGCTGCGGGGCGCGGATATGAGGGAGTGGTCAGAATGTTATTGGAGCGAGCGGATATTAATCCTAACACTGCAGACACCAAAGATGGTCAAACACCACTCTCGTGGGCTGCAGAGCACGGACATGAGGGTGTGGTCAGAATGTTATTGGAGCGAGCGGATATTAATCCCAACACTGCGGACACCGAATATGGTCGGACACCACTCTTGTGGGCTGCGGAGAGCGGACATGAGGGAGTGGTTAGAATGTTATTGGAGCGAGCGGATATTGATCCCAACACTTCAGTCACCGGATGTGGTCGAACACCACTCTCGTGGGCTGCGGAGCACGGACATAAGGGAGTGGTCAGAATGTTATTGGACCGAGCGGATATTAATCCCAAAACTGCAGACACCTGGTATGGTCGAACACCACTCTCGTGGGCTGCGCAGCGCGGACATGATGGAGTGGTCAGAATGTTATTGGAACGAGCTGATATTAATCCTAACACTGCAGACACCTGGAATGGCCGAACGCCACTCTGGTGGGCTGCGGTGCGCGGACGTGATGGAGTGGTCAGAATGTTATTGGAGCGAGCGGATATTAATCCCAACACTGCAGACACCTTGTATGGTCGAACACCACTCTCGTGGGCCGCGGAGCGCGGACATGATGGAGTGGTTAGAATGTTATTGGAGCGAGCGGATATTGATCCCAACACTTCAGTCACCAAATATGGTCAGCCGCTACTCTGGTGGGCTGCAGAGCACGGACGCGAGGGAGTGGTCAGAATGTTATTGGAGCGAGCTGATATTAATCCCAACACTTCAGTCACCAAAGATGGTCAGCCGCTACTCTCGTGGGCTGCAGAGCACGGACGCGAGGGAGTGGTTAGAATGTTATTGGAGCGAGCGGATATTAATCCCAACACTTCAGACACCAGAGATGGCCGGACGCCACTCTCGTGGGCTGCAGAGAGCGGACATGATGGCGTGGTCAGAATGTTATTGGACCGAACGGATATTAATCCCAACACTGCAGACACCGAATATGGTCGAACACCACTCTGGTGGGCTGCGCGGCGCGGGGATGATGGAGTGGTCAGAATGTTATTGAAGCGAGCTGATATCAATCCCAACACTGCAGACACCAAAGATGGTCGAACACCATTCTTGCAAGCTGCGAAGTGGGGACATGAGGGAGTGGTTAGAATGTTATTGGAGCGAGCGGATATTAATACCAACACTTCAGACACCATAGGTGGCCGAACACCACTGTCGTGGGCTGCTGGGTGCGGACATGAGGGAGTGGTCAGAATGTTACTGGAGCGAGCGGATATTAATCCCAACACTGCAGACACCCGATATGGTCGAACACCACTCTGGTGGGCTGCACTGTGCAGGCACGAGGGAATAGTAAAATTGCTATTAGAGCAAGAGGGTATCAATCCCAACACTGCAGACACCGGGTATGGTCAAACACCGCTATGGTGGGCCGCGGAGCGCGGGCATGAAGGAATAGTAAAATTACTATTGCAACAAGAGGACATCGATCCCAGCACTCCCGATGCAGGATATGGTCAAACACCACTCTTGCGGGCTGCGCAGGGCGGGTGTGAGGGAATAGTAAAGTTGCTATTGGAACGAAAGGATCTCAATCCTAACATACCCGACCCCAGCGGCGAGACAGCCCTTGACTTAGCTGCCTACGGCGAACATGCAAGTATTGTGCAATTACTTTCCCAGCCTCGGGCTTCCCCTCCCATCCCCATCGATAACCCCAAGGCCCCAACCATTGGGCAGCGAATCCCCCCGAACAACAGTAAGAAAAGAACAATCCATCTCATCGATAGTGAGAACCGGCGAAAGAAACACCACGGAGCCCCCACTTAGGCTGCCGGACCTGCTCTAGAGCCCCTTCCAGCCTTTCCCGGTGCCCTACCTTTCACCGCCGAAGCCCCCCCAATACTCGACCACTCCTCGCAATAGCCATTCCTCCCTCCGCCATTACTTTCTCCTTTGTTTTCCTCTTCCATTATCTCGCTGTTATCCGTCCTTCCTTATCACTACTATCAATTCGTACATGCTTGTTACATTATAATCCGCAGTGTGTGTAGGCAGAAATGCTACTACTCTCTTTATCTGCTCCACCTTTTCTTCTTGCTCTTTTGCGTCTTTATTTCCTCCCCCCTCTCTCACATCCACAGTTCAACCCCGTTTATCATCTTTCTTTATTAGCCAACTCATTTCTTCACTTTTCTTCTCCAGATGGCTTTTTCTTCTTGTGGTCCTCTGCCATGGCAATGCATTATATAATACCCTCTCTTCCGTGTTCCCTACCAATCTGCCCTTCACAATGTATGATATTTATATAACTCTGTTGTTGCGGGGATGTATTTAGTACGCCAATGTCTAGCATGCTCATGAGTGTTCGTTACTAGCCCGTAATCGGTGCGCTGACTTCTAGTGGTTAGCCCCACTGCGGGTAGTATGATACGTCTATCCTACGTGAGGAAGGAACCAAGTAAACATAGCGAACCTCACCGATTCCCTGATGGTTTAGTATAGCACCCAGTTAGATAGCTAGCGACATGAGCGAGAAGCAGAACACGATGCCTCCTGAATATGGAAGTCTTTATGGTGACCAGTCAGAGGATTGATTACCTCGGACGGAGTAGAAATCACCCTGGAATTCTTAAAAACAATTGTTACCCGATCGTCATGATGCACATATATCTCTACTCCTCATCCCTACGATCCGGGGAATCGCCGTGAATCGTGGGTTTCCTTATTCATTCCTTAAGTGCATGGCCGGATATGACAGGGCCTCCTACATATCTGGGACTACCGGCTTGGTAAGACTAATCTGCAGCAATTTCCTTCTCGGGGTATATGTATACAAGGCAGAGTTGATTCTGGCAGAGTATAAACTGCGGGAAAATGTTTCCCACAAGTTGATGGCTCGGGGGTGGGGGTGTAACCTAGTTGATAGTGGGTGATGGGATTGGGCATGAGCAAAGACTGAACGGACTAGGGAGATCCTGTATAAAAGGAAAAGCTCCTCCCTCCTCCGGGTAATTCTGATAAGAAAAAAAAGCTCATCGAATGACACTCTACCAACCTCTCAGCGGATACATCCTGTCATTTCGCTCCGGTTCCCTTTAATCCAAGCCATCCGTTAAAGAGTTGATATTTCACCCAAAACTAACATTATCTCCCGACTCGTAGTGCCCGACATGGGAGTCGGACACAGTTCCCTGGATTGGACCGCCCATATAGTGGGTCATGCACATGTGCTGTGCTGTAAGCCGGTGTTCTCCGGAATCATACCCCATCACTTGCAAAGCCTCTGACCGCCAGCCATGCCTCGCGGCGCTATGCTAGGGGCAGCGACGGCCGACATTTCTGACCGTACCGAACGAGCGACGTGTCTGCCGGTGGGTCTTTTCCACCCCGGTAAACCTCAGTTCTGGAGTTGGAACGGATCTTCCTTCCGGCCCGGATGAAGGTTCGGGAGGAGATGTTGGCGGCTGGTTGGGTCGGTTGACAAGGAGGAGTACGAGTATTATTTGCTGTATAATAGTGATTGAGCAAGACAGCCTTCCCCCGCTACTACGTGGGGTTTCGTTGCGCCGGGTGGTTTCGTGGTATATCGCCAGCGCGGGTGGGCGAAGTGTGGCCTAGGTCTAACTGGGTAATTACTAATTACTCTTACGAGTGACTGGGCGTGGACTGGGAAGGATGTGAGAGGGTGACCTCGGAGGGTGCATTTTCTGGTTTTCTAACATCACGAATGACTGGGAAAGTTGGGATACTCGGGTATAAGGGCTTGGGAGTGTGGGTATAGAAGCATAGGAATTCTCGGGACCTCAAGGGTGGGTATCTGCTCTGATAGGGAATGGTATGTCGCTGTTAGCTGTCCATTAGCATTTATATAACAAGTGTTGTTGACCGTACGTAGTCCGACAAATAAAGGAAGAATTTGGACTTGTTTTACTCGGAAAGAGATTTTAACTTGGGGAGTTAGAGTCGACTGGGGGTTGAAATCTTCTACAGGAGACGAGAGGTATGGGTTGTTTGACCTTAATGCAAGCATTATGAAATCTGGTTGTGATATGAAAGGTTTTGTGTAAAAAGGAAGTCTATCGTCATTGTATTTGGAGAAAGATTTCGGCTTGGAGGATTAGGTGATTGTCGGAATCTGTTGAAAAGATGTTTATTGGAGAGAGGTTGGAAGGGTTTGAAATGGGTTGGGGTTTTGGGTTAGTCTTTTTAAACTTTGTGATGGCGTAACGAACTTTATCTGGGCATGGAGTTTATTGTTATTGCGTGGTGATAGTAAAAATTTCATTTCATTTCATTTTAACTTTATGGTGTTTTGATTAAGTATGCTCGTTGTTGTCGCAGCCAGTAAAGCCCAAACAACCTTACCTGTACGCTTGGCCTTTCGTGCTGTGGGGGGTGAGTTTCCTGGAGTTGTAGTCTTGTGGAACCACGGGTTGCCCCTCTATCCGAATAGCACCGTTGGGGATGTGTGGTGCGGAACTCATGTCTCACAGTCATTGGTGTGATGGTGTTTACTCAGCAGGAGATGATTGGATAGTAATTTTACCCGCTGGAGTCCCTCCTTTTTTTCAGCCTGGCTTGTCTGAATTACTTTAAAAGCTCCCGTATCGCTGCAAGAGTTATCGTTATAGCATAGCTACGCTCGCCAAATACTTCGGACACCATGGGCACAACATATCGACACTCGGTCTCGATTGGTAACGACAATTACAACTGCAATAACGTGACGAATAGTCATAACAGTACCGTCAATCTGAACAATATCATAGCCGATGAGAATCCGGAAATAATGAAGTGGCTCTCGCCACTCGACCCTAGGGGAAGGCATCACGATGTGCGTACCGACAGGGTCGACGGTGTGGGGAATTGGCTTTTAGAAACGAATGAGTTTCGGGAGTGGAGGAGTAATGGTGGTGGGGTAGATAATGCTGCCTTATTTTGCAGCGGGAATCCGGGAGTGGGGAAAACATATCTAAGGTAAGTTCCCGATCCATCTGGAAGAAGTAGGAATTATCATTGACGGTCGGCAATATTAGTTCCTTAGTGATCGATGACCTGTGCGACGGACCTTCTGAGGAAGGAATTGCAATCGCGATGTTCTACTGCGACTTCCGTGACCAGAGGGAGCAGACAACCACCAACATCATAGGAACCATTCTAAAGCAGCTGCTAGTTAGAGGGGAAGTGCTGGAGCACGTGCAAAAGGCGTTTCAGAAAGCGAAAAAGGAGGTTGGGGGTCGGGGCCTGCGACTTCCGGATATGGTGCAGATGCTGAAGCAAGCTGTTGCTACATTACCCAGGGTGTTTATCTGTATTGATGCTCTGGATGAGTGTCTTCCTAAGCACCTACTAGAGCTTCTTGCATCACTAAAGGACATCCTTCAGGGGTCACGGGGGACGCGGATATTTTTCACCGGGAGGCCTCAGGTTGGGGCTGAAATTGCGAGATGCTTCACCGGTAGTGTTATAGTACCGATTAGTCCGAAGAGGCACGACATAAAGAGATACTTGGAGAAGAAGTTGGAGACGGACGCCAATAGTGACGCAATGTCCGATACATTGCGAGCGGACATCTTGAGAGTTATTCCACAAAGGATCTCTGGAATGTGTGTAGTGGAATCCTTAGTTCTTATTTCATGCATAATCTTACATTGACCAACCACGGTGTTTAGGTTCCTCCTTGTCTCGCTAGCTATCGACACAATCCTGGGAGGGGTTACCGTCTCAGAGAGGAAGCGAGAGTTGGGCGAAATGACAAAGGGCAATCATTTGGGGGATGTGTATGGGACAACTCTCGAACGAATAAAGACCCAGAAGGGTGGCGGATCTAGACTCGGGATGGACGCCCTGATGTGGGTATCGAATTCGGAGCGACCGTTGCGAGATAGCGAGCTATGCCATGCCTTAGGAGTAAGGATAGGATCCACGGATCTAGATGTTGAAAACGTTCCTACAATTCGAACACTGATAGGATCTTCTCTTGGGCTTATCACAGTTGAGGCATCCTCCTCCATCGTTCGGCTTGTCCACTTCACTTTGCAAGAGTATTTATCCAGCAATCCAAGCCTGTTCCGAAGCCCACACTCGATGATAGCGGAGGTTTGCTTGACATACCTTAATTTTCGTTGCGTCCGGGAACTTTCGCCAACTCTTGTTTCTGCCCCACCGACAGTCCCCTTTGTTGGATATGCTTCTTGTTATTGGGGAAAGCATACGGGGAAAGAGAAGACTGAGAGTGCTACTCAGCTTGCACTCCAACTCCTAGCTAGATACGAGGAACATATAGCGTCTCGGCTTCTCTTGCTCCATTATCATGGGTATAGGGATTGGCAAGACCCAAATTCTAAGAAGTTTATGCCTAAGGGTTTTACCGGGCTCCATGGAGCGGCATTTCACGGGATCGGGGAGATAGTTGTTGCTTTATTGGCGACCAAAGAGTGGAGTATTAACGAAAGAGATAACATTGGTCGAACGGCCCTTTCGTGGGCAGCTATAAGAGGCTATGAGGATGTTGTAAAGGTACTATTACAGCTGAAGGATATCGATCCCAACGCCGAAGACACCCAATATCGTCAAACGCCACACTTGTGGACTACGGAGCGCGGGTATGAGGGAATGGTAAAATTGGCATTGGAACTAGATGATATCAATCCCAACACCGCAGACATCGGGCATGGTCGAACACCACTCTCGTGGGCTGCGGAGCGCGGACATAAGGGAGTGGTCAGAATGTTATTGGAGCGAGCGGATATTAATCCAAACACCCCAGACACCCAATATGGTCGAACACCGCTCTGGTGTGCTGCGGAGCGCGGGCATGAGGGAATAGTAAAATTGCTATTGGAACTAGAGGATATCAATCTTAACACTACTGACACCCAACATGGCCGGACACCACTCTGGTGGGCTGCGGAGCGCGGGTATGAGGGAATAGTAAAATTGCTATTAGAACGAGAGCATATCAATCCCAATACTGCAGACACCCAATATGGTCGAACACCACTTTGGTGGGCTGCGGAGCGCGGGCATGAGGGAATAGTAAAATTACTATTGCAACGAGGAGATATCGATCCCAACACTCAAGATACCGGACATGGTCAAACGCCACTCTTGTGGGCTGCGCAGCGCGGGTGTGCGGGAATAGTAAGAATGCTATTGGAACGAGAGGGTGTCAATATCAACACCGCAGACACCCAATATGGTCAAACACCACTCTTGTGGGCTGTGGAGCGCGGGCATGAGAGAATGGTGGGGATGCTATTAGAGCGAGAGGGTGTCAATCCCAACACCGCAGACACCCAATATGGTCGAACACCAATCTGGTGGGCTGCAGAGCGCGGGCATGAGGGAATAGTAAAATTGCTATTGGAACTAGAGGATATCAATCCCAACACCGCAGACATCGGGCATGGTCGAACGCCACTCTGGTGGGCTGCGGAGCGCGGGCATGAGGGAATAGTAAGAATGTTATTGGAACGAGAGGGTGTCAATCCCAACACTGCAGACACCCAATATGGTCAAACACCACTCTGGTGGGCTGCGCAGCGCGGGTATGAGGGAATAGTAAAGTTGTTATTGGAGCGAGCAGATCTCAATCCTGACATACCCGGCCCCAGCGGCGAAACAGCCCTTGACTCTGCTGTGTCCCGCGAACATTCAGGTATTGTGCGGTTACTTTCCCAACCCCGGCTCTCCCTTCTCATCCCTATCGATATTGGAAAGGCCGCAAATGTAGGGCAGAGCACCCTGCCGCAAGGGAACCTTTTAAACAACAGTAAGAAGAGAACAATTCATCTCAGCGATGGTGGGAAAGAGCGAAAGAAACCCCGGGGAGCCCCCACCTAGGTCGTCGGGCCTCCTCTAGAGCCTTTTCTATCCTTTCCCGGAGGCCTACCTTTCCCCGCCGGACCCCCCTCCCCCCAATACTTGACCCCTCCTCGCATCAGCGATCTCCCCCTCCGCCATTATTTCCTCCTTACTTTTTTCCTTCTATTCCCTCCTTCCTATCCGTCCTTCCTATCCGTCCTTCCTGATCACTACTATCACTTCATAGCTGCTTGTTACGTTATAATGCGGAGGGTGCGCAAGGAAAGGCTCTCTAAACACGGGCTCATGCGCGAGTGTGAATGGAAAAAAATCAACCCTCGGAGTCCTGTGGCCTAGGTGCACAATCTCTACTGTCCCTCACCTTTTCTTCTTGCTCTTCCGCGTCTTTATTTCCTTTCCGTCTCTCACTTGCCCAGTTCAATACCCTTTATCATCTTTCATTATTAGACGGCTTATTTTCTTAGTTTTCTTCTCCAGATCACTTTTTTCCCTGGAGCCCTATATCATGGCGATGCATTATATCTTTCCTCTTTCTATTTCTTTACCAATCTGCCCGCAATTTACGATATTCATATAACTTTGTTGATGTGGGGTTGGATTTGGTACGCTAATGCCTAGAATGCCCATGAGTGTTCACTACTGGCCCATAATCGGTGCGCTGATTTCTAAATGATTAGCCCCCCCTGCAGGTATGGTATAATATTTATCCTAGGTGAGGAGGGAGCTAAGCAAATATAACAAACCCCATAGATTCCCTGATAGTATAGCACCCAGTTAGATAGCTAGCGACATGAGCGAGAAGCAGAACCCGATGCCTCCTGAATATGGAAGTCTTTATGGTGACCAGTCGGAGGATTAATTACCTCGGAAGGAGTTGAAATCGCCCGGAAATTCTTAAAAACAACTCTTACTCGATCGTTATGATGCATATATATCTCTACTCCTCACAATCCGAGAAATCACCGTGAATCATAGGTTTCCTTATTCATTCCTTACTTGCATCGCCGGGTATGAGAGAACCTCCTACTGATCGGGGACTACCGGCCTGGTATGACTAATCAGCAGCGATCTCCTTCTCGGGGTATATGTATACAGGGCGCAACCGTTGATTCCCGCAGAGTATAAACTGTGAGAGTATGTTTCTCGCAGGCTGATGGTTCGGGGGTGGGGGATATACCCTGGGGGATGATAGTGGGTGATGGGACTGGGCATGTTCAGGGACTAAACGGACCAGCGGAATGCTGTATAAAACGAAAAGCTCCTTCCACTTCCGGATGCCTCTGAAAAAGGGGGCTCGTCGAATGATACTCCACCAATCTCCCTAGCGGATGCGTCCTGCCACTTCGCTCCGCTTCCATTTAATCCAAGCCATCCGTTAAAGAGTTGAGATTTCACCCAAAACTACCATTATGTCCTGACTCGTGACTCCCGAGATGAAAGTCGGACACAGTACCCTAAATTAGACCGTCCATATCGTAGTTCATATACATGTACTATACTGTAAGTTAGTGTTCTCCGGAATCATACCCCATCACTTGTAAAGCTCCTAACCGCCAGCCATGCCTCGCCATGCTATGCCAGGCATAGTGGGGATGGGCATTTCCAGCCTATAAGAAATGATCCCTGGCAAGCCGAAACCTATAAGCGGTGAACCGAATGAAGAGTTTACACGGCCGCTTATTGGGTACAGAAAGTATGGAAAGAGCCTTGCTGAAGGTGAGAACCAAAGAGGGCTTAAAGGTCAAACAGGAGTTGTGTTAAGACCAGTTCCATGGCATTTGTTTATCGTTGAGGAAGAGAACTTGATGAGAAAAGAGAAGCGAAAAGAAAAGAAACAGAAGAGAGCAAAGAAAACAAGCGAGCCCCGCAACCAATGATAGCCAAGACAACCTAATGACGAGCTTCGGCGAACAACCCATAATATCTAAGACAACCCTACCGGACAAGCGCTGTGTCTGCCGGCGGGTCTTTTCCACCCGGGTAAAGCCCGGTTCTAGAGTTGGTACGGATGTTCCTTCCTGCCCGGATGAAGGATTGGGATGAGATGTTGGTGGTTGGTTGGTTGGACCGGTTGACGGGGAGGAGTGTGAGTGTTATTTTCTGTATAATAGGGATTTAGCAAGACGACCTTCCCCCGCTGCTGCGTGTGGGATTTCGCTATACTAAGCGATGACGTGATGTACCGCCAGCGCGGGGTTTGCGAAGAGTAGTCTGGGCCTGGCTTGGTAATCGGCCTTGTGCTTCACTGGGGGTGAGCTGGGTGGGTGTGGGGTGTTGGTTTCGTGGGGTGTATCTTTTCCTGATTTCCCTCCGTTACTTACGACCGGGAAGGTTGGGATAGAGTACAAGAGCTGGAGGTATGGGTATACTAGCGCAGGCCCTCCCTAGGCCGCAAGGCTGGGTTTCTACTTTAATGGGAATGGTTTATTACGGTCGGCTGGCCATTGGTATTTCGTATAAAAGCGTTGTTGACAGTACCGCACGTAGCCCTATAGATATATGAGGAACTTGGACTTGTTTTACTCGGAAAGATATTTGAGCTTGGGTTAGAGTTGACTGAGGGCTGAAATCTTTACAGGAGACAAGAGGTGCTGTATGGCTCTCTAACCTTTAGGTAAGCGTTATGAAATCTAGTTGTGATATAAAAATTTTCATACAAACCGGAGGGTTATGGTGATTGTATTTGGGGGAAGATTTCGGCTTAGAGGGCTGTCGGAATTTGTTGAAAAGATTATTGGATATTAGAGGTTGAAAGGCGTTATAATAGGTTAAGGTTTTGGGTTAGCTTTTTTAGACGTTGTGATACTTTACCAGGGTACGGAATCCACCACCAGCATATGGTACCGCTACGGACAAAACCCGGCTCCGCCCAGCTTGCGGTTTTTTAGCTAGTCTGCGAATAACTGAGGCAGTATAGATAGTGGTTCGTGATATGATACGACTTTACTTGGGAAGGGAAGTACGGTAGGTTGGGCTTGTGTTGAATGGAGGAGGAGAGCTGTCGCGTTTACTACAGGGGTGGCTGTTGCTTAGTCTTGGCGGACAAGGGGGGGGGGGCGAATCGATGTAAGGCTACGATCTTTCACTTCTCTCGTGCTTTCTCCCCACCACGACGGCACGGCAACACAGCACAACGGAGGAATCGTTTGGACTGAGCCGAGGAAGGAAAATTTGTGATAGCGGATAACAAGAGGAGGATCTCCTGTACCTAGATAGTCGGACAACCAGGAAGGTTGGGCTTTCTTTTCGGTTGGATTTTTTTTCCTCTTCTTTGCGGTTCTCTTGGTCGGCTTTGGGTAAGAGGTTTGCGAATTAGCTTAGGGATCTTGAATTGATCAGCCTGGCTTGTCCAAATTCCATAAAAGCTCCAATATCGCTACAACAGTTATCGCTATAGCATAGCTGCGCACGCCAAACACCTCGGACACCATGAGCACAACATATCGACACTCGGTCTCGATTGGTAACCACAATGTCAACTGCAATAACGAAACGAATTTTCATGACAGTACCTTCAACGTGAACATAGCGGATGAGAACCCAGAAATAATGAAGTGGCTCTCGCCACTCGACCCTAGGGGAAGGCATCACGATGTGCGTACCGACAGGGTCGATGGTGTGGGGAATTGGGTTTTAGAAACAAACGAGTTTCGGGAGTGGAGGAGTTATGAAGGTGGGACAGATAAGGCGGTCTTATTTTGCAGCGGGAATCCGGGAGTGGGGAAGACATATCTAAGGTAAGTTCCTGATCCATCTGGAAGAAGTAGGGATTATCACCGACGGTCAGCAATATTAGTTCCTTAGTTATCGATGACCTGTGCGACGGACCATGTGAGGAAGAAATTGCGATCGCGATGTTCTACTGCGACTTCCGCGACCAGAGGGAGCAGACAACCACCAACATCGTGGGGGCCATCCTTAAGCAGCTAGTAGTTAGAGGGGAAGTGCTGGAGAACGTGCAAGAGGCTTTTGAGAAAGCGAAAAAGGAGGTTGGGGGTCGAGGTCTGCGACTTCCGGATATGGTGCAGATGCTGAAGCAGGCTGTTACTACATTACCCAGGGTGTTTATCTGTATTGATGCTCTGGATGAGTGCCCCCCTCAGCATCTGTCAGGGCTTCTCGTGTCACTACGGGACACCCTTCATGAGTCACCCGGGGCGCGAATATTTTTCACTGGGAGGCCTCAGGTTCATGCCGAAATTGAGAAACGCTTCACCGGTAGTGTTATAATACCGATTAGTCCCAAGATGCACGACATAGAGAGATATTTGGAGAAGAAATTGGAGATGGACACCGAGAGTGATGCAATGTCCGATACTTTGCGAGCGGACATCCTGAGGATTATTCCACAAAGAATCTCTGAAATGTGTGTAGTGGAATCCCTAGTTCTCATTTCATGCATAATCTTACATTGACCAACCGCGGTATTTAGATTCCTCCTTGTCTCGCTAGCAATCGACACAATCCTAGGAGGGGTTACCATCTCAGAGAGGAAGCGAAAGTTGGACGAGATGACGAAGGGCAATCATTTGGGGGATGTGTATGGGACAACTCTTGAACGAATAAAGGCCCAGAAGGGTAGCAGATCCAGACTCGGGATAGAGGCCCTGATGTGGGTATCGAATTCGGAGCGACCGTTGAAAGCTAGCGAGCTATGCCATGCCTTAGGAGTAAGGATAGGATCCACGGATCTGGATGTTGAAAACGTTCCTACAATTCGAACACTGATAGGATGTTCTCTTGGGCTTATCATAGTTGAGGAATCCTCCTCCATCGTCCGGCTTGTCCACTTCACTTTGCAAGAGTATTTATCCAGAAATCCAAGCCTGTTCCAAAGCCCGCACTCGATGATGGCGGAGGTTTGCTTGACATACCTCAATTTTCGTTGCGTCCGGGAACTTTCGCCAAAACTTGTTTCTGCCCCACCGACAGTCCCCTTTGTTGAATATGCTTCTTGTTATTGGGGAAAGCATATGGGGAAGGAGAAGACGGAGAGTGTTACTCGGCTTGCGCTCCTGCTTCTAGTTAGACACGAGGAGAATGTTGCCTCTCGACTTCTCTTGCTTCATTATTATGAGTACAACGGATATTATTGGCAAAACCCGAATGATAAGAAGTTTATGCCCAAGGGCTTTACAGGGCTCCACGGAGCGGCATTTCACGGGATCGGGGAGATAATTGTTGCTTTATTGGCGACCAAAGAGTGGGGTATTAACCAAAGAGACAACATGGGCCGAACAGCCCTTTCGTGGGCAGCTATAAGAGGTCATGAGGATGTTGTAAAGCTACTATTACAGCTGGAGGATATCGATTCTAACGCCAAAGACACTGAATATGGTCGAACACCACTCTGGTGGGCTGTGCAGTGCGGACATGAGGGAGTGGTCAGAATGTTATTAGAGCGAGCGGATATTAATCCTAACACTGCGGACACCGGGAATGGTCGGACGCCACTCTCGTGGGCTGCGGAGCGCGGACATGAGGGAATGGTCAGAATGTTATTGGAGCGAGCGGATATCAATCCCAACACCGCAGACACCAAAAATGGCCGAACACCACTCTTGTGGGCTGCGGAGCGCGGGCATGAGGGGATAGTAAGAATTCTATTAGAACGGGAGGGTGTCAATCCTAATACTGTAGACACCCGGTATGGCCAAACACCACTCTTGTGGGCTGCGCGGCGCGGGTATGAGGGAATAGTACAGTTGTTATTGGAGCGAGAAGATCTCAATCCTGACATACCAGGCCCCAGCGGCGAAACAGCGCTTGACATTGCTTTGTCTCGCGAACATTCAGGTGTTGTGCAGTTACTTTCTCAACCTTGGCCCTTCCTTTTCATCCCAATCGATACCGGAAAGGCCCCAAACATAGGGCAGAACACCCTGCCGCAGGGGGACCTTCTGAACAACAGTAAGAAAAGAGCAATTCATCTCAGCGATGGTGGGAAAGAGCGAAAGAAACACCGGGGAGCCCCCACCTAGGCCGCCGAACCTGTTCTGGCGCCCCTTCCGGTCTTTCCCGGAGGCCTACCCCTCCCCTCAACAATTGACCCTCCTCGCAACTGCGATCCTTCCTCCCGCCATTATTCCCTCTTTAGTTTTTTCCTTCTATTCCTTCCTTCCTATCCGCCCTTCCCGGTTACTACTGTCACTTTATAGCTGCTTGTTACCCTATAATGCGGAAGGTATGCAGAGAAATGCTCTCTAAACACGAGCTTATGCGCGAGCGTGAATAGAAAAAAATCAACCCTTGGAGTCCCGTGGCCTTGGTGCACAATCTCTGCTGCCCCTGACCATTCTTCTTGCTCTCTTGCGCCTTCACTTCCTTTTCGTCTCTCACTTGCTCAGTTCAATACCGTTTATCATTCATTATTTGGCCGCTCATTTTCTTAGTTTCCTTCTCTAGATATTTTTTTCCCTGGAGTCCTATATCATGGCGATGTATTATACCTCCCCGCTCTGTATTTTTTTTACCAATCTGCCCTTCGCAATGTACGATATTCATATAGCTTTGTTGCTGTGGGGTTCGGTTTGGTACCCTGGTGCCTGCCATGCCCATGAGTGTTCTCTCATGATTCGTAATCGGTGCGCTGATTTCTAAGTGATTAGCCCCCCCCTGCGGGGTAGTATGATGCATTTATCCTAGGTGAGGAAGGAACCAAGTAAACCTAACAAACTCTACCGATACCTTGATAGTATAGCACCCAGTTAGATAGCTAGCGACATGAGTGAGAAGTAGAACACTATGTCTCCTGAATATGGAAGTCTTTATGGTGACCAGTCGGAGGATTGATTCCCTCGGAAGGAGTAGAAATCACTCTGGAACTCTTAAAAATAATTGCTACTCGATTGCCACGATGTACATATATCTCTACCCCTCACCCCCACGATCCAGGAAATCACCGTGAATCGTGGGTTTCCTTATTCATTCCTTACGTGCATGGCCGGATATATCGGGACCTTCTGCAGATCGGGGACTACCGGTCTGGTAAGACTAATCCGCAGCGATCTCCTTCTCGGGGTATGTGTATACGAGGCAGAGAGGCAGATTCTCGCAGAGTATAAACTGCGGGAAGATGTTTCTTTTAGCAACAAGGTTCTCGCACAGCGGATTCAGAGTTCAGATACGGATTTGACGCAAGTTGATTGTATATAGGAGATATTACAGAATGTGACGAAGGACACAAAGAACTTATCAAAAGAACGAACAGGCGGAAGGCAATCGAACGGAAGTGAAGAATAAGATAAAACAGAGACAGACAGGAACGAAGTGCAATGAACTGATAGTGGGAAAAACAGGCTTCCTTATATCCTAGCCATCCTCCATGTCATGCTTCCAGCACATGCACAATCCTGCTTCTCGCTTTCTCCCACTTAGTAGTTACGGCATGCACCTTCGTGAATCCTGTCCGAGGTTCCGGCAGAATTTCCGAGGTAATGGTAGTGCGGCCAGCCGCAGGTTGGGTGTGAAGCCGAGGATATGGTTCGGGTATCGTGAGTGTTCCTGTTTCAGTGCCGTATGATTGCTGTTTGATGTTGTGGCATTAACTATGCAGAATCGTAGTCGGAGGTTGCATGAGCTAACAGTGGTGGAACGATGTTAGAGTAATGATACGTAACGGATAATAGTAGTTGCGTTTCAGATCCTGCCCGCATGGGAATATATGCATGCGATGAGCAGTCAAAAATCCAACAGTTTCCCGCAGGTTGATGGTTCGGTGGGGGTGTAACCCAGTGGGCGGTAGTGGGTGATGGGATTGGACATGAACCGAGGCTAAACGGACCAGCGAAATCCTCTATAGAACGAAAAGCTCCTTCCTCCTCCGGGTACTTGTGAAAAAAGAGAAAGGGTTATCGAATGATACTCCACCAACCTCCCAGCGGATACGTCCTGTTATTTCGCTCCGCTTCCATTGAATCCAAGACATCCGTTCAAGAGTTGAGATTTCACCCACAACTAACATTATCTCCCGACTTCTGACGCCCGACATGGGAGTCGGACACAGTACCGTAAATTGGACCGCTCATATCGTAGGTCATGCACATGTGCTGAGCTGTAGGTTAGTTCTCTAGGGAATCATACCCCATCACTCGCAGAGCCCCTAACAACCACCCGAGCCTCGTCACTCTATGCCAGGCATAGCGCCGATAGGAATTTCCAACCCTACCGGACAAATGGCCGAACGACCGCCACAGCGTAACAATGGTGTGGTTAATCCCCTGAACCCTTCGTCGAGCGAGCCGCGAGCCCGGGTATAATCTGCGGTGGGAACGAACGCTGTGTCTGCCAACATGTCTTTCCCACCCCGGTAAAGCTCGGTTCTGGAGTGGGTGCGGATCTTCCGGCCAGGATGAAGGATCGGGGTGAGATGTTGGCGCTTGGTTGGGCCGGTTAGCGAGGCGGAGCATGGGTGTTGTTTGATGTGGGGATTGGGCGGGGGGACCTATTGTGAATCACGGGCGCTTTGATTGATAGCAGGATCTTGATGTGTCAAGAGCAACGAAAACATGTCTGGAATTCATCACTTCTCGCATAAAGGGCAAACACGAATAATCTGGAAAACGGAGAACGAAGCTGGGTGCTCATTGAAGCAGTGAGGAAGAAGAGAAGGGAAGGGAAGAAGAAACGTTAGCAATGGAAGAGAGGTGAAGCGGAGGAAATAGAGGGAATAAAAGCGAAGAGATCAGGGGAGGTTGGACAGAGAGAGAAGAGACGCAGAGAATGTTATCGTGAGAAAAGAGAGTCTGGGGGGGGGGGAAGAAATTGGAATGTAAAAGTTTTCTGAGTTATGTATTTAAGGATGCTTGTTTCCCTCCTGAGTGCGCGTGGTGCGCGGAGTATACATAGTTCGTTAAAGCTGTGTGATCGCCCTTGTACAGTACACGACTGGGCCTGATCCGGGTGAGTTGTATAAGGTTAACCGTGCCGGGGTTGTGGCTCCCCCATAATCCATGATTACTCGCTTGCTCGCAACATCAGGCACTCCCTTAGAAGTGCCCCACAGCTCAACGCAAGATTCAGCTTAAGGCAACTTTCAAACTTAAAGTCCCACCACATGAAAATAAAAGTTGTAAAAGAGAGGAAAGAAGATGGAAGACTTATTTTTAATGAGTTAAGGCCCTGTTCGGCATGTCACTTTTATAGCATAAAAATGACTTTTATAGCATAAATTATGGCATATTAAAGTTTTTATATCGGGGTGTGTTCGGCATGTACAAAAATATCATGATATATTTTTATTGTGTGTATAAATTTTTATTTTATATATTTATTGTAGGGCTAGGTATCACATCACAAGATATGATTCATATTTCTATATGCTAAACTTGTAATAAAAAATAGCCTCATATTGTTTCAGAAAAGAACTTATAATGCTTACATTTTAATATGAATTGTCCTTTATTGTTAAAATATCAATATAATACATTTTCAACTATTTTCAGGGAACCATACTCTTAGCATTAATAATTATCATATCATTTAGTTGAAGCTAACTTGTTTCAACTTGTATTTTCAATCTACTATTAGAGAATAATATTCTGCCTAATAATTTTTTATTCATATTATTTTTTTGACTTTTGCCCTAATGTATCTTGGAGGGTAATGGTTATTTATTTTTTATTGAAATTATAAAAGTGTTGCTGAACACCAATATATTTTTTCAACTCTGAATATTTTTATTGGCATATATGCCATTTTCAACTTTTATCACGATATATTTTTATTGGTACATGCCGAACAGGGCCTAAAACAACATAATATTATGAGAAAGCCAGAAGGGCCCCCAAAGCATCAGAGAATCTTTGGTAGTGATTGGTAATTCTGAAATTCACATACAAATTGAAAGTTGCGTTGAGCTGTCCGACACTCCCTTGGGAGTGCCCGGGGTTGTGGGGGAGCCACAACCCCGGCACGGTTAATCTCCTAGGGTGTATCTTCTCCTGATTCCCCCCCACCACCTAAGACTGGGAAAGTTGGGATGGAAGAGCTTAGGGGTGCGGGTATACTAGAGCAGGCCCTCCCAGGGCCACAAAGGTGGGTATCTGCTTTGATAGGGAATAGTATGTCGTTGTTTGCTGTGCATTAGTATTTTGTATGATATAAAAAGTGTTGTTGATTATATGTAACCCCATTGATATAGGGGGATTTGGCATTATTCTACCCACAAGGAGGTTATAGCAACTTTACTTGTGGAAAACTTTCAGCCTAGATGACGGTAGTCAAAATCTATTGAAAAGACATTTGGTGGATAAGGATTGGAAGGCTTTATAACCGGTTAAATTTTCGGATCAGCCGCTTTAAGACATTATTGTGACAGACATTATCAAAATATATTTAGGGTTATTCTATGCGGTACTGAAAGTAAAATTCCAGGGATACTATATCTAAATAGAAAGGAAAAACACACAAGTCGCGATCAATTCAAATCCGCTAAGCTATACGAACTTCTTATCTAAAGCCAACCCAGAGAACCGCCCAGAAGAGAGAGAAATCCCACTGCAAGAAAGCCGAACCTTGCAGGTTGTCCGACTAACTAAGTACAGGACAAATTTTCCTTCCTCAATCCGGTCCAACAGTTCCTCTGTTCAAGTTGTACTCGTACTGTGTTCCCTCGTTGCGATGGTCGTGGTGGTGGGAGGGAAAGCACGAGAGGTCAAATATCGTAACTCACATAGAGCCCCATGTCTGCCAAGACTAGGCAACAGCCACCCCTGCAGAAACGTGAGCCCTCCCCAAGCAAATATCATGAACCGCTATCTATTCTGTCTAAGTTATCAACTGATGGGCTAAAAAAACTGCAAGTTAGGAAAGCCAAATTTCATCCGTAACAGTATGATACTGTATTTTTAAAATTTTATTTCGTTTTGTTTTATGGAATGTTCTAAACAAACCTATGCTTATGGTCGTTTGTCACGTTGAGTAAAGCCCAAACTGTTCTACCTGCAGAGCACGTTTGGCTCGCCGTACTCGGATACCAGGACTAGTCCGCGAACACCGGGCTGACAAAGCTAACGACGATATTGGGAATAGCGCACGCACTAAGGGGTGTGGGTTGAAAACCAGAAGAATTTCTCGAACGCTTTCTGCTTTACTATTGGTTGAACTATCTATTCACGGTTTCTATTGGATATTTGCCACTTTAGCTCATGCTCAGAATAAATCCTGGTGTTCGCGGACTAACCCTGGTATCCGAGTACTATGGGACAGTTTTTTTTTTTTTTGTTAAATCCGCGGTTTATTCGTAGCTAGCTACAGGAAAATCCATGGCATGCAACCTAAGTTATGGCCTAAAACCCCCTTAAACAAAAGAAATCATCCCCCTTTTCAAAACAATTTAACGATATAAAATCACAAACAATCAAAACATCAACTTAAAAGCTTCAAACATAAATCATGATGCCAACTGGGCATTACGTGTAAAAAGAAAAACACCCATCTTAACTGGAAAATTTATCCTGTTTCTCATCACATAAGACAAAAATTCATCCAACAAATTCATCCCCTTTTTATTTCCTTTCCAAAGCCCCAAGTCTGGGGCCACATTGAAAGCCAGCATATTCTTTCCCCTCCTATCACCCTCCAAAGTAGGGCATTGGACGACATGAAGAAATGTTTCCGACTCTTGGCCACACCTAGGGCAAATGGGATCCTGGTCCTGATTTGACCAGTCGGTTTGTGCGTTTAGGTAGCTTTTGTTCGCTCTCATTTGGTGGACGCGGCCAGCCACGAATTTGGTGAGTGTCATGGGGTTCTAACATTCCCTGTACGGTGGCCTATACTCGTAGTACTGCGGGTACAGCTCGTCTACCCACTTTTGATGCATCATCTTGTATATAGTTTCTTTCACGTTAAAATGCCCTTCAGCATCTTCCAGAGTCACCTGCAGTAGCTTTGTTGGTCTCATCACTATTTGTCCCTCTGGGAACACCCTTAGGGCTCTGGCCGCAATCTCGTTGACGGGCAGCCTGGTCTGAAAGGTTGTGGTGCAAGTTGAGCTCCTAGTGTTCGTTACGGGGCGGGGCGGGGCGGGTTTTCACTCGCCAGACCCCGCCCTTACACGGGGCGGGGCGGGGCGGGTTTTCACTCGCCAGACCCCGCCCTTACACGGGGCCGGGCGGGTATGTTTCGGGTAATCCCCGCCCTGCCCCCGTCAGGGGCCCACCCGCACCCATTCCCTGGACGGGGCCCCGTTTGTTACCACCTATTTTTAACGGGGACCCGTCTGGGGTATGGGTGGGGCGGGGGACTGAGCGGGGACAGGGGCAGGGAATGCCGAGAAAGACACCCCGCCCCAGGCCGTTGAGTGGGGCGGGGCGGGGCAAAGGGCCGGGGGCCCGCGTTTTTCGGGGCCCCGTCCGCCCCGTAACGAACTCTATGAGCTCTACACTTTTGTTCTCATGCCTCCTTTGTTCATGTCAAAAGCCGCCCTGCGGTTTGTTTCCAACTGAGGTTCCCTTTTTAGAGGGAAACTCTGTGGAAGCATTGCTGTCGCTATATACTTTTCTGGGATGGCCGTCACTACCTGCATGGCTGTCATTAACCTCATTTGTTCGGCGTATATCGACATTGGCGCAAGACACACTGCGGCCGATAGAACCGATATGTTTGTAGCGCAAAATCCATTTGTGATCCATCGGGATATTCGGTTCCAGAAGGTTTGCATCTTGTTTAGCATGTTTTTTGAGGGTTCGAGGAACTCCGCTCTATATATCACGGTCGGTAAGAGTATGCCTTTGGCCAACCTTCTGGCCCCATATGGGGTCAGCCCCTTGTCCGGCAATGACAATCTCAGGAATCTCCAAAAGGCTCCTTGTGCCAAGGTCAGCCTTTTCGTAAAATGCAATGTTGTTTCCCCATTGTTGGATAACCAGTAGCCCAACCACCTGACCACCTTTCCTGCCGGTTCCACCACATATGATTGTATCGTGCCGCTGCTTTCAGATCTTGGGCCCTCTTCCCTCCTCGTACTCCAGTGCATGAGTTCTGTTTTCGCTATGCTGAACGAAAGCCCGAGTGATTGAGCAATTGCTATCAGCTCGGCCGTCTTCCCTTCCAGCTTCTGCGCGTTTCTTTCCTATCAGTTACGGGCCACTGTTATTTGAAAATCATCAACGTATGACGTAGTAAAGAACTCGTTTGTGTTTACCGCTAAGTGCAGTTTTTTGACATATATCACAAAAAGGAGGAGCAATAATGGTGAACCCTGTGGTATGCATTTGTTAACCTGATGCTCTCTTCTCGGACATCCTGGGTGAGCCAGTAAGATGCTCCTTGTTGTTATGAAATTTTGAATCCAGTCCCTTAGGTAGTCTGGGACTTCACCTGTCTCAGCTAAATTTCCCAACAGCTTCCTATGGTCTACTTTGCCAAAACTACCTTTCACGTCCAGGAAAAGCGATGATACCTTTCTTTTCGCCAAATGAGCTTCCTTTATCCAGTGTTGTAATGAGATTGGGCATCGACGGTCGATCTCTGTGGTAGCCTTCCAGTCTGGTTGAGGCAGTATAATCCCTTGGAGTAAGCTATTGCCATGAGTTTATTGTTGATAATTCTCTCAGCTATCTTCGAGAACGTCTGCATAAGTGCGATCACTCTAAAGCTTGCACTGTCTGTATAATCATCCTTGTTGCGTTTGGCAGGATAACCCCTGTAGACTCTTTTGGCATGAGGGGGTGAATTCCCCACACCCACATGTCCTTGACGAGGATCAGAATTATTTTTGTGTTGATTGAATGTATCCCTTTCCAGACCCCATATGGCACTTGGTCTGGCCCTGTGATCGACGTGTTGCTACATTTTACTAGTGCCATATTGACTTCACGGATCCAGGCTAACTCGTCTTCTTGCCCCATATCGTGTCGTCTCGCTAGTGTCTTCCCAGCCGGGTTATCCCCGAATGGAAAGCAACGGGCCATTATTGTTTTTTCCCTTTATTCTGGTATTGTGTTCTAGCCTCTCGGTACCCGAGTGGGTGTTCTGATTTTGGTAAATTGATGGGCGGTCCACACGTTGTTTTTCTTCGCTGATGCCAGGAAGTTATCTCAATACTTCTTTTTCTCCTGCAGGAGTGCTCTCTTGTACTTCTTTCTGGTCATGCCTCCTTCTTCTACCCCACTCCCGTCACGACTCATGTGCTGGGCACCTGCGGTATATATCTTTCTCATGAATCTCATCTCCGTCAACTCAGCTATCTACTAGGTCTTTGACCACCTGGTAGGTTTCTTCATCGGAGCCTAGCTCCTGACAAGGTCAATCAGTCTCTTCAAACTAGTTCGGAAACCTTCTTCAGCTCTCTCTCCGTCGGCAATCGGTACATATCCCCATTCCTCACTGCAATAATCTTTAAGCCACTCTTCGATAACTGGGTTGGGTTTCCCTTTTCCTATTTGCCACTTGATCTTCTCCCAGTCCGACGCCGGTCTCGCCAGGTGTATTACTTCGGAGTTGATTTCGGTGATTATCCCAATGTGGTCTGCGTCCGTGCTTTGAGTTAGGTCTCTCCACCACGACACCTTGGAGAACAACGAAGTCTTGGCCAGTGTGTAGTCTATGGTTGAAGGTCTGTGTATCATAGGGTTATCCGGAAACCTTGTATGGATTCCAGAGGTATGGTTCCGGCCATCTATACTGTCAACCAAATATTTTCCAACAGGGGACGCCTTGGCATAAAAGATTAGGTGGACATGTTCGACTCCTGCCAAGTTCATAGTGTCTATAATACTTTCCAAGTAACAAAACATATGAAAAATTACTATGCCATGTTGGAGAATTGAACTTATCTACACTTTCTGAATGCCAAGGCGTTCCCGGTTGCAAAAGATTTGGTTAACTGTATAGACGGCCGGAACCATATTTAGAATTGTGTGCCCTTGTAGGGCTGCTGTCCTCATGTGTAGCTCTCCGGTTCTTCATTCTGAGTGCCATAGCACTGTCATCGGGTCCGTGATCGCACTATGAACATTCAAATCGCCAACCGTTATCGTCGGATCGGTTGTTTCTCTAAAACGGGCGTCGGCTGGTACCGAGTGTCTGCCCTCCACTTACCTGTTATATGCATTCACTATCCCGATAGACCAGCTTTGGCCCACCAGTCTACCGTTTTGGCAAACACTTTCAAATACAAAACATCCCCAATAGTAGGAAAAATAACAAAGAAAACCTTCAGTAATACTTGTAATGAAACATAAGTACAAACCCGAACCTCTCCCGTCTTTTGAAGAATACATTCATACTCAGTTGCGCTTAGCGGGTCATCTCGGTATAAAGGCGGATCTTGAACATATAGAAAGGAAATATCAAGACCTGTAACATCAGCAAAAAAATCATCTTGCGTCTCTCCCCGCTCACGCTGTGCGCCGGACGTTCCAGGCGCTTATAACGTAAACTCGAGTTCTGGGTGCGTCCGCTCGGGTTAATTCCGTCCGGAAGTGAAAGGGCCGCCTCCAATGCGTCCGGACGCCACAGGCAGCGTCTGGATGCATTGGACGCGGCCCTTTTGCGTCCAGACGCCTTACGGGGGGGGGGGGGGGGGGGGGGGGGGGGGGGGGGGGGGGGGGGGGGGGGGGGGGGGGGGGGGGGGGGGGGGGGGGGGGGGGGGGGGGGGGGGGGGGGGGGGGGGGGGGGGGGGGGG
>Ga0307517_10001076_pt1 | contig 46302 bp, 42 predicted proteins | sample 23_EM_MG_FD_194515 | JGI IMG/M metagenome (GOLD analysis project Ga0307517, IMG submission 194515) | Populus trichocarpa ectomycorrhiza microbial communities from riparian zone in the Pacific Northwest, United States - 23_EM | ecosystem: Host-associated > Plants > Roots > Unclassified | place...
CCCCCCCCCCCCCACCCGCCCGATGCAGACGCCGCTGCAAAATAGCAAGTTCAAGGACAAGTATCATACGTAGTCGCAGATGGCAATTTAAGCTAGCAGCGGGTTCCACCCTAGTTCAGCCGGTCGGGCAGCGAGGGTTAGAATAATCTACAGTAGCACGGCGGCACTTTCTACCGGTACGGTACTCTACTATACTAGTATAGTACCCCTCTTGAGGATGCCCCTCCCCCCCTGCCCCACCCCCATCCATCATAAAAAATAATAACGGGATTTCGCGGTGGGTATTATGAGGTTGATGGGTAGGCAGAGCTCCGTCGCGCACCGTTGTGACTACTTCATGGGGGGTTTTTTTTTGCTCTTTATCCAGTCGCCACACCTTACGACATTACAAAGAGGGGATATAGGTATGGTAGTCCGAGTTAGTCCGTGGGGAAAGTATGCCTGTGCTCGAGATATTTGGCCAGTTTTACCCCTCGATGGCGCGCATGTCGCAGGCTGCTTGGCTTGGCTTGGAGCTGCTGGAAGTGTGACAGCCGAATGGAATTGTCAGGGCAATTAGCCGGTGAAGTGATAGTTTGTGATTCAAGGTTGCTAATTGCAGTTTAATAAAGTTTGCGTTCGTGGTACCATCATCACAGTGATGGGCGTAAGCGCATCGTAGGGTGTTTTGTGCCAAGTTTTGGCTGGGGGCGGGGGGACGGGTGCTCCTCCATATCATTGGCTCTTCTGTGGTATGTATCTATCATAGTCTCGCAGAACAGGGGTTGGATTAAAGTTCTCGACCACTAGGTCAGTAGAAGGTCCCCCTTGACGGCTATCCATTTTCAGAAAATTTCATGATATTCTTGCTGGCTAGCTACAGGTAGAGCCATTGGACCCCACTAGAGGAGGATGGAAATCTGGGATGACATATCCTATTCAGACCCTCATATCGCCTCTTAACTCAGCCCCCTTTGATCAACCTCGAAAATACCTCCCAATAACCCTTGAGCTTTCCCGCGAGTACCCCTTCTTGCCGTCCCTGTATGATAACCTACTATTGTGGCGCCGGATTGAGCTCGTAGCCCTCGGCCTAAGACAGCTGACTCAAGAAACTATAGGGCGCAGGACTGAGGTAGTGATTAAAAGGCCGGTTTTGCTAGATTTTGAGGGTCAGCTACAATGGGATGGGCGCGAAAACACTGGCTGCCCGTTCGTGCCTTTAAAAACGGAGTGTAGTACTTAAGAACGATGCTCAGGTGCCGTAAGAACTCGAGCAATTGGACCATGTGCTAAGACGTTGGAGTTGCCTCTCTAAGTAGGGTCTGGCGTTTTTTTCCTTTTTATTTGCCCCGGAGAGCTGGTTTTTTTTGGCATGTTTGTCGACCTTTTTCCGAAGGAGGTAATTCCGGACTACCCAGCACCTGGTCCGATTATTCAGGTTCTTACGGCACAGTACTGCATTCGGAGCCCAAGCCGTTCATCATCGGTCACTCGGACGGCAGGGCTACCCCGATTAAAGTAGCGATATTGCCAGTGTATGGTTCCGGTCGCGATAAACCTACCCAGGCAAGGAAAGACAGTGGTCCAGTTTCGAGTCTGAGCAATGAGAGAATGGAGTTTTTATTTTTGGGATGATAGAAATGTAGCTGGACGCCTGCTTGTCGATCTATGGTTTTGGTTTCTTGAGACACGGGCTGGAAGGCGATAATCCCGAGTCTGAAGTGGGGTAGTTTGAGCCTCGGGCAAAGTTTAGTAATAGATTGGCTATGGAGGGCTACTTCAAGCGACAGTTTTGGTGGTGGCGCCAAGCATAAGGCATGGAGAACATGTTACCCTACTTTCAACATAGGAAAAAAAGGGAGGTTCAGAATAGTTCGTGATTTACTCGTACAGTGCCATGTTTGAAATCTGAATCTACTACTAGTACATCTATCCATTAAAGAAATAATAAAAGCGGTCTCTTATTATAAAGCATATTGACCTTGTAGAAAGTATGATAGCAGATTAAGTTTTCAGGAATTGTGAAACATGAATTATCACTGAAATTTCTTTTCCTTTTATCCCTCCATTCAAATGGAAGGTATGAGTAGTAGAGCATGCTCTCTAGACGTTACGACAGACTTGGCAACACTACCAAAATGGTCACTTTTTGTCTGGGATCTAGCGGAGTCAATCTGCCGGAACCATACCGGTAGCCACCTGCAAACTGGTAGCAGAAATGGGTAAGGAACACCTTTTCGGGAGCGAGATACTCGAGTATAGTACTAGCCCGGGCCTAGCTTACTGTTTATGTTTTACAGCGTCTCCCCCTTTCTCTGGCTCAGATGTGGAGATTCTCTTTGTCTCTTTGTGGGGACCCTACTTTAGGCAAGAGAATTCTTGGCATTTTGCTTATTTCCTCCCCGATTTCCCTGGTGATCCTAGACTTCTCCCCAAGTTTATCTTGAATGACGGAAATGCACAAACCAGATTGTATAAAATAGGGCAAAATAGAGAAAAGTAAGGCGCGTGACCTGGGGACCGTTTGGCCCGCTATCGCTAGGTTCCGTCTACTCAAGATGCGCTTTGCAACTAATGCTCTGGTAAGCGCTCGAATTAATATTATTAGTTTTCAACATATTACCTCCCTTTACGTATACTGGCACCACACAAGTATAATAATATATATTAAAACATCTCTTTGAGCTTCCTCTTCAAGCTGTTTTGCAATTTCCCAAAATTCGTTTTAAATTTATACAAATCACTTGTCAAAAAGGGACGAGCCAAAAGGACCCTTACTGATGAACTACAACTCCATTGAACTTTACGAGCAAAAATTCTGTGCTGCAAGTCGATCTAAGAGGACTTTTTTGAAGGGATAGGCCAATCCCGCTTATTATATATTTCTTTGCTTTGGCAATTTTAAAGAAAAGGAGTCTCTTCCACTCCTACGATACAGTAGAGCATTGTCTTGGACACTCCATTGAAGAAAAGCGAAGAAAAGAAACAATATTGAGTCAGATCGTCGGGTGCTGCCGGTACCCTATGCACAAAATACCCCAGTCCTTGTCTTTCGGAGTAGGTGCAGTTGAGTAGCAAATGAGGGGCAAATCACCAAACCATAAGAAAACAAAAAAGCACCCTCCTAGAGCACCACTTCTGGAGATTAGGCTCATACCGGGCATACACGTAAGTTGAAGCCAGAGTTGTCTTTTGAGCGCTTAGGGGTACCGAGGTACGGTAGGTGTGGCTGCAAATTTGCTAACACCAGGCCAAGGACTGAGCCTACCGTCCTACAGGCTTGATGCCCGCTCTTTTTTGAGTGTCTGAAATTCGAATCCCGCATCCTACGATAGGGGAGAGCTGCGGGAGGGCACCTTCACGAGCACAAATACCGTAGCTGAATGAGTGTCACTAGAGAAAGCCGCAAGTCGGAGAATACCAGACCTTTACTGCTCACGAGGGCACAAAGCCCTGGAAGCCAACTAGCTTGCTCATTCCACTTCAGAACCCCCTCCCTTGACTTGACTGGCTATCATAAGGAAGTGCAGCCCATACGGAAGTGAGATGTGATTTGGCTTAGTGCCAATTTGTATTTCCAAGTAGTGGTGAAGTAGTTTTTTGTTAATTAAATCTATCTAGTCCCGAAATCATTCTGTGTCTTAGAATTTGGCTAAGGGATTCGTCTTACAAGTATCATCCTTTATACTTTCAACGGCGCGCCTAATTCCTGCGGTATATTTTTTCAACCTGGAAAGATGAGAATACTGCGTGATTCCCGAGAACTACAGACTTTTAGTACTGTGCAAGCCATAACCATAATTACTCGGGTGTCACGTCAGCAGATTGGGTCGAAAGACAGAGTAACCACATTACTGAATGCAATTGAATCAGTTCCTGGTTTTGCCATGTGTTTCCCCTGAGACAGATGCGGTAGCGATGAGTGGGTCTGTGATACGATTGATAGATAGCGAAAATACCCATACTGGAATCACACACAGATTCCTAGTACCGGTATGTTCTACCGGAGAAATATTGCTCTAACGAGCACTGGGTCTAGGCGTGCTGCGCGTGTGTGTGGAGTGAACCGAGAATGTTACTCAAGCATTGTATTGATAGTTACCGTTGCTCTTTCCGGACTTGTGTTAATTTTACCCCGCATTTTACTGATAGCCAACCCAACCATTTTCACAGCCTTCACAGAGCTATGACCAAGGGGATGGTGACGAACAGGCTATTATACCGGTCCAGATGCGGGTATTTGGTATCTCAGGCAAAAAAGGGAAGTCCCCAAAGTAGGGTAACAAAAGATTACTAATTACAGATCCCCGTTCATCCGCCGCGTAGTTTCGTCGTGACGATGGGACTGTAATCTTAACTATGATACTCATATACTCGAGTAAGGCTAAGGTGGCCCACTCCGGGAGCCTTGAAACCTGGAGACACTGTATTGTGCTCACTGAAGTGCTGATGTTTACCGTACTAGTGCCTAAGCTGACGCCAGAAAGCATCTGCGTCAGTCGGCGTCAGCCCGCGCTGGTTGCGGCGGCAACGATATTGGGGGGTGAGGATGTTGTATATAACTGTTTGGAGTACAGTACTGGGACTAGTACTGTTCTCGGCAGAGTTCCCGTGTCCTTCCAGGTACTACTAGCTCTCGGAAACGTTTTGCTCGCCTCTCTTCCTATTATCCAGCAAGAAGCGAATTTTGATAAAGGTTTACAATGCCTCTCAGGGCATACCCGGAAACTGGTTATCTGATGGGCTCCAGTTTGCTCTGTTGTTAATCGGTATTGTTCGGCATAAGAAGGGTATAAGAACTTTGCGCTGATAACTAGGACAGGGCGTTCGCCTACCTGTATTCTTCGGGTATGATACTGTTAAAAACTGGAATATTTGATAACCCCGCTAGGGCATTGAAGTTCCTAGTGAGGTCTATCACATTTTTCTTTCTATTTATCTCGACTAAGGGCTAAGGGGGAAATTTTTCACTGTGCTCTCTCCTCTTAACCAAAAGAGGGAAATTGCAGAACAATCCCTAATTCCCACAGACTTTACAATACCGGTATTGCAACGTGCTGATATACTTGCCGGCAGCCCATCACGGGACTTGCAAGCCCACCTTCTATAATGGATCCCCTCAAACTGGAGAAACCCTTTGGGGGCTTCATCCCTTGCAGCCCGCGGGGTCCCGGAATGCTGATTGGCGCGATTGGTGGCTCGAGCTAATTGGTTTTCGTGCTTCTGTAGGCTGTGCGACGACAGAGCTCTGGAAAACTTCCTAACGAGGGCGTACAGTACAAGGCCAAGAAGGTCCTTACAGTTTTTTATTGTCTTTGTGATTGTAACCTTCCTCTACCGTCCATCCAAAACACACCAGGATTATGTTGAGGCTACCAAGTCAGGTATTCCCTCTGCGCCTTGTGCTTCCCCATTTGCTACTCGTGCTGTGTCGATCCTTTTTATTTCACAACGGAGATACTATAGAGGCACTAGTTATCCATTTGCGATAGGAGACAATATAGAGAAACCCACATATTTGTTCGGCAGAGAAGTGGTTTAATGTGTGTTCTGGCTGGTTTCTCTGGAATGTGCAATAGTGGGGATCTACTAGGTGTTTCTGCAGATTTTCTCCAGCCCTTTGAAATACCTTCCTGGGTCTCATACTCAGAGGTGTGACCGGGTTTTTTCTCTGGAACTACAGATCTGGAGGGAACTCCCTGAGCGGGGGGGCAGATAGTATTCATGCTTGAGTGCTCGGGCGTACTACACCATTCTACCGGTTGTATATCAAGAATCGGAATAATTGGATCTTACCCCAAGAAGCCCGGTACTCCCTCCCCTAGATTAAGGGGAGGAAACCGCAGTGGAAAAATTGCCTTCCTTTCCACTGAGACAAATAAAATAAAAAAACGGACACTCCCGATATTACTGAGAGAGGTAACTCCAATGTCAATGCCCTAGCACAAGGTCTACTTATTCCCTTTTCTACAGCATTGGGTTGGTTTTCTCCTGACCACTAGTTACGGAACGACTTTTTTCGTCACTAGTGTATCCCTTTCTGCTCTTTCCTACTTAGGAGGGGATGCTTGTGGGCTGGTCCGGCTCACTCTCGCGCACTTTCGCCCCCCCATCCATTCTAAATGACTACAGCACCCGCGATACGAGGAATCTATAAAGAAGTTGGGATGTTTAGGTGGTTGCCTTAGCTCTTGAATCATCACTATTGATTTTCACTTATTCGTACCTAGTAGCCCGCTCGACCATCCTTTCGGACCTACCAGGGCAAGCGCTCGCATGGGTAGACACAGGCTCTTATAAGCGCAAGCTATTGTGAGCTTGGGCCTCTGGGTGATTGCAGCACCACCGCCTATGCTTCTTGGAAATACTTGACATTCACAACCTACCCCTCACAAGCCACCGGAGGTGATATACCGGCAGCACGAGTACCAGGTATCGACTACTCGTATAATTGAGAAAAGCAAAAAAAAAAGTTTGGTTACTTGACTATTTTTCTCCCTCTTAATAGCACACCATTTCCTTGAAGTTCTCATATCTTCGCCAGCGGAGACTCCGAGTACATGGTGAGTAAAGGTTACTACGACATGGACGTATCCGGGACACCAATGGGCTCTTCAGGGCCGCCAACATCTCAAAAGCGGGATCAATCATATCATCTAGAGAGCGCACACTACAGGAATAACGACTCGGTCTCTTTAGATGTACTGACACTGGTGGAGCAGCAACATATCACCACAGTAGCTCACGTTGGGTTTTCAGATGCTCTGATAGCGCAGAAACCGAGTCCCTGGACGAAAACCATGTTCAAACTCTACTGCTTCCTCTTCGTTGCATTTTTGAATTCGTGCATAAACGGATATGACGGATCACTGATGGGAGGAATCAACGCAATGGGGCATTACCAGAGGTTGGTTTATTTTTCCTCTTCCCAACGTGGCCTTTTCCTTACCTGTTTTAGAATGTTATCTGCCCTCTCCACGTTTCATGCAATTGACATATGGAAATTGTGACACAGGTACTTCAACATGAAGACGGTTGGGGAGGAGACAGGATTGGTTTTCTCGGCTTATACAGTTGGGAATATCGTTGGGTCTTTCTTCTGTGGTCCGTTTACCGATTGGTGGGGACGAAGGTGGGGAATGTTTATTGGCGCGAGTATTATCATCGCAGGTACCTGCGTACAGGCTCCTTCCACTTCCCGCGATATGTTCATTGGAGGGAGGTTCATTCTCGGCTTCGGTGTTGCGACCTGTGCAACCGCGGGGCCTTCGTACGTCGCGGAGATGGCTCATCCCGCATGGAGAGGAACGTTGACTGGTCTTTACAATACCTTTTGGTTTGTTGGAGGGGTGAGTTTGGAATCCCCTACCATCCGCGCCCGCGGTGGCTAGACTACTATCATGAAGCAATACTGATACTCTATAGATTCCTGCAACATGGACTCTCTACGGAACTCAACATATCAACTCTGACCTCTCCTGGCGCTTGCCCCTCTGGTTCCAGGCCATTGCAGCTGGGATGGTAATGCTAGGCTGCCTCTTTTGTCCAGAGACCCCACGATGGGTAGGTCGCACCTCCCCCCCTCTTTTCCCCCCTTTCAAATTCTAAGGAAATAATAGCAGGTAATTGACTTTATGACAGCTCGTCTCAAATGACCATCACGAGGAGGCAATCCGAGTGATGGCCCGGTATCACGGCGAGGGAGACAGAAACTCCCCGATCGTGCTCTTAACATACAAAGAAATGATCGAAGAGATCGCAACCGAAGGCTCTGACAAGAGATGGTGGGATTACAAGGATCTTTTCAACTCTAAGTCCGCATGGTGGAGACTCTCCTGTGTCGGCGGAATGGCCTTCTTCAGCCAGGTATGTACAGTACCAATTGCTCCGCCCCCACCGCCACAAAATACTTCAAAAGCAGCGGGCTAATTAACTGGCATCAAAACGACCTAGTGGTCCGGCAACGGTGCCGTATCATACTTCCTCCCTGTCCTGCTCAACCAAATCGGAATCAAGAGCGAACGTACCCAACTGCTCTACAACGCAATCCTGAACGTGATCTCCTTCGTCATGGCCACTGTTGGGGCTCGCTTCGTAGACCGACTAGGTCGGCGAGCAGTCCTGCTAATGGGCACATCCCTGTTCGTCGTATGGTGGACCGTTATTACCACGCTGACGGCGCTGTATGGGGAGAAGGAGAACGATAACACGTACGGTTCTCGTTCCGCCATCGCCTTCATCTACATCTTTGGGATCACGTACTCCTTCTCCTACACCCCACTGCAAGCGCTATATCCCGTCGAGTGTCTGGCCTATGAGACACGTGCAAAGGGCATGGGCATGTACAATCTGTTTGTGAACGTCGCGATGTTCTTCAATACTTACGCTATCCCGACGGTTTGGGAGAAGATTAAGTGGAGGTTTTACTTTGTATATATCGCTTGGGACGTATTTGAGACTGTGTTTATTTACTTCTGGTGAGTCATTTTTTCACTCCCCCCCCCCTCTTCCCCTCTTCTCTAGTGGAGAGGGAAATAATTGCTAACGGCCTTCTAGCTTCGTGGAAACAAAAGGCAGAACGCTAGAAGAAATCAACGAAATCTTCGTAGCACCATACCCGAAGCAAAAGTCGATGCAAAAGCACATTGTGGTCATCACTGACCGAGGTATCCTGGATAAAGGACTGGAAGAACAATACTAACTTGTGCAGTATTAAACCTTGTCTTTTTTTTCTTTTTCCCCCCTCATTGCTGAACTACACGTGGCACTCATTAATTTCCTTTCCGCCACCATCGCTCCCATTTCCGCCCTTTCTGGTACTTTTCGTACCTAACTGCACTTGTATCTGACATCAAGTATCTGAAAATGAAATGGCCGTATTTCCAGATACTTATCGCCAGTTACAAGCACAACCTTCTTGAGTCCTTTCTAGTTATTTTTTCTTCTCCAATTGTCTATTTTCACGAAGGCACGTTTCTCTTGGCTAGGATCAAGATGGAAAAAAGGGTGTTGTAGGTGGGAGGTGTACCATGCTAAATTTCGGCGTTCTGTATTTTATTTTATTTTCTCCTTTCTTTTTGGGAATAGTCTGACTGGGGAGCTTCTTAGTACTAGTATATATTATTATGGAATGGGGCAGAATTGGGAAGGAATAAGGAGGAGGAAAAAGCGGGGGCTTCGATTCGATTCGAAGGTCGCACACATCCGTTTACTCAGGGAGGCTTTTTTTTCCCCTGGAATAGGTAATTGATCGGGTAAATGCAAATTTAGCCCCTACTGTACTCTATTTTAGCGTACTACGAGTAGAGCACTACTCGAGTAGTGGTATCGCAGGCGGATCTTGCCAGATATCGGTGATCCGGTAAATTCACGTACCAATGCCGACGGTCTAATGTATTTGTTCCCTCTTCAAGCTGCTCGGAGGCGGGCATCCACGCCGGCTATTTTGACCGCAAGCTAGTCAGGCAAGCTAGTCGCGGCGCTTATCAAGGACTTTTCGTTTTATTCTTCTTTCCACTAACCAAGCTTTAGAAATAGTCCTTTCCCCTAGGCCTATGGGCGTATAGGGGATGGTAGTTAGGATCTTGCAGGGAACTTGATAAGTTGGGGGGGAGTTTTGTCGCCATTCATGGATCGTCACCCGGCGCATCCCTGGATTGAACAGTGGTGCTGGGTAGTCTTAAGCTCTAGTAGGGCAGTTTGCTAGGTGATCGGGGGCATTGGTTCCTCCACCTATGATGATAGTCAAGATGATGTATGCGTTGAGCCGAAGATCTACTTTTTTTAATAGTCGATATTGCAGCTTGAACTATGATAATACATTGTTTTCTGTTCGTATGATATGAACTGACCTGGGACAATCATCAGTCAACTCCAAATTCAGCAATCTGTGGAGCCTTCCATATACCGCAAGAACAGGAATAAACGAGAGTCTCACTGGGAGACTGCAGGTTAAACGTACTCTGGGTGCAAAAGGCACCTAGGGTGTCACTATAGAGCGTATCCCGACAATGGACGACCAGGAGGGCTGGGTAGCTGTGCCTGCCTGCTCACTTACCGGTAGTCCCAGGGTCAAGGGTACATCCACGGGAGTACCTTTTGTCCAATTTTCCCATTGCTTCTTTCCCGAGGTGATGAAGCGCGATCGCGTTTTTTCATTGTTGACATCCGCGATGATCCCAAGGGTCCTAAGCATATATCTCGAGCTATAGAGCGAGAGCGTCCGTCCCTTTGGAAAGGCCTCTGGCCCTTGCGGCCTCTACCGATCGGCAACTCCCTGATTGTACCTGTAGTACCCCCCCCCCAGACCCGAGTATGGGCCGACTGGACGCTTGGGCTCATTAGACACCGGTTCTCTGATGGCCTACGTCTCCGCTCCGGCGAGAGCCCTACTTATTTCGGTGAAATTGCTACCCAGTTTAGTTAGACCAGGGAGCTTTTGGGGTATCACCCAACCGGTGAAAGCCATCATGTGTGGATATCATCAGAAAGTCGATATATCCCCGAACGAGCCCGCCGCAGTGATGTCAATATCCCGGGGGGAGGCTTTTTGCAAATTTAATAATGCCGGCATATTACTCACCGAGACCCCGGATGAGATTGCTCATTGGTAAAAGTGGAGAGTCTCGAGGGAGCCCAAGCGATGGCCGAGAGGAGCCGGTTTGATATTTTTGACTATGAACAGGCATGAAATGTTTGTTCTTTTTGATTTTCGGCTGGGCGAGTTGTTTAGTTTATCACCCTTTCATGTTAAAGCATTCCCGTTAGAGACACGTTGAATATAGTGAACGAGGGGGTGAAGCGTAGAGTGAGTAGAGGAAGGGCCATATGTAGCCCAAGGGGCAGAGTGAACGGCAAGCGTTCCTAGCCATTAAAGGAGCCCAGGAGAAGTACTGAAGATATCCAAATCTAAGAGCTGTCCATCCGAGTTCGGACTCTTCATCATTTTCATGTGTTCAAGTTAATTGATAAATAGAATCCATCAACTAAAAACACAAGCCGAGTAGACCCTGTGTGCTTCAGATACTCCTGCCGTTATCAATCGTTGTTCTCAACCGTTTTTTTTTACTTTACAGTTATTCTCTCTTGCACTTGCACACAAAACTCATAGTCCATCCACTCACCAACCAAAGGCCTTCAATGACACTCTGTCAAACAACATCTGAATTACTTGAAATTTCAGGACTCTTAGACCTATCCCTTGTAGTAGCCAGTTAAGAGGGAGTACAAAGAGAAAGTGGTAGGATCTTTTGTCCTCCAGGTAGCCTTATGCAATTTACGTTTACTAGTGCCCAGATCTCAAAAGCTATCATGTAATTGCTATAACGGGAGTAAACACTTCGCAGCACCCCTTAGATTACCCCCCTAACTATCCAACAAAATACTGCAGAAATCCAAGTCATCCCCCAAAAAGCAGTACGTGAATACCACACATTCACCAATTATCACTCGTCAGCTAATAGCAGATAGGGCAGAGAGCTCCTCCTTCGCCGCTTTGGAAAGGAAATCTAGAAGAATTTAAGCAACTGCATGAGTCGTCAAAATTGCATCAGCCCAGTACTATATTGCCCACCGTTAAGGAGGGGGGGGGCTAATACATAATTTGATATATGATATTTTAAGCCTTCGTCTGGGGTAGGTAGGGAGGACAAAGCTAGAATGCGAGCTGGCCACCTGTAATAATAATAATATTGATCGACATATTGCCTATGCACTTAGCCGCCTGAGGCGGGTTCCTGGTCTGATTTCAGAGTCGACATGACGTGTTGGGCCAAGTGTGGAACGGAGTACAGGTACTGGCTAACAGCCAATTCTGCTTAGTTATCGAGTGATGAATAGTGAATGTAGTTTCCAAATATTCAGTACCCTCGCACCCGGAACCACTCGAGTTGATACTCCATAGAGCGAAAATTGCTTGCAGATTGATTGAGATTACAACTACGTTACCCGGCATACTACGGGGACAGTATGCAGGATGGATCATATAAAAAGAGTTTCAGGTGGTGGAAATCGCAGCCGTCCTCACTTACTATTATATACCTGCGCCTTGCCTTCCTTTATCTGGATAGAAGCGTTTGCCCTCGTCCCGAGGTACTGGGTGAGCAGCTACAGAAGGACCCCCCAAGTTAACCGCCATACCGTAAACCTTGATACTATGATACTCGGGGAGTGCACAACATTTTTCCTAAATGGAGATTCCTTCCGGAGTTCCTCCCGCGCTAGTGGTGGTGGGTCTGATTACAGCGCAAAAACCTCCATGATGAGAACAGTTATGGAGCTTTGAGTGAAAAAAACTCCATTTTTTGATATAAAAACTTAACGTTGTGTCTAGTGAACAAAAAATAGCAACAATCAAGTCGCATTAATGAGACCAAAAAGAAGGCATCCAAAAAATGGGCAGAACCTGTTTTTTTCTTTCTGCAAAATCACATAAACACAAACCTTCCTAAACAGCTTTGGGATATCATAATTGCACTATTGCAACTTTCAACAATTGATAAGATAAAGTGAAAGAAAAAAGAAAAAAGAATAATAATAATATGAACGCATCAAAACTCAGGGACTAATATTTTATTGATAATTATTTTTATTTCTATTTCTCCCGGGGACTTTTTTTTTAGATCTGCCTTCTTGATGCGTGCAATGATCGTAGATAAAGCGCCCTTAGGCTTTATCAGTTGTCAACCAGACACACTACCGGTTTACGTATGATAGGACTCGAATACTGTGACCTCTATTTATTTATTTGCGCTGCACAGATCATGTTGACTCGGAATAACTAGGGTTGCAGGGTTAACTCAAGTCTTGTGATTTCAGCACTTTCGAAAACCGACGGCAGCTGGAACGCGCGCCCTAAGCTTTCTTCACCACCTTCCAGAATGCCACTGATGATGACAAGGTAATAGAGATAGCACAAAGTGAACCGACCCTTGTCCGACCACGCCGAATATGGCACAAAAAAGCACTCGGGCGGCCCGTCGCGAAAGGTCGGTGCAGTGGTATGGTCGTTGGTTGTAAACGAGCTATCGAACTCTCCCTTTTCACTTATCCGAGCCGTAGCTCATGTCTCTTGAGTTGAATTTAAGTTGAAGAGAGTGAGGATAGGGGGTAATCTAAAGCCACTGCAGATAAAGTAAGAATAGGAAATTCTACGAGAAAACTTTTCATGTACGAGTACTGTACCGATACCATGGAAAAACAGGGGGGTAGCCTTGATACAAGTAAAACTGTACGTACCCCTTCCCGGCGGAAGCCTACCATCGCAAGGTTTCACATATAATAGCAGTAGACAACGAAATATTTACTGACAGTTTCCCTGTCTTTTTTTTTTTATTCCTCACACGATGTAAAAATATTGCGAAAGATCAAAAACGAGAATTACTTGAGGCCTGCTGATATTTTTCCAACTTTTTTTTTTCTCTAGAATTCTTTAGGATGAACTGGATAATGGGGGTGGAATTGTTTGGAAATTTTCTTGGGATCCTTGGCGCAACAAGGCACAGTACCGTATTGAAAAAGGCTTAAAGTTACCCGAAATTCTGTAGGTTTAAAAGTTTCACAATTGTCGTTTTGTGTGTTTCGCTTCTGAAATCCTACCAAATCGGCACCCCTTTGATTTGGCGGCGAGGTTTGGTTCACTGCATCCCCCGCCTTGCTTTCTCTTGGCTCTGGATTCGAGCAGACTGACGAGAATTTCTTAAATCATAACATTGTATTACTCGCCCCCCGGCCACAAGGGAGCGGGGGGCGCCGGTACAGTGTGTTTTGGATTGAGGCTCAGAGAGGCACAAATATTTTATCATACTGTAGAGTATATTTCTTTAATCCCTGCTTCCGGGCACTCTTTGGCGGTGACGAGTGCTTGCGAGTGCCACAGTGTTTGTTTGATAGGGGTAGTCTACTCTGCAGCACTGTATCCCAGAGCAATGTTGACTTTAAGGTTCCGCACGACCCGGGGATCTTAAAATAATCGAAGACGAGTTACCTGACTGGTGGAGTGGGTTACCGCTATTTCCACAAATTAAGTACCGGCACCCCCAAAGTCGCCTAGTGTTACCGGCAATGGAGCAAAGCATTTTAGCTCGGTAAAACGCAAATCTCCACTCATGGCGTGGGTGGCAGGTGAGATGGTACGGCTGAGAAGCTGATCAAAGTGCTTTTAGGGATGGACGAGGCTGGATATCAATAGACATCAACAGAGGAGAGGGTACCACAGTCTGACAAAGGTGGGAGTTGGCAATAGTGTTTCTAGAGGCCTGTCGCTCGCATCAGGAGCCCATGAAACCCCCGACAAAGATACCGACCGGTAGGGCTTCCTACTACAAACTCACTCCTCTCAAGAAGGCATACAGTGGCGGATTCTCAAGCATTTCGAAACCACCCATCTACTCGAGTACACCAACTTGCCCAAACACTCTAATCTCGCGCTTTTCAGAAGCAGCAACAGCAAAAAAATGAGCCTCCGCGGGTTGGTTGGTCGATCGGAAAGAGAAGGCAGCACCACAAAAGGTGCACCAAAATAAACTGTTCGCATAGGGCAATTCCTACTCCTTTCTGCCACCACGAGTCTCCCCTTCGTTGGAATGGTTTGGAAACCACTCAACGTCGCATAATGGCTTAGCGAATCTTTGGCCAATTGGGCCGCTGTAACTGTCTCAAGCCGGGAAGAGGGGTTGATTCACTCGCACTTGTACTTGTAGGCGAGCCCAACCCGCAGCGTTCTCAAGGTCCTTTCTTGAGTCTTGAGCAGTCTTCAGTTCTGCAAACGCTCTTTTCCCAGTTGACGCAAAGTGTCACTGCCGCTATGCCATCCATCTGCCCCTCCACTGAGGAAGAGATATTCTGAAAAAGATCATAGACTTTTCCCGCTGAAACTTGAACGCCTCCGTTCTCGTTCGAATGCAACAACGCAGTGCAGTGGCTTAAACCTTGATCCCTTGACCAATGTAATGTTGCACCACGAGGTGTGGTTACACACCTGGGAGTGGAAGTGGGATCAAAGACTTGGCGGAGTTCTCTTTTTCTTTTCTTTTCTTCCAGGATTCAGGCCCACGACGAGCCGGCCTCCCAATGAATTGGGCCGAAAGAAGTAAAAGAACCCCCGGAATCTCCTCATTAGTGAAAAAACCTCACATTTTTTGATATCAAATCCAGTCGTGAAGAAGGAAAGAAAGATGAGAAATGGTTTGGAGGGGGCACGGAAGACCAGTCGTCGAGCTACCGTATGCTCACCATTGCTGTTTTTATGTCCCCACCCGCTCACATCCATGTGTCTGGGCCCTCGAATACGAAGCAACTCAATTTCAGTGGCTCGAGGGAAAATGTATGCTTGTATAACAAAGGGGCCCCATTTAGGAAAAGGAGAGGGAGAGAGGCTGGCTGGCTGAATTTGTGACAGGCGTGTATATCCATTATCGAACGAGGTGCGCGCACATCATGGTGTATCCTACCGCACGATTGATATAGCAGTACTCGAGTATGCACTCGTAGCAGCCTTTCCACCAGTACCCAGGCTCACAAGCGAAAAAGAATAAAACCCCTTTCCTTCCCCTCTCTCAACTCTTCCCTTCCCTTTCTTTCTTGACCCCTTTTCTTTTTTCTTTCCTTTTCTTCTCCCCCCCCCGAGTTAAATTCTCCTTTACAGTTCACGATCACAGTATTTATCTAGTCGACACTTCCCATCGGGGCTGAACTGAGCTGGTGGAAGGGAAGAAGGAAGGAAAAATTAATTCGATAAAAATTTATTGTTCATCCTCGAGATGGGTTTCCGTCAGAAGAACTCGGCGACCGTTTTCCTCGCCTTGTTAGGGCTCGGCAACATCCTCGGTGTCAATGGCAGCTGGTTATTCGGGGCGATGGAGGAGCGCGCGGAGGACTATCGTCGTGCCCTGCAGCCTCGTCAACAATTCGTTCAGTGCAGTTCCGGGTCGAAGGCTTGTGGTGTTTTGGGTTGTGTTGCTGCTCGTCGGTGCTGCAATGCCGATGCCGGATGTGAGTTTGGATTTAATAACATTATCTACTTGACTCGGTTCCATGTCGAATCGAGTGATAATCTACGTATCATTGCTAATGACTGTCTTTGTTCTCTCTTCCAGGGGGCTGTTTGGCTGGGAATGCGTGTTACACTGCCGGTGGTTTTATCGATTGCTACTCGTGTGTTTTGCCCTCTACCTTTTCACCACCACCACTTTTTAGTTTGAACGAACACGTCTAATATGCAAGGGCTCGCTTTCCAGGACTACAATGGTGATGCCAACAGTCTCAAGAAAATGTTATGACTTCTCACAATCTGGATGTACCGTCGGACAAGCATGTTTCAGATGGTACACCCCCCTCCATTCAGCATCTGAGATCGCTATATTAACAATCCCAACCTTTAGTGGCTCAACCGCAGCTTTCTGCGCAACTGAGGTCATTGCCGGCGGCGGCGACACCTGGCTAGAATGCGCAACAAAGTCCACGATCCTGACCGTAACGGCGGCCGCAGAGACCACGTCGGGAAGCGATTCTTCATCGGCCGACTTTGTGCCCACAGCCCCGGTAACCGGCGGTGCTGGAACCTCGACCCCATCTATGACGGGCACCGGGGTTCCCTCCCCCACCCCCACCGAATCAAGCGGGTTGAGTGGAGGTGCCATCGCAGGTATCGTCGTTGGGGGCGTGGCCGGAATAGCTATCGTCGCAGGATTGATCTTCTTCCTCTGTGTGAAGAAGGGGGGTAATGGTTCTAACGATGCTGCCGCTGTGCACCAACAATATCCACAAGCACAACAACCGCCGATGTCGTACCCGCCACCACAGCAGCCGTATAGTCCTCCGCCCCAGCAACAACAGTACGCGCCGCAGCCGCCGTATAGTCCCTTGCCCGGGTATCAAGGACAGATGGCACACAACGGCTACGGCCCCGACGGGCACCCTATAGCCCCACCGATCTCTTCACCCGTGTATCCCCCAGAGCCACAAAAGCAGCAGCCGGCTGCTATGCCAGCGGAATTGCATTAAGCTTGTGGTTAAAATGGAATGGCGAACGGAGCAGGAGATACATGCACGTGATGGAGATGGGTGGGGAGGAAGAGAGCACATTCCTTGGAAGGGAAGGGAGCAAACCACCAGGAATCTCATCTAATCCTAAAACCTTATAACAAGCTTCATGAGAATAATTTATTTCGATTGTCTTTTCACTTCACTTTCCTGCGCTTTTTATATCTGATAACTTTATTCAATCATTCGTTTTCTATCTGCCTTTGCATGCACTGTACATAAATATTCCCTTAGCTTGGTATATTCCCCCCCTCCCAATCCTCCTGTAATATTATATTACTGTCATACCTGATATTCCCATTACTTAATTTTTCCACCTCCACAATATTATGCTGCGCCCGCTCGCGTACAGTCGCACCTCGCTGTCCCGGATAGTCAAGATCCAAGGAATCTGTCCGGGATAGCGAATTATCCGGGACAACAAGTTAGGTTTTGGTGCAAAACAATTTAGAATTCAGAGAATTTCATCCGAGGCAGCGGGGGATCCGGTAGAGTAAGGTACGGGACAGCAAGGTGCGACCGTACATATCCGGGTTTGAATTGAATGGGGCGGAGCAGGATAGTGTGACAACTCTATCATAATCATTAGCTGCAATGTGAGCACCCAACGAGCTAAGCCACCCAGTTCCCAGTTGCGATCGGTCACAACCCATCACTCACGATACGGGGGTTACCGATATGGCAGTAGTCTGTGTGATAGCCTGATAGGACGAGGGAACCGCTAAACTGACATAAATTCAGCTGAGAGGTATGACAATGATAGTGCCGGTATGGGACGGGGGGGAGAGGATTATCTAGCGATTACTTGACCAGTGGAACCAGCCCCCCCCGTCTTTCCCAGAAGCCGGAATAACAGTGGGAAATCGACTGGATATCGCCTGCCTCCCTCCCTCTCTCTCCATTTTTTCCTTCAGGCCCTCCTTTGTGCACCCGTTTATCGAATGAATAAATGAAATGAAATGGACGAATCATATTTATTTGTCGGGACCGCGTTGCGGCGGAGTCGTTGTGAGTATCTGCGGGTTTTTACGCTAGCCTTGCCATTGCATTCATGCAGTCACTGAACCTCACTCGATTGACATTTCTTTCTTTCCCTTTTTTCTTTTTTCTTGTGAGATTTTTTCTCTCTCTTATTCCGTTGAATGCTAGAGAGTCTTGGTGACTTGTGAGTAGGGCGGTTGGTGGTCTAGCGCGGGAAGTTCATTGTGGGCTCGTGGCTCGAAGGGATCTACCGGATGCGGATCGTGATGGGGCTGCTGTACTGCCCCCGTGGCGTAAAAAGCAATATACGTACAGGCACTGCGTATTTGGAATGTGTGCGTGTGGTATAGACTTTAAGGTAGGGCGTGGTATGGTATGGTGCGGTACGGAACGGAGTATCCTACCCATGAATTTGTAAGTTCTATTAACTCGAGGGTAGTCGTATGATAGCTTGGGGATTTGCCCTAACTCTGATTCTGACTCGCCTTCCCCATTGCATCCCCAGATTATTCGTAGAAGGTGAATAGCGAGAAAGCGGGCTGTTCGAATCAGCCAAGTATTTGGTGGTTCGGACGTTTGAATCTGCTAGTGATGCTACACACGCCTGCAGGCGGGGCGGGCTAGATGCAACGGACTGGGGTTAGTAGATCCTAAAGAAGGCAGGCAAAGTTAATGGATATCATACGTCTTACGCTGATAATGCTATATCGGGACTGTCGAGGGATGTGTTATCCGCAGCTCTCCGGATTTGCGGGTGGGGTGCTTTTTGGCCGGATTATGATGTTTAGGTCCCGCCCGGGGCCCGGGTCTGTTGTTTATGAAACGTGCGGAAGCCCGGTCCCCTCGTCGGTGGGTGGGAAGAAGTAGTGCTCCTGGCTAGCTACTGGGGTCGAACAAAGGAAAATATCGAACTCTCCGAATGTAGCGGCGGGGGAGGGGAAGGGATCTTTTTCAACTGGGTTTCGATGAGATTAGGGAAGGGCCCTCCCCCAACTCCGATTCTTAACCACCCGTTGGGAGCTAACCATATCCTTAATGTCTGCGAAACTTAGAAGGTGTATGGGTGGTGGAGGCCCAGCTACCGGTCCTGCTGGGGGTTGGACAGGAGTTGGGGTTTATTTTATTTTATTTTGGTAAGCTCTCGATATAAGGCCTTGATAGAGGATATTAGCATCCTCCTTGCTAACTCACTACTCCGACTAGAATCTCCTTCTCATATCTAGGATCACGGTGGTATAGCTTGCCTTGTCGGAAGCTCGCTGAGGGCTGTGGTGGTGGTGGTGGTGGTATTTGGTTGGAGATCACCGGAATTAGTGAGAAGTATACTTTCTGGATGTTGTTTGGTGAGATACTATGATAACTCACCATCACACCCCCTCACTCGGAAGTCCGACCCAACCCGCTTGTTCGAAACACCCACACTCTTTTGCAGTGGTATGCGTATGCGCAAGCCAAAGGATATGCACACCTTGAAAGTTTTTCTCCGATTCGTTCCCCCCTCTTCCTGTTATTTCCTTTAGCCTTTCGCCTTCCTTCCTGCACACCCAACTCAAGCAACCCCGAACTCCTATACCACTTCATACAAATCCCCTGCGTTCACTTGAACCACTCCACTCCGCTGCGTAAAACCCTCCTCGCTGATCATTACCTCCGTTTCCATTATTTTCAACGCTCCTAGTTGGGAAGGGGATTTCAGCATGCGCTTGAATACCCCATTAGCATCCTCCATTTCGTCTCCAGCCGGATTGGGGTGAGTGAGTACTATCGTGCATATCACCCTTTGGTTTTCCTTCTTACTCCTCCCGTTCCTCCCGCCCTCATTGCCCCTTCATCGACCTCCGTCTACTGTCACCAATGCCTTCGCCCGAGAAAGTGGGCCAAGTCTGTCCAAAAAGTTCCGCCCCACCGCCAACACTATCTGACAGACGCCCATCCCGTCCCGCCATTGACCAAACTCTTATCAGCTAAACACGCTAATCACCAAGCAACCATCTCCGCCTCTATCCCCCACCACTCTCTCCACCACGAGATACAGCACAACACCCTCCCCTCCATACCAACCCCACCCGAAAACGCCACTAGCATCATCCCCGACCTCACATATACGCCAATGCCTCCCGGTTTACCATAAACCCAGCCATTTCTCCGCACTCTCTGTAATCAACGTACGATACAGCGAGAGCCACATCCTAAGCTAAGTGGATGCCCCCGCGACGCGCTAAAGAGGAGCAAAATAGTTCGGAGAGCAGAGCACGATAGCTGGGAGCCGTTAATTTAGACCGGGTATTTAGCAAAGTGAGAATTATGACTGTATGAAAGTGATATTCGGGGGCACCGGGACGATGTCCGCGGACTCGGTCTCGTTGGGTGATGTGCACTAGTCCTACCAGGGAGCCCAACGGAGAAGAAATGCTTGATGAGGAGAAGCGGAGGAAGGGGGGGGGGATGGAGGATTCCAACAATGTGTACAGAGAGAGACTTATTGGCATGAGATGCACTCGAAGAAAGGGACCAAAAGACCAAGTGGTGAGAGAGCCACTACTGGATTTGAGAACCGGTGAGCTGCTGTAGGTAACTGATAGAGACCCTATCTAAGGAACAGTTGATACCAGGAGACAACATACCGTACCCCCGGCCCCCAACAGCTGACAAGACAACCCCGGAAACCAAAACAAAGCTCCATAAACTCAAAAGCAGGATGATATTATACCAAGGGGAACACTCCGGCGATGACGAGAACTCAGACCATCAGACCCACCAAGGAATAAATAACATCCCAGAAAATCCCGACCAACCAAGGAAACTATGCCCACCGTATGCCGAACGGCTGTAGAACGAAGGGTGCAACAAACCGGGCCAACCCAATTGCACGACGACGACGACGCCGGATATAAGAAAAAGAAAGAAAAGGGAAGAAAGAAAAAGGGAAAAAAAAAAGCAAACGTTGGCGCCTCGTACGAGCAACTCTAATGTGAAATCTTTTTCGAGGAAGAAAGGATTGCTGTTGCATACCACAAAAGTTTGGTCTTTTTTTTTTTTTTTTGCTTGGATCCGGGTAGCATGTGTAGTTGCTGCTCTTTCCCAAAATGAAAATGAAAAGAAAAGAAAAGAAAAGAGAAAACGCTTCGAAGCTCCTGACACGCCATAGTGGTATCATATGGGATGTGCGAAAATGACGCCCCGCACCCACATGCCGCATAGCAGTATGCGCTATAGGTAAACAGGCAATATTAGCCTGTGTAGAGGTGGATTGTTCTTTCATTCTCCTCCCTTTTCAAGTGCTGGGGTGTTACTGGTTCTCCTCTTTCTTCTTCTTCTTCTTCTTCTTCTACGGTGGGGGGAGATTGGGAGGATTGATACTTGCGCTCGTTGGAATAAAGTGATTGTAGATGTAGGTATTATATTGTAGTAGACTTGAGATTTTACAGTACTTGGTGCTCTGCTGGGCCGATCCAGGAGCAAAGAATTGAATAGGCTATTATACTGGTCTGAGTGAGGGGGGGCTATTTGCAGATAACCGCTTCATGGCCACGGTTGAGATGCCCTCACATAAGTTTTAGTCAGTCTCCAATATCATTGTTCTGTGGTCCAACATTTCAGTATCGATCCGCTCGATATTAAACTCCACCGTCTTCCCCACCTTCTATTCTACCAAGAGCTGGGACAAAGCCCGGCAGGGTCCCTTCGATACGATCAATCGCCCAAGTCGACCCATTCGCGACTAACTTGAAAACACTCCTTCCTTACCATCACGCCATAATATATTAACCCACCACAACCCTCAAACCCCGCAACAACCCCCACCCCACCCCCGATACCCAGAACCCGCAAGCATCCCCTCTGCCCCCTCCATTTGCCCTTCCGGGTTGTCTTTTTGGTTTGTTGAAGACATTCTCGCTGATGGGTCTGTAGTCCAAGGTTCTGGGGAATAGGAGGGGAGGGTTGCCAGACGGACGCCAAAGGGCTGATGGAGGAGGGAATTGGGATAGTATAGAGTATGTGGGGAGTATTTCTCTTCGCTCCCCGGATTTCAGGACGTGGAGGCGTGGTGGGTGGGTTTCGGACGAGTGATATGTCAAGATGCAATAGCTTAGGGTTAGGTTATTGAAAGAATTGACTGCCTGAGCTTTCGGCTATTCGGATAAGAGCCCTCGGCTAGTGCTTAACTCTAGGCTTAACCACCGGATTGAAGAGTAAGAAATGCTTGATTGTTTGTATAACCGTTTAAATGCACACTTCCACTTCGATTATTGATGAAAGCTTCTCGTCGTGGTAGAACAGTTACTTGCACGGGGCATCATACGATAGAGACGGACCCCACCTCGTCTCCCCGGTGTCAGCTGCAATAGTACTTGCAGTACTGGTACCCCCAAGCATCCCTTCAAAGACAAGAGTGAACTGCTCTCACGCCCCGGAATATTCGCCGGTGCTCTAAGTTAGTCCGAACCAACCCCGCGCGGGATTCCAGCACTAGCCTCTATCCGGGGAGCAACAGTTGGACACCGGCGCCTGGGGAGAAGCAGCTACCGGTAAGCCTCTGACCCGGAAATGCCGCCCGCCCATTTCGCCGCTATGGTTTTCACGGCGCTCTCCACGGCTAGTGTGAAGAAAAAACCATAAAAGCGAACGCTGCTAAGCCAGATATGTAGACATCGGCCCCCGCACCACGCACACGTATGAAACCTGAGCAATATAATAGGTCTGGTTGCATTAGTGCTCGTATAGCACCCTTGTCTTGGTATCGATCGCACTTCAATATCCCCAGAACCCGTTTGACCGGAAGAAGTGGATGCCGAGAGTGCAAAGTCGTTTTCGGAGCGAGGCGAAGAATTGAGCGAGATGTCTGCCTGTTTGCGGAAATACCAACGGTGTTTTTCCGGCTTACTAGGAGTCCCTGAAACCCCTAGATAGTCAAATCTCATGATTTTTAATAATTGGATTGAGGTGGAGAATCATATATAATCACTCACCCATTGGGTGATAGCCTAGGATTCGCGCCCGTGTCTCGGCAGTTTTCCCTGCCCTCCAAAGCGGGGCTCGAGTCCAGATGTGCGGAAGACTCACGTTAGCAGAAGCATTAATTCCCCCGGTACGCGCACTGTGCGCATTCCAGGTATCTGGTGTCTCTCCAGACACCAGACCTGTACTCGAGTATGCTTGTCTCCGGTACGGTAGTGGATCAGTTTGGCCCTTTTCTTTCTTTTTTTTCTTCTTTCTTTCGGGCTTCCGTGGAGAAGAGACACCGGATATGTCCCCGGTTTATCTCTCGGGAATGATCCGATGCAGATCTCAGAGACGTGATGGCACACCGGTGGACAGACCGTTGGATTGTACGAGCACAAGTACGAGCACCGTACAGTACTAGAACCATACGGTACTCGAGCACTCGAGTACAGTATGTCCCAATATTGTTCGTAGAGTACGCGGCCCCACATTTAGTTTTCCCCTTTCCAATGCCGGCAGTCTCGCGTAAATATCGGTCGACAGACGTGCATGCATTTTTTTTCCTTTTCAACACGGGTTTTGCTAAATATAAACAATTCAGTGGGGACACGGTAACCCGCGCGTGTGTGAGGGAAAGAATCCAATTCTAGAAGCTCGTAAAGGAGGAAACCTGGGTTAGGAGCTGTCTGAGAATCGTCTAGAAAGATGCTGGTTACATACCTTGTGTCATTGTTACTGGGGTGAACCCTGCGCGAGGGGTCGATATGCCATTCTCGGGTACCCCGAACCGAAGCAGGTTGGGAGTCGCTGTCCATACATACCATTTCATCAGCATGATTCATGGTCCGTCTGTTGACCATATTTATACAACAACCCGTGGTATATTTTCCCGACCTGCAGTAAATCATCGGTACGCCGCAGATGAACTTTATGCCCTAGATTCCACCATTGTCCCCAGGAAAACCTGTTCTCCGAGCCGTAAACTAACGTCCTATGTCAGTTACGTCTTACGCATTTTTTCCGGTCTTAAGGCATCTCCCGTATACGAGTACTTACGAGAATGGTAAGCTCCCCCGGCCTCCGCATCAATTCATCCACCCAAAGCGGAAAGAGGATCTGTGGGATACCGCATTATGTTAAAACCCCGTGTTAGTAGACATGCAGTGCTAGTTTCGCTCGCAGAAGTTCATTTTTGCTCGTACGCTATAATAATAATAACTATTTGGTCAGCTGGAAGGTTATCTTCCTGCAAAACACGTCCAGAATACCAGTAACGCCACGGTATTCTTCGTGGGATCTTTCATTTTAGCCCAATTTTACCCAACATAATCAAATCCCGCCGTTTCCATAAATAATTAAGGAGGATATAGGATTACCGTACCCGTTGCCCCTTCAAAAATGATAGGTATCCCCGCAAAGCAGCCCAGTTGGAGATATAATGATGGTTTTATACCTCCCCTCGCACGCCTTAGACGACAAGTCATATATCTACTTGGCAATTTGAAAGTCACCGGACGCCTTGGCGCCAAGATAGGCACTGATAAATGCAAAGCGTCCGGTGACTTTTTTAGGTCGCCAAGTATATCACTCGATGGTTAACGCTTGATGGACGGGTGGTTCCGCCGTCCCATCCGGAGGCAAGGTACCGCTTGCCCAACTCTAGAACCTTCGAGAAAATTAGCCGTGTTGTTCAACGGAAAGCTTGTCAAGATGCAAAGCTGCTTTCCCAACTCCGCTCAGGTCCGAAGAGAACTGCAACTCATACCGTAGAATACAGGTACCTTGTAACTCACGATTGACGCCCCCACTAGCCCCGCAATTGGCTTACGGCCTATCCAAAAAAAAAAGGGAAAAAACCCCGCCACCCACCGTCTGAATTTCTTCCCATGAAAGCCGGATTACGGGCCAACAGGAGTTACTTTGAGGACGACCACTCCCTAACAAGTCTCCACAGCACCGACCGGGCGGGTAAATGGAGGTTCACAAGTAGCAAATAAAGCTATTGAGTCGGGTGTGGGGCATTGGTCGTGAAATGGGGTGAAACGGCTCCCAGCCGACCAGAATCCGTGGTGCTGAAAAGACAGAGATGTAGCTGTGCGGGGCCCGGTGTAGTCGAGGTGTCGCGTTCTGCTCGACGGGAGACGTTTTGAGTTACGATAGCTGCATGGGTTTACGCTTAATTACGTCCACCATTCAAGCTAGCTTACAAATGGGTGACTAGAGGGCCCATAATAGGATAGCTCAAGCTTGGAGTGCCAAAAGAGTTCGTCCCCTGGGGTATTCAAAATTTGGAGCAATCTAAAGTGCTAACCTTCGGTATTCTTTAAGAAATCTCGGGAAGGGGATAAGCGTTGGTTTGTTTAAGTGCTCAACGGGTTCCGTGATGGATTTGAGAAGGTTCGGAAGGCCATCCAAAACTTGAGTGTAACGTTCTCGAGCTGTGGGAGCATAGGATCAAATGGCTCTAGCATGGGACACTGTTTCTCACAACTTCTCAAGGTTAACTAGCCACAAGTCTTTTGCTCAATCTTACTTTCACCAAGGCATCGCGACATGCGAATGTAAATTGCTTGAAATCCGTGACCCTCTCCATGACCCTCTCCATGACCCTCTCCATGACCATCTCGACGTTTGACAAGCCCAGTCCCTTTATTCCAGCATATTAAGTGGTTGGCAGTACTGTACAAGTAGTTCAGCAGATCCTTGGACAATCCCGGCTGGCTTCTTTGGTTCAAGGAGTTCAGAGTTGATGATAGAGGGCCGTGCCTATGACCAGTTATGGTAAACGGGGTACTCCAGTGAGAGGGAATTGGTGTTATGGTTGAGAAGATAAGTTGGGTGTAAATCTTGTGGAGCGGGTTGGAGAGGAAAGGGGGGTGGTGGATGTCCGGTTCTGTAGAACCAGGTTCCTATCGTAGTCCGAGCCTGCTTTCACTGTACTAAAACGGTTCTGCTACGTCCCCCCACAAGTCGAAAAATTTCAGGCCCTTGTGACAATGTGTTCAGACTACTCTGGAGAAATATATATGGGCTCAGAGTATGCTCACTTTAATAGTGCTTTTAAAGCTATACCGTAAAACCCTCTCGATTGGCTATCTCCGGATTCAAGGACAAAAGTCTTTGAGAACGGTTAGTGCTTTCCTGAAATGGTATCGCTAGAGCCTGTTTGGAAGCGTTTGATCTCATTAACTTGCTTTCGTAGTTCCGTTAAAGCACTAGACTAAACCCACCGTGGTCCGATGCGGAGGTTTCCGCCGAGAATGCGTCAGGGAATCGCAAGAGTTTTTTGCGGTAGCTCAGGATTGGATCGGAGAAAAGAGGCGTTTGGCCACGATGCCTATCCCACACCGAAGCTAGCGGGCCGGGTTTCCTACGTGCTCACCGGCCGAATACCAACATATTTCGGCAGGAGCAGGGACACATCCGTGCCATCAGAGTTCTTGCGTTTGAGATGGCGACTAAGTGTCGATACCTCAAGGTTCCGAACAGTATTGGAAGGAGGCTGTCCTTCCACAGCAGCCCTTCCATATCAGTTTGAAAACCTCCCTAGTTACTAAGGGGTAACAAACAAAACCCACCCCCTATTCTTGCCAATCTAAGGAGTACCTTTCTGCGGGGCGCTCTTCCCTTCTCTGAGGGTATTCGCTCGGGAGAGGTTTCTCGCGCCAAGCTGGGGAGACATCACGGTATGTCACTCGAGAACAACCTGCAGGCATCACAACATGTCACTGAGGGTACATTTGATGCTTCTGAAACGTTGCCTGGTAATTTTAGGTATAAAAAACTTGACAGAAGCTCAGCCCCAGCCCCTCGCAATTTTACTTTACTTTTCTTTTCTTTTCAGTGCTCAAAGATTAGGTTAAGCCAAAAAACAAACCTTGTTTATCTTGAAGGAGGAATGATTATTGGCTGAAAGCCACCTTCTTCTTATCGCAAGTATGGAAAAAGTGAATTTGTCTAGAATACGGATTGGTTTAATAATGCCTTGACGGGGCTAATGAACCGTAAGCCACCCTTTCTTTTTCACCTCCCCGCCGGCAGCGACTGCTCGTTTTTTTTTCATGTCCCTGCCCCATATCACAGAACTAGGATGATGCGCAGCAAGGTAAATATCCACATCCTCCGAATCCGATACCACGGCTAAACGACTCGGAGTGAAAGGTGAATTATATTAAATTAGCCGAACAAGGGGCAGGGGTACTGGAGCGATCAATTAATGGAAGATAGCCACAAGTCCTATTTGCACGTACAACTCAGGCCACGTTTTGGCATCGGTCGGGCACCGTTGGGGGAAGAATAAGAAAATCCTACTCATAAAACCGTTTGAACCAATTGAAAGGCGTTTCTCGAGCTAAGGTACAATTGTACTCGAGTATGCTGCTTTTTCGCTATTAAAGCTCAAACAGGGACGAGAGTTCAATATTTTGAAGGGAATCCCACCGCGAGTCGTGGGGGGCAACAGGGGCACCAAGAGGCTTTGGCAGGAGAAAGCAAAAAAAAGCAAAAAAAAAAAGACTTCTGGCAGATTCTAGATTCGCTGTCTCCACACCAAAGTGTGCTGACTGTATTGGAACTGCTTGACTTGGAGACTTGCAGGAATGAGATCTTCATAGCGGAGAGTACCGTCGAAAAATGCCTGATATTGCGATTCAAGTTTTGTGTATTGGGAATGGAGCGGAAGGAGGGTCTGGGAAGGATGAAGCGAATGCCGGTAATGTGCAGCCATTGCCCCACCGAGGAGAGGTTAGCATGAGGGTGCTGCATTGTATTGTGGAAGGCTGGATATATTGAAAGTGCTCTCTTGGGGGTTGACTTCATTATCACTATTGAAAGAGAAGTGGAAACTAGAAACACTCTCGCAAACAAGATGGCGCGTCGATCCCTCGTACCGGCACCCCAGGGCAGTCGGTGCGGGAAAATTCTCCGAACGGCTCTGTCACCCCACCCCTTACTCCGATTGGTGAGGAGCGATGCACAACCACAACGATTCAGCGGAATGGCTCAGAGCCCACCTCTGCCCATCCCCCCCATCCCCCCCATCGCTCCCCCTTTCCCTTCCCTTCCCCTCCCATTCCATTCCATTCCTTCCCTTTCCTTCCTATTTTTTCACTTTCCCTTCTGTGCGTGCACTTTAGATGGGTTTCGGGGGGTTATAGAGACGGGGGGGAAAAAAAGAAAAAAAAGAGGTCGTTTCCTTCACCGTCTTAATTTCTCATTTTCGGCTTCTCATTCCGGCCTCACAACGCCCCCTAAACCCCACATTTTTGGGTGCGGGCAGGAAAGTTAGGTTGTTTTCGCCCTTCTTGTCCTTGCATCTTCGCTCGTCTTTTTCTCATGAAAACCCTCGTCCGTGAATTGGAGGGTTCGCGGTTCACTTCCAAACGGGTATTGAGCCTGGCCTAGTCCAATTGAATACAGGGGAACGTTGCGTGTGCCTTTTGGTGCGCTATATTTGTTTTTTTGTGCCTCTTGTGATCTAGTTTTGCGCAATTCCTCGCAGTCTTTTTTTTCTTTGATATTTCCTTATTTTTATTTCTTGTTCCAGTAGCAAGCTTATTTTATCTATATCTTGTTTCGAATTTTTGCTGTTTTTGGCATTTCGTTGGATTCCTTACGAGTACTTTCTAGTCTGTGACACTCTGCTTAAGCTCAGCTCTCTTTCTCTACAGTCCGTTCCTTCCTTCTTTCCTCACATCATCGTCACCCAAACCGCGGCCGAGGTATACAAATGTGCCCGGCTCCCTGAGGCTCTTGCCGGCGCACGAAGGTTAAGGAACCGGGGCGGGTATTGTTGGGACTATTAGGGTGGTTTGTTTAGATTTCGATTTCCTGAGCCTCGAAGGGACTTCCCCTCTTCACTCTCTTACGCAATTCACACCTCTTTTCATTTTGGGGGTGGTCTTGTTTGTGTTTGTGTGTACCTACCGTACTTGTCTATCTGGCGTGTAAGTCAGTGTTCGGATTGGACATTCAACAGATCAACGTTCCCCCCTGTTACTCAATTGCGTTCAAGAAGACTTCAACTGTTTTGACGATCCCGAGGGGCTACTGGAGGCTTCCAGGTTGATTTATACTCGTTCGGGGGAGGGAGGATTTCATCATATTGCCGACCCAAAAACACTTATAGGGCAAATCCGGCTGACACCCCCAGTATCTACCCCGTCTGGAATCTGGATATCTGTTCTGCCTGACTTGGGAAGAAATTAGCTTGCAGAATATTGGGGAAAAACCTTTCCCCATCAGGAGCAAGTATTCCCACCTTGCCAAGAAATCTTTATGTCTCCGTCTTTTTCCTTTCCTCTCGCTCCGACGTTGACTTTGCACTGACAGTTCGTCCACTCTTGGCTACCGACTTTGCCCTTCTCTTTACCAGCTTGACTTGGACCCATTTTTGGTCTGACATCGTGCTTGTCTGCTTCCTCTGGTGTGCAAGTACCGGCTGCAACTGTTTCAGAGTAGCGAGACCTTGAGCAAGAGACAATTTCGACCCACACGCTTCCTACGAGTCTTCCTGGCCCCGCAGTCGCAATCTTTTGCTATATCACTTTTATTACTATTCGCCCCCCGAACCATACCTAGCCTTCTAGTTGTCTTCACAACCCCCCCAGTTCCTTTCTCTGCCCCCCCTCACTCGTTGCCGTTCCCCCATCTAGTCAACCTCCCAATCTCACCCTCCACCAAATCAACCCTTCCCTTCGTAGCCGTTCTACCCCCTTAGCTCCCGCAGAAACCCAGATCAGAGGAAAGGGTTCCTTTTTAGGGTTACTCATTCTCGGCCGCCCTTTTCAGCCAGGCTCGTAGCGAATGGATAGTTAGCCACGTGGGTCATTATATTTGCTTGTCTGTGACCGCTACACACAGCCGTTGTCCATCTTCCCCCGCTTCCCTCCCCGCAATATACCACAGAATTTTATAGGACGGGCCTCCCGATTAGCCGTGAGAGACAGCTAGCAGGGGGAGGAGAGTTTAATAGGTAATCGAGCTCTAGGCGGAGAATTTTCCGGCTGTCGGAGAGAACACCTGCCTGGCCTGGCGGTAGTTCCCAGTTTATTGAAAAACAAATTAACCACAGAGGGGCCACACTACTTTTTTCCATCTCTCTGCTCCAACCTGCATTTTGACATTTTTTGGTTTTTATCCCGTCATCCTCGAAGCTTACTTTGGTTCACCCCGCAAAACTAATAAGGCACCATCTCCCGGAAAGAGCGAGTTGGGAGGCTTTAATCTGCTTCAGCTAGTCTGGACGTTGCTGTTGCCTCGGTTCAGTCTCTTAGCCCGCCCTTAACCTTCGAATCCACTCCAGTGCATCTCTCTGCTTGGTCCATATCATTGTGAACCAACTCGTCTTAAACCTCGCAGGCCAAACCAACATTGACGTATCGGTTTCCCACTTTGAGGTTCATTCAATGGGTTTGGCTATTTTCCAGACAGAAGGGCTGATGACAATATAGATCTTATTCCGTTATATCGCCTACCTCGAATTCTCCCGCTATTTCGCCCTATTTCGTCTACCGGGCGATCACCATCTGCCTCTTACTATAGCTAAAGGCTGGAGGGGAGGAGAGCGTGGCTCTAAACGATTACTTGCTCTCGTCGCGCTTCGCCATACGTGCATTGGCAGGAGCGAGTGGTACAGCATCGGGAGATTCTATTGAAATTTTTACTTTGCCCGTCCTAGAACCAAGTTGAGAGTGCATGTCTTTCGGGGTTTATTTTAATTTTATTTTCACACCCAAGTCTACCCCTCTTTAGAATCTTAATCTTAATATCTTAGAAGGGGTCCGGGGGTTTCCAGAGGACCATTCGCTTCAGGGTGATCCTGCCTATACCTGGGGGAAACCCTACCTGGCGGAGAAATCCTGTGTGGGGTAAGTGGGCGGGCGGGAGGGAGAGGGTGTTGATGAGGGGCGGGAGTGCAGAGGTATCATATAGTCAGGAAATCCAAATCATATCTGTATATTAATCTCCTTTCTTGCGTCTTCCCTTCCCTTTTCCCACGTTTCATGTTGGACGATCATAGTACCAGGAAAGGTGTGTTGATTGGGCTTGGAGTCAAGTTGTATCAACGGATATACGGTACTGGTGCCGTTGCCAGTTGGCGGCCCCTACCTCTCGTAAGTATTGCCAGCCAGCACATCCTATTCTTCGTTTCTACATAATTAAATGCTTAGGTTGTACTGACCAAATCGCCGTTTATTCTCGCTTTTTAAAGAAGAATCTCGATATAATCTCGGGGGCGCATTACTGGCCCCAGCGCCGGCATAGTGCGTTGTACCCCTCACGATATGGCAAACTCTGCAGTCCAACTGCATATTTCACACTCTCCACCCTCTTCAGATTCTAGAGGGAACTCTATCATGCCATCTCCAACATCGCTCTACTCCTCATCGGATAGGTCCATGGCGGAAACTTCTCCCGTAATGACAAGTGCACCTGCAACTTCTGGCAAGGCCACACATACATGTCCTTCATGCTCACGCACATTCTCTCGAGGCGAGCACCTCGACCGCCACCTGACTACACATCTTCCATCAAACACCTCCAAAACTTTTATCTGCTCTTCTTGCTCAAAGGGATTCACCAGAAAAGATGTCCTGACGAGACATGTTAGGGCTGTCCATGAAACTAAGCGATCTGATATTCGCAAAAGTCGGCGGCGAAGTTGCCGGCGGTGCGCTGGGTTCAAGATCAAGTGCACGGGTGGTGGTAGGGGAACAGCGAAGGATGGGACAAGGGAGGGAGGAAGGACTGATGACCCGTGTGAAGCATGCAAGAAGCGGGGTACTGTGTGCATATACGATTTTGGGACCATAGCAGAGGGTAGTTTGGATAAAAAACCCGGAGGTGAGAGAAGGGGGCAGGGCGAGGGCGGAGGCGACAATTGCGATGAACCAGGGTCTGAAAAAGCAGCATCTGGTTCTGAGAGCGGTGATGGGATAAGCGAGAGTATTGGTCGACCCAAGAGGAGGAGACGAACACACACCGGCAGCTATACAATAGATTCAACGGGTAAACCGCTAGGTGATAGGTCTTATTCCATTATGTCGCAGGTGTCCCCTCATCTACTGTCTGCAGCCCGCATGGCTTCCTCATCGAAGAGTGCAAGTCCTGACAGGCGACCGGATCCATTCGTCACCTCATCTCCCCCCGCAGCCAGTCTTCAGAATCTCTTCAATTCTCCCGGGGCAGCTGAATTAGCAGAGGCAGACAAACTAATGTCAATAATGACAACAAACACTTACGGTCAATTGCCAGGCCCTAGTCTCGGCAACTCGGTGAATGATGGCGGCGTGCGGCCTCTGGAAAACACACCTTCGGCTGTAGATACCATGTTTAGAGCGCATCCCCAAGATCACTCGAGCTCAACAGGTCATAATACGATGGGCCGATCGCCTAGCTGTGATTTATTTAGTGGCAAGGCAGGAAACTTTGGTTCATTGCATTTTAATAACTCTGGCAATGGTGAGAGCACAAATTGTTCAGCCCCCATGACTACCTCATTCCCACCTTCTTTACGGGAAATTATATCTTCACCTTCTCAAATCGGAAAATCTCTAAAAGATAGCTTGGTAACGGGAGTGGGTGGGCTAGTGACCATAGCTGAGGGGGACGTCCACGGCGCAAGTGCTTTGCAAGGGATCAAATTTGTCCCAGATCCTCGATCACCAAGCACCCAAAAGGCTACGGACATTATTGCTTTCTTCAATGATGGATCTGAAGGATATCGGACAACAGGCTCACCGACATCGTTTCTTCCAGACCAAACTATTGAAAACAAACCCCCTGAAGCGGAACCCTCGAACCAAACGACTGTTGCTAGCGATGATCCATCAACTAACAGGCACGGCTCAGAGTGCGTGGAAAGCCTACCTGAGCTAAGCCTTGAGGATAACTGGCTCTTTGATTACGAAATATTCGACAAGAGTACTGATTGGCTTAGGGGCTGGGGTGATTGGCCAGCTGTCCCGCAAAAGGAGGGGCAAGCCAATTATTGTGCTCTCTCAGATTTGAACCACTCCACCACAGCCGGGGTAGGTAGCAGCAAGCGAGTTGCGTCTCCTGTCTCGGTGTGTTCGGATGAGGGTTCGTTGTTCAAAATCAAGCATCACGATGACCACCAAACCCGCTTGCCGGCAGTTAGACCGATCAAAGATCATACCTCTGTTGAGGACTTTCTCCCATGGGGTTGGCAGTCATCGAGAGAGAAGCTGGAACGAAGAGTCACGTTGCCCCCTCTTAGACAAATCCTTGAAGAACTTACTCCTCAGACACCAACCATCACTCAGACTCACTCTCCGGCCAATGTGAGTAAGGACGAATCCTGGATCGATGACAGGATACTAAACGACATGGTCTCTCTGCTTTCGATTCCGGTGGAGCGTTTTCCATATGAGAGCGCTGATATGAGCAAATTTCCATCCAAGACCATGATTGGTTCCTTCATCAAAATTTACTTTGAACAATTTCATTCGATTCTCCCAATGATCCACAAGCCGACATTTAGTGCGGGCACTTGCCCCACCATCGTGCTGGTGGCCATGGCTAGCATTGGTGCGAGTTATAGTCACCTGGAGGGTGCTAAGATGTTTGCAGATAGTTTGAGCGAGCTTTGCAAGAGGACACTGACTTGGATGGTAGTTATGTATGATCTCCTATTCTCACCGTGAATACTGACTTGTATGATGCAGGCTGAACACAACCCCGAGTATCCACACTCGGATTTCTTCCTTATGGCCTCATGCTTGCAAAGTGTGTACGCATTAGGATCCGGGTCCCATCGTCTTTACGATTGCGCAGATGTATCAAGGAGTGCACTAATCGGGAGTGCTCGCCGGATTGGGTTGTTCTCTGGTCGTGTATCGCCACCATCATCTTCTCCTGGTTCTGCACCGGGCTCACCCAACCCCAGGACTGCCCGTGATGAGGATAATCGCAATGAGAAGGAGGCCATCGAGGTTAGGTGGCGTCGATGGTATGTGAAAGAAAAGTTGAGGCGTCTTGCCTGGTCCATCTTCGAATATGATTGCTCATTTTCGACTCTATCCAATCGGCGCGGCGCTATCACTTTGAATGATATCTCTACACGAATGCCATGTGCAGAGGCCCTATGGCAGGCCCCTACCGCGCAGGCCTGGGGGGCGTTACTGGAATCTGGAGTTCTCCCCCCTGACGCAGAAAAAGGAACACCATTCTATCCAACTCTGCGTGATGTGATCTCTGGGAAAATGTCACCAGAGAACTTGACGAGCTGGGGCAGGAGGTTGTGCGCGCAGGCTATCGGAAGGATCCTCTGGGATTTTAAGGAACTCGAAGAAAGTGTGTTAAGTGAGAGCAGCTCAGCCGGAAATGACGGAGGGTTAGGTTTGCCAATGCTAAGCCCCGGATTGAAGCCAGCGAAGGAAAAGTTACTAAAGAGTTTAATGGTTATATGTGAAGGGGTGAGGGAGAGACAGATGGAGGCTGGATGGAGAGACGGAGAAGTTGATGGAGATAGAGCTCATATGACGTTTGTTCACTCCTCCCCATACTTGTTCTATTACTGACGTTGGCAGCCTGGCCCTTTTGATATCTCATTACACCCACCTCCACGCCGCTTTCCCCACCGTCTCCTTAATCCTATCACTCGCACGACGTCCGCCCTCATCGACCACGACACCAGCGGACCCGCGCATAACCCGGCTCAAAAACATTTTCCAAACGGATCCCGTCTACGCTAGAACCATGGCTTGGAGCGCCGCGCAAATAATAACAATCTCCCGTTTGAAACCTGTCTGCTCTCCCGTCGAAGGTATGCGCATTTTTATGGCAGGAGTAGTCCTCTGGGGCTTCGGCCGCTACTTCCGAGAACCCATACCACCCGACCCTCTCCATTCCAACCCCCTGGGAGGAATTCAAGAGGAGGTAGTCCGCCTCGACTCCCAGCCATGGAAAGGGGTGGATGATTGGATCAAGAAGGGGAAAGGCAAGGCGACTATTGGTAGTGATCAGCACGCCGGAAATGCTATGACTGAGATATGCTCCGAGATGGGAGCTAAGGAGGTGCTCAGAGTTGTTGTGGGGATTCTGGGGAGGATGAGAGTCTGGGGTCTTGGAGGGGAGTTTAAAAATGTCCTTGAGGAGATGGTCCGGAGGAGTTGATTTGACGTGTTTCATTTCCCATCACACCTTGATTCTTTCATTCTTTCCTCCGTTTTTTTCTTATCTTCACTATTACTTTTTTGGTTTGCGGGGGTTGTCTGATTTTGTGCGGAGTTAGATAGGAGCTGAGTTTGCTTTATGTGATGGCGTACGACTTACTCTTTTACTAATTACTTTTTCCCACCACCGGTATGTTATTTAGTGGTTAATGTTTTATTGTTGTTTTGCTCCTACTGTCCAGGTTTCCTTTTCTTTTTCCATCGGGCACAGCATCTACTTGGGGGTTCAAAAGTACGGGGATGTCTGGGCGCCGAGGCGTCCAAATTTACACCTAAATCCTACAGTCTTAGCGCCAAGGCATCCGGATACTTTTGAAAACCGCAAGTAGTTGATTTCTGTTCCAAGTTAGGAGTCTGGGAAGTATTATAATTGTATCGATAGAAGAAAGGGGTGCTATTGTCATAGGTGGCTAGAGATAATTTTTTTAGTGGTGTAGATTGCCTAACGGTTGTCTCCCGTCCGTGGCACCAGTCTGGGAGCCGAAGAGCCTCCCCCCTTCAGCACCAGATACTTTGCGCAAGGGTCAGGTAAACAAGCCAAGTGCACCTGACGCCTACAAACAAATAAAGGAATAGATTGAATTCAAATACAGAGTAAAATATAAACTGTAAAGGTCATTTTTATGAAATATTGTGAGGGCGTTTCTAACTACCACACCGAGCCTAAATTTTGACCCTGATTTTACTTGGCCATTTGAAGGTCTCTGGACGCTTTGTATCTATTACCGGTAGTACCTACCTCGGCACAAACCCGTCCGGAGACTTTTTTAATTGCCAAGTAGAGGACTGCAGCAGGACTCCCTCCATCTAGCCTCGGAGGGGTTGACAATAAAATACAATAACCAAAGTGCGCCAATAAGCCCGGAATGAAGTGAGCAGCATGTATACCATATCAGCGCAAAACGTCTGCTAATCGCATCTCAAAGAGTAAAACAGGGGTAATTTAATACCTAATATAATCGGGGTGGGGGGTATTTAACAACGTTGGTTTTTGGAGGACACAAGTTTAGGTTGCCTGTGTATTTATGATTTTTTTGGGTGAATTTACTTATGAGATGGATTACCATATGGGCAGTATAGTATCACAGCATAAGAGTGAGAAAAAGATTATAATATCATACAAAAACAACTAACTGGCCATAGGGGTTGAGCCTCCAAGAACTAGAGATCAACGTTGTTTCTTAAATACTCTTTACGCTGGTTACGGAAGGCGATATATTTTGAAACGTCCCTGGTATGGTTCCAGCCGTCTAAACAGAACAGCTCAGTGAATGCAATGGGGGGACGTCTTGGCATAAATTTCCCGCGAGAATCCTCGACTTGTGTTCAAATCAAGATTAAAGAAAATGCGGAAAGAGTGGGAATTGAACTTGAAGTTAATTGGACCTTTTTTGCACTGAATTTTGTGCCAAGGCGTCTCCCGTCGTATCCGCCGAGCTGCTGTGTCTAGACGGCCCGAGCCGTATACGCTATTAATACCCCACACCTAGATCACTTGGCAGTTGGGGTATTACAGCCTTGGAAGAGGGTGTTGCAATATGCGATCGGAGCTTGGACGAAGAAGTGATAATAGAAAGTACCGGTAGTCAAGATCTCTTATTGTGATAACGCTTGTCCATTGAATAATAAGATAGACATAGCTTAGCTATATAGTACAGTGGTTGAGTCCAGCCATTACCACCGCGATCCCTCCACAAGGAAAAACAAAGACTATCAAAGAAGTAACCTGAGAGGAACAATAGGAACAATGAAAGAACGCTCATTAGGCTTCAACCAGTAGCGAGTATGGAAAACATAAAGGGCTGGAAGGAACAATTAAGAGGAGAAAAAAACATATTTGGGGGAGCAAGAAATCATATACGTACAGAGGGCTTGGGTGGGGTAGCGAGTGATAGAGAATGAAGCGAATCTTTTTCAAAGGATAGCTGGTGGATTTTTATTCATACAAAACTGTATAGGTGTCGAAGTAGAGTGGTTAGAAGAGTGCTCCGCTTAAGGTTTGGGGAATAGGGTTTCTAGTTTTATAAACAAAAAGCTCCCCCTTTTAGTTGCCCCCGTGCTCCTCTTGTTTGTTCGCCAACATTCATATCATACCACGGGGCCACAGAGACAGTATCGATCACTTCTCTATCATAGCTGGGCAAAAAATTCTGAAGTATACCACATCTTAGGAGACCTTAGGGCAATCTATTTTTTTCTTCTTTTCTTTTTCCCCTGTAGCTTTCTCCTGACAAACTCGTTGAGTTTTTGCCCGATCAAAAAACCCCAATATCTGGTGTTTTGGCATGTCTCCGTATCGGACAGTGCGTGTTGGCAGCTATTTAGAAACCTTCTGGGAATTGCAAAGGTCTAGAAAGTAAGGTTTGCTCTCTTTTTGGTTTGTGGAACTAGGGATTCTGAGCCGCTAGTTGAAGGGTTGGATCATTTGAGGATGTTTTCAAGGTCAAGAGACCGCAAACCCAGAAAGCATTAGGGGCGGGACAGTTGGTAGGTTACCGGGAGGAATACTACAGACGACGTTTTGTGATCTCCAAATCACGAACCATATTTTGGTGCCGGGAACTGGCAGGAAGCTCGCTCCCGCGCTCCATAAATTGCCTTGCCCAAAGTAGCCGAAATCAGGTCAATATGATTCGGTATATTCCAAACGACCGCTCGTTCACCGTACGCAGAGAAAACAAACAACCCCCCCCCCCCAAAAAAAAACATACGAATGGGCCCAAAGGAATGCCTGCGTCAGTCGGATTGCTCTCTACTACATCTCAGACAACTCATTGAATTTACTGATAGGGGTTCGAGTCCAGAAAAACGGTGGAAAATACTGCCGGTCACTTGATGTCAGCATCACCCGAGCGGGTGGTTACGATCCGCTCCAGGGGAGCATCCGCGGGGCGCTGTGTTATTAGACATGGCATATACCACTTTCAGGAGCGTGAAGGAGAATGAAAACCCCTTTCCCAGGGAAAGGAAAACGTCTTATATTCAGCCAGAAAGATTCCCTACCTACCCTCGCATTCTTGGAGACAATACGGCGACGGATTCGGATCTCGAGGCGTAGCGGACGGACAAAGCCGGGCTCAACCAAGGCAAATTGCTCACAACCACAAACACTAGGCTCAATAGTTGAAGGAAGTCGATATATATATATATTAACTCACTTTAACGCATCAATTGCCTTCCTCAGCGCTTCGGTATCCAGTCGACAACCTTTGCCCCCTGGCTCAGGTAGACAAAATTTATTCCACAGTTCCAGCACTATCTCGAACATATCCCTCTGCTCTGGGCAGTTTTCATCCACCGTCTTGAGGAGCTGATGTGCTTCCACACAATTCGTTGCGCCCTCAAGGCCTGGTGGCCTTCGTTCGGAGGTTGCTACGGTGGGTGTGGTAGGTTCCGATGCTGGGGCTGGTGATAACCCATGATCCGGGAGTGTCCAGTTGAGTGAGTGTGGAAGATCAAGCTACTTGAAGCTTAGCACCGGACTAACTAAGCAACCAGAAGGGAAAGCGGCTATACGTTCTCTAGGAATTCGCTAGTATCCAATTCGTCGAGGTTCGGGAAGTCTTCAAAGATGGCGGGGTCGTAGCCAGGAGTTTGAAGATTTTGCGGGGCCGAAAAACCAGCCCCACCATCCCCCATGCTAGCGGAGTCCCCGAGACTTAAATCCAACGAGTCCCCGGCCAGGCTGGTTGCACTGGAAGTTGCCTGGGGCAACGGCAATAATTCAAACTCATTGAAGAATTCCTCTAATCCATCGAGCGCCCTGCTGCCACCTCCGCACCCATTATCCCCGCACACGATATCACTCCCAGCTCCGCTTGCCGCTAGTGCATCCTTCCTCTTGTCCTTCAAAACTTGGAGGCGTCTCTCGACCTCCTCATGGACAATTCCGGCCTCGGCGAGTATCTCTCTCAACAACGCGTTCTCCTCAATAACCTTTCTCGCAGCCTGCTGCAGTTCAACATTGGCTTGGACACCCATCTCTTTACATTTTTGCCAGCGCCTTTCAAGATCCTCCATATATTCCCTCTTTCGGGCTCTCGAGCGACGCTGGTTCTCGCGAATGCGGCTTAATCGGGGGTCCTATAGATGGTTAGTGGCCCGCCAAGCACGAACATATCGAGGTAAAGGATATCACAAACGTCGTTGTTTACTTTCCGTGATGAGGACATGTTAGATATTGCATCTGCGTGTTTTCCTCTGAGAAAACTCTTTCTTTTAGGCGGGGAAATGAACGGGGGAGGAGGATAGAATAATGGGCCGAGCTTGGGCCAATGATGCGCCAGGAGTGACATTCCCTGGTGCTTAGTCATTTGACAGAGGAGTGGAATGTTGCTCGTACCACCCCGACACGGAACCCTGGAATAGTTAAGTATTCAATCATCTAACAATCCTTTTAAAAAAAAAGGAGGTCATTGAAGGGAAGTACCAAAAAGTACAAATTACGGACTTTGTTTCTGCCGTTATTGTTCTAGGACGAAAACGAGTATTGCCGGTTCTTAGTTGGGGTGGCTGCTAGTGCTTAGGGACTGATCCAATCCCACTAGGCAAAATACGACAAAGCCAATACCTTAAAGTGCCGACCCTTCCGCTCATAGCAAGGGAGTTTCGAGCGCCCCTGGAAGTTCGGCCAGAGACCCTGCATCACTGGGGGCTGCGAATTTGGGTGTGAGCGGCGGGAATCCACTCCCTACCGCAGGCCTAAAACAAGCATCACTACTATCTAGCCTTGGGAACTTCCTCATCCCTTGTGCGCACAGAGAGAAAAAACCATCGACCTAGGGTCGGGCGGAGGACTGGATGGGTCTACCGCAGCCTGCGGGGTAGGACCTAGGGGAGAGTTATAGGCATCGACATGGCTCAAGGACCATATTCTCATTACCATTACTATGGCAAAACCCTACCACATGTTACATAAACTAATGAATTCTTCAGGAAATGGTCGGCCTATCAAACAAAAACGCCAAAGTATCATCACAGACAAGGTCTATCATAACCTCAGCCCCACCCCTAATTGCCGACGTAGTTGCCTCAAACTATGTGCTAAACCTCTTCGCTCAGGTGGGTAAACCTCCCTTCTTAGCCGAAACCTTCGCCTTCTAAAGCTCGAGGCCGCGCCGCCATCTCGGATACCCTCGCGAAAGAGGGGTTACTCGAGGAGTTCCGTACCGGCGCTACGCCCCATTTCTGATGTATTTCTAGGGCTAGCCTTATCATTGAGCACACGGAGTGGATGATGGCCCCTGGCACTGAAGGGTTGGGGGAATCCAGTCTTCCATTCTCCCGGGAATGCAATGGAAGACTCTAATTTACGTGGGCGACAGACGTTATTGTTTTTGAGAAGAATAAGGATTTAAATATTTAAATGAACAAGGATGAATGGGAGGTAGTGGTAGAGAAGAAAGGGTGTTGTAAGCTCGCGGTGGTTGCTGTTCTGTTGATACAGCTAAGGCCAAGGCGAAAAGAAACACGAATAACTGTGCCATCAAGGAGTGGGTTGGTAGGTTTCGAGGGTTTCCAACTCCTTGATTTCACTAGCTAACAGTTAGCCTAAGATATTTTAATATTTACCTTATTAAACCTCATCTGTTCAATAGTGGTCATTTTCTTCATCAGTTTTGTAGTTCCCAGGGCGGAATCTGACAAACAAATTTAGAACTTAACAATCTTTTGGTTTCGAGAAATTCTTAGGAAATATGAGGGGTGTGCGTTGAAATCAGCAACCGAGCCCGAGCGATAGCGCAAGCAGGATACCGGTTCGCTTCGCTGCGAGTGCTCATACATCCCCAGAGCCACCAGTGATCGCTTGCAATGAGAGGTGCATCAATCCCCGAGATGGCAGGCACACAACTGTAGGTCATATCCAGACAATAGGGGGAAATGCGTATGACACAGTTGCTACAAGAGCTTAAATTGTATACTGCTGCATCGGCTTGGAGTAGATTTCCTCCGAACGCCATCTCTTCCTAAGCTCTCTTGATGACAGCCGCCGGTAAGAGGGTTTCGGGAGATGAAAGGCACATCCCACGGCAGCCCCTGGGTACTACATCCCTAGACCATCCCACTTTCAAAAGTTTTCCTCGGCTATTCCACTAGTTCCTCACTCTAAAATTTTCATCCAGCAAACACCAATTATCACTCAACGGCACTCTCGGTAGGGTGCATAAATCTCCAAGTAACAACACCAATGATGTGTTCGGCCACAGAAAGATGAAAATTTCGCATCCCGTCCGCTCTGCGGTAAACAAGCATCTTATCGACCGGTTAGTACTACAGTGGGTGACCATGTGGGAATCCCGGTTGCTGAACTCTTTTGCTCACTTTTTTGTCCCTTCTCGCTCCTTGTCTGAAATATGTTGGCATGGGGTAGGTAGGGCGAGAGGCGCGATCTTTGTGGTTGCGTTGCTACAAGGGGTTAGGTTATAAATTTCGATCGCGAAAATTTGAACGAGAGCATGCTCCCTTAAGGCAAACAGCCGATGCCACCCGGTAAATTATGGCTTTAAGGCACAGTGCAAAGCCTGAGACTGGAGCCCTACAGCATCGCTAAATTCACATCCGGGTGGAACAGCCATCTGCCAGAGAGTTAATCAAAAGACGAGCGCGATGTGGGTAAACCTGCTTTGACAGGAACTTTTCCTTCCTTGAGGGGGGCAGGCCTCATACCTAATAAACGCCTAATTCAACGACTCATCTACTCTCACTAAAGCCTCCTTCACGAGGTTCACTCATCCTATCGCTGGGCGAAACAACAGCTTGTGACGTATTCGAGATAAGCTACCATTTTCGCCCATCAAAAAAAAGGTGACACGAGTGATTTCAGATGACTGACTACCAGAGCTATCTCAGGGGAGGATGGAGAAAGAATTGCTAAGCCAAGGGTCACCTTAAGGCAGCCGCGAATCCCTATCGCTAATACCCTCCTGAAACGCAGTCCTGACGGCGATCTATCGACACTGGAAGCCTAACCCGGGTGGAAAGAGAATGGGAAAGCCTAAACTCCTATAGAGCACTAAAGAAACCAAAAGCATCATTCGAATACAGCCTGCATTCCACTTATCGCTCAGTATATCGTTCCTATCAAGGGGTGAGCAATTTACATCTATTTTTCACGCCGGGACCTCGAGAGACAAAAACACAGAATGCGTGTGATGCTATCATGCCCCCCCTATGGGACCCCGGTTAAGCTTTTTACCAATCGGAGGTGAGTTAGTGAGATGGTAGTTTTGTTCTAGCTGTTGAAACTTCTAGGCAGGATCTGCACTCGAGATGTGTGCTACGGCCCCACGGTTTAGCCACAGGACAGGAATAGACGCGCGCACTTTATGGATGGACACTTCATTGGAGATCACTCGTCTATCATCCACACAACTCTGGGTCCTATTTTAGTCATTCCTACGGCAGGTCAACTGTACACAACGTGCAGAAAAGCTCGGTTGCAACGGTGAGGACTCAGTTAAGTACAGGTTCGGTAGGGTAACCATAGGAAATGAGTGGTTCTGTCGGTACACGTGTGTGTTCCTATTATAAAAGAAAAACATTAAAAATATATGAATAATTTCGCTTTGTTAGCAAAAAATACTAAAAAATAATAGAGATAATAGACTAATTAATTGAATTTATTAGAAGAGAAAAGCTGCTAAAGTAAGGAACTTGAAGTAACTTAAGCTAGACTTCTCTGGGGCATACAAGAATTTAAACTGAATTTCTTTTCGGGTGAAGGATTATATATAATTGAAAAGATATTATCCAAAATAGAAAATACAATTTACTAGTAACATTTAAAAATAAATTTGCTTAGGCGTAGGTACTTTAAATAAACCTTCACTATCAGCGAATGAGTGGGCGTGAACAGGCCTACATTATTGAATTAACTTGAATACTCTTGCAGCGTCAAGGTCATTAGTCTAATGACAGAGGAGGATATATTAACTGTGATAAGATCAAAAGAACATTCTACCAGTGTTCAATTTGTAGGAAAGTTTTCAACATCCAGATCTGTGGACCTCAGTGTTCCCAATCATTATGGGCGTACTATAAACCTTAGGGCCCAGAGAGACCATAATCGCAGGCATTTCAGTGATATTGTCTTAGTTTGCCGGGTACTTCCTGATACGACAGCCTTTGGTACTTATAGAAAATAATTGGTGCTACTGATTTCTGATTTCTTTTCTATTACAAATATATATTCAAATAGTAAGCTATTACATTATTGATAATATTAAAATCTATAGGCTTTTAGAATTTTGAAAGAAGAAAAAATCTAACTAATTGTCCTAAGTTTATATCTCATCCTTTATACATCTCTTTCTCTTTCTTGGTCTTCCTATCTTACCAGTCTTAATACTAACTCTATGACTAAATTTATCTGTCATACTTTCCCTATCTCTATCCTCCTTATGTGTGTCATAAAAGCTAGCAATCCCAATCTCTGCTCTCCCGGCCTCCTGATCAAGCAATTTTCCTGCCTTTCTAACCTCTTCAAAACTCAATAACCTACCCTTAGCCCCTTCTGGCTGTTTCCAAATAGCTGTATAAGTGTACTTGGATCTCTTTTTCCTCTGCTCTTTGTTTTCCCCCTCCTTCTTCTCTTTTCCACTCTCCTCACCTTCTGTCACTGTTTGTAAATCCTGCTCCTCCTCTTGAATTCTGTTCCTTCTACCTACTGCTAGTACGGAACCTAACTCTATAGTATATACTGGTACCTTTTTCTTTTTCTCCTTTCCCAATTCTGTAAGTTGATTTTCCTCCCAATTCTCAGGTAGCTGAGGCATATCAGGATGCAATAGGCCTTGGTTGAACCAATTGTTGTAGGTGGAGTAGGTGATAAGAGTTTCTTTTTTTCTGTAGACTTTGGTGAATTGACTATAATAGTATCGAGTAGTTGCAGGTGACCATTCAAAGGCAAAGGGAGCTGTTTTGTTGGCTGAAATTCTGGAAATGTATTCTGATGATTGGCCCTATTTATTCAATATTAATATAAATTCATTATTTAAATATAAAACACAACTTACTTTTAAGAAAAACCTATTAATAGCATCAATTAATCTGTTTCTGGAAACAAATGTCCTCCAAACCTCCCTTATCTTTTCCTCCGGGTGTATACCAGCCAGATGCAATATCTCAACTGCATGTGAGGTACCAATACCATTCCATACATGGTTGAATTTTGGATCTGTAAGGTGGATATAGACTGCTATTTGCTGATGCCTGAGAACTTGTTGGGTTTGATGGTGAAGAAGGTTGGCTTTAAAGGCTGGAAAACTAAGAATTGGACAAGGTGCTAGAGTGGTATCATACCAGATACCCATTGACTCTGTTGTAGTAGGATATTTAGGAACAATTGAGGCTTGCATCAATCTGTTTCTATCCAAGAAAACAATACACATCTTAGTACCCACAATTGCCATCTGAATATGTACATTTTCTTTTGATCCAGGATTGAGTTTCCATGAATCTAGAATCTGTTTATATTCAGAGGTTTTCATAGGTACTGTATGACCATGTAAAGCAAACTGCCATCTAAGCCACAATGCTGAAATCTATTAGTATTAATATAATTAATTGAAGAATAGTGAATACCTACTGGGCAAAGAAAAGGCTATTGCTTTACCCCAAGTCTCAATTTCCAAAGGATTGAGAAAGAAGTCCTTGTGGTAGTATGGTTCAAGAAGAATAGGGTCGCCTCCAGGAAATTGATTTTTCCTATGGAATTCTTCATGTGATTGAATTCTATAAGGTCCAGGAGGAATTTGGGCTATAAGGATTCTTCTCATATCCATGTAGGTAAGACCCTCAGGCATTATATTGGAAAAAGTTGAAGAAATTAAGAAAGATGAAAAAAGAGGTTGAGGCTGAACAGGATGCAGGTGGACAGAAGGCAAGTGGATAGGATGCAAGTTCTGGTTGCAGAACAAGGAGGCAAAGACAGGAAGCAGGTGGCTGATTTTTTGTAGCAGGAAGCAAGAAAGGACAGATGTGTTGTAGCAGACAGGAAGCAGAGATCTAGAAGTAGCCGGTAGGTGGATAGGTGTCTGTGCATTTGACTCCATTCTGAAATATCATAAGAGCAGTTTATTTCATATAATAAACTTAATTAGTTCTTCTAGTATAGCTAGTATTTTTTGGTATTTTTTGCTAACAAAGCGAAATTATTCTTGTATTTTTAATGTTTATTTTAAAACTTATTGATTCCTCTCGCCGTCAAGCTGTTGGCCCGTTGACACCTCCCGTTGACACCTCCCGTTGACACCTCGAGTACCGACCGTTCACCTCTTATCATCCACCTAGGTTGTTACCCTACCGAACTAGCAGAACTAGCACTCCGTTGTGTGCTCTCCGTTGCAACCGTACATTCCTCCAAGTTACCCACCAGGGGCAATTTCCGCCAGCGAGTTCCCGCACAGCAATCACTCATCGCCATGAGCGCTCCCTCCAGGCTTAATTCTCTCCCGTCACATTCCCATGCGCTCCCGCCCCTGCTCGCGAATGCTTGTATGTACCGGAGCTCGCGCCCGACAAAAACACCACCAGTCACCTACCCAGGCCTATGCAGCACCGCATACTAACCCCCACTGACGGGTAGAAAAGCCTAGGCGGGGCGACCCGCACGGCGGGATAACTGGCACAAGTTCCATACGAGCGGGAGTACCATCGAAGCGCCGTCCCCTCCCAAATCAATGGATGCCCCGGCTCAAGCAAGCACAGTCAACACACTATATAAAGTTACCAAGGACACACTCACATCTTGACCTTTCTTAGTGAGCTCCTTTTAATATATGCCGAGGACTATTTTCCTCTTCCCCACTTGCGTCTGTCGCCCCATTCGAGCTTTTACTAATGCTCCATTCCATTTAAACCACCAATACCCCACGCCCCCCGGCCCCATATCCCCCCAGCTATCGTACATCCCACGTGCTGTACTCGGGAGCCCATTAAAACTCGGAAACTACCCGAGTATTATATTGAGCACCAACGTAGAGATTATCGGATCGGCCATTGTTCCGTCTGGAAAGAAATGAAACGTGACCCAGTCGCCCTGCAAGCACCCCCCAACTGAACAAGTGAGAATCAAAGGTTTATCATCATCACAGCCCCAGTGAACCCTTGCAAAATTGCATCACTTCCGATCCCGATTTGCGCCGCCCCCCCGCGGGCG
>Ga0307517_10001077_pt1 | contig 46241 bp, 19 predicted proteins | sample 23_EM_MG_FD_194515 | JGI IMG/M metagenome (GOLD analysis project Ga0307517, IMG submission 194515) | Populus trichocarpa ectomycorrhiza microbial communities from riparian zone in the Pacific Northwest, United States - 23_EM | ecosystem: Host-associated > Plants > Roots > Unclassified | place...
GGCTTTGTTGACCCCCCCCCCCCCCAACCAATAATGATAGTCAATAGACATCACCACCTCAAGATGAAGATGATGCAAGATTGGGCCCATAAAGACAACGCATTTTCCCACCTTCATCTCCTTTACACTCTATCTTTGCACATTTTCGATGCACTCTTTCGGCCTAAATCGTGGACTGCAATAATATTAACGGACCACTTCAATAAGATAAAGCAACATTACATTGGCTAAACAAAAGAAAAGGGCAGTAAAAAAAAATAAAAAAAGAAGCTCGAGGGTCGATTTTATGATTAAGATAGTATGTTCTCTTTTCAGCTCTTGGTGTCGAAGCTAGCTAGAAACTACCTTAATCATAGAATCTTTTTTAAAATTAAAAAAAAAAACCATCCACGCAACTGCAATGATGCATCCCCTGGATTCCTGAGTGGTCTATTTCTTGCTGCAATGGGGCCGAGCAAATAATATAGAGATTCAATAAAGTGGTAGTAGGTATGGGGGAGGTGACGAATTCCAATTGGGGCGGGAAGAAGACTATTGGGGACTAAAATGCGAGGTCTCGCTCGAAGAGGCCTTGTTTGTCCTACAAGAAATTGAACGTGATGGTGCGGAGAGATCAAGTCTTGGAAGTGAACCATCAACCAGAGTCATCATGTAGTCGGTAGAACAACATTCAAAGCCAAAAAGGTGTTCAAAAAAAGAATTATTCAACGTGGGAACAGCAATATTGGTTCTTGATTGAAACTAGACCAGATAGGGCTTTCTGCTTTCACGAACCGAACTAATTATCTTTTCTAATTGCTTGGTCTGAAACAGACAGCGACCTTAAAAGATTTCTAATCCAAAATCTTGGTGGGGATTGAAGTCATTATGACCACTACACTAGGAGCCACCTATCAGCCGTGTCTAATTACCACAATTTTGAATTCTAGGCTCCAAAATGGTGGACCACAACCCAGAGTTTTGAGTCAAATATAGTTGCTTGTCTTGGATTACCTTGCAAGTTGCAACTCTAAACGATTTCGGGGTGCACGGACCTCCTTCATCGTTCATCTAAATAGTAAATAGAAAAGGAGATGTTTTTTTTTTAATTATTTCTTTTCTTTTCTTTTTTTCATTTTCATTTCAATTTCATTATTTAATATTTATTTAATTTTAAATTTTACTTCATAAATTATCATAACTCAATATTTGGTTTATATTCGATTTTCTAGAAGTTTATTTTTGTTATAATATAATAAGTAAAAACAAAAATTAGAGTCCAGCACTGGAATCTTGAATTTAACTATAAAACTTGATTTGATTTACTATAACATCATCTTGAAAGAAATATCGTCTAAAAAAAATTTAAATCATACCTTTTATTAATTATCCAGGCTATTTTTAAACTTTCAAGTCAACTACATCCTATTTTTAAACTTTCCTAGAAAAAAAAATTGGATCGGGAAATGTAAGATAAAACTATGGAATCTAATTTAATAATAATGTGAAATAATTTCTTGATTTTTTTTTTTTCTTAGAAGAATATTGTTGATAACAAAAGCCAATGGAAAACAGAAGCAAAGACGGAAACATAGACTAGACTGGAAATTATCTGCACGAGTTAGATTTCCTTGGTAATTAAATGCTTTCCTAGCTCCAACATCAAATTGGATCTACAGTAACAGATGAAGCTTAATGAAGGGGTAATAGGCGTATTTACAGGCATTCTCAACTACTCTCCTCGGCACTCTCCAGCACCTACCTTCTGCGACAAATGCCTTTGTTCCTAAACTCAAGTCACGCAGTATGCTAAAAGGACTGGTTATCTATCTACAGTGAGTGTTCCAGCAGACAGTTTCAATATACATGGGGAGCGAACTAACAGTTTATTCAAGAATACGACTTAACCAATCCAAAGTTGACAAAAGATCTCGATTTGAAGAGACCTCCAAAGAGAAACCTTGTGGGTGATTCCTGAGAGACCGGTTTTAACTCTTCAGGACTGCCTTTCACCTTCAGTATGGTCTGGCCAGTTGCTTGCCGGATGGAATCTATGGTTTTAGCATCAACAGGATACCCTGATGCATCACTAACATAAAATGTATTAACAGCTTTGCCTGCTCTTGTTGTAACTTCTGCTCTGGTGACAGTAAGGCTATTTTCACGAAAGATACGAGTAACATCAGATAGCAGCCCAATTCTGTCCGTAGTGCATAACTCTAGCTTCAAGCCCTGAATTAGGAGGAAACAAATCAATCATTTAAAATAGGGAAATACACTCTTAAAATAACAGCTAAAAACCAAAAGACATCCAATAAGCCTTTGTTATCATGTTATCAGCTGTTCTCAACAAGTTGCACATTATAGTACACAACAAACAAGAAACTTTCCAACTTCCATACAAGCAAGCGAATGAATTCCTAACAGAATCAAAGCATCAATATCTACCATACAAACAAATATAAACTAAATATAATCTGACAAAGCCATGGAATACACAATAGCAAGAGCTTTTGACTGGTGAGGGTCAGCCCGTCATTGTTTAATATGCAAATTCAAAGTCATTATCCTAGGAATAAAATCATCTCTTACACTTCATCAAACTCTACATCGCCTCCGTAGCAATGCAAGTAAAGACCGAATAGCTCGACACCCTCTTAGTTGGATGCATGATTTTGGTAAAAGAAGGAAAATTTTACAAGTAAAGCTTAACAACAGTCTCAGATTTGAATGTACCATGGTGCACTTACCTCAGATACTCTTCTTTCAATAGCAGCTTCAAGACATTGTATAATTCTTTGTCTCTCTGCCTCTGATTTTACAGGGGAACCATCAACATGCTTGATATAATATTCCTACAAAAGAATCCATAAATCCACGGGCCAACACAATCAAGCGCAAAGATCAGTCATCCCTAAATACATTTGTGGAGGAAATTAAAATGCAAATGATTTATACCTGATGAGCTTCTGGACCCTCGGCATCTATATTAGCATGAAAAACTACATACTCCATGTCTGTCAATGTGCAAACCGTATCGAAGAGAAGCTTTGGTCTATCTTTACTTCTTATAGTTATCACTGAGTAGTCCTTCTCATACCAATTCACCACACTCACATTAGGTCTTTGCTTCTCATCCAATACATCATTGTTAGCTCGTTCATAATCCCTATCAGCAAACATCATTTGGTGAAGCCTTCTCTCAGTATGGGTGACCCCATGAGACACGACAGTCCTAGCTCCCCTATATTTGTTACTGCCCTTCAGTACATTACAAAGAAGTTCCTTGACCCTCGATAGCTTCTCTGGGTCAGTAATTGCTGACCCGGTTTCATCATCAGTTACTTGCATCACGGCTGCTGCCCGCATATTGTGTGTCCAGACCTCTGCATTCAATACATTGCATTTTAAATGGGCGAGGACAGCACTCACTTCAGATAGCAGCCCTGGTCTATCACTTCCTGTTAACTCAATTGCAGTGTGATCTATAGATTGTTTAACCCCAAAAGATCCCATGGAAGATGTAAAGCAAGATTCTGTCCCTAACGACTTGAGATAAAACCAAATAATCAGATCTGTTTGCACCTCAACCAACCAAAAATAAAGAAGCAGAACAAAAAGTTGAAAAAAATAATATCAATCAAAAAATAACGACTCACCTTTGTAATATAATCTAGAATTGCTTCATCGGTAACCTTGTTTCCATCTTGATCCGTAACATTAAAAACTGGTGGAAAAAAGAAGAAGAAGAAGAAGAAGAAAGAGAACCTCAAAATAATCAACCTCTTATGCTCCAAAAAGAAAAGCTAAATTGGAAACCGAAAAAAAAGGGGAAAAAAAAAGTATTACCATCCATGAACCATCCACCATCAGAGGATACGTAAGCTTTGGTTATGATAAGGTTTAGATCAGTGAGGACTTGAACAACTTCAAGAAGTTTTCCATGTTTGTTAGCACTGTCAACCTGTATCACAAAATGAACGATTGGTACCCAGTAGAACACCAAGAATAATGGGAGACTCGAGCACGCGCATACCCCAAAAAAGGACAAAAACCTTACCCTTATAACAGTAGCATTCTTGCAAGCTTCATTATCAATCACAACCCTAACACACACAAAAAAATAAGGGAAAAAAGAAGTGAACAAAACGGATATAAATCTGATTCGCTTCATAATTTTAGGTCACTTCCAATGGGAAAATTCAGAAAAGAAGATAAAGAATCTGAATGATACGCACCTCGGTGGATTCAATCTCCTAAAGAGCTTCTCATATTCATCATCCAGATCATTTGAAAAGCTCATGTTGACCTCTGTAGAAATAAAAATTTTGAACGGAAAATAAAAAAGAAAAGCTATGAGAACAAAACCAGCCCATAAAACCAAAAAGTTGGTTTCTTGAGAAATAACCATCATCAACGCAAAACACATACTCCTAATAGCCCAAAACAGTACGGATAACTGATAAAAGGCACTCCTAAATTATAACGGAATCCTTAACAATCACTTTTTTCTTAAAACAAATTTTGGAATAAAGAGAGAAATCTACAGCAGAGAGGATATGTAAATATGTGTAAAATAAAGCACAAATACCAGGGAAGAAATAATTTACTAGCATAAATGTTGTAATTAAGATCACACAGACACAACATGACTAAGAAACACACATACCCAGCATCAAAAACCCTTGGAAACAGAATACCCCGCATCAAAAAGCTTGGAAACAGAATTAAAAGACAGAAACAATCACCTAATTAACAAAAGCCCATCACCCAAAAATAAAAAACAAAAAAGAGAAAAAATCGACGCCTACCCACTATAGTTCTTGATGCCTCAGTGACGTACTAGTACTGAACCAAAGTAGTTGTCTTGGTTCTCTCAAGATTCAAGAAAGAAAGATAACTCTCTTGCATATACGCATAGGCATGTGTGTGTGTCTATATATATGTATAGAGATAGAGAGAGAGAGAGAGAGAGAGAGAGAGACAAACCAGAAGAAAGAGTAAGTATCCCCAGAGAGATCTCAGGACTCTAACAAGAAGGAAACCTTAATTTAATATTAATAAATTTGAATACTCCCTATGTCCCTATGTGTATTTATTTTTGTTTCTAAAATCAGACACCCCAGTACTCCAAAAACCTGCAATTTCTATGAAAAAAAATACAACAGAACGAAATATACCAACGAAAAAAAAACCTGTGCGTGTGTTCCTCTTTCTCTCTCTCTAGTTTATTGGGTTATTCTCTCTAGGATGGTGATGAGTTCGCTGTTTCAATTGCTGGCTCTCGTAAATCAGTACTTAAGGAGAGTTCCTAAGTTTGAGAGGGGAAGAGTATTAAATGCACCCAAGCATATTTTAGCGTTGGTTGCTCATTGCTCGAGTGCGCGAGTGAAGGGCTAAACCCTTAAAAATGAAAGGGAGATTAATCTAACCACGTGTTTCTTAGAATGGCGGAGAGGCAATAAATCTCCAAGCTTCGTGGAGGGGACCATTTTATGGATCTGGGTGGGTGTAGTCTATGGGTTAATGGGTAGGTGCAAGTCTTGGTTTTATTTTAGGCAATTCTCGAATTAAATATTAAAAAAAATAAGGAATCCGGATTTTTTTTATATTTTTAAAAATTAGAAAACTTAGTTATTTTTTCTTTTCTTTTCAAAAATATAAAAGATGGATTGTCAAAATATTTTAAATGATAAAGGATGTTTTCTAGCCAGTTTATGTATTAAAAAAGATCAAGTTTTCTTTCTAGTCGATTTTAAAGACACATCCCATGTTAGGATGTTATATCTAGAATAAATTCTCATGAATATTAACAATAAAAAATCGATTCAAATTATAAATTCTTAAATTTAAATATTAAATTTGTATTTTTTATGTGAAAATCGCCACGAAAACAGCTCATGATAATATAGTTTACGTGTAATCTGGCTTCGAATGATACATGTTGAATAAAAAAATCGAGGAGAGAAAGAAAACTGACCATTCACCAACCAGGTGAGGAAGGTGTTGGCGCGCCTTCCCCTTATCTTAACCAATTTTCAATCCGAGAGGCATCCTTGGCATGAAAGGGGAGAAGGAGGACAGAAAAAGGGCTGTTGCGCACACAAATTGACCGAGTGAATTAAATATTTGCTCGAGAGCTGGTAAGTATCCTACACCCGTGGAACGAGACTCGACAACTAATCAATACACGAAAAATTGAAAAAAAAGAAGGATCAAATTCTGTTGTTGGGTTGGGACTCGTTGTCCCCTAGCCCTAGTAGGCAGTCTTTGATGGCGATGTTGATCGAATAAATTGCCTGTCCCCTTCCTCGAAAAACATGAGAAAAGAAATTGGATTACATCAAGTTTACCCGGCGCAGGAACTGACCTCAGCCATCTTTGAACGTTTGTCCATAGATGGGACGAAGAGGAATATTGAAGACAATTTCGTAAGTTTATTCAAGAAAGAAATAAAAAGTACAATAATTAGATACGAAAATGGAAGGAAGGCTTATGCCATGCCTTTTCGTATTGTCAACTTTCCGGGACATGACGACACAAATATGAACACGTTCCGAAGTCTTTTTTTATATATATAATAATGGTTTTTTTTATAGAAATATATTAATACATATTTTTAAAATTAATATAAAATTATATTAATACATTAAAATTAAAATGATTTAATAAATTAAAAAAACTAAAAATATTTTTAAAATACAAAAAACCTTCAATGAAAGACGGTCCTCACTTTTGCTTGATTATCAAACAGTAGACATCATGCGAAGAAACGAGTCCAAGGTTGCATTGAGTATATATTAGGCAACCCTTGCCTAGCTCACGGACCCAAGTATCATGTGGACATTTCTTACTCCGAAAAATAACGATTTTATTCGGTACCTTCAAATTTAGTGGGTCCAGTTCACTATTTATAAAAGGCCAAGGTTGAAATAAAATAATCCTCGTTAGAAAACCATGATAAGAATTCTTACTAATAATAATAATAAGAAAAAGGGGTTTTAGCAAGGGCCTCCAGCACCTGTAAACAGAAGCTTCCTGACACGTACCTTTATTTTTCTTGCTCATTTCTCTCTTGTTATAACCCTGAAACTTTTTTATATTAATTTTACATTAAACTCGGCTAAAAATATTTTAAAATATTTTAATTTAATATTTTTTTAAATAAAAAATAATCTGGATTTAACAAAAATAAGTAGATAAAAACCTCATAAATAAACACTCCAGCTTAAAAATTCAATATCTCCCCTCTAGCTAACCTGAAACTAGAAGAACTTTCTCCAGACAAACCTAACTAACAAATCTTGCCATAATTACCATCTACTTAATTGTTAGAATTGATCTTGAAGTTTGAAAATATAAAAATAGATTTTTTTAAAAAAATACTTCTTTTAGATGCATGCAAGTAAGGTATTAATTATGTGATTATTTTTAAGTTTTTAGAAATATTATTAAATATACGTATTAAGAGTATTGTAATTTAAATCTAAATCCACGGACTTTCTCTATTAAGATGTGTTTATTTTACTCTCGACAGTACCGATTCTTGAAATTCAATCGCTGTATCTGCCAGCAGACTGGAGACCAGTTTCTTCAGTGCATGTAAGAGAAACTGAGGAGAAGGCATTGAGTGATGCTTTGCTAGCAGGAGTTTGAATATTGGTGCTGGGAGGTAGCGAGAGAGAAGAGAAAGAAGTTAAATATAAGAAAATTCGTATTTCAAAATTTTGTTAATTTTTTTTATTTGGCTTGGAGAGAGAAAAAGGGAAAGTCGTGGGACACGTGTTACTTTTATACACCGTCATGTGACCTCACTAGCGATCAAAATTAATCGAGAGGTGAAGAGCTCTGTTTTTTACAGCAGGAATAGTTTGAGGTGCTCGAGCCAAAAAAAAACAAGGTTGAGGAATTAAGTTTTAGATTGACACGAAATTCAAGGTATCTTTAGATCAGTTAGCCAAATATTAATTTTAATTTTCCCCTTCTTAATTATATCATTTAGACTTCTATGAGTTTTTATAAGGATTTGAACTTGAAAAATATATGATTAAAAATAGTGGTTACTGGTTTATTTCGTGAGCTGTAACTTTAAAAAAATTTTGAACGTTAAATAAATTTGATTTTTTTTCAGTGTTGTTATTAAAGTAGATTTTAATTTTAAATTTTTTAACTTGATTTTTTTATTTAATTCAGGTTTAAAATTAAATTACATAACCTTGTTAATGTTTTAAAAAAATAATGATATAAAAGTTGAATTATACATTGTTTGAAATCTTAATATATAAAATTACAAAATCAAGTTATACATTAGTATTTATTTATTATAAAAATTAAGAGTAGTGTCAAATTTAAATTTGATGTATTTTTATTTTTTAAAATTTTTATTGCCTTTTAGTTTTAGTTTTGGGATAAAGTAAATTTATTTTTAATCAATAAAAAATTAAACATTGATATTGGGAAAAAAAAGTTACAGAAATTATACAAATATATATATATATAATTTTTTTTTATGTGGGTGTCCGGGCCAGCTTGTGCACACCTTGACTAATCTCATAAACTCTGAAGTTAATGATGAAATTATTATACAAATATTGATAACTTCAATATTTGTGATTATTTATTTAATATAACTCATATTTGTTTTTATGTTAATATAACTTCAATAATGACGGTAACATAAAAACAAAGACTGTGATAATATAATCAAATCATTAAATAATTGATTATAAATAAATAAATAAAATATCAAGATCATATTGCTCCCGCAATGCAGGAGAATACAACTACTTTCATCTTATTAATTTCACCTTTTAAATGTTTTTGAAAACAAAGCGAAGAAAGGAGAAATCAGATTCATAGACATCTTCCGAAAATTAGACAAAAATATCTTCAACGTTTTTTTTTTTTTAATGAATAAAAATATCTTGACACTTTATTGAGGGATACAAGCTCAGCGTGTAATCACGTGATTGCTCCACGTCAGACCTGTTTCTTAATGAATAGTCTCCTCTCTATTCTCTTGCGGGGGCAAAAAAAGTAGTATTAAATTTAAAAGTAACTCATACCTCCGCGATAAATGGATGAGGCGCACCTAACTGTAGTGCATATTAATCAATAATAATAATAATAATGTTTCAGAAGAACATCGTCCTATTAATATCTTGAAAAAATTTTATACTCACTTCATAAATCACGTGTCAACCACCCCCCATGCGAGCACCTGGCGTAATCAGGAATTATGTCCTCCTCGAGTCTGTAAGGTCAAAAGGTTGCTGAACACGTTACATTGCAAGTCCGCCCATCTAATTTGATGCCTAACCATTTGGTCCCTTTTCACCTCTCCACACCTCCCCCCTTGCAGCAGCAGCAGCAAAAAAAAAAAAAAAAAAAAACTAAATGAATCATTGTAGCTAGGTTCATTGTACTGGATTTGAATAATGTGAGGATTATTTTTGACACTTTTAAATAAAATCAAACAAATTGCTATTGAAAGCAATAGAGTTTTTTCTATAAGCAAATATTTATTATTATCATATTAATTAGGCATAATCAGTCTTTTATCGTTTTGATAACAACATTAACTTGTTTTTAAGAGTAAAATTTTAAAAAACTTGCGTTCATAAGTTTTTTTTTATATTTTTATTTTTTAAAAACACAATTTAATAACTAAATTTTTATTAAAATAAATTTTTCTTTAATTTACATTAATGGGTGTTTTTGTCTTTTCATTCAAGTATTTTTGTTCTCCCTGCTATCCATCGAAATGGGCTTTGATTTTATTTATTTTTTGCCTTTCTATCCTTTCCGCTTCCAAAATTACAATTGTTTTATGTCTCTTAAGTTGGTGAAGAACTAATATAAATTAATAAAATATATATGTATGGCATATATGAATCAGAAAAGATATTCAACCTCCTAATTTAATGATAACAAACGAATTTAAAGATAAGAGGTTGATCCTATGACGTTAGATTTACTGCTAGTAATTTAACTGAAAAATAATTTCTTAGATCTGCTCAATCACTTCTTCTTGATAGCAATTAAACTGCTTTGTTTTAAACTGACAATTCCAAGCAAACTTAAAAAAAAAGAAAAAAAAAAAGAGGGAGAACCCAATCGGTCTGCATCTGTGCATTTAGCATTGTCTTCACCTACTCTCGTTGGAAAGTGTTATTGTAATTATTTTTTAAAATATTTTTTATTTAAAAATAAATTAAAATAATATTTTTTTATTTTTAAAAAATTATTTTTAATATCAACACATCAATCTGAAAATACAAAAAATAATATTAATTTAAAACAATTTTTTTAAAAAAAAAACCTCAACGTACCATGCAAACAGGAGAGCGTGGAGAAGAGAGACAAATAAACATGCAAGTGCTGACCAGTAGGGATAAGTTTCTGAAACAAGAATCAAACTTTTCAAGAAAAGAAAAGTATATACATTAAAAATAAAGTGACACATTAGCTTTACAAAGCAACTGGTGGAAGTTATCTCAGTCAATGAATAGAATCAACCCGAACGCCCCCAACCCAACAAAGAGGGGAAAAAAACAAAAAGCAAAGGAAAAAAAACCTAGCACCCAATAATGAACCCTGGTGTGGTGGAAGCATGGCCTCATTAGCAGCTGTGCTCTCCCCCACAATAAAGGGCCCAGGTTCAAACTCAACTCTTTCAAACATAAGAAAACCCCATCCATGGAACCCCAAACACGCAGCTCAGCATCGTAGCAATGTCTGTATAGCATCACGTTGAGCCTGTGCCAAACTCTGCAATTTCAAACCAAAACAACTGGATTTTCAATTCCTTCCATGAATGCTAAAGTAAATTGTCGAGAATATGACTCAAATGCATGAACCGGAATGTAAGTCAACCTGGCAAAGATGATCAAATAGCTGTCTGTTGCTATGAACGAACTTTGCAAAGAAGTCCGCAAGATAATTTACCAAGTTAATCTGCTAGGAATATTTCAAGAAATTAAAGCTGTATGTGACACTTCAAATATTCAAAGAACTCGAAGAAAAAATATTGAAAATTCACCCCCCCCCAAAAAAAAAAAAAAGGATAATGCTGAAAATTACCCCATTGAGCTGATCGGAAACACTCAATAGATCATCATCATCCCAATCCTCTTCATTCTTGAATACCACAAAAATTTGGTCAGTATTGGAGAAGTAAAAGGGAGAAGCAAATATAAAATAACATGATGTGAGGAAAATACAACGAAAGAATAGGAAATTTCTCATCAGAGAGAAGAAAATATAAAATAACATGATGTGAGGAAAATACAACAAAAGAACAGGAAAAATTTCATCAATTCACCTCATTATATGCTTTCGCCATTGCTTCAAGTTGGCCATATGTAGTTCTGCCGAATGATGGAGCAGCAGCAGAGGACAGCAAACTATCATTAGACTCTGCCACCCCTCCTTGAATTTCTTCCCAGTCGCTCTCCTGCCACAACAGTTAGTTCAAACCTTAAAAGAGTCATATTCCTTGCAGCTATGAGGACAATGACATTAAGGAAACCTGAAAATGAAGCCCCTACCTCATCATCAGCCATTGCCTGTTCTTGGAATTCAATCACGGTGTCTGCCAGCAAAGCCAATATCTGCAGCAAACAGGACAAGGAAAGCGCCCAAATAGTTGATCACATATACCAATCAAACTTTGAACAGAAAAGTAAAATTGTGCGCTCTTGGTTTAAATTTATTACCTAAGAAAATAAAAATACCACAAAATGCAACAAACTAATAGCTATAGTCAAGACCATGTTTTTTTTCCCTTTTAAACTATGTAATATATCCTTTACATATTGGTTATAGAGTTTTAATTTTTTTAGATTTGAAAATAATATTTTTCTTTTGCATATGGGACATTATGGAAAGGAAGAAGAATTACATTATTCATATTTTTTTAAGGGTTAACCTGCTAGACGATGATAAAGCTAAAAGAGGATATCTGCAAAACTGGTCCTTTTGGAAAGAAAAAAAATTACTGTGAAGGGAGGAGCTTGCTTTCTCAAAATCTTGTATAGAACATTGCTACGAGTTAAATTGCAAAAACATTGCAAAGAACAGTAAATGTTTTTGTGGAAGCAACACCAATTGTGATTTATAAATGAATAGGAGTGTTAAGATATATGGTGAATGTGAGATAAAGAAAGCAATTGACTTCTGTTCACAAATAATTTTGAAATTCTTGCCAATGGATAACTTTCTATCCAAAAGATTCAATGTCATCAATTTAGATTCATAGGTACCTTTACAGGAAGAGGCACTAAAGTCCACTGATCAGGGGCCAATTTAGCTTTTGACCGAGTGGTAATTCCTGCAGCAGACTATTGATAAAAAGAGTAAGTTCTTAAAACAAGCATGCAACCCTAAACATGTGCATTCAGAGCTTAATGGTATGGATGAACCTTTAGATGTCCTAGCACATTAACTTTATTCAATTCAGCGTGCCTAGTGGATAGCAACAAGGCCAAAGCACTGGTTGTGACCTTAATTTGATAAGCCCCTTGAATCTCGCCTACATTCAATCAAAAAGTTGGGAGTTCAAAATCAATGTAAGTTTGTTTTGACTACCATTGATTGCTTGGAAAACAATGACAGAAACATTACAAATTAGTTGCAGACATTATGCTTCATCAAAAACAAAGACACAAGACATGTTTTATAATTAGTTCATCCAGATATAAATAAGTTGAATGCAAGATAATTGAACCCTCAGACATTGTAAATCAAGCGCATTAAAATATTCAAAAGAGGACCACAAAAAACAAAAAGCCCACTAACCTGAACAACTAGCACATACTGGAAAACTATATGCAAAGGTAATGGCTACCATGCAGGTAGTGAAAAGTTTCACTATCCTTCCATTTATGATTTTATTCAAGCCTTCAGGTATTAAGTTCCTTCCAATCCTCTAAATATGAAACTTGGGAAAGGATGGAATTCAGACAAACAACTTAGATGGACTCATGAATACTACTTTGAGATTCAAACGATTAGGATCAGTACTCTTTTTGCTTAATCCATATTATTTAAATGAAATTCGGTAATTAAACTCAAAATAATCCTGCTTAAATATTATGATTCCATCAATTTATCAAATCAAATTCAACATTAAAATCCAGCCAAGGTGAGTACTGCACAGGCAATATTTCAAACAGAAATTGATTAATTAAAAGTTATCACTAGAAAACAATGACAGAGAGGAGAGAATAAAAAAAATTGAATGTAGATTAGAAATGTGTGGCCAGGAGAATAGCATTATCACCTTAACATATCTGTAAAATAGGAGCACAAGTAATTGGGAAGCATACTTACCTTGCTTCTGAGTCCATTCTGACATCACATAAACAAAGGAGTTTTCATAGCCTTCAGCTGGTATACCAATCAGCATATCAATAAATTGTTCAACATGAGGAACACTCATGTGGACCTGTGTTTTAAACAAGCATAACATTCTAAAGTCAATCCATGAAAACCAAATGAAGTGCCTGTGAAATCTTGGCCATAGCAGCTAATAAGAAAGCAGCGGGTGTCAATAAAAGAGAATAGAACAATTCACAAACTTTCAAGCAAGGCAAATGATTGAAGCCCAATTAGTAGTAAAATGATTGTCAGCTTAGCAAGAATGATTATTTGACAATATCTTTTATCATTGGCCTACTTGGCAACAGAAAGTTGACACTTAAGAGTTTGAGTTGACACAAATCGAAGTAATGAATATTGAAGGCCACGTACCAATCTAGCAAAAATAAGCAATAATGAACTTTTCAACCCCACTATTTGAGCTGACTGCATTCGTCTAACAAGAGCAGTAACTAGATCTCGGATATGCATTGCCATTTGCAATGGTAGATGTAAAATAAGCTGCAAAATGTAACTCCCAACAAAAAGAGATCCAGAGCTTTCCATACCAGGGTCGAGAAGCCTGCAGACCCAAGAATTTAATTAGCATTAAGAAACAAAATTGTACAGAAAGTTCATGATCTGCGAGAATCATTTTTGTCATAAAGTTCTACATGGGGTACCATCAAGAAACCATGAAGTCATTGAGAAGAAAAATTACATGTACATTTTACAAAATTAGATGTCAGTATTCCATTTACGGACCAGAAAAAAATTTAAATGTGCTAAGCAACCAGGTATCTCAGTTTAGGAAATCTGTTGTCCTATGCCAATCTGCATTCATGATCGGCCTTATTATATATATAAAAAATTATGCTTAATATGTTAAATCTAATTTTAAGATATTTTTTCGATTTCATCTAACTCATGGCAGAAAAGAACTTGTCTTGCATGAGCTTATCTCAAACTCCAAATTTTTTTTATATGTTGGAAAGAGCAGTTACACAACTTAGAAATAGAACACAGAAGCAACAAGATCCCCAATAAGTATCATTCCATCTTTTCCCTTCAGAACACACGAATCAAGGCATTGAGTACTTAGAATCTAACAAACTTAAACAACTGATAAAAGTTAATGCAATTCCTCAAGGTTTCAGAAGAATAATAAACATAATAAATAAAAATGTACAAAAAATATAACCAACCTTGAAGCTGCATCAAGCAAACTTCTCATTGTGAATCCAGAATCAGCAGCCCAAGAAAGTATTTCTTCTCTCCCCCCGGATATAAATGAAGCCAGACATTGTGTGGCATTCTAGTCAATGATGCAGCAAAACTGAAGTCATTTCTACACTATCCATATACAATACAAGTATGAAAATTAAATACACGTCTCAGGAAAAAATAAACCTGCATTTCACTGTGATCATCACTTTGAAGGACTATTCGAATAACAGCATCAAAGCAAGTATCATAAATGGCTTTTATGATATCACTTGGAGCATTCTGCATAATGCTACCACAAAATGAAATTAGCAGAGCATGCCTCATGATGAAAAGAGGGTTCAAAGATCAAAGAGAATGTTCAACGTAATAAGTGTGGTGTGATAGATTTATAGATTCATAATATTATCCTCATCAGGATTGACTTGCCTTTAATAGCATAGTCACCAAATCAAGTGATCCGGCCACCAATCCATCAGGCTGCTGGTAAGGCTATAATGACCATGGAAAGACATGAAAAACAAGTGCTTTGAATCACTATTGAAGAATTGCAACACAATTTAGTTTAACATAGCTTTTACAACCATACTTTATTTAATATTGGTCCGATATGCGGCAAAATTCGAGAAACCAATGGATGAATACCACCAGGAGCATTTTTCAAGGCCTGGACAAATTATTTGAAAGTATACAATTAGTTAAGCATTGCTAAACAGATAAGTGAACTCGATACCATCAATCATCAAAGCCAAGGTAAAAGCCCCAAAAGATATCACCCCAAGCAAGATCAATTCAGAAAGTCAGAGGGGCACCACCACCTCTGGTACATTAAAAACTCGCAAGGACTTTAAAACTGTAAACTTTAAAGATATTTAGAATTCAGTTGATAAACTAGCTCACAGATCAAAAACAGAATGGGCCTACTCTCTCCCTTTTAATGTCCTTGGGACTTAAAATGGGCACTGGCATGGATACAAATAGATACTAATAATTTCAATTTTTTCTCACCCGTGATCATATTTATATCTGTGCTTGCCTTTGGATATTAATTCATCAGGCTAACTCAGAATATCAAAAGGCATATAAATAATAAATCACACATTCACCAATTATGTTCAACAGTCAATCACATCCATGAAATGTGAATAATTGACAAATAAAATAGAAACAAAACAAGAAGAAAATATTGCACATAAACAATAAGCACATGTGAAGAAAGTGAATCAAGATACCCTGACAGCTGTAACACTTCTCCCTAATAAACTAAAAAATTAGGAGAAGAAGAAATTTAATATCAATACCTCCAGAACCTCAATGGCATCAATACTGAGAAAAGGATCAGAAACATACAATGCCCATGTATTAAGAACTACAGGTGAGACAACAGACTCGAATGATACTGCTGCTTCACGAACTGCAATTTCACGACTACAGAAGCTGAGATTGCAGATAGGCAAGAAACTGGAAAGGCTTCAGAATAATTTACAATTATGTCCATACCCACCTGCCTTAATAGATGCTTGCAGTGTTTCAAGCACCAGGTGTAATGTTTCATCAGATGCCTATGAAGCAGAATCAAACAGAACTAATAAATGTACATTCAGCAATAGTATTGAAGAAATCTTCTTGCAGCATTACCTGATGAAGAAGATCTGTGAGAGATGAAAACAAGCCCATCAGTTGAGGCTGAATATTTTCTTTGTTAGCTTCAGGCAAGAGTTGAGAAAGTGCCTGACAAGCACCCATCTTCACAGGTGGAGGCCTGCTAGGATAAACATTTGTCAAAAGATATTTATCACTCTTAAAAAGAAAGGTAAGTTTTTTTAAGTAATCATGGATGCTTACACATTCATGCCAACTCCCTTGATAGCAGCATGGAGGAAATGCTCGAGAACTCCATGGCTGATCTGTATGATACTAAAAATTAATATTTTTTTAAAGGCAATGTAAACTTAGTAACACAAGGAAATATTGTATAATTACCACAGAGGAGAACTTAGCAACTGATGTAAAAATACGTGCATAAAGAAAGGGATATTCATGCACCCCTGCAAAACAAAATAATTGCACAAAAATTGTGCCTATAAATGAACAATCCAAACAAGTATTGGCACAAAATAAAACAGAAGAAAGAAAACAGATTTATACCTGTTCCAACATCTATAGTGACAATCTGCTCTACAAGGTTTCCTAAATTCACACTGATCATCCCTGATGCCTATAAAATAAAGTGAACACTATGAAAAAATCATATGCTCCACATAAAACAAAAGTGGTTTCCAACCATGCTTATCAGAACACAACAATAAGTGATGTCAAAAGAAATACCTCTGCATCAAGCAATTGGTCTGAGAGATCAGCCAAAGCAAAGAGGATAGACTCCCTTATCTACCAGATTTTACCATGTCAAGATGGATCAACAGAAAAGGTAAGATGACTGAAAAGAAAATACAGTTGAAATGATGGATAAAGTATTAGATTAAACTACAGAGCAAAGTCTTTCACACAGATCATAAGCAGGCATGTGAAACTACATAGCAGCAAATATTTTGGAGCAAATCAGTTGACCAGATCAAACATTTGGATCCTGAGGAAGTCTCATGTGTGCACTTAAAGTGAAGAAAAAAGAGCATGAAATTTCACTTCCCAAATACCAAGAGTAAAATAAAATAAAAGAGACCGCACAGACTCATTCCAGAAACTTCACTGGAGATATGGATGGCAAAAGACAACAATTTGACAATACTGCCATCACAGGTGCAGTAAAATAGCTCACGCCCTTATGCAGTAAATTTAAGGTTTATTAAATGAGTCGGAGCTGTACAGAGAGAATCAAAGAAATCATTTTCTCCACAGGGAAAGTAATACAATACCACAAGAAACGCAAGTCAATAAACAATCTTGAAAGATTAAAACTAAATTGAAGCACAAAATACTTCGCGAGGTGGTTTAGAACTATATATATATATAAAAAAAAAAAAAAACAGATCATGAGAGCCAATTCTCTGGAAGGACAATTTATTTGATAATCAATATTCAATGTTATTTGAATAAGAAAACCTTCAAAATCCAAATTTAAACACTAAATAATAAACAATATTCTCAAATAATGCTAAAATCACACAACATTAAAATTCCTAACTATCAAATATTAGATCTGATTACTATCTTTTTTTCATTCCCTGACACAAAGGTTATGTAACACAACCACAGAACAGTCACATTGATGGTTCTGTGAAGTCTGGCCAACAGTTAGTTCTCCAACTGTTGCACTTACCTGGATTTTTTAATAGCAAAGTTCTTTATAAAGCTACAAGCACAGCAGCTTAAATGACTGTTGTGATGAATTTGCAGAAGACTTAGAAATTTCATTCTAAATGCAAAGGAAAAATATTAAAAGGGAGAGATTCAGTGGAAGTAGAAGTGTTACAGCCCCAACTACAGGTCATTGGCCATAAATTGCAAATTGAACTATTCATGGAATAAATACAAAGAAAGGCAAAACCTTTACTTACTCGCCACCAAGCTGCTGAACCAGCAGCCTTTTCTCGTTCAGACTCATTGAATCTCTCTCTCATGGCATCTATAATGGCATAAATTCCTTCACTGCCAAAAGAATTCACCACCTCCTCTAGCAAAAGTACACCTGCCGATAGCAATTTTAAGATGGTGAAGAGCATCAACAAAAACCTAATGATTTTTCATTCGTTAAGTGGCAGGGGTAGTTACTGGGACTCAAACTTAAGACCTGTCCCATCCCATACTTTATAGAAGCAAGTACCGCTGGGTTAAATACCCATTGGCAAAGCTCCATATTGGACTAAAATCCTACATCTGTAGAAAAGTAGATGAAAGCAGGAATAACTAAACTCCAGTAAAACCATTTGACATCGGTACTCATAACCCTTGCACACAATGCCGAAAAGGACAGCAAGTAAAAAATTGTACCATTCACATAGTCAATCAACATGTAGAAATTAAAATATTTTCAACTATGAATCTTTCAGAATGGCAAATTACAGCAGAAAAAAAAATATTAGCAGAGATCATTTTGATAGGGACGGTGACATTGAAATAAAGCAAAACGTATAAGCAGAAGCAGAAGAGATGCCACAATTGCATGTTATGGCACTCAGTGAAACACTCAAAACTAGAAGAAAGTGACAAATATATGTACTTCTATAAATTTCAAAACCATGTATAGAACATATGCATTGCTATAAATTTCAAAACATTTATAGATAACAGAACTTCTGTCAAAAGATAAGTTTATCCAAACACCCATTCAAATCCCAATTGACCCCCTGTTTGTATCTTCCTCCGTTTTGCCACTCCATGCTTATAAGAGGTTGGGGATGGATCTCCTAAGTTCATCCAAAAAATACTTTTCAACAAAACCCAAAGCCAAACCAAACTCTTTCCACGTGTTTGTTTGGCGTGGCTCAATGCAATGCTGAAGACAGAACATGTCAATCAAAACCCAAGAAAAATTAAGACCAGATTGCCTCAACACTCTAAGAGTCATTTTGCACCTTGCATATATTCCATCACTGTGTTTTCTCAACCAGTAGTTGCATTAACTGAGATCATGCTTTATCTGCGAGTGTAAATTTGGTTATAATTCTAAGAATCTTCATTACTATTTCTAAAGCTTCTTTAAATTGTCCAAAATTCCTTCTTTTAGAGCTGCTTTAAATTTGTCTGGAATTCCTTGATTACTGTTGTTTCATTATTCCCCAAAATGAGCAATTAGACCAACATATTCAAATTCGTTACTAGTTTGCACTTTTGCAACATAATTATCAGAAATACTAGTAGCAGCCAATTCGGTTAAAAACTACTTACCAGAAACACGACAGCTATAAGTAGCATCATCCTCATCAGCAACAAATTGGTTTGCATCCCTTGACCAAGTATGAACCTATATAATCCATATGTAGAACTGATGAGCAACAGGAAAAAAAAACCTGAACAGGAAGGCATTTTTGATAGCACTAAAGGGTTTAGGAGCCATGGTAAGTGGAAAGCCAGTGGTATCCCAGGTCATGGTTCAACTCTTGCCCTCAGATGGCCGCTACTCACCCTTCTTGTGGTACCATTTGAAAGGCCTGCGGGTAAAGTAAAGGGCTGGCCTACTTGGTGCAAATTCGTGAGGAGGGATCCGGCACAGCTATCCTTAAGTAGTGGCAGGCTAGTTGTGGTGGCCCAAGGCCACACAAATGCCTCACTTCCTTGTATATATATATATATATATAAAAGTTTTTTGATTAAGAGTCTTTCCCTTGACAGGGAATAGACAAATCATGCTCTACCTAAACATCTGCATATATCTAAACAAATGCATTTATCCACAATCACCATTAAGTAACACAACAAAACAAGGACATATAACGGGAATATGTTGTAGAAAATTACTTGTTGTTCTGTCATTTGCAGGAAAGCTATAGTGTAATATGCCAACTCCTTGATGTTATTCTTAACTACCTGCATGAACCAGGTTTCATAAACATAATGTAGAAAAAAGACGGCACAAACAAAATCAAAGACTTTGAACAGCACCTTCATTAATTTTGCACTGCCCACAATGGTCAACAAAAACTCAAAAAGCTGCATATACAAAAGCACGTGTAAGGAACCATCTGTATGAAAAGCTAAAACAGAACATACATGCATGGTTCTGAGCATTTCAAAACAAAAGGTTCTTGATAACAAATTCCATTTGTTTCTATTGATAAATGATCAGTGGCCAAAGTCAGACATAAAACCTTCAAACAAAACATACTCAAAGTATTATACATGCAAAAACACATGCATCGTTTACTCAAAACCTACTCCTAGAAAACAGTATCTTTACCATCATTCCATGGCTACTTAAAAACGCTTGCCTTCGTGAAAAGAAAAGGAAAACAAGCCAATACATGTCAGGCCAGTATTGTAAATTTTGTGACTTCTTGATTGGGAACCCTAAAATATTCATACAATTTCCAGCATGATTGTCCATTATTCCATGACACAGTTATTTTCAGTTACTGCTATTGTTGTCATCAGATTAAAACAAGCAGTCATGCACAACTCTTTTCAGACAACATGCATGAATAGCATGAACTTGAAGGCTGATTCATCATAATTTACTATCTATTTAGCCAGATAACACAGTTTTTTTCTGATTTATTAGCATAATAAATGGGAGAATTTACCCCCTTTTTCTGTTCTTTGACCAAACTTATACTAGCCTTCCCCAAGTGAATATCAACCCCAATAGATAATGTTTCCAAGTTTCCAACCGAAACACAACCACCAAAAAACATATGATTAGATAAAAAAAAATTCTATTGGATTTAGGATGAATTGGAGTTTGAAGTTAAAACCCAGCAGCCTTTTTGATGGGGTATTTGAGCTATCGGTACAGCTGCCTGACTAAAACTGACATACATCATATATATTTTTATTGTTATATAAATTTATGTAATTTTGTTTTAGAAAGTATAATAAAAGACATGAATATATAATGTAGTAGTAGATATTGGTGTGATGATTTTTCCTTCTGTTGTTCATTAACATGTATAGTTACAAACAATTTACTTTTTATTGTCATTTTTTGAGGACATCTAGTTTTATAGTTAATGTATGATGAACATTTTAATTAGTTTACTAGGCATTTAGCAGGGAGGGTTAGAGTTTGGGATGGAACAGGCTTAGGATGCGGGTTTTCTATATAGACCTTGGTTCAGGTTAGGTATTTTCACAGGTACCGATACTGTTGCCATCCCTACTCAAGGAGGCTACTTGGTGTGTAAAGAAGAAAATGGCAGTAAATAATATTATACTTTAACCTTTAACTGACAATTCATGCAAAATCATTGACATGAATCACATTGCATGTGATCAATCAATCTATCCCACAGCCAGTGACCTTAGGGCAATTTGAAACTTCATCATGCAAAATTTCATTGATATTTAACTTAAAGAGCATCTACATATATGTGTATATGCATGTGTACATATTATATAGTAATCTAGAAATGTTAATACGATTACCTGGATGACAAATGCATCAAGACTTTTCTCAGCACCATCAGAGTCATATCTATCTCCATAGGGATCTTCTGTACATTCAATTGATGACCGCACGTACACACTTAGAGATGTTACAAATGTTTGCCACAAGGGTCCAACTATCACTGCAATAACACAACATGGTTGTTGGATGGGAAAATGCAAAATAACAAATTAGCAAATGGCAGAACTTCAAAATAAATGAAAAGAAAGCTGCTTTGAACATAATAAATGAACATATACCCATGAATTCACTTTCAGTAAGGCTAGGGAAATTCTGAACAAACTGATTCAAGCACTTTAAAACCTAGTGAGCACAGAATTAATATCAGCCACTAACTCATTTCGACAAACAAGGATAATAGACAAAGATTTAGATCAAAAGACTGAATTAACCTCCATTCTCAAGCTCCAATTATCAGGATCTTCAGGTTGCATAGGCGGTTCTAAGATAACAGAGAACTGATCCATCCATGGTTTAAGCATTGGTGTTATCAAGGCACTGATTTCTGTCTGAACATAAATGTATTAATCTTTCAATAAAAGATAGAGCAGGTTAAAAAAGATAACAATCTGAAGCAAGTGGAAACTAGATCAGAAGTAAAAAACATACCTTATATACACCACTCATGATCCCGAGCACAGACACGCAAGAATAAACTATTGTAAGGGCTTTCGTACGCAAGTAGTTGTCATAATTCTGCTTAAACAGGTTCTGACATAGTAAGTCCACGGGATGAACAGGAGTATGGTTTTGCCATCAAGAAAGCAACTTTAACAGATTGATACTGACTACTTTCCATACACAAAATTAGGGTCTACTCATATACCAAACTGTGATGCAGAATCCTGAAAATATCTATGAGAAATACAAGGAAGAAAAGAGATACATGGGTAATTTCAAATCATTTAAGAATGAATAATATCTCTCAAGAAAACCACAGTATGTCACCCATCACCCACTTATTCACCATAGAAACCAGAAGTCATCAAGTTTTCATCACAACATTTTCATTGTTGCTTTCAGGCCACGGAATTACACAAGTAATTTGAAGTCATACATGCAGAAAGAGTAACATCTCTCATGCAGCCATGTTATACCACTTGCTGCTTACTAATTTACCCTAGGAATCAGAATTCACCTAGATTTTAACAAAAAAAAATCAATTTTCCTTTCAGGCCACAAAATAATAAAGAACCCGGAACACATAAGCATACACCAAAGAGTGCACCAAGCCACATAAGTCTAGCTAGTTTGACTCCAACACATCCCATGAAGGTGCAATAGTAATGCATCACTGAAAACAGGGAACTTTTGTATGTTACTGTTTTTGGGCAACATAACACATGTACATGTATTTCATGTAGGCATCAAAGGAATCTCATGCCACTTTGGTCACCGTGATACTGTTTAAATTGCAATTCTCATGGTCCTGCTCTATTCTTTGGTCATTGGCATATATACTTAGCATGCACTGGCATGCCCACCTTTTCTTCGAACAAGTTCACATTTCCATTCATAAAAAAATCCCATTGGATAGCCAGCAAAAAAACTAAAACCAATCAAATAATGCTTTTGGAAAAAGCAACAAAATATGAGAAGAACTCCTAACCTGAGGTGACGATAAAATTGTAAGCAAGCATGGGAACAAAACTGGTACTAGTGTTGGCACCACTGTATCATCCAAATCCCCAGAGAGAAGAGCCAGACACCTTAGAGCTCCATGCACTACAAATTCCAACATCAAATGTCACCTTCATTCTCAAGTCAAATTGCAAAGAACTGGTCACTTGTTAAGATCTTCGAGGTCAGGATTCAATTTGAAAAAGAGAGCTTCAGGGTTTTGTTTTTCATAAATGTCTGCTTGGAATGTGTATGGTAATCGCAAATCAAAAAACTTCACACAACCATCCCAGAGACTTACCTCCGCTCACATTAGTTCGATCGTTAATCAACTTCAAAAGAAACGGCAATAAATCAGGCCAATTCTCAGGCCAGTCATAAACAGCAATCGAAGCAATAGCCATGCTAATTGCAGTACAAATTTTCCGATGAGAATCATCCAACGACGGTAAAAGTAGTCTCCGTATAACTTCCTAATAACAGAACAATAAACTAGTAATTAGGCCTCAATTTATGAATTTCAAGATCTAAAAAAGGCCATAACTACCTTCTCTTCAGTTGCAACAGCAGGCGGCTCGAAGGACTCCTCGCTTTCGTGCCAATGTTTCTTGATAAATTGCTTCAATAGTACGGCAGCTAGGTAATTATCTTGTTAATTCTCACCCAAAAAAATCAAATATAGGAACAAGAAGAATTTTAAAAAAAAATTATGAGAAAAAAAAGGTTTCAAAAGAGAGGATATCTGACGCAATCCAAAAGGAAGTTCCTTGTTCGCAGCAACTTTTGATAATGCCACTCCAAAACCTGAAGAAATAATGTTCGATTAGACTGGATTGATATCGGAGATTTAGAGGGGAGAAGAGGAGGGGAGTGACCTGGTTGAAGAGAGGCTTGGCGAAGAGAAACTTCGGCCAAGGAACGGATTTCCTGGTTAGGATCGAGAGTGGCATTCAGGCAATTGAGTAGCCATTCTTGATCTTGATCGATTAGGTTTGCCATTTTGTTTTATTTTTCAGCTAAAAAAGAAAACCTAATTCACCTGTTGAGAAATGAAGAGCAGAGTTTTCTTTTTCCCGCTCTCAAAAGGAGATTTTTGCGGTGAGGGTGAGTGAAGAGAGAGAGAGAATATTTTGTTTCCGGTTTGTATATATAGTAGTGGAGGTTTTTTAGGGTTTCAGCTAGGTGGGCCTAAGAGAGTACAGTGAGTTGGGCTCTAGCTCCGCCGCCAATTTGCTTGCTTCTTGTTTCAAACCAAATCCAAATGATTCTCGAGGGGGGAGGAAAAAACAAAATAAAAATGGTTTTTTTTTTTTATATAAGCTGAGATATGTTATTGTTATTGTGAACATTTTTATGGCAGTTAATTTAATGGACACTGTTCATAAAATTAGGGCAGGGTACCTACCCTATGAATTTATGATAGATATAAGTAAAAATTGATAGAAAATGGCTTTAAGTAAGGGCAGAGTAAGAATATTTATGATCATCCGTACCCAATTGTTATCTTCATCTTCCATTACTGATTAGCCCTGAAATCCGTGTCATTGTGCAATTTTTCTCAATTTACTAGCTCAACCTATAATTTCAAAATAGTTTATTCACTGCAATCGCTTGAATTATATAAAAAAAAAGAATAAACGGAAAAATAACATCTAGACAAATATAAATATCTCAGAATTATTATTAAATTTAATATAATGATTTAAACTTGAAAAATCTTTATTTATATTATTTACTTAACTTGAGTTTTAAATTAAATTGAATAAGAATTGTTACAATTTGACTCTATTCACTTAATATATTCCAAAACAAAATCAAATAAAACTTACAACCCGAATTACTGAATTAAATTAATTTTTTTATTTTATTATATTATATAATAAAAAGTATGAAAATCAATTTATAAACTAATTAATTAAATTAATTAAAAAACCCCACATTAAATGCTCTTAGAAACCAGTAAAACTACAAAAAAAACACCACCAAATGCCTGGGGAAGAAACAACCAAAGGGTGTGTTTTTTAGTGTGCAATGATGCAGTGTGTAATGTTTTTCAAAGACATTTTTTATATTTTTTAAATTTATAACCTTAACACGTCATTACTTAAAAATATTAAATAAATATTTTTAAAATAAAAAATAATTTAAAAAAACTACTTCAACCACATTATCATAGACACTGGGATAGGCTAACACTACACATCTTTCAACTGAAACGGTACCACGTGTGACATATGAATACAGCAAAAGAGAGGAAAAACAAAAAACATTCTCATTCTTCCCAGTACATTAAATCCCTCGACCAACACATAGCATCCAGATTTCCTCTTTCTACCAATCCCACTTGCTCACAAATCGTTAAAAAAGAAAATTCATCTGCTCCTAGTTTTTATTTATTTATATATAATTCTAATTGATTAAAAAAGTAAAAAAGAGGCATATATAATTTTATAATTCCCATCTGCTTCTAATGCGATGAGGATGCCTGAAATCATAGGTCAGCAATAAGCTTCCATCCATTCTCTTCAAGGCAAACCTCTCAACCAAAACATAGCAACCAAATTTCCTCCACTTCCCCTTGCCATCAAAAACCTCTTTTCTCTTCACCCTCACCTCCCTTTCATCCCCACTAGCACCCCCTACTCCTTGCACCCCCTTCATTCTCTCCACAATTTCCATTCTCAGTCCCACACTTGTTTCTGATCCTGTCACTCTGTTAAGACTCCTGAACCACATCACCCCATCAACAACATCCTTTTGGTCCGCCACAGCTTCTGTCCCGCCAACTGTAACAACTTCACATTCAACAGCAACATCCACAGTTACAGTATTGCCTTCATTGTACATATTTTCACAAGCAAAAATTTGCTCCCATTGTTGCTCAAGTGTCATCTCATAATAGGTTGAATATTTCATTTGATCTTTAAGTACTGTCCCTTCCTTGATAAACATGAAAGGGCAATACCACTTCCCCGCTACTACAGGCGTGGAACATCTTTGTGATAGTGGGAAGTTGAAGTCCGGGAGGCGGGCGCGGAGAGCTGTGTTAAGGCCTGGTGCTTCATTTAGCTGGAACTCCTTTGAAGTTGAGGTATACACTCGCCAGCCTTTTCTCCTCAGGAAATTTGGAGGAAACCCATCTGCCCTTACGGATTTAGCAGCAAAACCTCCCCGTTTACGGTGTTGAATCTCAAATTGCTGATAAATGTTTCTAGGGTCCAAAGGTTGCGGTTTTAAATCAGATATGCAGGAGCAGAAACAGCATGTTTTCATGTCCTCTTCCTTGGAGTTTATGTAAGCTTCCCTGAAAGCCAATATGAGTGCTGATTTATTGAGAATTGGCTAATTAAAACGAGTGAGAAAAAAAAAAAAAAGAGGAAATGCTTGCACCCATTTTCTTAATCCGGAAACGCAGCGGTGATTCATATGTTAAGGTCCTAGCTGACGCAATCTTTCCATGTTGTTTGAGATCTTGATTTGATTTCAAAGATATAGAGGATATGAAAAAAAAAGCAAAAGAAAAACAAAACAAGGTGAAGTTGGAGATAGAGCACACACATACCCTTTATGCTTCCCTTTTCTTTCAACCACGTAGTATTGATTGGAAGATAATGGCTGATTAAGAACAGGAATGAAAAGAAGACGGTTCGTATCAACGTCTTGATGCTCCCCAGTTTGCTGCGTATACCGAACCGTCAAGTTCTTGTTTTGAGGGAAAGGCAGGCCCCAGCTTACTCGATCACTCTTGAAAAATCCACAACAGAAGGTAGGCACAGCTTCTTCATCCTGGATTACCAATACACCAGAATTTGGACCCTCGGGAGGCGGTGATGCAAGAGCTGAAGGATCTCTTAGATACATCGAAAGAGGCCTTGTCACATACATTTCCTCTCAAACTTTTCTTTGGCTCCAATTGTACTTACTGTCTTTGTTCCTTGGGTTTTGAAGTGGATAAAAAGTTTTGAGCTCAAAATGCACGTACATAAAAAATGATCTCAAAATGGCTCGCTTATCTAACTAGGATTGGTTACATGAGGCCCTGATCTTCTCTGATGCCTAAAGTCAACTAGTTGATTGCTGAACATTGGTGGAGTTCAAATATCTAATTAGGAGGAAGCTTCATCACACGTGCATACCTACATACATCCTCGTGTGTGCGTAAATGAACTCAAAATGGCTTGCTTGTCTAACTAGGATTAGTTACATGGGGCCCTGATCTTCTCTGGTGCCTAAAGTCAACTAGTTGATTGCTGAACATTGGTGGGGTTCAATATGCATTCCCAAATGCCAGGTAAGTTCATAAGCATTTCAAGTTTTAAATACAGAATGTCTAATTACTAGGAAGCTTCGGAACATGTCTAGCAAATTTTTAATTCTCTTTTGAGTGAAGTTAGCCAGATTGAATCTCTTATTAAAGTTGTCATGTAGCGAAATACTCACATATTTCATAAATATTTTCAAATATATGATTATATCAATTACTCGCAGTCAAATATTCATAAATAGCAATTACTCGTAATGGCAAAGTAAATTGTGACCCTGAAATACCTAAATATAATTAAAAACAACGTCCAATTAAAAAAATTATCAATAAATCTGAAATACATGTTGGTACATAATAGAAAAACTGTCCTTTGCCATCAGGCATCACATTGTATTTTTTTCTGAACTTGAGGGGTCAGATCGTAATTTTACAATATCTAGGGACTGAATTGAAAATATCATAAATATTGACAAAGCTAAAATCCTTCATCTTCATCTTTAATTTCAAAATATGTTTCAGGGTTAAATTATAATTTTTTAAACTATAAAACTAAAATGTAATTTTAATATATCAAACCAAACCGAAGTTTTATAATCTTCAACCTTGAAACTGCTTTTTCTAGAATTTCTAGCAAAGATTGTTCCAAATTTCTTACCCTTTCTTGCACATAACACATCAATTAAACAAATAAATCTCAAATTATTATCTTTAATAAAATCATTCAAAATCAATTAATTTTAACATTAATCCGTATTAATCATCAATTAATCAATTAAACATAAAAATATAAGTTTAATCTTTAGAAACATTAATAAGTTAAAAAAAAAAAAACAATGAGCAACAAAAACAAAAATCATGTATATCAAATTACAATCTCACCTCAAAAACGTAATTTCTCCATTACTCATGATCCTTCTCTTCTTTCCCTTCTTCCTCTCTTTCTTTCGGTTTCATCTCTTCTCCGTTTCTGGTTTCTTTTTTCTTTTTTTATCTCTCTCTGTATATCAATCTACGTGAAACGACTGAAGTGTCCCCAACCATTAATAACCACAGGCCCACAGCCATGCACATAAAGGCAATACCGTCTGTTTATCCAAACTTACAGAAGTATACATGATTATTAAGAAACTCTCCCCTGGTTAACTTACATAAATGATCAAGCTTTTCAATCACGAAGATTCGTGAGATTTTCATTAACATTTGAACACATGATGGAGCTCATCAATTTCTTGATATCAAGTAGCTCAAAAAATCAATTCGGGGTGTTGAAACAAAATGGCAATCTTCCATGCAAGTCATAAAAAGTATTAACGGGTTAACAAAAAAACTGATGCTTATAGCTACATGAAGCAACCAAAACTTTTAAGAAGCATAAAAGACTGTTCAATCATTCTCAGATTGGCCTCGTATTCCGACATCTATCATGTATGTATCGAGAGAGAGAGAAGAGTTAGTATTGTCAATTAAACCTATTATGAGGTTTGATGCAAGCTTTGTGTCTGTCAAGAGCTTACATTCAGCAGAACTAGACATGCTATTTGTGAAAGATTGAACCTGCAGAGTTAGCTGTTTGATAGTTTCCTTTCACTGTTTGATTTTTTTTTTTTGTAAGGGCTTTTAGCCTTCAATTTTTGGATGTTGCAGATAATTTTGTTTTCACATCAGCTCAATCACTGAAAATTGTTTCATTCCTTGAAACCATAATTCTCAGTTCTCTCTAAAGGATCTACTCCATTTCCTCTTCCTTCCCTTTTCCTGCCGAAATCATGTTTTTGTTATTAGGCATGGGATGATTTGTTCTACACTTCTCTTCAAAATGATACGGGGATTAGTTGAAATTGTTTGGTATTTACCATTGAATCTACTTCTTTGTCCTTTGTTCTGGCAATATGATATGGAAGATAGATCAACAAGTGACCCCAAAAAAGAAAATCCGGGTCAAATGAACAAGAATGAATCAAATAAAAGAGATGGTTACTGGAATTAAACAAGTACGATTCCTCTTTCACTCACCTACACATCTTTTTCGCTGAAATAGTACAAACTGTAACATGTAAAATTGCAAATACTGAAAAGAAATAAGAGAATAAACAGTACTAATATCATTCCCATTTGCTCCTAATTTGATGAGTGTGCTTGAAGTCATAAGTTAGCACCAAGCTTCCATCCGTTCTCCTCAATACAAACCTCTCAACCAACACGTAACATCCAAGTTTCTTCCAGCCACCAATCCCTCCGAACTCCTCCACTCTCTTCACCGTAGCATAACTCTCATTACCACCGAGCCATCCAGCTCTTTCTTGCTCCCACTTCATTCTTTCCACAACTTCTAAACTCAAGCCCACACTTGCTTCTCCTCCACCATTGCTAGAACTCCTAAACCACATGATGCCATCAACCAAATTCCTTTCGCCAGGCTCGACTTCTCTACCAGCAACAGCAATCACTTCTCTTTGAACAACAGCATCCACAATTACAGAGTTGCCTTCACTAACACTATTTTCACATGCAAAAATTAGTTCCCATCTCTGCTCCAGTGTCATCTCATAATACCTAGAAGCAATCAACTGATCCTTCAGTTTTCCTTCTTTGATAAACATGAAAGGACAGTACCACTTTCCTACAACAACCGACGCACAGCTTCTTTGTGATAATGGGAAATGGAAATCTGGAAGGCGGTCACGGAGATTTCTATCAAGGCCTTGCGCTTCATTCAACTCAAAATCACTTGCAGTTGAGGTTACCACTCTCCAACCTTTTCTCCTTAAGAACCCTGGAGGGAAGCCATCTGGAGCTTCCGATTTAGCTACATAACCACCCCAGTCTCTCTTGCGAATCTCAAATTGCTGGCGTGCGTCCTTTGGATCGAAAGGCTCTGGTTCCATATCGGGGATACAGCAGCCGAAACAGCATGCGGCAACGTCCTCCTCCGTCGCGTTTGTGTGTGCTTCCCTGGATTAAGGCCAAATTTAATGTACAGATTCAAATAGCAAAATCATGGCTGTAATGTCCAAAAGCCCAACACGGAGGATTTGATTTTCTAAAACTGCATCTTCACTTAATATATATTTAAAAAAAAAAAACAGATAGAAACTGCAGTTTGTGACTATAAACGTACCCTTTATGCCTCCCGCGACGCTCAATTACATAGTATTGGTTGGAAGACAGTGGCTGATTAAGAACAGGAATGAAGATAACACGGTTAATAGAAGTACTACTGTTGCTGTTGCCTGCACCACTTGTGGTATAGCGAACTTTTAGATTCTTGTTCTGAGGGAAAGGTAGGTCTTCAACTTGATCGCTCTTGAACAAGCCAAAACAACAGGTGGGTTCAGCTTCTTCATCTTGAATTATCAATATACCAGAATTTGGACCTTCAGGAGGAGGTAACGAAAGAGCTGAAGGATTTCTTTTGTACATCGAAAGAGGCCTAGTCACATACATTTTTGTAATGGTTTGGAGTATTTCTTAAAGCATTATTTATCCCATTGTCTCAATCTTCTCGTGTATATATAGAGAGATATGGAAGATATTAATCTGAAAAGTCAATAGCGCAGACAATTTAGACAAGTAATAAGAATCCTACAAGAGGAAAAGTAGAAGTAGAACAAGGTTCTGTGATGGTGATACTTGGTCAAACCGGTTGATTTGTCCTATTTAGTTTAAAAAATGTGCAGAACTTGTCGCCAATAGTGCAGCTTTGGATTTTGGAATATTGATTGTTCCAGCCAAAAATACTAGGTTCGGACTGTATTTTGTTTATGAAGATATATCTTGCTATCGTTTTCATTTGCATCTAATCTGGTGACCGTGCCTGAAATAATGTGTCAGCTCCAAACATCCATCCCCTCTCTTAAATGCGAACTTTTCTCCGACACATAGCAAGAAAATTTCTTCTTCTTTTCAATGTCTCCAAACTCTTCTACCCTCTTCGCCTTCATGTGCCTCTCACTCCCATCAACCCACCCTAACCTCTCCTGCTCCCACTTGATTTTCTCAGCAACGATTACACTCAATCCCAAGCTATTGCTAGAACTCTTGAACCACATTATCCCGTCAACCAAATTCTTCTCTAGAATTTGTTCACACTGTCTTGCCCACCAACAGCAACCAGTTCAAGCTCTACAACAACATTCACAGCCACACCCTTGCCTTCACAAGCAAAAAATTGTTTCCAATGTTGCTCAAGTGTCATCTTGTGAAAAAGGCGAACAATTCAACTTATCTTTAAGTGTTCCTTCTTTGGAAAGGACAGTACCGCTTTTCAACTACCACAGATTTATAGCTTTTTTTTTACAATGGAAAATTCAAGTCTGGAAGGCGGGCACGGAGAGCTGTGTCAAAGCATGGTGATTCATTTAACTTGAACTCAGTTTCAGTTGCTCTATATATAGACACCCTAACATTTTCTCCTTAACTAAGCACTCGAGAGGGATTCCATCTGTAGCTACAGATTGGGTGAAAACGTCACCTGAGCATTGACGTTGAATCTCAAATTGCTGGTATAGATTCCGAGAGAACAAAGGTCTCGGGTCTGCTTCATTAGTAAACTTGAAGCAACGACATGTTTCGACGTGCGTCCTCCTTGGAGCTCGTGTAAGCTTTCCCTGAATGCCAATTTATGCTTGGACGTGATTAGCATCAGCGCATGTCTGTAATGTACTGATGAGTACTTAAACAAGCAAGCTAACTCTCTGTTTTTTTTTTGTTTTCAAAAACTGAAACATTAATCGGTATATATAAGCCAGGACTGCACATTTTGAGGTCCCAGACTCATGAAATTCATGCAAGTTCCATGCTAATCCTAGAATCGTGGCATTACCAAGAATAATTTTGGACTATTAACCAATGGCTTAATCCATAACCCCTTATATGATGTGCAACAAAAAATAATGAAAGAGAAAGAAAATTAAGGAAGACCTTGTCCTGGAGAGACAGTACTGGCATGGTGGTCCAGAGGAAATAATATTTCTCCTCGGAAGTCATTCTCTTTTCCTCTTTTTTTCCTTATCGATTTCAAACAAGTTTTTTGTTTTTTTATAGTAGAGAGTTGGGAACATCTTTTTAATATTTTATCAGTTTTTAAAAAAATTGAAGAGTTGGAAAACACGTGTTTTCAAGCAAATAATTTTTATTTTCAAATAGCAAGTGAGTTTTTTTATTTTCATGAAATAAAATTCAGAAAAAAAGAAAACAATTGCACGGGTAGATAAAAAAATAATCCTACATGCATTTGGAAATTAACAGGATATATACACATGAGACTATGAGAGCTAAGTACTTATTGGTTGGACAAGTTCGTTATGGATTTGGTTCATTAAACAAGTTGATATATAATTGGTAAACTTGATTCGTCCCCGTAAATTTACTTCACAACTTCAATCCTGGAAAATGAGTTGTATTTCAAATTAAATCCCTCAAGTATTCAATTAAAATAACTTGGTCAGCTTAGCCTAGCTCAATTCAAATATTCAATTGGGTCAGATGTGAAATATAAAAAACAAATAAAGAAAAATTAAAATCACGTTATTTAACTCTCCATCTTTATTTTTTAAAAATAAGTGGGTTTACCAGGTACGACTTTTAGCAAGTTAGACTTGGAATTGGTCTGTCAATTGTAACGCCAAAACAATAAAATATGTTATAACAAGGTAAAATAATTTTTTTTATTTTTTTTATTAATATATTAAAACAATTAAAAAATATTAAAAAAATAAATTTATAATAAAAAAATTCAAATTTTAACAAAAATCATGATGAAACTCAATATCAAACCCTCTCTAGATATATGTTTGTTATTGCATTTCAAAAATGTTTTTTAAAATAATTATTTTATTTTTATTTAAATTAGTTTTTTTAGTTTTTTTAATTATTTTAATATGTTAATATCAATTATAAATTTTAAAAAATAAAGAAAAATTATTTTAACATATTTTTATAATTTTTTTTAAAAAAAACCACTATTATTACAATATTAAATATTCTCCGTATAGATTTTCGTCCAATGGACTGGTTTCGTATAAAAATCTCGGAGGCCGAAAGCCGTGAACGAAAAGCCTAAACCAAAACAAAGACCAGATTCAAACGGTAAATGACCTGAAAGCAAAGAATAAAAAGACAGTGTTCCAAATTAGCACTGCACAGTCGATGAGTTCGGTCCTTGGTCGTACTATTTTATAATTGGCGGTACGTAGCAGGTCAAGTAATTTTTTTAAGTTAACAAAAATATCTAAATGCTATTAACATATTTCATAGTAAAAAAATTAAATGATGTGCAGTTAATTTCATGTGAGCCGATTAATATGAAAATAATTTAGATATTTATTAAAAATATAATTTGATTAAAAAAATTAATATAATATATTTTTAAAAAATATAGTGAAATAAAAATATATCTTATCAACTTCATCAACCTGTGATAATCTATTAAATTAGTTATCTAGATTATAAGATAAACATAATCCTCATATAAAATAAATTGAAATAATACAATAAGATTTATTTTTTTAATAAAATATAATAAAATTAAAAAAAAATTAATTAAAATACTTTTTATTTTATAGTATAAACTCTAAAGCCATCAAACTCGTTTCTGCTAGCTATTTGTTTTTAACTCGATCAACATAATTACAGAATCCATCATACACATGGAAATACAAAAGCAAAAATCAAGATTTGGTCTAATTAGTAATTAATTAACCTAGGGGTCTGACCACAGAGTCTTAATCTTTCTTGTTTGAACTTGGATGCTGCCTGAAAATCCATCTCCAACTCTTGAAACTTTTTCGGCTCCTTTTGATTCCTCTGTCACTGACTGTGATCCTGCAGGAACTCCCATGACTGCAAGGCCCATCTCCCATTAGACTCCCAAACCCTCCATATTGATCCTGTGCCACAACGTCACCGCCTCTCATGCTCCCAAAAGCAGAGTTTGAGTCCGACGAAGAGACCATTTTTACGGCAGATAAATCTGCTTTAGACTCTGGTGGGAAATCAAACTTCAAGTCAATGAAGCCTGAATCATCCACGGTAGTAAAATTGCCCTCTTTGAGGGAAAACACACGTCTAGTATTAGCTCCGTCGTGACCAGAATCAAGCCTTTCAGACTCTAAAGCAGTACTAGTAGTATCTCTCTTTTCACCATCAAAGCCACTTTTTCTTGGCTCTGCTTCACTGAATCCACTTTTTCTATCAGGATCAAAAAGTAGACCACCATTGACACCCGAATTCCTGGCAGCTGAAATAGAACTCCTGGCAGCTGAAATGGAACTCCTGGCACCTGAAAAGGTACCATCTTCTGAACCAAAAAAACCACCACCTCTGAAACTGCAAAGAGACCTGCACCTAGACACACCCATGTAATCAACAACCCACAAATCACTTTTCTCTTCGAGACCCCCGGCACTGCTTCTATCACAACCCTTTCCTCTTTTCTTACTGAACAGCCTCCCAATCCCCCAAAACCCATTTTTCCGCTTGATCTCAACGCAGCTACTACTGTTCCTCTTGACCAGGAAATTAAGTTCATCTCCTTTCTGATCTCCGCTAGAACTTTTAGGATTAGCAGTACTACTATTAGAATGTAAAACTTGATCATTTTTCTGATTTTCATTTTCTATCAAAAATGAAATGCGACCAACACTGCCTACCTCGACAGTGCATGAATTACGATTGGAAGAGATCTCCGAGCAAGAGCAAGAAGAGAGTCTTTGTTCTCCACAATCTGAACACACTAGATTGACCAAACGGTCTTTAAGACAATAAGCACATATACCAACTGAAGACGATGATGGGTGTTTCTTGCATGGAAGATCTGATGAAGTACAGTAATCTTGATCAAACAAGTCATTGTTGTGCATCTCCACTGCTTTGCCTCTTTCTTTCATGGCTTTTGATGAAGTGCTACTCTTTAAATGGAAATAACTGCAAGAGCTCAAAAGATTTGTCTTCTTAGCTTGTCAAGAACTAGCGAGTGTGTTCAAAAAAGGAACTTAAAAGAGGTATAGCTAGAGAGGGAGGGAGGGAGACAGGGGAGATTGAAAAGGAGGTGAGTTGTGGTTTTTCAAGGAGCCAAGGTACAATGACATTAGAATGCAATAGAAATAGATACATAGACTGATATGGAGGCGTTACCTTTACGTTTTCTTTCCACAGACTGTACCCAAGCAGGGAGGAAAAGAAAACGAGTGATGAAAGAAACCACTAGGTTCCTGCAGGCTGCAGGCATAATTGTGTAGGGAAGTGAATGCAACAACAGATTGAGTAAAGCAGTGAGTTAACAGTCTAACACTCTTTTTCACTTCAAATCTTCTGCACAGATGCACTTTGGCACTGCTACAGATACAACAAACCCCTTCATACAATTTTGCTGTTTCTTTCTGATAAAAAAAAAAAGGAAAGTAGATTGCATGTACCTGTAATCGTTAAACTCCAAAATATATACACATTATACATCTATCTACATTGTATGTTTTGGTTTCTAGATATCGTAAGCATATTTGGCAGAAAACATTCCGTCTTTCACATGAGATAATTTATGAGAAAACTAACTAGAACGTTAGTAAAAGTGTTCTCTTGAGACTTGTCATGGTTTCAATTCTTATTATATTGGGAATTGGAATTGTTTATATCCTATAATAATGAGTAATTAATTCATTCTTATTTATTTTTATTGTGGCTAAATTATAATTCCATCCTTTTAACACTGACAACCACTGATTTATAATCGTTTTGTTAAAAGATAAGGAAAAGGAAGACGAAGTAGATATTCATACAGGAATATAAATCCGTCATCCAGTCATGGCGCTTTATCAAGATTTTGCCACTCTTGAGTATTGTATTTATACGCAGAATGACATGAATTCCTTTCTCAAATACCAATTGTTTCATCTCTCTTTTTATTCCATTAGCGGGTTTATGGAAGGCACCCATCAAAAATTTCATGAAGAAGATTAAAAAAAAAAAAAAAAGTTGAGGCAAGGTTAAGGTAGCCCATGTCGTTTTCTATGTCCACTCCCTTTTACACTATTTTTACAAAGACACCTCCAAGATTATGTCGTTTTCTCACGGGACTTGGGCACGTGTCCAGCCGACAAGACTATGAGCTGTTGAATCCTTGGGCTACGATGTTGAATTGATGTATGATCATACTACTTTGAGGCATGCTGGATGCAATCAAGGCCTCAGAGTCTCAAAAAAAAAAAAAAAGGAGAGAGAGGGAGAGAGTAACCGGGATTATGATGCTTTTCAAGTGTCGCACAACACATATGGGGCACCTTTTTGCGGATGCTCTTGTTTTTAGTGTCTGTTTTGAAAAATATTTTTGAAAATATTTTTTATTGATTTCACATTCTGTTATTGAAGATATATGTAAAGTACTCGTGTTTCAGTAACTATTGTTGTGGAAAACTAGCAAATTTTTACTTGAAAGCTAGCGTTGTATCTCGAATTTAGTAACGAGGTCACGGTGACTTCAAGTGATTGTAGAAAAAATCCCATCTTGGTGTGCGAAATGCCCTCTCGTCTATCCCAGACACAGCAGTTTAAGCACAGTAGCCTACAATTCAATCACAGTTTAGTTCAATCGCAATCATTTCACAGTCCCGATGGAGGAGGTGGTAACCGCATTCCTCGACGCTATAACCTTAGATTAGATGCATTATTCGGTAACTTAATAGCGTAATATTGCATTATTCGATTTGGATAAGGCTGTGAACAAGTCGAGTCAAGCAAACCATCGATGCCTTCGAATTCGGCTCGTCTAGTTTTAGAAACATTCAAACATAATTTGTCTTGATGACATGTTTAAAACATGAGATTTAATTCTTAAAATTTGTCAGGGTCAGGCTCATCTTGAAATATTCAGCTCGTTTAATTTGCTTAATGAACTTATAAACAAATTAGACTTAGACTTAAAAATGCTTATAAAAATCTCATGCAATTGCAATATCATAAAAAAATATATTATAAACAGAGTATTTCATGGATTTTTAAATAAAATATATTTATATTTTTTTAACTTTAGTTATCTAATTAAATTATATTTCATAAAAGAAATAATTCTCTTATTACATGTTGAATTATTTTATTTTATGAAAATTATACGAGTAAAAACAATTTTAACCACATCCTCAAACGACTCTTATAAGCTTATTATCTTTTAACAAACCAGTTTGAAATGAGTCCTTAACCATGGAAGTTGCAGGAGACTCTTGAACAACATGATTCATTTACAACCCTAACTATATATTATAATACATACATGTAGAAGGAATATCGAGTCAAACTTGTGTAACCATCGGGTTAAGAAATAAAAAAAATATATTGTATTTGGTTAATAACTATACCCAGGATGGTTGAATTTTATGTAAGAGGTATGCCTGTCTGAACTACGAGTTGAACTGCAGGTTAAAGAACTTAAGATTGGGCATGATTTCTTACAGCTGTGTCGAACAGACAAAACTAATCATAATACATAATAAATATTTTGAACAAATAATTGCTGTGGTGGTTGTGACTCTTCATAAAAGTGCTGAGAACACCTGCAATTATATCATTTTTTTTCTTATTCCTTCTAAAAAAGAACTTTTCTTTGTTGGTTCCGAGAGAAACTCGATCGAGAAGTTAATGTTATCCTTTTTTTATGTTTTATTTTGTTTTAAAAATGTATTTGCTTTCAACCCTGTGATAAACTACAGTTATAATATGCTGCAGTTTATAAAATAAATAAATAAATCTGAGAACTTGTACTAACAGATTGTTTGGGGGAAGGGGAGCAAGCTAAAATGCAGAAATTTAAAATTCAATCACTGAAATGTAAATATGGTAAACCTCGGGATACTTTTTTTATTATTATTTATTTGCTTATTTTTCGTGCCACGATGCTTTTTTGCCCACGATGAAAAGCAAAGTAACATCATACAAGCATGCACCGTGGAATTTTTGTTCTCCTTCGACGAGGCTCGCTCTAATCTGAACGAGTTGAATTAGCTGACCTATTCACAGTTTTGGTGGCAAATTATTTGAGATCGTTGTATGACCTGTCGGTTATTATTTCAGTGGGACCCAGTAATAATAATTTAAGATTGTTTTTATTTTCAGTATTCGTTGTCCTGCATATATAGAAGGGAGGAGATCATACAAGGTACAAGTCGTTCAAACATGAGTCATGACATACTATGTAGATTAAGAAATTTACACATGTTAATAATGTTTTAACTATAAGTTTAATTTTTAAACAGACGATTCTTGTAGTGATAACTTGAAAATGCGAGGCAGATACAAAATGTGTTCTTTTTTGTATATTTAGTTAATACTCAACAAACAAACATGTTTAAAATAAACCTTAAATCATGATGATATATCATTTATTCGTATTCAACTAAAATAAATCTGAAACACTCCAAACAAGCCTAAAATTTAATTCAAACGGGCAATTAATTCAAATGGGCTCAGGCACGTGTTCTATACTCAACACTTACTGGAAAAATTTTATAAGATTTCACCTGGGTTTTCCAATACTTTATATTGATCAAATATATATTATTTTGAATATAATAAAACTTGAAATATAAAAAATATAAAATTACGTTTCCGCTCCTTATATCCACAAAAAAAAACAAGATTTATTAATTATGAATAAATTATGAATTCTTCGAGTCATAGGTGGACATTCTCTTAATTTTTAATATTTTCAACATGTATATTTTTAGTGTCTATCTTTTTAAAATATCAGTGCATTTTTTTTCTTATAAGGTTATTGACTTTATCATTAAAGAGTCTCAACATACATCAAAAATTTTATTTTACAGGTACCAACTACCAGTCACATGGTTTATCAAATACTACATGTTATTATCATAGTTACCAGTCGCTTAACTTACCAGGTATCATATGTTAGGATTACACTACTGTTTACTTGACTTAAAAAGCACCACATGCTATTACCATATGTACTGGTCAACTTGATTTATTAGACACAAACTATTACTAGTTGCTGATTTTTTAGGTTTTTCATATAAAATAATTAAACATTTTAATTTGAAATAGCAGATAAATTTGTTTAAAATAAAAAAAATAGCTAATTATTTAATATATCAACCCCTATTTATATGCATCTTGAATTTTAGTATGGTAGAATTACGTATAAAAATTTGTCAGTTTAGATTCTAATCTCTTTCCACGAGAAAAAAGAATGGGTTTCGAAATTCAAATTTCTTTATTATCGATAAAAGACCAACACTAACAACCCAGAAAAGATCCTAAGATTAAACGGACAAAACATTTAATAGTGGCACGGTGCACGAGAAAACACACGGAGGGAGAGACAGGTATCCAAACTTGCACTTTTTTTTTTAAGACTTTCCGTCTTATCTGCGCTGTATTTTTGAATAACCAACGCCACGTATCTTTTGCAATTTATATATCCTTTTTGGTGCAATTTCTACTGTAATTTATAGAAATAATAATAAAAATATACAAAATAACCCCAAACAAAGATACAAATAGGGGCTATTCCAGGTTCCTACGGGGAAAAAGAATTTAGTGAAATAATATAGTAGTAATTTTTTTTATTAAATACCATAATTTATATTTATTGTGATTTCCAAATATAATATATAAAAAAGTCGTGATTAGAAAATGTGATATTAATTTAATACTGTAACTGTATTTGTTTTTGTTGGGAGAGAAGAGAGGAGGCTGGGGTTTAATTTTATTACACTTGGTGATTCTGAATCATTACAATATAAGTTATTGAGCTTCAAATCCACAACATCTATGGAATGTTATTTTTCTGAGCTGTGACAGATTAAAACTATACTATTTCTTCAATTTTTCCTAGGATGTCCTATATTTCCTTGGTATTTTTTATTTTAATGTGGTAAATTGTTTTTTAAAAAATCCCAAACAGGTACAGAAGAAAGCGTGTTTTCTCTAGGCCATTATGTTAAGGACGCACGTCCCCCACGCATGCCCGATCCCAGTGCTCCATTGTTTTTGTTTATTATTTCTGGTCATTGTTTTACCAATGATACTGTTGTGTTTCCAATTCATGATTATGAGCAGCCCAGCCCAGGTATCATAAATAAGGTCTTCCTGATATTAACCCCCTAAACAAGCAACGTTTCTTTTTGTCTTTTGAATGGGGTTCAGTTCATGATTCAGCACCGTATTTTAATTCTTCACTACACGCCTTGCTGTCTACCTACCACAATGACTCTGTTTGTTCCGGACGGACCCATCAAGATCAAGCTATGCCTTTTTGCTTCTATTAGCGTTTTTGGTAATTGTTTTGCGTTTCTTTTTAAAATATTTTTTAATTAAAAATACATAAAAATAATATATTGTTTATTATTTAAAATTATTTTAATATTAATACGTGATTTGAAAATACAAATATATAATTTAAAGTATAGTATAAAATTTTAAATTTCCATGAAACACCACTCATTAGTGTACTGAACGGATCAAATTGAATGAGATTCCACTAAATTAATATGTGTGTATTATTTTTTTTAAGTCAACTTTAACTTGGACAAATTATTTCATTTTGATAGGATGAAAATAATTAGACAGTTCTGGAATGTATGTTGATTATAATATATAAATTAGTAGTATTTTTTTTTAAAAAAAATGCTTTCTATTTTCATCAATCTTTTCATCCCGTCTAGTTATTTTGTTTCTTCTACGTCTCTCAAAACCAAAATTAAAAATAAATTGAAAGGATTTTTTATATATAAAAATATTTTATTAGCACATCAAAATTATTATTTATATATAAATATATATAAATATTTTTTTTTGTAAACAAGACAATAATAAAATATAAAAAACTATTCCAAAATTAAAAAGATATATATTTTTTATTTTTAAAAACTGCAATACAAAGCGGGGCCACCCGGAATCGCAGCACTAACTGATTAATACTTTATTTAAAAACCAGGAGAGTCGACGAGGACTTCGCAAAATAAAATGCAAGTTTTAGTTAATTTAAGTATTAAAAAAAGTGAAGAGCATAATCCAATATTAATGTCCCTTGTAATTAGAGGTGAGAAAAAAACTAAAAAACTGATTAAATTAAGAAAATTAGAGAAAAAATAATTGAAAAAACTGAATCGTGAAAAAAACCGATTAAAATTTTAAAAAAACCAACCGGTTCAGTTCGGTTTTGGTTTTATAAACCCGAAACCGAAAAAATCAAACCGAATCTATACCGAAAAAAACTGATCCAAACCAAAAAACCGAGCAAAACTGGTTTTTGTCTTAAAAAACCAAAATTGATCGGTTTGAATCGGTTTTTTCTTAAAAAACCGAACCGAGCCAAAACTGGTTGGTTTGAACCAGTTTCTTTAAAAAAAAATATTTCAATTTAGTTATTTTTTTTTAATAAAAATTAAACTGAATAGAAAATGATCCCCCTTCTAGGAAGGAAAAAAAAAACTCATAGAAAATCATAACATGTCTTTGGATTGACATGATCCATAAATAAATCGCGTGATTGAATGGCTGACTTCTAATTTATCGTTGTTATTTTTCTTCAAAGGTGCGGTCATATATTTGAATGACCATATAAAATTTAATTTTAGTGACCATAGTTGATGGGCTTCTGAAACAATGGTCAAGCCCATCCAGATCATCCAAAAATAAGTATTTGTTGGTGTGACCTGTCTTGTAGAGTGAGAGGTAAGGATAGTGGGCCAAGGTCTTACCAATCACCCACTCCACCATGACAAGTTAACAACCTATAAGATAAAATGATGTGGGCTAAATAGCCCAATAGATAATGATATTGGAGCCCATGCCAAATTCCCTCTTCCCGGGATTTACAATTTAATTGAATATTAATTGACATATATATATATATATATAATGTGTGTGTGTGTGTGTGTTATCTTATTTATATTATTATCCTATCTACTAGGATTTAAATGAGTAAAGGCTTTTGAATAATTATCTTATTTCATGGATAATATATATAATATAGACATGGTTAAATTTAATTTGAAATCCAACTTAAATATAATTTGATATATATTATACAATATACTTAGAATATTTATATATTTTTGAATTTAATATAATATTTAATATTGATATACAAAACACACACACACACACACACACACACACACACACACAATTTTACTTTTTATTAGATATTAAACAATAATTGAATAATAAATATCTATATATACAAAACTTATTCAAGTATGAATATTTAAATTCTTTTACAGAATATATAAGTATAGAGAAACTGAGCCGTGGATTCCATTGCCATCCCTGCCCCCGCCCATCAATTTATCAGCACAAGCTCTGTCTGGTCCCTGTGTCTCCTGGAGTCCCATGAAGATCATGAATATCCTCCAAATCCACAACCTGAAACCCCAATTTCCTTGTACTTTCCGAACTGTCCCCCATCACTCCCTCTCTGGCTCCCTCAACTTCTCCCTCAGAAAATCCACTCGTCTCTCTTCTTCTTCATTTCTTTTATTGCTCGTTACTCCCATAAGACCCACCTTCAAAATCTTCACAGTTTCAAGAATTGAAGCTCCATTTTTTGAAAACAATAAAGAAGACGAAGAAGAAGACGAGGAGAGGAACTCAGCAACCAACTTAACAGAATTCGAGGACTTGGCCCCAGACGGTGTGGTTTACCAGAACACACTGAGATTGGTGGAGTGTTCAATGTTTGCTGCTGTCACTGGTCTCGTTTATTTCTTGAGCAATTCTCTCTCAATTGAGGTTTGATTTTGATTCATTTAATCAATTTCTATGTGGGTCTTTGTTTGCTTCCATTTGTTGTTTTTTACTATTATTTTTGGTCAACTGGGTTGCTTGAGTTTATTGCCGGTTTGTAGAATAGCTCCTCGAGTTAAAATCTTTAGCGCAAAAGAATTCTGGGCTGTGATAACTGTTAGTTTTTTAGTCACAATTTTGCAAAGAAACAGCAAAAAGAGAAAGAAAATTTTATCAAGGATGATTCTCTAGCAAAGCAATCCGTATTACTTGTCATTGCTTTTTAATGGGATTTGGTGTTTTGCAGAATTACTTTGGATGCTTCTTCTCTTTGCCGATAGTAATCTCTTCGTTGAGATGGGGTGTTGCGGGCGGAAGAAAAACTATGGTTTGTAACCATCCATGAGTAACTTTGCTTAGTTCTAAATATTGTCGATTTGGTCTATAATAGCACTCCCTTTGTGTTGAAATGATCTTGCATTCTGGCAGGTGGCAACAGCTATGCTCTTATTTGTTTTGTCTGGTCCAGTAAAAGCCTTAACCTATCTGGTGAGCACTCTCTGCATTTTTTGATTAGCAACATCCTGTTCTTCGATTAGTGTTGAAGATGAGCTTAAAGGATTTTGGGAATTTCTCGGTTGTTTTTGATGATGATCATTTGGATGCATTAATTGAATGACATCGTCGAACTTGTTTCTGGAAAAAATTAGCTACTGACAACTTTAATTACTCTGTACATGGGAGTTGAAAAAAAGAGAGAGAGTAAAACTTGATCTTAATGATGGAGTTCTTAACCCTTTACTTAGTTGTGGTGGGATTGTTTCTCGCAAGTTTAAGAAATGGTGAAAATAGAGGACGTGTTGCTTTTGCCAGGATGGTGAATAAATTTGTAGAAGTGTGCTTGAACTTATATTTAGTGAGAATTTCGAGCATCATATGCCAAATCTTTGTGAATGCTTACTTTCTTGCCTAAAATTTAAACGTGCTTTTCTTGAGCAGAATAGCTGATGATTTACTCGCTTGATGCATCTCTCTTTCAGCTAACACATGGTTTAGTTGGTTTCACAATGGGTTCTTTATGGAGGTGTGTAATCACAATCCTAATGACTTCTGTGTTTTTTCCTTCTTCTTTCTGATATTTGTTTGACTTCCTTTTTATGCTTGTGATTGTAAATGCCTGATATAACCAAGTAAAAATGCCTACTTGTTCGAATTTAAATGGATCAGCATGTGCTAACTTGTTGGATTATTATTCTTTTTGCATATTTTCAGGATGGGAGCGAATTGGGGTCTTTCGATTTTCTTGTGCACAATTGTAGTGTCTCCTCCCTTTGTTTTGACTTTACAACCCTTGTTTGAAGCAATGGTATTTTCTTGTTATTTCAAAAATTTCTGCTGACATACATTCTTTGGAATGCAGGCTCGGGCGACAGGTGCTGTGGGGTATGTCTTAACATCCTCGTTCTTAATAAGAGAAAACATACTTGCTTTGGTAATTAATCACATTTTACCCTGTAATTTTTCCTTAACTCACCATTAGGAGTTCACTTACAAGGTTTTTTCATTTGCTTGTAGATCACCATAAATATCCATGCTTCTCTCACATTCATATTTGCCGCCGCTGGTATTAATACCGTTCCATCAATGAATTTCATATATTCTCTCTTTGGAATTCTGGTAATTTATGCTACACCTTCCTCATCTGTCCTGTTGAATGTTTTTGATGTACAACGCACTTAGTGTTATCCAATTTGTTTAACAGGTCGTGCTAAATAGTGGATTCTTTGTATTCTTATTACACCTTCTATATTCTGTGTTCCTCACTCGACTTGGGATGAAGGATTCACTAAGATTGCCAAGATGGCTGGAGAAGGCCCTGTAGGTAACAATTCTTTAACCATGACCGTTATCCAGTGGCAAACCTGCTCTTCCCCTCATTAATGTACACTATGGTTGGGGCTTAGTTATGGTCCAATAGTCATTCAAATGCCTTTCTGTTCAAAGCCTAAATGAATTGAATAGCCAAACCTTATCATGCATTGAAAATCATTTGTTGTGATAGTGAAATAGTAGAGATGTGCTTAGAATAGACAACTTGTCTCAAGTTGTCCCGACTTGTGTGAAGATTAAATGATGCATTACTTCACTTGCCCCTGTTATAATTTATAATACGCGGGAGATTCTTTGTTTTTTCCTCCTTTCTTTGAACCTAGTTTCTAGGCGTCTTGGTGTGTTGAGGGTGACACGGTCTTTCGGGTCCGAACCCCTTCTTACCTGTTTTTCATGCACCTGTTAATCTCATTATTAATACAATCGCCAGTGCGTTCATAGAAAACGGGCTTCCATTACAATCTGATATATCCCCATCAATTCATATGTCGTAGAGAGCTACAGCATAAAAAAGAAAGGCAATGGATCTGATCACATTTTTATTGAAATAAAAAATTCCACTATCCGAAAGAAATGCTGTAGTGAGGCAAATAAATAAGATATATTGCATCTGAACTCACTAGTGGAAATTTTAAATCTAGTGCAATAGCCTCTATTTTTTTAAAACTAAATTCCTTGAAAGATGCCAAGGCTCTCAGAATAACCAGAAATAAATCTGTCATTACAAGGACCTGCGGGCTTGAATCTTGGCAATTCATTAACCTCAACTCCCCTGAAAGTTTTCTTTTTCATATCGTAATAAAGGTCCCAAGAAGTTTCACTCAGTTCCAACAATGGTACCAACAGAATTTCACCAGTATGAATAGAACGAACAGGAAATGGCCTTTGTAATCGTATCCAATTGTCATCAAAGGTAAGTAATCTCTTCGATCCATATCTGATTTTGGCAGTCCTTCAATATCCATAGTTTCATTTCATTATGTATGAGAAGATCTTTATAATCTATCAGAGCCAAGTAACTATTTACTTGAATCAATTTTTTGAACGTTATTGCATTCCAACCCGACAAATATCGAAAAATGTGAACGGAGCCAATCCTCGGTGGAAATT
>Ga0307517_10001078_pt1 | contig 46213 bp, 43 predicted proteins | sample 23_EM_MG_FD_194515 | JGI IMG/M metagenome (GOLD analysis project Ga0307517, IMG submission 194515) | Populus trichocarpa ectomycorrhiza microbial communities from riparian zone in the Pacific Northwest, United States - 23_EM | ecosystem: Host-associated > Plants > Roots > Unclassified | place...
CAAAATTAACACAAACATACCCAATTTATTCTCTACCCCCCGGCGCCCCCCCCCCCCCCCCCCCAGGCCCTGGCCATCTCCTTCTCCATCTTTTTTTTTGCCACTTTCATCGCGCCCTTGTATCTGATGATATAATCATTGATATTAATCGTCGTTGAACCGGTCCTGGTTCAGACAGTTACCCAAGCCATAGGATAGGATTTAGAAGTGGGAGGGGGCTGAATGATGAATTATTAAGTCTGTTAGTAATGCAAAAAAGAAAAGAAATTGGCTTTGACAAACAGAAGAGCTTTGAGAGGATATTGTAGCATGGTTGTTTGATAATGATGGGTGATGAATTAATGGTTGGCGTTGAACGGCACTGAAGCAGATGGGTAGAATCGAGTGGTATCACGAGAAACTAAGAGGATAGTGGTTACAAGGCAAGCCAGAAACTCGTATTGTCTGAAGAATAATGTAAAAAGTGTGTTAAGAGATAAGGAGAAAGAAAGGAAAGAGGAAGCTGTCGAAGTAGAAGAGGAGACGGCCTGAGGGGTGACACAAGCGGTCACGATGTGTCACTCGATAGCGCAGGAAGAGAGAATATCAGAGCAAGACCATAACCACAACTTCCAACAGTTGGGAGGCGGGAGAGGGGAATGTGGGAGAAGAGAGGCTTTATCTGTGTACCTCCCCCACCCCCCCATACATTTCCCCTTTCCATTACGCGTTCATTGAGATTACAACTAAGGGGCGACGAGTGCTAACTGTTGGATCCTCGGATGGATGGACATATGATTCATGAGGTCTCACTCGGGAAAAGTTATCCCCTGCAGTGTCGATAGTGCCGAATTTCCCCACATCACGCTAGAGTGCAAACTAAAAAACTAGCTCCCCACTAATAATATTATTATAGTGCTATTTCGATGGAATAAAAGTAGTCTATTTTATCATCCCTTCGTACGTTTTCAAGCACTACGCTAGCTGTAGACCTTACTTAATGCAGATTAGCAAGTGCCAGGAATACTTGGCTGGGGTTAGGGAACTTGCCACCACACTCAGGTAGCATGTGTGGGACTTAGCCGAAGTGCCACCTGGAAAGATCGACTCGGACTCTGGTCCACCAGCTCTCGGATTTGCACCAGCCCTCATACGAAGGTCAGTTTTCTACGAATATTGCTAATAAAGAATCATGTCTGATTTGCAGCTAGACCTGCTCCTTGTGAAAGTGGATATTCTTTTCCGAACAGCTTTATCCACCGTACTCCACCATTCACCAACGGCAGTGGTTTCTAAAAGCCAACTACCGACACCGTTGAATCAGCGAAGGTGGATGTCTTGATGTCTGTTATTTGGCTCTAGTGGAGAGAACAAGTGAATACTCGTGTATTCTCTTCAGATTGAAATAAAGAGTTGTCATCGGAAGGGTTTCCTACGAATTTCACGAGGACCACTGCGACTCAGTCGAGCTAGCTACCTCTTATCCTTTCACCACAGGCCAAGTATGTCTTTATATATTCAAATTGTGAACTGAGTAATATACTAATCATAGATAGAAAAGGGAAGATGAACCATAAGCCTGATGGATACCGGTGAGAACCTTTTTAGAACCTGGGATCCCATAGGTGCACATGCACGATCATTAAACCTGGACGACTCCGAGGACGAAATTGAGCTAGAGGGAGATGGTTTGGCTCTCAGGGGCCATGATCTGCAGGCAGGGGATAGTGAAGAGGAAGAGGAAGAGGATATAGGGAATCCGGAGAGTTCAGCTGAGGTTGCAATACCACGATTGCACCGGTATGGTAATGTTCTTCTTCCTGAAGTTCCCCAGTTTGAGCCCTTTGAGCATTCCGTACCTCGACACGACAGAAAAATCTACTTGCCGGACGCCTTGCAGAACCAATGCAATAGAGTTAATCGTTCTGGTGAACAAAATTACGACCAAGCTGCAGATGAACTCGCCTCTGATGACCTCCCTTCACCATTAGCTTTTTTTAAACTTTTCTTTACCGATGAAGAGTTTGAAATCCTTGCTGAAAATACGAATGCCTATGCGAGGCAAAAAGAGGCAGGGAGGCAGGGAAGACCTTGGCGGCCAACCTGTGGTGCTGAATTAAAGATTTTCTTCGGGTTGATAATTTATATGGGGGTCTATCGGAGTACCGGCATTTCATCATACTGGAGTAGAAATCGGGAGCTTCCAGCTCATGACATTATTCGCTATATGACTCTTGTACGATTTGAACAGCTGAAAAGATATTTCCATGTCGCTCCACCTCGGGAATTTCCACTTCCATCCTCCAAGTGGACTTATAAAGTTCAACCACTTGCCTACAATCTGCAACGCCGATATCAGTATTATTGTTTACCAGCCTCAGAGGTGGCAATTGACGAGATGATGGTTCGCTTTACCGGTCGTTCTCTCCATACAACTATGATCAGAGGAAAACCAATTCCACAGGGGTATAAAATGCTTGCTATTTGTGAGCACGGATATACCTTTAGTTTTATGTTCACCTCGCAATCTGAGTCTTTCTCTGATATATTGGACATATATCAAGGAACACAATCCCTATCACCAACATCTAAAGCTGTCTTCCAGCTAGCAACTACCCTACCAGCCCAGCGGTTTCGCTTTACTCTGTACTGTGACAACTACTTTAGTAATATTCCTCTCTTTACGGCTCTACGGGAATATAATATTAGTGCATGTGGAACTGTTCGAACAAATTCTGCCCGCTACCCTTCTCAATTCAAACTTGACAAGAAAGGCCCCCCCTTGCCATGGAATACAATTTCTGGCATTGTATCTGAGAATCGAAGTGTGCTTGCCTTGATCTGGCAAGATAAGACCCTGGTTCGGTTTCTTACAACTGCACATAGGGCCACCTCAGGGCCAGAGAACTTTGTTTCTCGTGAACGACGCCGCCCTCATATTACTGAGGCAAATAGAGCTCTAATTCACCAGGGATGGGGTTCTGATCCGGTCCGCCGTCTTTCTCTTCCTCGTTTCTCGGTAGACTATAATGACTTCATGGGCGGTGTCGATATTGCAGACCAGAGAAGAAGTTATTATAGTACCCAGCTTCGGGTTTGTCGGAATTGGCTTCCAATTTTTTTCTGGCTTTTAGATACGACTATTATCAACGCTCATCTTATTGCTCAACAAGCAATACCTCACCCTTCCCGCTCTGCTATGTATTTACAATATCATAGCTACTTTCGAACTCGCCTTGCCTGGAATCTTGTCCTTTCCGGGTTTGAGACAATTAATCCTTCTTTTGCTCGACAAATTCAAACTGAGATCAATCCCTATGCCAGGGGCCGTCATTGCCCTGGAGCTACTCCTCTAGGAAACACTACCGAAGCTAGGCGCGCAGGTTATGTGGGTAAAAATTATCACCTTCCACCTACACGCTTTACTCCAGGATCTCATTCTCTTCAGCCAACAGGAAAGCGCTCATCTCCACCTTGTATTTTTTGTCGTTACTTATCCAAATCCCCTGCCCGTGCTATCCTTTTTAACAACTTGAATGGACCTAAAGGCAAAATTAGGAGAACAAGCTTTCAATGTAGTTTCTGTAAAACCCCACTCTGTCGTGAGTTCTGCTTTGATATGTATCATAAGTATCGAGAATAAACTCTCTTGTGTGATACGATCAACCTTGTCACCCCCTCTACAACTTATTCCGTAAAGGTTGCAACCACTTGATCCAAACTGGTATAGAGTGCGACTGCTAACGCCCGCTAAAACCACTAAAAGTTTGTGAAAACCGGGACGGATAAAGGGATAGCGCAATGACTCTCGTAGCGACCGCGGACAACCATGCATACAAAGGCCGCACCGAACCTACGATAGCTGGATAACGGTCACAAATGATATGGTCTAGTGCATCGTGTAGTACCATACTTAGCGGAAAGTCACCGCTACCCCCCGCTATAAATATAAGTTAGAAGGTGAGGAGAGGGCAGCAGACAGTCTTTCCATCTCACCCATTAGCGTCACCCGCTTCTCGGCAAATTTGATATCATGAAACGTATTAACGGAGAAATGACTAGAAGGATGTTTTAGCAAGTAATCGGAGGCTGCGGGACCCACTGGGTAGGCTGGCATTGACGCCACCGAATGGCCAACATCCCAATATTGCACCCTACAAGATTGACGGGAAAGAGCACCTCTCTACACCTCCCCGGAAGGCTACTTTGCGATAACAGGGCTCTTTCTTGCTCACAATATGTACTATAAGTATCAAGGCAAAGTAAGAGGGTGTGTTCCAACTCCGATATCGGGGATGCCCTCAACCAGGCTGTTAAAGGAGGGATCGAAGGGCTGACGGTGCAGTACAGTCCCATGTACCAGTGCACAGAAGGTACGTGGGGGGGGGGGGGGAGAAGGGAAGACGGAATGGAGGGGGCGTCTTTTCATTTGGAAGAATAGTTATTATGGAATTGATCCGGTTGGAGTGGGTGAGGTATTAGGAAAATATTGGGTTTGATTGCGACGAGAATTATATTTGGGGTCGAATTAGCGCGGGCGCGACCGGGGCCTGCTACTGTGCCTATCAAGTCTGAATCTTGCGCTTGGAATCAAAGCTTCCTTCCATTGATTCAGGTTGCCCCCATGAGCGATATTTCATGCTTAAGCTCGATGAGGGCTAAGCTCAAGCCATCCACGGTGGCAGAATTTTGTCAGCAATTAGAACCTCCCGATAGGCTCATCTATTGGTAAACACTACTTTCTATAGGTATTTGGGTGTTCTCGGATTTACAGTCCTTCAAAGTTAAGTGTGGGGAGATTGGACGGTCACCAATGCCATGATTAATGATGTTTAGAGATATATCGATAATGACCGGAGGATCAGATCTCCAAAGTGTCCTTATAGAACGCTCCTTTCTCGGGAGAAAGGGCTTTCTGATCCTTGGACAAGCCAGGTGCATAACTAGTTGTCGTGCTAGTCCTGCAGGCTTTCACGTGCTCGCATGGATTTGCTATGGCTGCTTAAGTGGCAGGGGGCGCAAAAACCTATTTCCGGAGCTTTGATCAGCCGCGGGAGGTCTGAATGGAGTATCTGTGTGAGGTGTATGTTTCCAGGTGAAATATTAAGCTGAGATTAGAAATTTGTGATGTATCTATCGCAGCTAGTCGATTGAACAAACCGTCTTGGTTTGCGCTATGTAGCATATTTATTACTGGCTTTCTGGGGCACAGGGCTTTGGCTAGGGAGATCACGACTTTTGCTCGCAATTACAGTGGCCATATGTGGTACTCATATATACAATAGGAGAACCTCTGGCATAATATTATTGAGTAGGAAAGCCGGGAATAAATATAAGAGTGCTACTTACGAACTGAAATTGTGTGGAAACCAGGACAAGCGAAGGGATTTGGCATTTCAGTCGCCCTATTCCCCAATAAAAAGGAACAATAAAAAAAAGCCATCTAATTACAGAAGAGGTATTCCGCCCCGGGGTTGAAAAAGTATTATTTAAGTAATCCACAACAGGATCCTCCAGGTTTGCATAAGAAATGTGCTGCGCACGCCCAAGTCCGCCACCCCGAAAAACCGGTACGTATGTATTCCCCACACCGCACAGTAAGGCCAAATGGGTGATAACTCCTGGTGCTCCCTAGAGAAACCCATTCTTACCCCTATTGCGCAATCACTCGAGAGTAACATGAAGTAAGTACAATAAAAGACAATTTGAGGAGCCATTCCTAGAAGCCTAGGGGTAAGAGTAGCTGGTTCGAATCCGCTATGAATCAATTGACGCTCTTACGCCAGCACAACAGTGTCCACCGAGAGTTTTATTGGTGAGGCGTATAAAGAGGCGTTTGCAGTGTTCCCAAGCGTCCGTCCGGACGACTGCCCGGAACGGACAGGCGGAGACGGCAGGTGTCTCAGGTGGCGGAATTTTCCGGGTGACTCCGGATGATGACGGGCCGGCCCTACGGGTGACTAGCAGGCCCTGCAGGTGATTGACGGGCCCTACAGGGCGGACGGGACGCTTGGGAACACTGGGTGTTTGTGGTGGGTGTTGCCGATACGATCTACGTTAAAGATTGCAATGTTCTCGGAAGTTGCGTTTCGGGTCCAGAGTACTGGCTCATTGAACTCGCCCTGCATCTGCCCCTCCCTACCTCCATTTGTGATCCGAGCTGCCCTGCGATTCATGGCCTTGACTATTAACGTAGGCAGGTTATGTTCGGCACAGTGGTAGACGATAGAAAGAGAATTCAGACGGAACTTAGACACCTCGCTCAGCTCTTCAAATTCGCTCTTTAACTCTTACTAAAAACTCATGACAGAAACAAGTGTATAAGTAAAACATAAGTAGCACTTCATGATCATTCCGTCGATCACCACACCTATCTCTCTACCTCCGCCATGCCTTTATTCCTCCGTAGACTCCCGTGATAAACAAACGAAAGACATGACTATCTAATCTCTTTCAAATCATTAACCATTCTATCTCAATCTCCCAAATCATCCGCAAGCATCTATCCAATCTTTCAGACTCTCCCGCATCTTCCAAAGTCAACCACATGCTTCCAACATTGACCATATGTGGAAATACTATCAGTACTTCTATCAGAAATAGCACTGGCTCAGGAAGACAGAGAAATCAATTAACATACTGTGAAGACACTTCCAGCGTTTCTAACCGTCCGGAAGGACAACACGAGTGATGTCTCATGATGTAAGAAGAATTCGTTTAGAGGTGTATGATTCAGCCTGGCTAGTACAGGAGGCCCAAGGGCTGGGACTATAGTCCCCTATAGTCCGTCCGGTCCTCACCTTCCCAGGCGTAGTCCGTCCTAGCACACCCAAAAAGGCGGACGATAAGCCGTAGTCCGTCCCTTCCTCCCCCGAAGACGGATTGACTGGACTGTTGGGAACACTGGCCCTGAATCTGCCCCTCCCTACCTCCTTTTGCAACCCGAGTTGCCCTGATACATGGCCTTCACCATGTGTGGAAATACTATCAGTGCCTTCTGTCAGCAATAGCGCTGGCTCAGGAAGACACGGAGGAATCAATCAACATACTGAGAAGACTCCTCGCCTCCTTCGAATGGAGACCATAGAACCTGCGGAATGTATCGGGGTAGCTGATCAGCCTATTCTCGAGTGGGCGAACATCGATGACGACGTCACCATCGTGCGCTTTCTTATTTCCCACCTTAATTGCCGAATTCCCTATATTTGTCGAAACAGTGCTCTGCAAAAATGTGGCAAAAAATCTGTCTTGGATAGCAACGGAGGGGGAGGAGGAGAGTAGATTATTTCTGCTGGGCTTCAGTCCTTGCTATTAGCTGTTCAATTTTCGTTTCCGTCGTGCAAACGGATAGCAGAAATGAGCTGCCGCCTAGATTTGCGTATGCAGTCTCTAGGTCGCTCAATAGTCCAATTCTAATGGGTACATTTGACTGAATCGCTTGCACTAAATTTTGTTTCACCATTGGAAGCTCCTTCCTTGGATAGCTATTTCCATCCCAATCACTGTAAATTAGTCCAGTGTTCCCAAGCATCCAGTCCGTCCGTCTTCGAGTCCGAACGGGACTGCAGTACCTAAAAAGGCGCCCGAGACGGACTGGCGGGGACTGCAGGTGTCTCAGATGGCGCAATTTTCCGGGTAACTCCGGATGACGGCCGGGCCCTGTAGGTGACTAGTGGGCCCTATAGGTAATTGGCGAGGACTGCAGATGACGGGTGAGGACTGCAGATGACGGGTGAGGACTTCAAATGGCGGGTGAGGACTGCAGGTACGATTCGGGAGTTACTGATCTGTCGAGGACTGTAGGGCCCTATAGTCACCCTCTTAGACGGTAGTCTTTCCCAAAGGACTGACGCTCTTACCCTACAGCTTGTTGCAGATGCCACAGACGCCCAGGACTGCAGTCCTGGCGGTGCCTACCGGGTGAACGGGACGCTTGGGAATACTGAATTAGTCCCAATGCCATCTAAAAATTGGCACATGGTAAGGAATAACAAGCTCTGGGAGAGGTATTATAAGAATAGCCACTTACCATTATGTTCACAATCGTAGCCAAGAAGAAAAAAAGAATGGACTCTTAGCTAAGACTAAACACTTGGGAAGGGATAGTAGTTGAAAAATACGCAAGGGTTGAGACAAAGCAATTTCACACAAGTTCTTGGTGGGGGACAATAGATGTTTGATGGAGAAGGAAGGGGAGAAAAGGGTGCGAGGTCGTGGTCCTTTTCGATTCACTTGGGAAGCGGAAGCTGACTAAGTGACAACACTTGAAGACCACTGGCGCACTATAACGATTGAGAAACATTACTCTCTCACCCCTCCTCCCGTTGCCCTCTTTTCTATCATCACACGAAAATATCATAGCCAGAAACACAAACGGCCAACTGTTCTCCTCTGGCCCTCCCCCGTCTCTTCCCCCTTAGTAACTGCTACCTCTCAACCTTTACTATCATGGCGGACGAACGCAAGATTGCTGAGCACATGCTCACTAACGCGCTTAAGGAAATTTCTAAGGAGAACTTGGTGAATGCGGAAGTGGGTCTTCGATTCCTTTTTGTGCCTTTCTGCATAAGTAGCTTTGTGACTGGAAGTATCAGGAACCACTAATCTGATATTTTGCTCTTATTTTCTGTTCCCTCTAGAGCTTCAGGATGGAAACTTGGTTCTTTGGGATATCCCCTTGATTGTCTCAAATCTTATATCTTGGTATTGGGAGGCTTAGCTTAAGTTATTACTCTCACCCTATTTTGTGCCTGTAGTGGGCACTTTTGTCGGTATTGCATGATCTAACCCGCCTGGCCTCTTTTATTTTGTTTGATATCTCCAGGCTCAACTCAAAATTCTGAAAGACTATCCGATGAGGCCTCCTGAGTTTAAGTTTGTCCGCCCGCTGTTCCATCCTAACATCTACCCGGATGGCAAACTGTATATCTCGATTCTTCATTCCCCTAGGCCAGATGAGACATCTGGAGAACTTGCTTGGGTACTTGAATCAATGCCCTACCTTCCCCTCGAGAAAGTTGATCATAGCAGCTAACGGTTTGTTAGGAGCGTTTGTCGCCTACTCAACCCATCTTTACCGTGTCATCGGGACATCTTGGCAATGGACTCTGATGAGGAGCGTAAAAAAGATTGCAAGGTAACGACTTAGTTATCAGCTTGCGGTAATGGATCGCGCTTCTGCTCGGACGACTGAAGATACTTTAAAATTCTTCAACGTTGCTCAGCACACGGTTCTTGGCGGTTAGAGAGTGGAAACTGCACTTTTGAGGTATGGGAGGAATCGTAAGACGGCTCCGTGGGGAGCCTATACGAAAAGGGAACTCCCTGACTATGCAAGATCACTTGCGCTGAATCTGTTTCATGAGTATGATGATCACATATCCCCCGAATTACTTTTTAAACAGGTGTGGTGTGGGGATACTAAGGACTTTGGTGTCGGTTTTTCTTTCAGCGAGTTAGACGGGGCATCATTCATCGGAGTTGTTGGGCCTATAGCTCCCTTGATAGAGATGAGGTGCGATAATGCCGACGCAAGAGATTTTTCGGGGTATACGCCGCTTGCATGGGCTGCTTATAGTGGGCACCGCGAAGTGATTGAAATACTGCTTGGGCGGGGAGAGGTCAATCTCGACAGACCAGATAATGAAGGCCAAACACCGCTCTCCCATGCTGCTAATCATGGGCACCAGGAGGCAGTGAAAAGACTACGTGGGCGGGAAGACGTTGATCCCGACAAACCAGATAATTGAGGCAAGACACCGCCCTCGTATGCCGCAATTCATGGACACGAGGAAGTGGTGAAATGACTATTCGGGTAGGAAGATGTCAATCCCAACCGGCCAAGTAACCACGGTCAAACACCGCTCTTGAGTGCCCCCTCGGGTGGACACAGGGGACTGGTGAGAATGCTACTTGAGCAGGAAGATGTTAAGCCTGACCAGCGAGATGTCTGGGGCCGAACACCGCCTTCCGCGCTGCTTGGAATGGAGATACCGGGGTAGTGAAAATGTTGCTCGAGTGGGAAGAGGTCTACCCCGACAAACCAGATAAGAGCGTAAAAACACCACTCTCGTTTGCCGCTATGTGTGGACACGAGGAAGTGGTGAAAATACTACTCGGGAGGGAAGATGTCAATTCTGACAAGCCGGATAATTGCAGCCGAACACTGCTCTCACTAGCTGCTTGGTGTGGACATAAGTAGGTGGCGATAATACTACTCATACGGGAAGAGGACAACCCCAAAAAACCAGATAATTTCGGCCAAACACCTCTCTCTCATACCGCTGCTTATGGATGTGAGGGAGTTGTGAAAATATTACTCGGGCAGAAAGTTGTTAAGCCCGAGGAGCCTGATAATCGCGGTCGGACACCGCTCTCGCACGCCGCTTAGAAAAGGCACAAGGAAGTGATGAGAATATTACTCGGGCAGGAAGAGGTCAACCCCGACAACCCAGATAATAGTGGCCAACCACCGATCTCGTTCGCTGCTAGATATGGGCATGAAGAAGTGGTGAAAATACTACCCATACGAAAAGATGTCGACCCTAACAAACTAAATAATTCTGGCTAAACTCTGCTCTCGTTCGCTGCTTGGTATGGATATGAGAAAGTGGTGAAAGCACTGCTCATGTGGGAAGAGGTCAATCCTGGCAAACCTGATAATTGCGGTCAAACACCGCTCTCGTTCGCTACCAGGGGTGGCCATTGCAGGGTGGGAGCACTGCCACAGTGGCACAGAGCGGCAACCCCCGGCGCTGTTTGAGGCGTAGGAAACACCGCATCGTCGAACTCACCCCCGTCCTCCCCTTTCTGAGTATGTTACTCGTGGAAATTGTCTATGGGAATGACCCTTTTCAGGTGAAGGAAATCTAATGAGACGGGCCTGGGGATGCAGGTATATGTCACCACATTCACGAGAGACTTTCTAAGGATTTACTTTATACACGACGATTTTCAAGTTTGATTACAAAGCGCTACAGAGTTTAATACGTGGGGGGAAGCAGTTCTGTTGTGGGGAGGTCTAGTTTATAGCTTGTAGTTTTCATTCTTTCATACTTAATTGTTTCTTTCGCTGTGAATTCTTGCTTGTGCGTTTTCCTTTCTTCCTTTTATATATAGAGGCTTGTTTAGATAGAATAGATGTGGTGCATTTTATCATAGCGCAAGGATCCTTGTGGCGAGGGCGAGCAACCACGGACCACACAAAGGCCGCACCGAACCTACGATAAGTGACCAATTACCATAAATAATTTATCTTAAATGATACGGTACCATGCTTAGGGGACACTTCCCACCACCCCTCGCTATTCACATTAGTATAGAAGGTGAGGAGAGGGTAGCAGACAGTCTTTCCATCTCACCCATTCGCACCCTCACCCATTCGCACCCTCACCCATTCGCACCACCAGCCTCGCAGTTAATTTGATAGCATAAAATGTACCAAAAAGTATGCTCCAACATGCGTCTAGAAGCTGCGGGACCCTCTCGGTAGACCCGTATTGAGCCACCGAATGGCTAACACCCCAATAGCGCGCCTTGCGATATCTGCAGGAACGAGCATCCTCAGGCGGTTTGCTGAACGGCTACTTAGCGACAGCAGAGCTTTTACCTGATCTCGATATTTAAGTATCAAGGGAAAGCAAGCGGGAGTCTTCAAACTCCAATACAAGGGATGCTCTCATCTACGCTGCGAAAAGAATTAAAGAGCTCACGGCGCGGTGCGGCTCTATGTCCCAGTGCACCGGAGACGAGAAGGGAGGAGAGGAGGGAAGGCGGAATGCGGGAGGTGGTGTCTTTTCTTTTGGAACAATGGTTATTATGATATCGGGTGTGCTGGGGATTATGAGGTATTATGATGCGGCCAACTGTGGGGTGAATTAAATTAGGGGTATGACCAGCGCAGGCGACCAGTGCCTACTATGATACTGCACCTATCAGGCCCGAATTCTGCGCCAAGTATTGAAGTTTTCTTCTCCCGTGTTGGAAAATGTAGTTACGGGCGTGCTCTCTTCTTGTCTGTTGCTAGGGTTACGAGTGATACCTCGTGACCGCTTACGTCACCCCCTATCCTCTCAAATCCTCGCCCCTCTTCTCTGTTTCTTGTTTCTTCTCCTCTTCTTTTTCCCTCTCAATTCTCTTCTTGTTCAATAAGCAATACAAGTCTTTCGCTTCCGGTGACCACTCTCCTTTTGAACCTGTAGAACTACTCGCTGCCACTCCTTCGCACACGGTAGCTCTCAACATCTCGGTTGCAGGTTTCAGCTCTCGAGTGATATCTCATGAACTGAATATCAATTTCATGCCGGAGCTCAATGAAGGCCGAGCTCGCGCCATCCGAGATGGGAGCGTTTTATCAGTGATTAGAACCTCCCGATCAGCTCGCCTATTGGTAAACACTACTTCCTGTAGGTATTTCGGTTTTTACAGACTTACCTTAATTATACCAGGGGAGGGTGAATTGGGGGATGATCGCCAATGCCGTAATTTACTGTCTTCAGCAATAAATCGACAGTGATTAGAAAATCCGATCCCCAAAGTGTCCTTATAGGCCGCTCCCTTGTTGTGAGAAAGAGCTTTCCAATCCTTGGACAACCCAGGCAGAACTTTGCTGTTGTGCTTCAAGTCAGTTGCTGTGCTAGTCCTGCAGGCTTTCGCTTGCTCGCATGGGTTTGCTATGGCGGGCCAACTGGCTGGGAGCGAGAAAACTTATTTCCGGAGCCTGATCACCCCCGGGAGGTCTGAAAGGAATATCGATTTGAGGCGCAGGTCTCAGGGTGAAATATTAAGCTCGGATTATTATAAATTTGTTATGTGTCTATCACAGCGGGCTAAATAAACAAAAGATCGTGGTTTGTATGTAGTGCATTTTTTTATGGGTTATCTCGAGCACTAGGCTGCTGCAAGGCCAGCAAACTTCGCTCTCGACCTGACCGCGCTTCTCTTTAGGCGGGGTGGGCGTGATGCGAGGAAGCACCCGATGCGAGGCATGGTTTGACATCAAATTCATGTGCAAATATTCGCCAAGTCGCGCTTAGGGTGCTGCATCGCTGAGCACTTCTCAGGAACACTAACCAACCAACCATACTCAATAACTCCTCCTATTTGGTATCATACTGTGAGCGGTAAAGAGCAGATGTCGCAATATACCGCTCACAATAGCACCGCCTTGTCCAATAATAGCAACTGCTTTAATGTTCAGAATAACTATGTTGCTGCCGATGATCGGTCTCACCTCCTCACCTGGCTATCACTCCTAGAGCCCAGTTCACGGAATCGAGATGTTCAAGAGCGCCGTGTCGATATTGTGGGGATCGGCTCATACAAACTGAGGAGATTATAAGTTGGTATGATTGCAGTAGGGAAGGTGAAGTTGATAAGGCAGTCTTGCTTTGTTATGGGGATCCGGGGGTCGTTAAGGCCTTTATCAGGTAACAAGACTATTCTCCAGGGAAGAGAAAGAGCGGGAGTTCTAACAGGCCGTGATATCAGTTCGCTGGGAGACAAGACACCGTCGTCACTTGTTTCTGCTTCGACTTTGCGGCCGGGAAAGAACAGCCCACGCCGAGCATGCTGGGTTCTTGGCTGAAACAGGCCGTTAACGGAATGGAAAGGATTTCAGAGCAAATATCGCGGGCCTTTCAGGAGCATACGAAGGCCATTGGTGGAAGGGCGCTGCGACTTCCTGATATCGTGAAGATACCGCAATCCATCACGTCCTCACAGCCCACATTTATATTCATTGACGAGCGAGACGAATGTGTGGCAGTGCATCGAGCAAAGATCCTCGATTCTCGGAAGCAAATCATTGAGAAGTCCACGGGTACACGAATATTCATGACCGGGAGGTCCCATACTCGGGCGGAGTTTGAAAGGGGTCCTGGTGGACGAGTAATAAATGTATTTGTGGGCCCCAAAAAAGATCATCAGATATCTTCGTGTTAAAATGAGCGAAGAGGAGACCCCGGATGCTATGGACGCGAGTCTGGAGGCTGACATTCTGGATAAGATTCCCGAAAATATATCGGAAATGTACGTAGAGGAATGGTATTAGGAATCCTACCTCATATTATACACAAAGATATATATCTAGGTTTCTACCTGTCTCCTTAAATATCGAGACAATCTTGCAAGAATCTAGAATCCATCGGAGATGAGAAAGGCTCAACAAACCGTGGGATGGATTGGAGTTGGGAGAGGTTTACGGTGCGGCGATGAAACCGATAAAGGTCAGGGTGGGAATAAATGGAGATTCGGGATGGCAGCTCTAATGTGGATCAGTTATGCAGAACGTTACAAGTGAGCGAACTCTATCACGTTTTAGTAGTCGAGCTATGCTTTATGGATTTTGAAGGCACTACCGCTTAGATTTCGACACTGGCGAGCTGCCGTCAAGAGCTTATTACTGTAGATGGAGAGGTATCGGCTGCGCGGCTGGTTCGCTTTACTCTTTAGGAGTATCTTTCCGCTCATCCCGATATTTTCAGCCAATGGCAGAAATCTGTATTCCCAACCGGTCAAGGCCCTTTCCGCCGATCCCTCTTCTGACACCCCGGACACCCTTTCTAGATTGTTGTTCTGTCTAATGGGGAGTCCGTGCGAAAAGGGGACTCTCTGACCGTGCGAAATCACTTGCGCTATATCTGTTTCAAGAGTATGATGGCCACATATCCACTAAATTGCTGTTAATGCATGTGAAGTACCTAAGTCTTTGGGAATTTGATACTTGTTCTGAATTCGGTGGGTTGCGCTGCGCGTCGTTCTTCGGGGTTGTTGAGTTTGTGGCTGCCTTGATAGAGATGGAGTGCGATAACGCCGATGAAAGGGATTTTTCGGGGTATATGCCACTTGCATGGGCTGCTCATAATGGGCATGTCGAAGTGATAGAAATACTGCTCGGGCGGGAAGAATGCCGACGAACCAGATGATCGTGGCCAAACACCGCTCTCGCATGTCACTAGTCATGGACGCGAGGAAGCGGTGAAAATACTACTCGGACCGGAAAAGGTTGATCACGACAAACAAGATGATTTCGGCGGAACATCCCTCTCGCATGCTGCTTGGTTCGGACGTGAGGGAGTGGTGAAAATACTGCTCATGCGGGAAGAGGTCAACCTCGACTAGCCAAGTAATGACGGCTAAACACCACTCTCGAATTCTGCTTTCCGTGGGCATCGAGAAGTGGTGAGGGTGTTACCCGAGCAGGAAGATGTTAACTCTGACAAGTCTCCTCCGACCAGCGGGTCCCTGCGTTGGATCCACTTCCCCTGCTTCATGATCCCTTTGTCAACATCCCATCTTTTTTTAGAATTTCAGGAATACTTCTCGCTACTCCTCCAAATAGTTCATCGCCAATGTAGATCTTCCTCTCCTAGAATCATGTCGTGCTTCTTTGGTGCTTGCCGGGGCCCCACCATCACCTCCTTCTCTAGAAAAAGTCACCATTATCCTTGAACCAACCCATTGCGGTAAACTTCTTATCTAAATTAGCGGAGGAGGAAGGGGGATATACAAGTGCTAGGGGATATGCTTTCGTGCACACCAAAGTGGCTTACTAGCAAAAACTCCATAAAAACTGCAGTGGTCACAAAGTAGTGTGTGCGAAAACATATCCCCAGGTACTTTTACTAGTCTCTATTGAAAATTCTTGGGTGGTTAAAAATCAAGAAATCAAAGTTTGCCATTCCTCTCGGTAATAAAATATTCGTTCTAATAATACAAGCACTGATCAAACAAGGACTTCCTTCCAGGAGCTTCCAGTACTCAACAATCCAGCAAGGGGGATCTACTAAATCCTTTCATGATCAATTGTCGCTCTCGTTCAGTGTTCGCAGCCGTCCGGGGCCCCCGTGGGGCCCGGCGGGGGGACTGCCAAGAGCCCGGGACGAGACGGGACGGCAGGACGTGGTCCGTCCTCGTCTTTCATTCCTACTTGTCGGGCAACTTTAGAAAATGACCGGACGGGACGACAAAATGCCGTCCGTTCTCGTCCTTGAACTTCGAGGACGGCCGTCATTACGAAGGACGACGAGCCCCATGATGTGAGACATCTTCTGGTATGGGACGGTAAGTGCCTACATAGGACCGCCGGGGATGATGGGGGACGGCAGGGGACGGCGGAAAACAGCGGAAAACAGCGGAAGACGGTGGGGGACGACAAAATGTCGTCCGTCCTGGTCCTTGGCTCTTACTTGTCGGGCAAGTTCAGAAAATGACTGGACGGGACGACACAATGTCGTCCGTCCTGGTCCCTTATTCTAACCTGTCGGGCAAGTTTTGGAAAAGACGGGACGGGACGACGAAATGTCGTCCGTCCTCGTCCTGGCCCAGGACGGACGGACTGCCCCGTTGCGAACACTGCTCTCGTTCACGCCATAGGGATAGCAGCCGGGGGATCAACCCAACCTTGAATCCTTCCATCCCTCCAATCCATTATGACGGCCTTTGCCGCTGCTTCGATGTTGGGGATGCCTCCTTTACCTAGTCGCCCACGCTTTCGTGCGACCTGGACCAGAAAGTCTGTTGTGAGATCGGTGGCGGTAGTATCGACGAGGGGAGAAGGTTGTAAAGGTGGAGGAGTTGGTTAAAGAGGGTCTGGGATGTGGATAGTCGGTTGATGAGAAGGGCAACTGCAGGTACCGGGTCGAGGATTTGCTTTGGTGGAACGGCACTTAGGAGGATGAGGCGTGCCTGGTCGTCCTTTGAGCCACTCTGACTATTACTGCAGGGGAAGACGATACCAGGAGAGTCTAAGAGTTTGAACTTTTTGTCTAGCTTGACTTCTCGTAAGCTGGTGGTGACGCCGGCTTCAGCACCTGTCGGACAGGCGGTTTGTGAGCCACCTAGACGGCCGGTAAGGGTGTTAAACTGATGATTTCCCAACATTCGGGTATCCAATCACACCCACCGATACCGACCGCTTGAGCTGTTTGGCATGCGCAAATGATTTCAGAGCCTTCAGAAGTGTAGCTGAGGTGCCCTGCACCGTCAAGGATTTATGGTCAAATGACTTGGCATTCGGAGCAGACCCGCTCGCCCTTAGCGGCAGCGTCGGGAAGTATCTGCGAAGATAATCCAACCACCCTTTCAGCGCGGCTGCTGGCACGAGATCGATCTTGTTCAAGATAAGGATTAGTCGCTTCTCGCCGCCATCAGCCGCCATCATTTGTCTTTCTGCCTCGCGAGAACGGGTGCCTTCAGGGTCTCGAGCGTCTAGGACGTAGAGAATTACGTCGGCAGCATCGACCACCTGCTTGAACATCTTGTCGAACGCTTTTCGCGAGGTATCTTTTCGGGTGCTCTTGGATTCGAGATCTGGAATGCCGGTTTCTGAATCTGAATCGTCATTGGACTCGCCGCTGAAGCCACCATGTTCGGCTTCATATTCTGAGGCCCTTGCTCGTGCTGAGGCTAGGAGGGCCGCCATTGCGGAACCTCCGGTCTATGCTTATTTAGTAATTTGTTTAAAAAGGGAAATGAGCACTTGTCACACATGGTGGAACATACTCTAGAATCAGCGTCATCTTCATCCATAGCATCGCTATAGAACTCGCTGGAACTCTCATCACCTCCTCTCTGAATCTGCATAGCATCCTCCCTGCCATCTGCCCCACCCACTAATTCCTCCTTTCTCTGCTTTGCAAGTTCTCTTCTTCGCAATTGCTCCTCTTCCTTCAGCCGCCTTCCCTCTTCAATCTCGGAAAGTAAGCGATCCTTGTATGGAAAACTATTCGGAATATTGAGTTTGTCATTCTTCTTTTTTCTGTGGAGTTCTGGATGCTTTTTGGCCTCCTTTCGTTCCTTACGGGCCTTCTCGTTAGAACGCTTCTCGATTTTGTGGCGGAGACGAACAGGAACCCGCTTGGACTTCTTTCCTAGAAACTGTTAGGCGATAGCTTGTATCTCTAGATACCCAAAAACTTACTTGGTTTGACCATTGTGAAATCTTTTGGAGATAGCGATGGGTTGTCTGCTTGGGGTGTATGGTGGGGAATATTTTTGCTGTCGAGAATTTTCCTTTGGTCTGTGAAAGTTTTAAGTCGGGTAACGACCTACCGGCATTCACCGTGCTCGGTGGGGGGGCGGAAGGCATGAACAGGGGGGGCAGGAAGATCTAATCTAATCTTGGTTCAGGACAACATTCAGTGTCCGCCACGAATTTTATTGGTGAGATGTATAAAGAGGGGTTTATGGTGGGTGTTGCCGGTGCGGTCTAGGTTAAAGATTGCAATATCCCCGGAAGTCGCGTGTCGGGTCCAGGTTACTAGCTCATTGAACCCCCCCTGCATCTTCCCCTACCCACATCCGTTTGCAATCTGGGTTGCCCTGAAATATGGCCTTCACCATATGTGACAAAGGTCGCGTCGAAGCTGAGGAGCGGGCGGGAGCCTTTGAGAGCGTTCCCGGTGAAGTGGAGTTCTTCCATTGTATGCACTTTTTCCATCCCACAATTAGTTTACTTATCCAGAGGAGTGGAGGCCAGGGGTGGTAGATGGGAGGGAGCAAACAGTTCTGAAGATGCATCTTGACACACGGTCCGTTAGGTGCTTTGCTTAGCCATACGTGGAGATCTTGACGTTTCCGGGCTTCGAAGAAGAGTATATTATTGCAGTCGCGGAGGTCTGCAATCTCGTTCAGGTAGTAGAGTTTTGATTTGGTATTCAGCTTGGCGTCCTTGCAACTGTGTGGGAGCATGGCTGCCAGGTCATTGAGTAGGTGCTGGTGACTGAATCGCACTTTCATTAGTCGTGAACAAGATCATTGCGCGCGATGTTGGGGAGCTAAAAAAGAGACAAACCGGTATGTGAAGCCGCGGGATGTCAAGACTAGAACCCTTTGTTTACCCCCTATCCGGTTCATCGGCGGTGGCGGATTTTGTGCTGGTTTTTGACACTGATTTGTGCACTGAAGAATAACCATCATCCATACTGGCAATCCCAGGCACAAAAGAAGGTCTTGTACCAACTCCCTCCTGCGAGATCGTTTCGTCTTAATGACGGGTCCATTACGAGTAAGGTTTGGAGATTTTCGCTTTCTCGTTTTTTTCCTTTCCCGCAGTGCCTTGCAGGTAGCTCACATCCTGGTAACATGACAGGGTTTAAAATAGATTGTATCACTTGCTCTTGCCGGATCTTGTCGTTGGCTATCGGGAATGTGAGATAATTGGAGGGGAACCTATCGTACTCAGTGTTCTCAAGCGTCCAGTCCGTCCGTCTTCGGATCCGGATGGGACAGACGGCAGTACCTCAAAGGACGCCCGGGACGGACTGGTATCCTGGCGTCCTCCCGGAAGACTGCCCGTGACGGATGGGTGGGGACCGCAGGTGTCTCAGGTGGGGCAATTTTGCGGGTAACTCCAGATGACGGGTAGGCCCTGCAGGTGATCAACGGGCCCTATAGGTAATTGGCGAGGACTGCAGATTACGGGTAAGGCCTGCAGATGGCGGGTGAGGACTGCAGGTACGGTTCGCGAGTTACCAATCCGTCGAGGAATCCGACACGTTTCACTGCCTGTCTCAACAGGACTTTCTAATAAGGGGTTTTGTAACATGTTAGACGCTTGTTCTGAACCTGGACACCGTTAGCATTGTTTAAATTAGCACTTAGCAAGCCGCTGGCCCCGAGAATTCATAGTATATCTGATTAGGAAACCACAATGGGGGGGCGGGCTCACCGAGGATAAGGGACGAGAGAAAAGAAAAGAAGGAAAAGCCATTTGCGGGGAAAAGTAAAGATAGTATTATTCGATCAATCAATCCGCTCAATTGCCCATTGACTGTAGGGCCCTAGAGTCACCCTCTTAAGCGGTAGTCCCCCCAAAGGGCGGACAGGACGCTTGGGAACACTGCATATGTGGAAAGACTATCAGTACCTTCTGTCAGCAATAGCCCTGGCTTAGGAAGGCATAGAGAAATCAACATACTAAGAAGACTCTTCGCCTCCTCCCAATGGAGACGATAGAACCTGCGGAATGTATCGGGGTAGGTGATCAGCCCATTCCGGAGTAGGCAAACATCAATGACGATGTCACCACCGTGTGCCTCCTCATTTCCCACCTTAATTGCGGAAGGGTTCCCTATATTTGTCAAAATCATGCTTTTCAAAAATGTGGCAGGAAATATGTCTAGGATACCAACCGCTATGTACAGGAGAGAACGGAGGACAATAATTTGTTTCCGCAGGGCCTCCACCCTTGCTATTAGCTGTTCAATTTTCGTTTCCATCGTACGAACGGATAGCAGGAATGGGCTGCCGCCTGGATTTGCATATGCAGTCTCGGGATTGCTCAATGGTCCAATTCGAACGGGTGCCACTGACAGACTCGCATGCACTAAATTCCGTTCCACCATTGCCGGGTCCTTGGTTCGGATGGCTATTTCCATTGTAATCAGTGTAAATTAGTCTCAATACCATCTAAAGATTGCCACATGGTAAGGAATAACGGGCTAGAATAGCCACTTACTATGATGTTCACAATAGTAGCCAAGAAGAAAAAAACAAAGGACACTTGGCTAGTACTAGACACTTGGGAAAAGATCGAAGTTGAAAAATACGCAAGGTTTGATAATAAAGCAATTTCACACAAGTTATTGGTGAGGAAAAATAGATGTTGGATGGAGAAGGAAGGAAGAGGAGAAAAGGGAGCGAGGTGGTGTCCTTTTTGATCCACTTGGGAAGTGTTGAGAACTATCGGGTGCAGAAGAGGGCAAGCGAGTAGTTCCTCAGGTTCAAAGGCAAAGTGGTCACCGGAGAAAGCAAAAGACTTGTTTATACTTATTGAACAAGAAGACTATTAAGAGAGAAAGAGGAGAAAGGAGAAAGAGAAAGAGAAAAGAGAAGCGAGGATTTAAGAGAGAACAGGGGGGGTGACGTAAGTGGTCACGAGGTGTCACTCGTAACTACAGCAACAGATGAGAGGAGAGCGCACCCATAACTACAGTTTCCAACAGGAAGCGACATCACTCGAAGACCATCGGAGCACTTAAACATTGGAGCTGTCGGCCTGTCACCCGCTAAACCCAACTTAGTGTATCTCCAGCCGGTCGGGACTATCGTCTACCGTAAGTGGTTGACAACAGTCGTGTCCGCCCCGATTACGACGTGAGGAATTTGTATGGGGACTAAGCCGGATCAGGCCATTCGAGTGATGGTGGGTGAGGAATTTTTGCTGTGGCCGCAAGCTATCACATTTATTATGGAGACACCGCCAATCTACTCGTAGGCATAGGGCCACCCAAGCAAGAATTCGGGACCGGTGACAACACTTCTTGAGGACTTTTGATTTAAAACTCCGAGATTTCGTCCATGGCATCCGGGGTCTTCTCCTGCGCATTTGCCTTCTTCCAGAATTACTGCGTGATATTATATGACGGGCGCCAGCCACACTAGCCACACAACTTGAGCCTCCAAAACCCATCTCTTCTATCAGGCAACTCCACACCTCCCTCACTCCCGTCACGACACTCTCCCCCCCCTTTCAAACAAAAAACCATGGAAGGTCTCGAAGATCTCCAGAACCTGGAGTACCTCTCCCTGGTCTCCAAGATCACCACCGAGCTGCAACCACTTAGGCATCGACGACAAGACGCTCGCGGAATTCATCATAAGCCTGCACCAGCAAGCCAGCTCCCCCGAAGAGTTCAAGAAGATAATTGCCTCGCATGGCGTCGACTATGCAGACCCCCTCATCGCCGCTATCGATAGGTTGGTGCTCACCATGCACCCGAAGCACAAGAACAAGCGGTCCAAGGGGTCCGTCGGTGGGGGCGACGAAGAAGGGGCGAAGAAGGGATTGGACCTGGATACTAAGGCTAGGGCGTTCAAGGGGCTGGCTTTGCCGGATGCGGAGGTGCCGCCCGCGTGGGAGGGGGATTACGGGGTGGAGGAGGAGAAGCGGAAGAGGAAGAGGGAGCCGAATGCGATACGGTAGATGATATGATGGCGATGCTGGAGAATTTGGAGTAAGAAGACGGAAGGGGGCGGGAGTGGTGACGGGTTGGCGTTTTTGGAAAGGATGGAGCCGGGGAGGGAGCGCTCGAGGAAGCGGGGTCGCTCGCTGAGTCCGTATGGTAGGTCCGCGCGGAATTACAGATCTAGATCAAGGTCTGGAGGCGGGGGGGATCGGAGGAGGGGCCGCGAACCAGATGATTTTGGCCGGGATCGGGAACGCAAGGGCAAGCATAGATATGGCGAGGATGAAGATGATGATTTCCGAAGCCTCCTGTGCCTGAGCTCGACGAGCAGCCTGTCCTCTACAAAGTTTACAATGGCAAAATCTCAGGGGTGAAGGATTTCGGCGTGTTTGTCAATCTCCAGAGTGTTAAGGGCAAGGTGGATGGCCTCGTGCATATTTCGGCAATCCGCCAGGATCGAGTCAACCACCCGGGAGATCTGCTGTCTAGGGGACAATTGGTCAAGGTCAAGGTTGTTAGCATTCAAGGCACTCGCATAGGATTATCGATGAAGGATGTCGACCAAAACACCGGACGAGACCTAGACCCGGCTAAGCGCATCGCCTCGGGCGCCAACATGGAGAGGCTGGACGGCACGGGGTCAAAGTATGGTAGTCTGGATTCCAATATCGCACCTGTTTTTGATGCGGATTCGAAATTCAAAGTCAAGAAGCGAATGTCTTCCCCCGAGCGCTGGGAGATTAAGCAGCTCATCGCCTCGGGCGCAATTTCGGCCGCCGATTACCCAGATATCGACGAGGAGTACCACGCTACCTTGACCGGAGAAGGGCAGTTCGAAGAGGAGGAAGATGTTGATATTGAGGTTCGTGGGGAGGAGCCACCGTTCTTGGCCGGCCAGACAAGACAGAGCTTGGAACTTTCTCCTATTCGTGTCGTCAAAGCTCCCGATGGATCACTCAACAGAGCAGCTATGGGAGGCACAGCACTAGCCAAGGAGTGGAGAGAGCTAAGGCAGCAGCAGGCCGCAGATGTCGCGGCGGAGGAAGCGTAGAAGGTCGATCTCAATGCTCAATGGCAGGATCCAATGGTGGCTCCCGATGATCGCAAATTCGCATCAGATTTGAAGAATTCCCGCCGCAACCAAGGAAGAGACCTGCCGGAGTGGAAGAGGCCGACCATGAACAAAAACATGTCGCTTGGCAAGATCACTAACAACAGTATCAAGGAGCAACAAGAATCACTTCCGGTATTCAAACTACGAAGTTCGTTGATCAAGGCTGTGCAGGACAACCAACTGTTGATTGTAGTCGGGGAAGACTACTCAAATGACACAGTACCTGGCGGAGGCTGGGTTCTCCAATAATGGGATAATTGGGTGCACCCAGCCCAGACGTGTTGCTGCCATGTCCGTCGCGAAGCGTGTAGCTGAGGAGGTGGGATGTAGAGTTGGTCAGGAGGTTGGATACACCATTCGTTTTGAGGATTGTACCGGCTCGGAGACAAAGATCAAGTACATGACGGACGGTATGCTTCAGCGTGAGGTCTTACTCGATCCGGATCTAAGGCGGTATTCGGTCATCATCCTTGACGAGGCGTACAAGAGGACTATGGCTACGGATGTTCTTTTCGGCCTCTTGAAAAAGACGCTGAAGAGAACGGCGGATCTCAAGTTGATTGTTACATCAGCCACGTTAGATGCGGAAAAGTTTTCAAATTACTTTAACCAGTGCACCATCTTCACTATTCCTGGCCGAACATATCCGGTGGAAATCCTCTATACCAAGGAGCCGGAAAGCGATTATCTTGATGCTGCCCTAATCACTGTTATGCAAATCCACTTGAGCGAGCCACCCGGAGACATCCTGCTCTTCTTGACGGGTCAGGAGGAAATTGACACGAGTTGCGAGATTCTCTACGAGCGTATGCAAGCTCTAGGGCCTAGCGTTCCAGAGCTGATTATTCTCACCGTCTATTCTGCCCTTCCTAGTGATATGCAGAGCAAGATTTTCGAGCCTGCTCCACCCTGATGTCGGAAAGTAGTCATCGCAACAAACATTGCTGAAACCTCCATCACGATTGATCAGATCTACTATGTCATCGACCCCGGCTTCGTCAAGCAGGATGCCTTTGACCCAAAACTAGGAATGGATTCCCTCAAGATCTCCACGCATGGCTAAGCAAAGCACCTAACGGACCGTGTGTCAAGATGCATCTTCAGAACTGTTTGCTCCCTCCCATCTACCACCCCTGGCCTCCACTCCTCGGGATAAGTAAACTAATTGTGGGATAGAAAAAGTGCATACAATGGAAGAACACCACTGCACCGGGAACGCTCTCAAAGGCTCCCGCCCGCTCCTCAGCTTCGACACGACCTTCGTCACATATGGTGAAGGCCATATTTCGGGGCAACCCAGATTGCAAACGGATGTGGGTAGGGGCAGATGCAGAGCGAGTTCAATGAGCTAGTAATCTGGACCCGAAACCCGAATTCCGAGGACATAGCAATCTTTAACGCAGATCGTGGCGGCAACACCCTCAAAAAAAACGCAAAAAAACAACCCCTTTTTATACACCTTACCAATAAAACTTGCGGCAGACACCCAACGCTGTGCTAGCGCGAGCGAGAGCGTCAGCTGATCACGGAGTGACTTAGCAGATCCCCCTTGCCGGATTGCCAAGTACTGGAAGCTCCCGGCAGGAAGTCCTTGGTTGATCAGTGCTTGTATTATTAGGACGAATATTTTATTCCCGAGAGGAATGGCAAACCCCGATTTCTTGGTTTTTAACCACCCAAGAATTTTCAATAGAGACTAGTAAAAGTACCAGGGGATATGTTTTCGCACACACTACTTTGTGACCTCAGCAGTTTTTATCGATTTTTTGCTAGTAAGCCACTTTGGTGTGCGCGAAAGCATATCCCCTAGCACTTGTATATCCCCCTTCCTCCTCCGCTAATTTAGACAAGAAGTTTACCGCAAAGGGTTGGTTCAAGGATAATGGTGACTTTTTCTAGAGAAGGAGGTGATGGTGGGGCCCCGGCAAGCACCAAAGAAGCACGACATGATTCTAGGAGAGGAAGATCTACATTGGCGATGAACTATTTGGAGGAGTAGCGAGAAGTATTCCTGAAATTCTAAAAAAAGATGGGATGTTGACAAAGGGATCCTGAAGCAGGGGAAGGGGATCCAAGGCAGAGGCCGGTAGTCAGAGGAAACCTGTCAGAGTTAACATCTTCTTGCTAGAGTTACATCCTCACAACTTCCGGGCACCCACGAAAAGCAGAATTCGAGAGTGGTGTTTAGCCGTCATTACTTGGCCAGTCGAGGTTGACCTCTTCCCGCATGAGCAGTATTTTCACCACTCCCTCACGTCCGAACCAAGCGGCATGCGAGAGCGATATTTCCCCGAAATCATCTGGTTTGTCGGAATCAACCTCTGCCCGTCCGAGCAGTATTTCCATCACTGCGGCATGCCCATTATGAGCAGCCCATGCAAGTGGCATATACCCCGAAACATCCCTTTCATCGGCATCATCGCACTCCATCTCTATCAAGGCAGCCTCAAGCTCAACAATTCCGAAGAATGATATGCAGTGTAAAGCGAACCACCCGCACAGCCGATACCTCTCCACCTACAGTAATAAGTTCTTGACAGCAGCTCACCAGTGTCGAAATCTAAGCGGTATTGCCTTCAAAATCCATAAAGCATAGCTCGACTACTAATACGTGATAGAGTTCGCCCACTTGTAACGTTCTGCATAACTGATCCACATTAGAGCTGCTATCCCTGATCTCGATTTATTCCCACCCTGGCCTTTATCGCTTTTACCGTCGCACTGTAAACCTCTCCCAACTCCAATCCATCCCAAAGTTTGTTGAGCCTTTCTCATCTCCGATGGATTCTAGATTCTTGCAAGATTGTCTCGATATTTAAGGAGACAGGTAGAAACCTAGATATATATCTTTGTGTATAATATGAGGTAGGATTCCTAATACCATTCCTCTACGTACATTTCCGATATATTTTCGGGAATCTTATCCAGAATGTCAGCCTCCAGAATCTCGTCCATAGCATCCGGGGTCTCGTCCTCGCTCAGTTTAACACGAAGATATCTGACGATACCATCTTTTTTGGGGCCCACAAATACATTTATTACTGGTCCACACCAGGACGCCTTTCAATCTCCGCCCGAATATGGGACCTCCCGGTCATGAATATTCGTGTACCCGCGGACATCTCAATGATTTGCTTCAGAGAATCGAGGATCTTCTCTCGATGCACTGCCACACATTCGTCTCGCTCGTCAATGCATATAAATGTAGGCTGTGAGGACGTGACGGATTGTAGCATCTTCACGATATTAGGAAGTCGGAGTGCCCTTCCACCAATGGCCTTCGTATGCTCCTGAAAGCCCCGCGATATTTGCTCTGAAATCCTTTCCATTCCGTTAACGACCTTTTTCAGCAAAGAACCTAGCATGCTCGTCGCGGACTGTTCTTTCCGGGCCGCAAAGTCGAGGCAGAAACAAGTGACGACGGTGTCTTGTCTCCCTGCCTGATCACACAGCCTGCCCACTACCAGCGAACTGACATCACGGCCTGTTAGAACTCCCGCTCTTTCTCTTCCCTGGAGAATAGTCTTGTTATGATACCTGATAAATGCCTCACCGACCCCCGGATCCCCATAACAAAACAAGATTGCCTTATCAACCTCACCTTCCCTACTGCAATCATACCAGCTTATAATGTCCTCAGTTTGTATGAGCCAATCCTCACATTATCGACACGGCGCTCTTGAACATCTCGATTCCGTGAACTGGGCTCTAGGAGTGATAGCCAGGTGAGGAGGTGAGACCGATCATCGGCAGCAACATAGTGATTCTGCACATTAAAGCAGTTGCTATTATTGGACAAGGCGGTGCTATTGTGAGCGGTATATTGCAACATCTGCTCTTTACCGCTCACAGTATGATACCAAATAGGAGGAGTTATTGAGTATGGTTGGTTGGTTAGTGTTCCTGAGAAGTGCTCAGCGATGCAGCACCCTAAGCGCGGCTTAGCGAATATTTGCGCATGAACCCGGCATCAAACCATGCCCCGCTTCGGGTGCTTCCTCCCAGAGCGCCCACCCCGTCTAAAGAGAAGCGCGGTCACGTCAAAAGCGAAGTTTGCTGGCGTTGAAGCAGCCCCGCGGCCAAAGCTTAGTGCTCCAGATAACCCATAAACAAATGCACTACTATACATAGCGCGAACCACGATTTTTTGTTTATTTGGCCCGCTGTGATAGACACATAACAAATTTATAATAATCTGAGCTTAATATTTCACCCTGAGACCTGCACTTCAGACCGATATTCCTTTCAGACCTCCTGGGGGTGATCAGGCTCTGGAAATAAGTTTTCTCGCTCCCAGCCAGTTGGACCGCCATAGCAAACCCATGCGAGCAAGCGAAAGCCTCCCGGACTAGCACAGCAGCTAACTTGAAGCACAACAGCAAAGTTCTACCTGGGTTGTCCAAGGATTGGAAAGCTCTTTCTCACAACAAGGGAGCGGTCTATAAGGACACTTTGGGGATCCAATTTTCTAATCACCACCGATTTATCGCTAAACACAGTAAATTACGGCATTGGCGATCATCCCGCAATTCCTCCGCCCCCCCTGGTACAAGTATGGTAAATCTGTAAAAACCGAAATCCCTACAGAAAGTAGTGTTCACCAATAGGCGAGCCGATCGGGAGGCTCTAATCACTGATAAAACTCTCCCATCAAGGATGGCGCGAGCTCAGCCCTCATTGAGCTCCAGCATGAAATTGATATTCAGTTCATAAAATATCACTCGAGAGCTGAAACCTGCAACCGAGAGACGGAAACTTCAATACCTGGCACAGAATTCAGGCTTGATAGGCGCTGTATCATAGTAGGCCCTGGTCGCACCTGTGCTCATCATACCCCTAATTTAATTCGCACCACAGTTGGCAGCATCATAACACCTCACAACCCCCAGCACAACCGATATCATAACAACCATCGTTCCAAAAGCAAAGATACCACCTCCCTCATCCCGCTTGCTTTCCTTTGATACTTAAATATCGAGATCGGCTAAAAGCTCTGCTGTCGCTAAGTAGCCTTTCAGCAAACCGCCCGGAGATGTTCTTTCCTGCCCATATCGCAAGGCGCGCTATTGGGGTGTTGGCCATTCGGTGGCTCAATACGGGTCTATCGTGAGAGTCCCGCAGCTTCTAGACACCTGTTGGAGCATACTTTTTGATACGTTTTATGTTATCAAGCCAACCGCGAGGCGGTGGGGCGAATGGGTGAGATGGAAAGACTGTCTGCTACCCTCTCCTCACCTTCTATACTAATGTGAATAGCGAGGTAAGTGTCCCTTAAGCATGGTACCGTATTCTTCGTTAAGACACATTATAAATAGTAATTGGTCACTTATCGCAGGCTCGGTGCGGCCTTTATGTGCGCGGTTGCTCGCGCTCGCCACGAGAATTCTTGCGCTATGATAAAATACACTACTTCTATTCTATCTAGACAGGGCTCGATATATAGTCGCCTGTCGTGTGAGGGGGAGAAAGAAAGGAAGAAAAGCGCATAAGCAAGATTTCGCAGCCGAAGAAACAATTAGGTATGATAGGGTGAAAACTGCAAGCTAGAAACCGGACCTTCTCTGACAATAGACGGCTTCCTCCCACGGGCCAAACTCTACTATACTTTGTAAACAAACTTGTGAATCCCCGCCCGAACTGAAAGGCAAATCCTAGGGAGGCTCGCATAGGCATGATGACATATGTGCATCCCTGGGTCTATCTCATTGGATTTCCTTCATCTGCAAAGGGTGATATCCATGGACAGCCTCTGTGACTAACATGCTCCGAAAGGAAAGGATGGTGGTGATTTCGATAAGGCAGTGTCCCCTACGGCTCAAACCACGCTGGGGGGTGCTGCCGTGCGTGACTGTAGTAGTGCTGCCACCCTGCTATGGCCACGCATCGCAGCGAACGAGAGCGGTGTTCGGCCGTAATTGTCTGGCCTGTCGAAGCTGACCTCTTCCCGCATGAGTAGTATTTTCACCACTTCCTCCTGTCCATACCAAGCAGCGAGCGAGAGCGGTGTTTGGCCGTCATTATCCGGCTCGTCGGGGCCGACCCCCCCCCGCCCAAGTAATATTTTCACTACCCCCTCACGTCCGTTCCAAGCGGCGTGAGAGAGCGGTGTTCGGCCATCATTATCTGGCTTGTTGGGGTTGACACCTTCCTGCCCGAGTAATATTCTCACCACTCCCTCATGCCCGTAAGCAGCGGCATTCGAGAGCGGTGTTTGGCCGCCATTATCTGGCCTGTCGGGGTTGGCTTTTTCCCGCTTGAGTAACATTTTAACGATTCCCTCATGTCCATACCGAGCGGCGAACGAGAGCGGTGTTCGGCCCCGGTTATCTGGCTTGTTGGGGTTGACCCCTTCCCGCCCAAGTAACATTTTTGCGACTCCCTCACACCCGTGGATAGCAGCATGCGAGAGGGGTGTTCTACCATCATTATCTGACTTATCGGGATTAACCCCTTCCCGAGCGAGTAGTATTTTCACTACTCCCTCATGTCCATCCCCAGAGGCATGCGAGAGCGGCGTTTGGCCGAAATCATCAGGTTTGTCGGGGTCGACCTCTCCCCGCACGAGTAGCATTTTCACCACTTCCTCATGTCCACCACAAGCAGCATGCGAGAGCGGTGTTTGGCCGTCATCATCTGGTCTGTCGGGGCTGACCTCTTTCCGCTCAAGTAATGCTCTCACTACTCCCCCATGTCCGCAAGCAGCGGCGTACGAGAGCGGTGTTATGCCGTCATTATCTGGCTTATCGGGGCTGACATCTTCTCGCTCGAGTAGTATTTTCACCACCCCTTCACGCCCGTAAGCAGCGGCAAACGAGAGAGGCGCTCGGTCGCGATTGTCTGGCTTGTCAGGGTTGACCCCTTCTCGCCCAAGCAGTATTCTCACCACTCCCTCACCTCCGCTCAAGGCGGCAAACGAGAGCGGTGTTCTGTCGTAATTATCTGGCTTGTCAGGGTTGACCCCCTCCCGCACGAGCAGTATTTTCACCACTTCCTCATGTCCACCACAAGCGGCATGCGAGAGCGGTGTTTGGCCGTCATTATCTGGCTTGTCGGGGCCAACCTCTTCCCGCCCAAGTAGTGCTTTCACCGCTTCCTCATGTCCACGGCCGGCAGCATGCGAGAGCGGTGTCCGACCGTAATTGTCTGGCTTGTCGGGATTGGCCTCCCCCTGCTCAAGCAGTACTTCTATCACTTCCCCATGTCCATTACGAGCAGCCCATATAAGTGGTGTATGCCCCCAAAAATCTCCTTCGTCGATATCATAGCATTTTATCTCTATCAAGGCGGCCACAAGCTCAACAATTCCGAAGAATGATGCGCAGTGTAGCCCACTAAACGGAGAACAAGCATCAAAATCCCCAAGACTTAGGTGCTTCACTTGCCCTAAGAGCAATTTAGTGGATGTGTGGCCACCATACTCCTGAAACAGATCCAACGCAAGTGATTTCGCGCAGTCAGAGAGTCCCCTTTTGGCATGACATCCCCAGTAGACAGAGCAATATTCTAGAAAGGGTGTGTCTTGAATGTCAGGAGAGGGATCGGCTGAAAGGGCCTTGGCCTGTTGGAAATTTAAATAGGTTAGACAGATTTCTGCCATTGTCGAGTGAGGTCTACCGAAAATTCCGGGGTGGGCGGAAAGATACTCCTGGAGAGTAAAGTGCACCAGTCGAACGGTTGATGCCTCCTTATCTATGGCAATAAGTCCTTGGCAGCAGCTCACCAGGGTCGAAATCGAAGGGACATTCCCAACATTGAAATCTGTGGAGAGCTCGACTGCTAAAGCGTGACAGAGCTCACTCACTCGCAACGGTCGTTCGGCATGACTGATCCACATCAGAGCTGCCATTCCGAGGCTTGGTTTATCCCCACCCTGCGTCTTTATCCGTTCTATTGTCGCGCCGTAAATCTCTCCCAACCCCAATCCATCTGTCATTCTGCTGAGTCTTTCTCGTCTCCGATAGATTGTCGATTCTTGCAAGATTGCCTCGACGTTTAAGGAAACAAGCAGAAACCTAGATATATATATATATGTTAGCCGGGGATATGGGTAGGTTTCCCAGCACCATTACCTACGTACATTTCTGATATACTTTCGGGAATCTTCTCCAGAATGTCGGCCTCCAGACTCTCGTCCATGGCATCCGGGGTCTCATCCTCGCTCAGTTTAACACGAAGATATCTGATGATATCATCTTTTTTGGGGCCCACGGATACACTTATCACTCGTCCGGCAAGACGCTTTTCGATCTCAGTTTGAATATGGGGCCTCCCGGTCATGAATATTCGTGTGCCCGGTGACTTCTCAAGGATTTGTTTTAAAGAATCAAGGATCTTGACTCGATGCAGTGCCGCACATTCGTCTAGGGCGTCAATGCATATAAATGTGGGCTGTGAGGACGTGATGGATTGCAGCATCTTCACGATATCAGGAAGTCGCAGCGCTCCCCCACCCATGGCCTTTTTATGCTCTCGAAAGACCCGTGATATTTCCTCGGGAATCCTTTCCATCCCGATAACGACCTGCTTCAGTAAGGAACCCAGCATGCTCGTCGCGGACTGTTCCTTTCGAGCCGCAAAGTCGAAGTAGAAACAAGTGACGGCGGTGTCCTGCCTCCCGGCCTGATCGTGCAGCCTGTCCACCACCAGCGAACTAACACCTGTTAGCACTGTCGCTCTTTCCCTTCCCTGGAGGATAGTCTCTGCTACCTGATAAACGTCTTACCGACCCCCGGATCTCCGTGACAAAACAAGACTGCGTTATCGCGCCCACCCCCCCCACTACAATCACACCAGCTTCTAAATTCCTCAGTTTGTATGAGCCATTCCCCTACATCGTCAACACGGCGTTCCTGAACATCTCGATGCCGTAACGTAGGCTCCAGGGGTGACAACCAGCTTAGGAGCTGAGACCGATCCTCGGTAATAGTAGTATAATTCCACACATTATTAAAAGAGTTGTTATTATTGAAGCAGTTGTTGCTGTCACTGATGGTATATTGAGACATCTTTGTTGCTTACGCTTTTGTAGAGGAGGAGTTATCAAGTATCGTCCGTTGTTGGTGTTGCTTGGAGCTAAAGAAAAGAGGGGTTGGCAAACGCTGATCTGCTAGTCCGCAGCCTTGCAAATATGATACCTCACAAAAGGCAGTGTCTTGGCACAAACATCCGAGATCATGTTCCCTATTTTCAAATGCTCCTTCCCCTCTCAGCCAATACAGTAAAAGTTCAAATACAGGTAGAAGGGATGGACTAGGACGTTGGAATTTCCCTTCTCAGCTACCGTACGCGAGAGGAAAACACCGCAAACTCAGCCCCCCGTTGAGACATAACAAAAGGAATATACGAGGCGCCTTACTAGGAGAGGCAACTCCAACGTCCTAGCACATTTCTCTTCTATTTGAGTTTTTCCGATACCCACTTAATCAAAAAGCGGAGTTCACAAGGCCAAAAGAGGAGCTGATTTTATGTAGTTATGATGGAGTTTTCCTTCAAGAACTTTACTATTGCTGGAGCCAATTCGTTATTGGACTTGGCCGTAGCGGGAGTCAATTTCCAACGCCAAGCAACGCAGAGTACCGAAGAGAAGCCAAACTAAGCAGAAAGGTCCCACGTGTGAAACCAATATCGTTCTTAAAGCTACTATCAGTACAAACTCGAGCAAGTCTCATAATATTTACAAGTATGGTTTTGTTGCAATCTCGTTGAAATCCTTAGTGAACTCCAGAGGCTTAGGGCCTGTTTGGATGAAACGGTTCTGTTCCGTTGTCCAATACAAATGACCATTTCCTTCAGTTTCGAAAAGGTGTATCATAAGCAAAATGACTGTTTGGTACAAATGATAGCAACCATTCGGTTTCTTAGTGGTGACTACAAGATGGTTGCCATGTAAACATATCATGAAAACTTTTGCCATGTAAAATAACTGGCTTTTATGTTATAATATCAGTTTTTAACAATCACTGCTTCCTATCAACCTATATTTCAACCAATCTAATAGCCAGTATGATACTAGTAAAATTCCTTCAAGCAACAAGGCTAGTGTGAAAATTTTTCATGAAGCAAGAAATGGTTGGCTATGAGTAACAACCATTTCCATATAATAATATTATTATCAAACCATTTCGCAATAGAATGAATACGGCTTCTTCTTTTTTGCCAAAGAGGCCCTTAATATATAGTCTTTGCTTACATTAACTTTGCATCAGGAGATTGCTCAATGCATGCATACTCGCCTGGATGTCTAGCAAGAACCAAAACACCCATAGGGCCCAAGCAGCCTGCCTCACTAGTAGATAGTCTAAGGGGACTATCATGAGCAGTTGTACTGCGGCTACTGATACAAGTACTAGTCACGGTATCCGACTCTAATTCCTCCGAATTTCAGCTAGCAGGGATGTCACGCAAAATCTAAGCACATATCACAAATGACTTGGAGTCAAATAATTTGAGAAATGCCTACTCAAACCCATACCCATACTACGTACTTAGTTGCGAAGTAAAGTGATTCTCCCTTATTTGGTTTCCCGCAGTAGACCCAATTCACACCCCTTTTGAACAAATACTTTGCAAGAGAAGTGGCGATTCCCTTCAGGCGAGGGTCCTGCTCATCTTGTGGACAAGTACGCTGGGGAAAAATAAGATCTGAGAATTGGGGTTTGTCTATTATTGTAGCGGCAAGCCATCATTAATAGTGTTACTGCTTAATAGAATCCATAATGTTATATTGTGACAGGCTTCCCTGGTCTCGTCTCACAATTTGCCAACCTTGGGAGGTTGACTCATGCTGGATTACTCGGTATCTAGTTTGGTTTTGCGTGATTGAACCATCCTACCCGATCTTCCAAAAAAAAAAAAAAGAAGGCAGATTTTCTACCCTTTTTTGGTCACTGTTGAACCTCCGGCAATACCGTAAAAACTCTTGCGATTCGCTATCTCCGGTAGCTCCGTTAGCTCGCTAATCTCTGGATTCAGAGACAAAATCCCTTAAGAAGGATTAGTGCTTTCCTGGCATAGTAATGCCTGAGTCAATGGATCTCATTAACTTGTTGTCCCAATTGTGTCAGCTTATCTAGCTAAACCTACTTTGGTCTGGTGCCGTGATTTGCAGAGGTATTTGGCGCTAGCGAATCGCAAGAGTTTTTACGGTACTCGAGTATCGTAGGATCGCCGAGCACCCCAATATACAACCCCCCAAATACAGAGTCCTCACAGATTGTCGTGTAACCTTGGATTACTAAGATTCAGCCAATCAGGAGCGAACTGTTGTATTTGGGTGTTCCATGATTGTACTCGTACTAGCCAATTCTACTAATTCCAGGTACGTGTAACATGCAGGGATGTCACGCAAAACCCGAGCAAACCTCTCACTCTTCTAAAGCCAAATAATTTCCTACTTGCTAACGTTGTCGTTTGCCTGATCAGGGCTAATCAAGCCCAGATTTTGTTTTTTCCCAATAGATATCTACAGGTGTTCTCCTAGACCTATATCTGAGAGCCGGCTGGGTAAAAATGTTTGCATTCTTTCCCGGCCAAAAGCTGGTTTTGGCTAAGACAAAAGTAACTTGGGGGCTGAGTTTGCGGTGTTTTCCCCTCGCGTAGCTGAGAAGGGAAATTCCAACGTCCTAGCACATTTCTCTTCTATCATACCTTTATTAATGACAAGTTTAGGGGCATTCCACACCTCAAGGGAGCATTACTGGGCTAATAACCATATCTCCTCCAACTCTCTAAGATGGTGAAGCACTAACCTGTATGGGGTGCCTAAGTTAAATGGGTTTACGAGCGATGGATAAACAAAATGGCATGCGACCATGAGAGGTACTTTTTAGTCGCATAATATAGAGGAGAGTGGGGGGGGGGGGGGGGGTGAGTGCTTAAGGATAATGCTCACAACTCTATGCTTATTTTATGGTTTTGTTTGTTCACATTTCTCGCTCTCATTTTAAGATTTATTTTATTTTATTTGGATCGTACAAGTTTATCTAATTGAGTTAAATGACCTTCCACAAACAAACAAGATCACCCCTCCTATTAAATGTATATCACCTAAGTAACCCATAAGCTCCATCCATTGAGACCACTCAATTAATCAATCCGAAAGATTCCAAGACCCTCTCCGCTTCCTCGATAATATCGCCTAGAGTATTGGCGTTGGGCTGGGAAGCAAAGCGCTCAGTGAGGGCCCCAAGATGAGTAGAGGCCCTCTTCTTCGCACGCTTCACAACCCCAGCGCGATGAAGGTCGGCACGGGTGGAAGGGCCCTTGTTCGCACAGGTCCTCCTCATAATTTCATGAGAGCGGCGCGGGGCGTATTTATAAGTCGGATTGATCAACTTATGGGAAACCGCGAGTTGGCGGGCCCTTGCCTATTAATGTGTTAGTGATTCTAACTAGTAGTAATGAGAGATGTTATACCTTATAAATATCTTTGGCTTCATCGGAGGAATCTTGCCACATGCGACCGAGGATCTTTGCTATGGAACATATTAGGGAAATGGTGCTAGGAGCGAAGAGTGAAAGGAGGGGGATGGGAACCACATACAGATATCGTTGTTGCCAACCCCGGGGTACTGAGCTTTAATCGCATTCACATTTTCCGTTCTGAACAAGATGAATCTGTTATTGTATCAGCACATGAAACCGGTAGGTTGGTAGAATTGTACTTACGCATTGGCGGGGCGCTTGACACCTTTATCGCGAATCAAACTAAGGTTACCGCCATGGGAGGCGAAGTCTTGATCGTTGATAGCGAGGCGCAAAAAACGGTTCTCCCCAGTAATTTCGAATTGGGGGTCGACGAAGGAATGATCAGTGAGCTCGCAATTCATGTCGGTAGTGGCGGGATCGAAGACAAGAAGAATGGATCCATCACTAAGCTTGTAAACCGGGCGATTGCGGATAGTAAAGTGGGTCCCGATAATAGTGTAGGGGGCCGGCTCAAATGAGACGCTAAGAGGTCCAGAAGCAGGCTTCCAGTCGACGGGAAGCATATGATGGATCTGGAGCTGCGCTCCGTCCGACCCAGTAAATGGAAACTTGTTTGTGGCGAGCATAGAAAGATACTGACAAATGTCGACTCCGTTGTAGCGCTGGTGGATAAGCGGCCCGGCTTCGACGGCCATCTCGAGAGCAGATAGAGAACTCATGGTTGAGTTGGTGAAAATAAGGGGAATTGAAAAATATGCCGTGATAAGAGTACTGCCGATAGGAAGGTTGAAGGTTGCTGTGTAAAACTTGTTGGTCTTGTTGGTTGGTGGAGGAAGGAAGAAGAGGAGGGGGGGGTGGTTTGGATCTCTTATATAGACAACCCGTCACTCAGGAGGGGTGCCAAGACTCCCAAAAGGTGTGACCAAGAAGAAGTCACGTACAACTCCAGCAAGCCCTACCAGGGTCTGAGCATAGTATTATCATAAAAATATCATAGTATGTGAAATTTCTCCCAGGGCAGGCAGAGAGCCCTTAGGTTTTTAAGATTCTTGGCGAAAATATCATCGGACGTTTTCCTTTCCACGGCCAGGGGTGCTCATGCCGAAAACAAGCCTAGACAGTTAGCCGAGATCGGTTTGATATTCGGGAGGGGCTACTATACGAACAAAGGAATTAGTGAAACAGGATGAAATGAGAAATGTGGGCTCTATTATCCGTCCCCCATATTCTGCCCCTCATGTACCGTACTTTGCTTCTTTTGGTAGAGAAGCACGGCATCCGAGCTCCCTTGAGAAATAATGCGTTGCTATTTGATACATACAGTACTAGGGCAAAAGTATTCGTCCGATGCACTTTCTACACCAAAAGTGCCCATCTTCACCACCCTCCCTCATTGCGCAATGTCTATTAGAATCAGCGAAAATTTGTCCTTGCATTAGCAAACATGTAGATAACATGAAGAAAGTTTCAGAATCCTTCAATATTGCGAAGTGATGGAGAAAAGGTTGTTTAAGTTTTGGTATTGGTTGTCATGTACCTTTTTGTATAGAGCTCAATACAAAAATCTATGTCACTTTCACACTACGTGATACAATCATGAACAATGAAGGCAGCTTTCATTCCTTACACTTTTACTTGTAGAGGTTTGAATAGATAGTGATTCCCTAGCTAATGGAAAGATTTCAAGTGTTTTTATATAAGCAGTGTTAAGAATTGTTTGTTTAAAAATGTCCATTTTTGGTGTAAAAACAGCATCTGACGAAAACCTTTGCACTTGTACTTTAAATTAAGATAGCTTGCTGATTGAAAAACTTGACAAATATAACCTCCCTAGCATGGTATGATACAAGTGCCACCGAAAAAGTGAGTGCACACGCTCGGTTCCAACGCAACAACAACCCCACCACGGCTACCCCGCATATATCAACAAAATGCCACAAAATGATGATGGAACTCGGAGACAGAGCACAAAATTAGAGCGTATTGAGATTATTCAGCTCCAGGCTGAGGGTTATTCATATCGTGCGATTGCCGACCGTATGATGATCTCAGCTTCTGCAGTCGGCAAAATCATTCGGAAATGGAAAGCGACGAGAACGGTCAAAAATAGTACCCGTTCCGGAAGACCACAAAAAATTGGCCCCCGTGAGCTCAGAAGGCTGAATCGGACAGTGGAGCATAATCCCCGAGCATCTTTAGCTGAAATCACGAACGAATCTAGGCTGAATTGTCACCCACAAACCATTCAAAAAGCACTCCACAAATTAGACTTCCACCTACGAATTCCCCGTCGCAAACCCTTTTTGAATGCAAGAACCAAGCGGAAGAGGTTGATATGGTGTCGGCATAGACGGCACTGGACAGTGGAGGACTGGCGCAGGAAGTTCTACTCTGATGAGGCCAAGGTTGAGATTGGAGTGGGTGGGGGCTATGAGAGGGTCTGGCAGAAGCCAGGAACTGAGCTCCAGGATAGATATCTTCGGGCAACTTTCAAAGGGGAAAGGGTATCTACGATGTTCTGGGCTGCAATAAGCCATGGCCGGCGGAGCCAGCTTGTTCATATTCGCCAGAGACCCCCAGAAGAGTATCGACGCCCAAATGACCGGGGTGGGATAGATTCAGAGCAATACTGTGAGGAGGTGCTGAGGCCAGGGTTCCTTCCTTTGTGGGAGGAGGCAGGAGGGTCTGCTGAAGGGTTCTCACTAGTTGAGGATGGTTCTAAGATTCACATTTCCGCATATAGTCGTCAGTTTAAGTTGGGTAATGGCATCGTATGCTCAGACTGGCCCGGCTATAGCCCGGATCTGAACCCCATCGAGAATGTCTGGCGGACTCTCAAACGCGGGCTGAAAATCCGATTCCGATCACCACAGCGACGACCTAGAGGTATAGCTGGGCTGGTGCGCGCAGCACAGGAGGAGTGGAATGGAATTGAACAAGAGAAGATAGATAGGTTCATTGAGTCTATGCCAATCAGAGTGCGTCGGGTAATTCGCCGTCATGGGGGTCATTCTGGGTGGTGATTTCTTCTTTATTATTCTCTATTTCATATCTCTTACTTTGGGCTGGAGTAGTCTATTGGTTTTTGCGTACAGTTTCATTTTCATAATAGTAACAGTCTTTTTTGGGGAGCGCCAAGGCTTGTGTGCACTCACTTTTTCAGTGGCACTTGTATGGTAAACCGTAAAATTATACCCAAAGCCTGAGTGTCTGGAAGCCGTTCTCTTCATTCTGAGGCAGTATCCTATAACCAAAGAGCTGTCACACAAATATGAACTCAAAAGTAGTTTTTACTACAGCCATCTGATGGGTTGATGCTTCGGTAATACTGGCAACTGACCTGGTAGATGTCCACATGTTGGGTTATCTGCTTGTACATCCTGGTCAATTGAGAAAGCGGGCTACAATATTCGATGTGGTATGTCCGGGCACTGAAACCATGATTTGAAGAACAGATCTTCAGAACAAAGAAGCAAGTGCTCTACCCAACCGCAGGGCAGTGAAGGGATATAGTGATTAAAGGAGTGTCGCTAGCACTTTTATTTGCTGCTTGTGATAGTTTTGGCAAGGTTTCTTGGCCAGACCGGACTGAGATTAGTAGAATGATAGAACAGTAATACAGGGAGAAATTTGGATTGTGAGTAGGCAAGCTAAGTTGGTAAATTCCTCAAAGAGGAATTCTCAGCTGAGACTTAGAATCTCTACCAAGTTCTAGACAGTTGGAGCTTTGTGCCCAGGACCAGTAGCCCATTAAAAGAGTTTCTGTGAGAGTGTTTGAACTCCAATCTCTAAAGCTTCATAAACGGGAGAATGATGGAGAGGGTTATGGAATTTAAAAGGGAAGCACCTTGTCTCTTGATTTCAGATCAAGATATCATCAGGTAGGGAAGCCCCTTGTCTCTTGATTCCAATAGCTGACTATCATGGATACCTATACAGTATATAATTGTAATATATGAAGTGAAAATAAGAGCCCTTTTCACTAACCTCCTCACTGGGGCTTTTTGTAATTTGGGTGCTATACCAGAAAAGAAATTGTCTTCAAATCCTGTCTTTCCTAAACTTCCCTAAAGTAGTGAAGAATCTAACCTTATCTTTTCTGCACCAGCCTATAGTACTGTGCCATTTGCGCTTTCCCACTATTGTCCTTACAATACCTCTTGTAGAACAGGTTATTTACCTAATTAACCACTATCACAAAGGTGATTTTTACTCATGTACAATATATGTAGTATAAATATTCAATAGTATTGAAATAAACAATTGACTCAGTATAAGCACAAGGGTCTAAATTTACCTAGTGAATTAATCTTCACTGAGTTATTATCCTTCCAATAAAGAACTTTTGCTTGAAATTAAAACAGAAAAGTACTTGGTAAATCCTTTGCATCTCCCAGTTGGTTTGCTCTCACTTTTGGATGTCTTCAACTAGCATGTTACTGGTTGTGTTAATGTAATATCTATGTGTATATAACATCTCAGAGAGTTTTATTTATTCTTAGAATCTGCTTATCCAACAAAGAAAGTCAAGCTATTTACTACTACTCTTCCTTATATAGTTTTATTGCCCAGATGACTCCCTTCCCAGCCCCCTGCCCACTTCCAAATACTTTAAGCCCAGTTCACCAAATAGGTACCATGAGTTTTAATATAAAGTTTTGGTTTAAAAAAGCAGTTATTCTGGACACTTAAACTATTTATTGTCCCTCCCCTATCCCCAGTTAAGATATACCAAAAGAAATATACAATGTATCTTACTATAAGAAGCAACTCCAATGTCCTAGTATATCTCTCTTCTATTTGAGTTCTTATAGATGCTCCTGAACTTCTAAGACAACTTAAACCTTTCAAGAACTGTCTTTAAATTAGATCTCAATTAGCAATACTGTTTTCTCAGAGAGTCTGGTTTGATATGCTCAGTCAGAGAAACTTCTTGTACAATTCAATTACTGACCTGCAAGTTTTTAGATCTGTAGCAGCTTTAAAAGTCACATTATCCTCCTACATCAATAGTTGCTTGTTCTCTGCTGTTTACATCAATGTTACTCTTCTTCCAATACCTTACCTAGTAGCTTGAATTTAGTAAGATGCTATATCTGTATGAGGATAATATGTCTAAACTCTAGCTCTTGAAAGGTACTACCTCCTAAGTTATCCGAAGTGACTACTCAGAATACCTGAGAGCTTCATGTTCTATAAATCATTTTTCTCAATACGTCAGTGAAGTAAGGGAACTTTACTTCATCTCTAGTGCATATACATAGGGATCCATAATGCTTTAAAAGATGACTATCAGAACCAATTACTCTTTTTGCTATAAAAGACTAGTATTGGTATATGAACATTTAGACTGTATATTTAATATATGCAGGATAAGGTCAAAGAGATTAAAAACTACCTACTGGTAAAGTATGAATACCCTCAGATAAAATAGAAGTCATGGTATTGTCTGGAACAAAGCTAGGCACTTTTTCACTGTCAAACAGTATTGATACTTTGTTCTGAAAACTTGAAATGCCTTCTCCATATGGTTGAACAATTATCACTGGCAGGCAACAGAGAAAAGATTTTAACCATATATTATTAATTTATTAAGATAATCTCTTTACTATACTTTCCTCTTTGCCTCAACCTATCTATCAGCTCTAAGCCTCCCTGATAATCAGCCTGGTATCCCTATTATCTTTGTTCTAGTTAGCTTGAAATCCTACTGAGTTAGCTATCTCCTAACAATCTTAGCCTTCAAAATATAGGCTTTATTAACCTGTTCTTGTACAACTGGTATAATTTCCTCTTAATTACTAACATAATATTCCTAGTATAGGTCACCCACTAGTAATAAGCAACTATTTTGACGTTCTAAAAGGTAACAAAATTTACAACCAACTTAGTATTCCTTCAAGTTTGAAGAAGCTGATATTTGAATAGTTCAATGTCTTCAACAAGATAATAATCAACATAAAAAAAGATTAACAAATTAAAATAAACTGCACTCTTGGAACATGAAAGTAATAATTGATTATTCAATTACTATTTGTCACATAAACAGTACTTGAAATAGATTTTATTACCCTAGCGGGAATAGCATACCTAATATTTAAGAGTGAGGTATATAGCCGCGCCATACGATAACCATATATCCAAACCTATGCTCTCAAAGTTATGAGCTTCCTAGAGGCATCTGGAAGACGACTCAGACCACTGGATGAGAGCACATTTCAAGATATGTTTAATTCATTGAAACAATCCTTAGAGAACACAATTCCTCTCATTTTCTAGTTGCATATGCATATTGCTGCATAATGCTTTGATAGCTGGATATCGGAACTAATCACTCCATATTCTATACTACTATTGGTATGTAGGCATTTGAACTGTATATTCATATATAGTCTATCATGACGAAGAGATTGAAGACTGTCTACTGGTGGAGTGGGGATACTCTCAGATGAAATAGCAGTTCGGAAGATTCTTTAAGTTGGGCTGGGCAAGTTTTCAGGGTCAAACGGTGTTCGCACTTTGTTCTGATGAACTGAATTGTTAAGAAGATACTTCTTAACTAAAGAAGTAGAAGTAGCATGAACATTGGTATAAATAGTAGGCCTCTCCCCAGAGGTTGAAGAATCATCAAGCAACGGAGAAGAGACCTTAACAATATAACGAGTTAGCGAGTTATATTCTAACTCTTTGATATTTGACTACACTTTATTACCTTACCTTTATCAAACGAATACCTAAGAGCCTTCCTGACTATTAATCTGTTGTTTCGAATATTCTTGTCCTAGTTAGCTTAGAATCCTACCGTGTTAGCTATTCTGTAACAGATTTCTAGTTAATCTTTCCATATAACAAGTATTATAGATGGGTTATTAATAAACTATAAGCATTAGAAATGTAAATTTCTATTTACAAAATGTAATCTATAAGTTTGAAAACAGGTTAAATTAAGATACTTGATATTTAAAACAGTCTTAAAGTTATTAAGGTTTATCTGATTCTCATATTACTTTTAAGACCGCAGACTTGGTATACTTATATGTTAATATACACTCTTTAATCTATCGTAATTGAAAGAACCTTGAACTCTTTCTCGTTTCTTGGTTGCCTTTTATTTATTGCTAAACCTTTCTGCACTTTGAACTTCATTTATGCTATTTTTCATGCTTTTCAAAAGCTAATCTGTTTAATACTAGCTTTCTCACAATCTAGCAGCATGTTAGGACACTATTGGAAGTACCACAAAGCTACTACCTCTTGTATATTTTTTTAAAAAAGCTTTGTACTCTATAGTTTTAGAAACTTGAATAGATTGATCTTCAATCAGTTTTGATTGAAGAAGTTGTAGTACTAGAAAACTAGTAGCTATTGTTTATTTGTACAAAGTTGCTTGAGATCAAATAGAGTGATTTTATACAAAATATGAAGAAATATGAAGTTTAAAGATAAATGCAATCTCAGTAACAAATATAGAGAACTGGTAAGTAGAGAAATTTAAATGTGAAGAGTAAAATTGAATTGTTAATGAAGAAAATTGTGAAATTGTTGAAAAAGTATGTACAAGAGAATATATAAGGTATTTGAAGATTTAGAAAAGTATAATAGATATCTGAAGATTGCAGAATAACTATAGAGTAAACTGAGGCGAATATTCATTGTCTGATATTAGGAATGTTATTGAATAATAATCAGTGCAAATAACCTGATAAATTGTATTAAAAAATATGTAGTATGAAGAAGCTGACTGAGGGAGTACATCAGCAAAAATATTGTCCTGCATTCTGTACGTTTGTAACAATCCTATTGTTGAGCGTTAGTGCAACAGGCAACTACAGTTGTCTCCTGTATTCACGAGTTTCCTTTTTCTGTACCAAGGAGACTACTATCTGTTCAGATAGTATGGACCTGGCTTGCTTGTCTTGAGAGAGCCATCGAAGGATACTATCTCTTCCGATAGTAAGATGGGTGCATCGTCGTGCATGATACAACTATTACAATAGTTCTATCTTGGGGCGACCCATCTCTGAAACTATCACAATAGTCTCCAGGTTCTTTCTTAGAGTGTATGCTCTCGTAGAGGAGGAGTGTATGTAAAGAAACTAAAGCTTGATTGTATTGCAATATCTTTAGTATAGAAAGTACTTAGATGGTTGCGTGAAGATCCCATCTCTCGGTCCTTTTTTTCTTTTTTTCTTTGTTGTATTTTTTTTTGTAATGATGCATTCATTGTTTTAGGTACAAAAAGATTTATGCAGCGTGAGCTATAAAGAGAACAAAACCTATAAATCTAGATATCCAACCGCCCGCTTGACCTCTTCGTAGGAAAAACCAAACACCCTGAGACTATAGGAAAAGCCCCCCTCGCCTAGCACCTAGGATACTAATACTCTAGATACATAAGAAAACAATTCATAGAAAGATAGAGGTAGAGAGACCCAAACCCTTCCGCAGCCTCCCCAAAACAAACAAAAAGTTTCCCAAAGGCCTCACTGAGGCCAGGGGTGGAGGATTTTGATCGCCGTGATGGAAGAAAACCACAGTGACTGCGGGCTGACACCTAACTATAAAACCTATGGTCGCGCCAGTAAATTACATCGATCCAAGGCGTTGGCAGTAAACATGCAGGCAGTGGAATACTACGGCTAAGTGTAACCGAGGGATCCAGGGATCGGGGAGAATAGAGAGGCAGTAAGGTGTCAGCTGCTTGTACTAGTAATGGTGCGAGCGTAAGAGACCGGGTGGTGGGGAGAGCAAGGATCATGAGCAGGCTAGCCACAACCGACAAAGAGGCAATAGGAAGGGTGTTTGGGACCACTACAAGACCGAGGCGGGACCGTGATGGTACTAACTGAGGCTTTCCCCATCAGAGGTCCAAGCCCAGCAAGCTGAGGCCTACTTCGACCGAGAGTCCGGACACCGTAACGCCGACCGTGAATGCAGCGAGAAGCTTTCTGACCGTGCAAATGCTAAGTGAGGTGCGAAACGCATGGGGGTAAGGGGGAGGACCGAACTTCATGAGCAGGAGTCAATGATGGACGAGAACGAGAACCCTGAGGAGGGTGGGCCGACAGGCCCCAGAAGAGGAGGGAATGTGGCTTAACATCAACTCCTAGGCAGTAGCCATCATGGAAGAACAGAGGTGGGTGGGGGAAAGTGAAGATGAGTTCCCATAGTGTGAGATTTCAATCACCAGAGGTGCAGGAGAGATAGTTCGTGTCCCATCTCTCAGTCGAAACCAAGCCACTCATATAGGCATCTTCCCACAACCCTAACCATGGTGACTCATCACCTATCATAACACAACCTCTATGAATCATAGTGAGTCATAGCGTGAAATCCATCAGATGACTCATATGAGTCACTGCGCAATATACCGTTAACCAATCATAACCCATAAAATAAATCACGTCCTCCAATACGTCACATGCATGAAACCCATGACTTATAATATGAGTCATGTGCGAAAGTCATTACATCATATGACGTCACAATCGTGAGTCATGAAACCTTCAACCAATCATAATATAACGATAACTCACAAATGCGTAGTCATGTGAGAACTATGAGTCAAATGATGTCATAGCGTGAAACCAACATACCTTATGACTAATAAGTATTAGTCATGTGAAATCTGCCTCGCTTAGTCACAATTTGTGACAGCCGTCTGTGCCTCTGACGCAGCTGACGCTGGAACGCCAAACGCGAATCAGGAGGCAACCACCTTACCACACACTGCACCTGACGCAACCTTACGAAGCACCTAATCCTCAGGACCCACCAGACGCTGCACCTAATACTCAGGATGCACCCGACGCTCCACCTAATACTCAAGACGCACCTGACGGTGCACCTAATACTCAAGACGTGTAACGACCCTACAGATAGGTAGCTACAGTGGACTAGACTCAAGCCCATATGGTATACCAAGTAGTAACCATATTGAGGATAGGCCAGTATACTTAGTATACTACCGGTAGACATGAGTTGATACAAGTGCCTACAAAGTGACTGGGTGACATAGGGTTAGACAGGGTAACCTAGGTAGGCCAAAGTTACCCTACTAGGCAGGGTAACCTTCGGAGGGTATGATCGCATAAAGCTAAGGACCCATAGTAAATGTTGCACGGGTCTCCGGGGCAACATTATATGTGGTCGCGCGGACTCCCGAAGGAAATAAAGGCATGGAAGGGTAAAGTTACCCTTCCTTAGAAACATGATTACCCTACCTTCGGACCCCAGTTACCCTACTGAGGTACCCCAGTTACCCTACCTTCACGGACAAAGTCATCTGCGGACTTAGGGGAAAGTTATCCCACTATAGTGGGGCTCTTAGATGTTCAAAGGGCGGCTTCGTATGGCACGAAACGGACTACTGACGGAGCAGGAGTGGTCCGAACCTCCTGTAACCTTCAGGGGACATTCCTAATACCCCCCTGCGGCCCCAGCGTGGGTACGGCGCGACAGCACTGTACGGCTGTGTAGTTGTGTGCTTCCTAGTAAAGTAAGATCCATAGAAACGCTCCCACAACACTGTATGAGTTGTGGCCGTCCAACCGACCAGAAGCTGTTCGCAGGATATATAAGGGGTGTTAGGGTGACCGCCTCCTAGGTCGCCACCTAGATAACACCTAGGAACCACCTACGGGCATACTTTGACCTCCAGGTAGTTGTATGGTTAACAGTAGAGGGCTTGGGGCTGACCGGGGAAGCTGCAAGGCTTCCAGGACAACCACCCCAAAGCCAGTCCCGGGCTACCCCGTGAACTGTAGCATTACCATGGGTTATTAGT
>Ga0307517_10001079_pt1 | contig 46190 bp, 33 predicted proteins | sample 23_EM_MG_FD_194515 | JGI IMG/M metagenome (GOLD analysis project Ga0307517, IMG submission 194515) | Populus trichocarpa ectomycorrhiza microbial communities from riparian zone in the Pacific Northwest, United States - 23_EM | ecosystem: Host-associated > Plants > Roots > Unclassified | place...
CCCGACCCTGGATCAGGCGCTGTTCGCCCGCTTCCTCGAACGCGGCGACTACGACCGCCAGTTGCGCCGCTGCCAGCGCGCCTACCGGCAGCGCCGCGACACCCTCGTCGCCGCCCTGGAGGAGCACTTCCCCGGAGCGGAGGTGACCGGGATCGCGGCGGGACTGCACGTCATCGCCGAACTGCCGGAGAAGTACGGCCCGCAGGAGCACTTCCTGGAACGCGCGGCCTCCGCCGGCGTCGCGGTGCGCCCCCTCACCGCCTACGCACACGCGCGCGTGGACGACGACGCGGTCGTACGGCTGGTCCTGGGGTACGCGCAGCTGTCTCCCGGACGGATCCGTGCGGGCATACGTCTGATGGCCGGCGCCGTACGCCCGTAGGGAGTCTCTGGTGTCGCGCGCGGGCCCCATGTCACCGCGTTCCGTTGTTCACCTGTGGTTTCCGTGCGCGCTGTGGCGCACCAGTAGTTGTGGCAGTGCACCCTGACCGCATCCCGTCCGTGGAGGCGCAACCCCATGTCACCTCGTCCGTTCCCCGCCCGCCGTAGCGTCCTGCGCGGCTCCCTGGCCGCGTCGGCGGCCCTGACCGTGCCCGCCGCCCTCGGCGCCGCCCCGGCTTTCGCCCTGTCCGGGCGTCCCAAGGCGGGCTGGGGCGTGCAGGCGGGAGACGTGACCTCGGACTCCGGGCTCGTGTGGGTGCGTTCGGACCGCCCGGCCCGGATGATCGTGGAGACCTCGGCCACCGAGTCGTTCCGCAATCCGCACCGGTGGCACGGCCCGCTGCTCGGCGCGGGCACGGACTTCACCGGCACCACGCGGCTGCGCGGGCTGCCCTCGGGGGAGCAGATCCACTACCGGGTCCTGCTCGCCGACCCCGACGACCCGCGCCGTACCGGCGAGCCGGTCGCCGGTACGTTCCGTACGGTGCCGACCGGGCGGCGCGGTGTGCGTTTCCTGTGGTCCGGTGACCTGGCGGGCCAGGGCTGGGGCATCAACCCGGATCTCGGCGGCTACCGGATCTACGACGCCATGGGCAGGCTCGACCCGGACTTCTTCCTGTGCAGCGGCGACAACATCTACGCCGACGGTCCGATCACGGCCACCCAGGCGCTGCCCGACGGCAGCCTCTACAGGAACGTCACCACGGAGGAGAAGTCCAAGGTCGCCGAGACCCTGGCCGAGTTCCGCGGGAACTTCCGCTACAACCTCCTCGACGAGAACCTCAAACGCTTCAACGCCCAGGTCCCGTCGATCATCCAGTGGGACGACCACGAGGTGCGCAACAACTGGTACCCGGGCGAGGTGATCGCCGCCTCCGACACCCGCTACACGGAGAAGAACGTCGACGTCATGGCGGTGCGCGCCCGGCGTGCGTTCAGCGAGTACTTCCCGATCTCGACGCTGCGGCCGGGCGCGAAGGAGGGCCGGGTCCAGCGTGTGATGCGGCACGGTCCGCTGCTCGATGTGTTCGTCCTGGACATGCGGACCTACCGCAACGCCAACTCGCCCGACAAGCAGACCGTGGACCCGCAGGGCATCCTCGGCCGCGAGCAACTGGAGTGGCTCAAGCGGGAGTTGTCGCGCTCGCGTGCGGTGTGGAAAGTGATCGCCGCCGACATGCCGCTCGGTCTGGTCGTGCCGGACGCCACCGAGGGCAAGGCGAACATCGAGGCGGTCGCGCAGGGCGACCCGGGCGCGCCGCTCGGGCGTGAGCTGCAGATCGCCGAGCTGCTGCGGTACATCAAGCACCGGCGGATCACCGGCACCGTGTGGCTGACGGCCGACGTGCACCACACCTCCGCGCAGCACTACCAGCCCTCACGGGCCGCGTTCACGGACTTCGAGCCGTTCTGGGAGTTCGTCTCCGGTCCGCTGAACGCGGGTGCCTTCCCGGCCAGCGACCTCGACAACACCTTCGGTCCCGAGCGGGTGTTCGTGAAGGCACCGACCGCGCAGAACGTGTCGCCGGCCCAGGGCTACCAGTTCTTCGGCGAGGTCGACATCGACGGCCACAGCGGGGAGTTGACGGTGCGTCTGCGGGAGCAGGACGGCACCGTGCTGTTCACGCGGACGCTGCAGCCGGGACGGGTCGGCCAGTAACTCCACTACCCTCGTACATGGGCCGCGCACCGGCGTCATCCCCCGGTGCGCGGCGTGCGCCGCAGTGCCCCAACACCCCTTCGCGGACCGCGTTTTCGCAGGTCAGAGCCGATTGTCAGTGGTGGCCTCTACGGTTTTTCCATGACGCGATCTTTGCAGGCCGTGACCTATCGCCGACCCTCCGTGCTGGAGTCGTCGGCGGGTGAGCGGCGCCTCGGCCTTGAGACCTCACAGGGTGCGACTCCTTCGGGTGTCACCGACCATCCGCGCTTCTTCGCGGGCTTCCTGACCTCTCCTCAGGTGGCCTCGGCGGCGCTGCTGGCGGTGGCCGACGTGGCGGCCACGCGGTACTACCAGCGCCAACTGCCCGCCTCGCTCGACCCGGTGGTAACAGCGGGCGGCGACCGGCTGCGCTTCGAGTCCTTCTCGGGCTGCGGTGGGGTGTACGCGCGGCTGGACGTCCTCGGCCCCGGACTCGACGGCGACGAGGTGGGACACGGCACGACGAACGTCGACGTCAACAACCCGCTGCGCGAGGCCCTGTCCCGGATCGGCACCGACGATCCGCTCCATCTCCGGGTCGGGCCCGAGGAGTTGGCCGTGACCACGCTGGACGGCCCGGTGCTGGAGAAGAAGGTACCGCTCCCTGATCGGTGGCTGCGCGGCTTCGCGGAGGCCCAGGTCATAGCGGCCGGCTTCGACCTGCGGGCCGAACTGCCCGCGGCGGAGGCGGTCCGGTTCCTGCGCTCCCTCCCGAAGAGCGGGGCGCGCGGTACCACGAGCGGCCCGCGCTGGGTCGTACCGGCGGGCCGCGGCCTGCGCCCGACCACCCGCCCCATACCGGGCGCGGTGTGCCTCCCGGGCCCGGAGCGCCTCATCGCACTCCAGCGGGTCCTGCGCCACGCGACGGCCCTGCGGATCTACGGCCCCGCCGTCATCGGCGCCGGTGCCACGGCCGGTGCCTGGGAAGCCGTGCTGCCGGGCATGCGACTCACCCTCACGCTGTCGCCGGACGCGTCGCGCGGATTCTCCGGCGAGGGCGGCGTCCTGGACGCGCTCAGCGCCGACGAGGCGGGCGAGGACGCGGAGTTGATCTCCGTGCTGCTGGCCTGGGAGCCCCGTATCGACGTCGCCGACATGGCCGCCGCCTCGGGACTCACCCCGGAGCGGGTCCGCGCCGCGCTGACCCGGCTCGGCACTTCGGGGCGCGTCGGCTACGACACGGCGGAGGCGGCCTACTTCCACCGTGAACTGCCCTACGACGCGCAGCGCGTGGAGCGCCACAATCCGCGGCTGCGCTCGGCCCGCGCGCTGGTGGCCGCGGAGGCGGTGACCCTGGAGGGCGCGATCGGCACGGTGACCGCCGAGGACGGTCATGTGCACCGGGTGCGGGACGAGGCGGGGGTGCTGAGTTGCAGCTGCGTGTGGTGGGCGAAGTACCGGGGCGGACGCGGGCCGTGCAAGCACGCGCTGGCGGTGCGGATGGTGCGGCGGGGCGCCGCAGCGGAGCAGGACACACAGCACAACACGAAGCAGGACATGGTGCGGATCGACGGGGGTGTGCGATGAGTTCGCTGGTGGAAGCGGTGCGGGCGGGCTGGACGGCCGAGGCGGTGGGGCTGCTCGACGGGCTGACGGACGCCGAACGGCGGTCGTTCCTGCCGGAGTTGAAGGAACTCCGCAAGGAGCTGCGCAAGGCGCCGTGGGAGGAGCCGTCCCGCCGCGCCTATCCGGCTCTGCACGCGGCCGGGGCCGCCTGCGAGACGGGGGCGGCAGCAGTGGCTACCTGGATCGCCGCTACCGACATGCGCTGGTCGCAGTCGTCCCCGGCGCTGCTGATCCACATCTTGGGCGACCGCGACACCGCCTGGCTCGCCGACGTGACGCACCGCCTCGCCGGACGCCCGGCCGCCACTGGCGTGCCGTATGAGCTGATGGCCGGTCTGGTGCGGCTCTCCGGCTGTCCGGTGCCGACGACGGACGCCTATGTGCGGGGCTGGGTGGAGCACATCAGCCACCTGCGGCAGCTCGGGAACACCCTGCTCGACCGGCTGCGCACGGATCCGCATCTCGCGGAGCTGGTGCACGCGGTCTTCGAGACGGAGGACATCGGCAGCCCGCTGGAGTGGGCCTCGACCGATGGGCCGAACAGCTGGGTCGACGCGCTCGCCCAGCTCACCGCCGAAGGCGTCCTGGACCGGAAGCGCACGGTGGACGCGTGTGTGGCCCGGCTGCTGCGGGGCGGTACGACCCTCGACAACCGGGTGTTCCTGCGCGTGTTGAAGGCCCTCGCCCTGACCCACGAGGAGGAGCGGGAGCGGATCGCCGACTGGCTGGCGCTGGCCTCGGACGCGGTACCCACTGTGGCCTCGCATGCTCAGTCGGTGCTCGGTTCCCTGGCTCTGGAGGGGGAGTTGACGCCACGTCGGCTGGCGGAGATGTCGGACGCCGTACTGTTCCGGCCCGAGAAGAAGCTCGTCCGGGCTCAACTCGTGCTGTTGGGGAAGGTGTTGGCGCGGGACGCGTCGGCCGCCGACGAGGTACTGCCCGCCCTCGGCCAGGCCTTCGGGCACGAGGACGCGGACGTACAGGAGCGGGCACTGAAGCTGGTCGAACGGCACCTCAAGAAGGTCCGGTCCCCCGAGGTGCGAGCTGAACTCGCCGTAGCGGCGGACCAGTTGATCCCCACCTTGCGCGCTCGCGCGGTCGAGACGCTGGGTGCGGCGCCGGTGGCGGCGGCATCCACGGTGTACGAGGAGGTGCTCCCGCCGGCACCGGAGGCGGCGCGCCTCGCACCGGCGCCCGAGTCGGCAGTCGAACTCGCCGAGGAACTGGGAGTGTTGCTGGCGACCGAGGGGGACGTCGCGACGTTCGAGCGTGCGCTGGACGGACTCGTCCGCCATGTGTACCGGGACCGGGACACCCTGCTGGAGGCGTTGGGGCCGGTGGTCGCGCGCCGCTGGTGGGACAGTGCCGAGCCCGGGTACGGCCGGCGTGTGGACGAACATTTCAGCAGGATGCACCACAGCTTCGGCAGCGGATCGTACGGGCTCGATCTCCTGCTGGCCACCCTCGTGGACAAGGTACGCACCGTCACACTCCACGAAGGGGTGCAGCACGGCCATCGGGGCCGGGAGTGCGGGCACAGCGCGCTGACGCGGGCCTTCGACGCCCGGGTGTGGGAGGTGGCGTACCGGCTCCGCGCGGAGCCGCTGCCGTTCCTGTTGTCGACGCCGAGTTGGAGCACGGGACTGCTGGAGCCGGGCGAGTTGGTGGACCGGCTGGACGCGTACCGGCGCCTGGGCGCGCGGGTCTCGGAGGCCGACTTCGCGCAGGCGCTGCTGCGGGTGCGCCGCGAGGACCGGGCGGCGGCAGCCGCTGCCGCCGAGCGGGCGGAGGCGCTCGGCACGGCGGAGGGCACCCGGCTCGCGCGCTGGCTGACCTCCGAGAGCCCCGCTCTGCCCCTGAGCAGGCGGCGGACGGCCGGGGCGCGCGTCGTGGTGGAGCTGGGTGAACTCCTCGATGTGCAGGAGGACTTCCCGGCGGAGTTCCGCGCGCTGGGCAAGCCGGTGACCGCCTACGGCGACCGTTGGCACTGCTACCACTGGACCCAGGACGTGCAGCCGCACTGGCTCGCGATACTCCCCGAGCGTCGCGAGCTGGTGGCGGCGCGGCTGGTGCGGGACGTGTCCGCCGTCGCCGTCGACGACACCCGGGGCGCGGCCGCCGTACTCCCGCTGCTGGCCGAATCCGGCGGGGTGGCCGGGCAGGCCACGCACCTGTGTGTGGCGTACGGTCTCGGGGCGCGGCACCCCGAGGATCGGCTGGCCGCCGTGGACGCGTTGCTGGTGCTCACGGCGCGGGGACAGTTGGACGCGGCTCGGCTGGGTGCGGATCTCGGGGAGCTGGTGCGGAGCGGGGCCGTGAAGCCGTTGCGGCTCGCCGAGGCGGTGCGGACAGGGGCGGCGACCGGGGCGAACGCGACCATCTGGGGGATCCTCCGGCACACCCTCACCGCACTGCTCGCCGACCTGGACGGCGACGCCAAGCCCGCCCACGCGCGGGCGCTCGGGGACCTCCTCACCGTGGCCGCCGAGTGCGCGGAGCGGTCGGGGGCGCGGGGTGAACTGCCGCATCTGGCGCAGACGGCGGCCCGGGGCGGCTCGTCCCGGCTGGTCACTCAGGCGCGTCGGCTGCGTAGCGCGCTGGTGGAGGGGGTGGCCGCATGACGTAGGGCGACAGGGCTGACCTCCGGTGCACCGCACTCACCAAAAGAACGGCAAAAGGTACAGAACGATCCTTTTACCGGTAGGTCACAGAGCGTTCGTGATCACGCAACACCCTTCCTTCACAGTGGATGCATGAGTCGAGACATGTCTGATGTGACGCGCGCGAGGCACGGGCGTCCGGTGCACCACTGGCGGCGGGACCTGGTGGAGCTGGCCGCGCTGTTCACGGCGGTCGCGGTGGCGGACGTCGTGGCGGATCTGGTGGGGCACGGGCCCGACGGTCCGGCGCTGCTGGCGATCTCCGCGCTGGCGTTGATCGCCACGGCGGGGTTCCACACGTGGTGGTCACGCCGCCACGGCCATGCGCCCCCGACGGGCGATATCGGTGCCCGGCCGGCCGCGGAGACGCGGCGGACCGGGCCGACCGGATCATCCGAGTCGAAGTCGAAGTCGAAGTTCACGTCGAAGCGCGTATCGAAGTCCGCGTCCGAGGCCGTATCCGAGACCACGTCTGCGTTCCCGTCGACGTCCGAGTCCGCGCCGTCGTCCGCGGCAGCCGACCCCGTCGCCGCGCCGGCCGCGCTGTGGCGGATGCGGACGACGGTGCAGGACGCGCCGGGATCGCTGGCGGTGTTGTGCACGGCGCTGGCCGGTCAGCAGGTCGACATCCTGAGCCTGCAGACGCATCCGCTGGCCGAGGGCACGGTGGACGAGTTCCTGCTGCGGGCGCCGGCCGAGGTCGCGGCGTCCGAGATCACCCGGGCGGTGTCGTCGGCCGGCGGTTCGGGCACCTGGATCGAGCGGGCCGACGCCCACGACCTGGTGGACGCGCCGACCCGTGTCCTGGGCCTGGCCACGCGGACGGCCCTGGACGCGGCCGAACTACCGCTGGCGCTACGGCAGTTGCTGGGCCGGTGCACCATCCGTTCACTGCCCGCCAACGTTGTCGCCGGCGCGGGGCGCGAGCCGGAGTCGGTGCCGGCGGAGGGGGCGTTGGAGGACACGGTCATGCGGCTGCGGGCGCCGGAGGGCGGAGTGATCACAGTGGAGCGGGCGTATCTGCCGTTCACGCCCACCGAGTTCGCCCGGGCGCGGGCGCTGGTCGAGCTGGACGCCCGGCTCGGTCCCCGCATCCCGCGCAGCCAGGACGTGCTGACGCTGCCCGAGGGCAACGCGATCACCGTGCGGCGCGCGGACACCGGCGATCTGGACGCGGCGCGGGAGATGCACGAGCGGTGCTCGGCGCGGACGCTCGGTATGCGCTATCACGGGCCGGTCGGTGACGCCGACCGGTATCTCAACCACCTGCTCTCTCCGCGCTTCGGGCGGACGCTCGCCGTGCAGACGGCGTCGGGGCGGATCGTCGGGCTCGGGCACCTGTTGTGGGACGGGGACGAGACGGAGGTCGCGCTGCTTGTCGAGGACGACTGGCAGCGGCGGGGTATCGGGAGTGAGTTGTTGGGGCGGCTGGTGGGGATGGCTGTCGAGGCGGGGTGCGAGAGCGTGTACGCGGTGACTCAGGCGTCCAACACGGGGATGGTGGCGGCGATGCGGGGGCTTGGGCTGCCGCTCGACTATCAGATCGAGGAGGGGACGTTGGTGGTCACGGCTCGGCTGAGTGCGGCGGTGAGTTCCGTGGATGCTACGGAGTTCGGGAGGGCCGAAGCGCCGTAGCGGTTGCGGATCGGTTTACGGGCGCGGGTGCGTTGTGGCTGGTCGCGCAGTTCCCCGCGCCCCTCTGGAGGGGCGCGAGCGCCCCGTCCAGATCTGCCCAGAGGTCCTCTACGTCCTCCCCGGTCACCACGTGGTGACTGATGGAGGCCGGGTGTTGGATCAGGGTGTCCACGCTGCCCTGACTCACCGCCGGGGCGATCAGGCGGACTCCGCGATGACCTCGTGGGGGTCGCCGTGGACCTCGAAGGCGATCATCGCGCCGCCGATGCGCGGGCCCTTGCTACCGCTTGCCACGCCCGTAGCTGAATCGGGGTGACGCGGAGAAGTTCCGCGTATGAGGATGGTCCCCATGTCGCAGACCAACACTCCGCTGCCCCGGCAGGTCGCCGACGCCTACGTCGACGACCTCATCGCCCTCGATCCGGTCACCGGTACGTATCTCGGCGTGAAGGAGAGTTCGAGCCGCCTGCCCGATCTCTCCCCCGCAGGTCAGGAACGACTCGCGGAGCTTCAGCGGGCGACCCTCGCGAAGCTCGACGAGGCAGAGCGCCGGCCCGGCGCGGACAGTGACAGCGAGCGCCGTTGCGCGCGCCTGCTGCGCGAGCGGCTCACCGCCGAACTCGCCGTGCACGAGGCCGAGGAGGGCCTGCGCGCGGTCGGCAACATGCACACGCCCGCGCACTCGGTGCGCGAGGTGTTCACGGTGACGCCGACCGAGACCGACGAGGACTGGACGGCGATCGCCGAGCGGCTGCGCGCGGTGCCGACCGCGCTGGCGGGTTACCGCGAGTGCCTCCAACTGGGCCTGGATCACAAGCTGTTCGCGGGTCCGCGCCCTACCGACACCTTCATCGGCCAGCTCACCGAGTGGTCGGACACGGACGGCCAGGGGCGCGGCTGGTTCGAGGACTTCGCCTCGACGGGCCCCGAGGCGCTGCGCCCCGAACTGGACGAGGCCGCCCGTGCGGCGACCGCGGCCCTGGTGGAGCTGCGGGACTGGATGCGCGAGGTGTACGCGCCGGCCATCGAAGGCGCGCCGAACACGGTGGGCCGGGAACGGTACGCGCGCTGGTCGCGCTACTTCAACGGTACGGACCTCGATCTCGACGAGGCGTACGCGTACGGCTGGTCCGAGTACCACCGGCTGCTCGCCGAGATGAAGCGGGAGGCCGAGAAGATCCTGCCCGGCGCCGCGACCCCGTGGGTGGCGCTCGCGCACCTCGACGAGCACGGCCGGCACATCGAGGGCGTCGAAGAGGTCCGCGCGTGGCTGCAGAGCGTGATGGACAAGGCGATCGAGGATCTGGACGGCACACACTTCGAACTCGCCGAGCGGGTACGGAAGGTGGAGTCGTGCATCGCCCCTGCGGGCGGCGCGGCGGCGCCGTACTACACACCGCCGTCGGAGGACTTCTCGCGTCCGGGCCGCACCTGGTTGCCGACGATGGGCCGCACCCGGTTCCCGGTCTACGACCTCGTCTCGACCTGGTACCACGAGGGCGTCCCCGGTCATCACCTCCAGCTCGCGCAGTGGACGCATGTCGCCGGGAACCTCTCCCGTTACCAGGCCGCCGTGGGCGGGGTCAGCGCCAATGCCGAGGGCTGGGCGCTGTACGCGGAGCGGCTGATGGACGAGCTGGGTTTCCTGGAGGACGCGGAGCAGCGGCTCGGCTATCTCGACGCGCAGATGATGCGGGCCGCCCGGGTCATCGTCGACATCGGCATGCATCTGGAGCTGGAGATTCCGGCGGACTCGCCCTTCCACCCCGGTCAGCGTTGGACGCCGGAGCTGGCCCAGGAGTTCTTCGGCGCGCACAGCAGCCGTCCGGCGGACTTCGTGGAGAGCGAGATGACCCGCTACCTCACGATCCCCGGCCAGGCCATCGGCTACAAACTCGGCGAACGAGCCTGGCTGTTGGGCCGCGAGAACGCACGGCAGCGGCACGGCGACGCCTTCGACCTGAAGGCCTGGCACATGGCCGCGCTGTCGCAGGGCTCGCTGGGGCTGGACGACCTGGTGGACGAGCTGTCGCAGCTCTGACGCACCTCCGACGCAGGTGACGCACCTCCGACGTAAGTGACGCATCGGCGGTCGGGTCCGGGAGTTCGGGACCCGGCCGCCGAGAACTCCCCTCACCCTGCGGTCGGTTCGGAACGCAGCCGCCCGCAACTCCCCTCACCGCACGATCAGCTCGGGAGCCGCCGCAGCTGAACGAGCCCGAGCCACGTCTCCGGACCCGGCCGGGCCTGCCCCGCGCGGACCGCGTAACGGCCCGGCTCCAGGTCGACCTTCAGATGTTCCGTACCCTCCGACTCCCGCCCGGGCCACGCCGAGTCGAACAGGACGACCGGGCCGGGTACGTCCCACTGCACCTCGTTCTCCCAGGTCGCGCCCGCGAGCGCGGCGGGGATGCCGGCCAGCACCTCGTCCTCGGAGTTCGCGGCACACCACCGTACGAACGTGCCGTGTTCCGGCAGGAAGGCGGTCGACGCGGGGTCCTCGCCCAGGACCAGCGCCGCGCCATCCCCCACGGGCAGCAGGCCGGCGTATCCACCGACCTCGCACGCCCGGTCGTAGTCCGAGGCCAGCTCATCGCCGTCGGCTCCGGCCCAGAACGGCAGCACCGTCTCCGGCACCGCTATGAGCGGCCCGCCGCCCGACTCCACCCACTGCACCGCCGTACCCGGCTCCGCGTAATGCGCCATGGGCAGAACCTACACGCACAGCCATCCCACATGTTCACGGTTCGGGAGACCCGAGCGTCGGTAGTCGGCGTACTAACTCGCCTTCCAGGACGCCCAGTTGAAGGACATCCGCCAGCAGTCAGCAGCCGCAGTCGGCCGCGCCCACCGGTGCCGTCAACGAATCGGTCGCACCTCGCTCACGCCCCTCCCACGTCTCGAACTCGAAGCCCTCACGCACCCAGTACTCGAAGCCCCCGAGCATCTCCTTGACCTGGTACCCGAGTTCGGCGAGCGCGAGGGCGGCCCTGGTGGCGCCGTTGCAGCCCGGACCCCAGCAATAGGTCACGACCGGCACGGACTTGTCGAGGAGATCCTCGGCCCGCACCGGAATGAGCGCGGTGGGGAGGTGGACCGCTCCAGGGACGTGCCCCTGGTCCCACGACTCGGTGGAGCGTGAGTCGACGACGACGAAACCGGGATCGCCGCCGATCGCCAGCGCGGCGGCCACGTCGGAGACGTCTGCATGGAAGGCGAGGCTCGCGCGGAACTGGGCGGCGGCTGCCGCGGGCGCGGCGGGGGCGACCCGCAGAACAGGGTTGACGACAGTACTGCTGCTCATGATCCGGCCTTTCACCGAGGTGTCCCGGGTCTCCCGAGGTGTCCGGGGTCTCCCGAGGTGTCCCTACGGCCAGAAATCTACGGTCGCGGACCGGTCCGCTGAAGGGGTGATCCCCGGCGTACCTCTTGATCCGCCGGGGATTCCCCTGCTATTCCTCGGGCATGACCGCGCATTCCGCTTACGCCCCGGACGCCACCGACTGGCGCATCCTCGAAGTCCTCCAGCGGGAGGGCCGGGCCAGTTTCGCCGAGCTGGCGCGGGCCGTCTCCATGTCCGCGAGCGCGGTCACCGAGCGGGTGCGGCGGCTGGAGGAGGCGGGGGTGATCCAGGGCTACGCGGCGGTCGTGGACCCGGAGCGGCTTGGCCTGCCGATCCTGGCGTTCGTGCGGCTGCGCTATCCGAACGGCAACTACAAGCCCTTCCACGACCTGGTCGCCGCGACGCCGGAGATCCTGGAGGCGCATCACATCACGGGCGACGACTGCTTCATGATCAAGGTCGCGGCCCGTTCGATGCGCCACCTGGAGGAGGTGTCGGGGAGGATCGGCGCCCTGGGCTCGGTCACCACCAGCGTCGTCTACTCCTCACCGCTCCCCCGCCGCCCCCTGGGCCACTGATCTCACCGACCCGACCGACCTCACTGACCGCGCTGCCGTACGGCCGACCCGTCCCGCCCCTTCACGACCTCCAGCTGCGCGTGGATGCGCCGCCGCAGATCGGCGACATGGCTGACGATGCCGACGCTGCGGTCCCGTTCGCGCAGGGAGTCGAGGACGTCGAGGACCTCGTCGAGGGTCTGCTCGTCGAGGCTGCCGAAGCCCTCGTCGATGAAGAGCGTGTCGAGCCGGACCCCGCCGGCCTCGTCGGTGACCACGTCCGCGAGCCCGAGCGCGAGGGCGAGCGACGCGAAGAACGTCTCGCCGCCGGACAGCGTCGCCGTGTCCCGCTCCCGCCCGGTCCACGCGTCGACGACATGCAGCCCGAGTCCGCTACGGCCGCGCCCGGCCCGGTCGTCGGAGTGGACAAGGGTGTAACGCCCGGACGACATGCGCTGAAGCCGTACGGTCGCGGCCGCGGCGACCTGTTCCAGGCGGGCGGCGAGGACGTATGACTCCAGCCGCATCCGGCGTTCGTTGTCGGCCGAGGTGCCGGCGGTGAGGGAGGCGAGGCGGGCCACCCGGTCGTACTCCTCGCGCAGCGGGGCGAGTTGACGCGCCCCGGCGGCCGATCGGGCGGAGAGCCGGTCGAGTTCGGCGCAGCGCCGGGCCGCCGCGTCGCGCGCGGAGGCCGCGTCCCGGGTCCGCCGGTCGGCGGCGGTCGCGGCGCGCTCCGCCGCGTCCAGGTCGGCGGGCGCCTGTTGTGCGGCTGCCGCCGTGTCGGTCTCCGCCAGGACGGCCCGTACGGCGGCCTCCTCCGACTGCCACGCGTCCAGGCGCCGTTGGAGTTCACGATGGGCGGTGTCGTCGAGGAGTGCTTCCCCCGCCGCCTGCGGGGTGTCGAACCCGGCGCGGAAGGCGGCGTCGGCGAGCCGGGCGTCGGCGTCCTTGAGGCGCTGCGCGGTGTCCTCGGCACTGCGGACGGCCTCGGCCGCGTCGGTGAGCAGCGCGGCCTGCCGCTCCAGCTGGGCGGCGCGCGCGGCCACGCTGTCGGCGGTCCCCCTGGACTGCGCCAACTCCCCCTCCAGGGAGGCCCGTTCGCGGTCCAGGGTGTCGCGCAGGGTGGTACGGGACGCGGCCCGGACCGCGGCCTCCTGATGGATCTTGGTCCGCCGGTCGTGCTCCTGCTCGGCCCGGCGCAGCTCTTCGGTGACGGGGTGCAGCCAGGACGCGTCCCGGCGCGCCTGCTCGTAGAGCCGCCCCAACTCCGCGACCTCGTCGGCGAGTTGGCCGGTCGGCGTGTCCCCCGCCTCGGCGGTGGCGGCGGCCAGCGCTTCCCGTACGACGCCCAGGCGCCGCTCGGCCTCGGTGCGCTGGTCCTCGGCGCGCTGGTGGGCGGTGAGTGCCTGTTCCTCCGTCGCACGGTCGACGTGGCCGGCGGATTTGCGGGCGGGGGCGGGGTGTTCGGTGGCTCCGCAGACGGCGCAGGGTGCGTCGTCGGTGAGGTGGGCGGCGAGTTCGGCGGCGATGCCGTTGAGTCGCTGTTCCTTGAGGTCGAGCCAGTGGGCGCGGGCCGTCAAGGCGTGTTCGGTGCAGGCGAGCACTCGCCGCTGGGCGTCCTCGGTGTCACCGGCGAACTGGTCCCGCTGCCGGGCCGCCCCGAGCCGCCGCTCGGCGGGCTCACGTTGCACGCCGAGTTGCTCGGCCCTGGTGGTGGCCTCCTGCGCCGCCTCGATCCGCGTCTGAAGTCCCGCGCGGGTCGTGTCCCACTCGGCGAGCCAGGCCTCGGCCTCCTGCCGTACGTCCTCGTCGGCGCGCTCCTGCCGGTCCAACTCGGCGCGCTGCACGGCGAGTTCGGTGAGGCGCTGCTCGGCGCGGCGGGCCGACTCCAGTCCGCCCAGTTCCTCGGCGGCCCGGCGTGCGGCGGCAACCAGCCCAGCCGCACCGGCGCCCGCGAAGGTGTCCGGCAACAGGTCCCGCGCGCGTGACTCGGCGCGGGCGGCCTCCCGGTGCTCGGTGTCGGCGGCCTCCCGCAGCTCCAGCGCCGGCGCCACCGCCTCCGCCTTCCGGGCCCGCTCCATCCGCGCCTGCGCCTGCCGATAGCCGTCGACCCGCTGCTCCATGAGCGTGGCCCGCTCCCGCGCCTGCGTGAACCGCAGTTGCAGCCGCGCCAGTTCCCGCACGTCGGCAAGCTCGCGATCGGCGGCGGCCTGGGCCGACTCGGCAGCCGTAAGCCCACTGCGCGCGACGGCGAGTTGTTCGCGTGCGGTGCTGCGGGCGACGGCCGCCGCGCTCAACACCGCGTCGGCGAGGCCGGGTTCGCCCGGGGCGAGGTCCGGCAGCTCCATGGCGTCACCGGCCGCCTGCTGCATGCGGTGCGCGTCGGCCAGCAACTCGGCGTCGCCCTCACGGACTTGAGCCTCGGTGGCACGGCGTCGATCGGCGAGCCGCTTCTCGACCTCGGCGAAGCGGTGGGTGTCGAAGAGCCGGCCGAGCAGCTTGCCGCGCGCCTCGGCGTCGGAGCGCAGGAACCGCGCGAACTCGCCCTGGGGCAACAGCACGACCTGGCAGAACTGCTCCCGGCTCATGCCGAGCAGCTGGGTGATCTCCTCGCCGATCTCCTGGTGCGAGCGGCTGAGGTCCTTCCAGGCGCCGGCGCTCGCGTCGTACTCGCGCAGCCAGCTCTGCGCCTTGTCCAGGGTGCTGCCGGTGCCGCGCTTCTTGGGGCGTTCCATCGGCGGCTGCCGGGTGAGCTCCAACCGCCGCCCGGCGACGGTCAGTTCGAGCCGCACCTCGGTTCGGGTGCCGGCCGCCGCGTGGTCGCTGCGCAGCGTCATGCCCTGACCGGACTGGCGGACACCGGGCACCGAGCCGTAGAGCGCGTAGCACACGGCGTCGAGGACGGAGGTCTTGCCGGCGCCGGTCGGCCCGTGCAGGAGGAAGAGCCCGGCGGAGGACAGCTCGTCGAAGTCGACGGTCTGGGAGCCGCCGAAGGGCCCGAAGGCGGTGATGTCGAGCCGGTGGAGCCTCATCGGTGCCCCCCTGTTCCCGCGTGCCGCGCGTTCACGGCGTCACCTCCCGTACGACCGCGTCCGCGCGCACCGCGTCGAACGCCTCCTGGAGCACGGCCTGTTCGTCCTCGTCGGGACCGGCGCCGCGTACGTGGGCCACGAAGTCGTCGGCGATCTCCCGGTCGTCGCGGCCCGCGAGGCGCCGGGCGTACGACACGTCGGGGTCGTCCGGGCTCCGCTCGGGGTCGAAGACGAGGCTGAGCATGTGCGGGAAGCGCTCGGCGAGCCGGGCCATGGGGTCGGCCGGGCGCACCGGGTCGGTGAGTGTCGCCTCGACCCACGCCTCCTCGTGCCGAGCAAGGTCGGGGTCGTCGAGGAGGTGCTCCAACGTGCCCCGGATCCGGGCCAGTTCGCGTGGCACCGGGCAGTCGAGGCGCTCGGCGGTGACGGATCCGTCGGCGTCCAGGTCGATCAGCCACATGGTCTTGCGGTGGTCGGCCTCGGAGAAGGAGTACGGGAGGGGGGAGCCCGAGTAGCGGACGCGTTCGGTGATGGTCTGGGAGCCGTGCAGGTGGCCCAGCGCGACGTAGGAGACGCCGTCGAAGACTCCGGCCGGGACGGCGGCGACTCCACCGACGGTGATGTCGCGTTCGCTGTCGCTGGCCTCGCCGCCGGTGACGAAGGCGTGCGCGAGGACCACGGAACGGGTGCCGGGCGCGCGGTCGGCGAGGTCGGCGCGGACGCGGTCCATGGCGGCGGCGAGGACGGTCTCGTGGCCGGCTTTCTCCACTCCGAACTCGGCCTTCACCAGGGCGGGTTCGAGGTAGGGCAGCCCGTAGAAGGCCACGTCGCCGTGCGCGTCCGGGATCACCACGGGCGTCCCGCAGGCCGCCGGTTCGGTACGCAGGTGGATGCCCGCGCGGTCGATCAGACCGGCGCCGACGCCGAGACGGCGGGCCGAGTCGTGGTTCCCGGAGATCATCACCGTGGGCACGCCCAGGTCGGCGAGCCGGTGCAGGGTGTCGTCGAACAGCTCGACGGCGGCCAGCGGCGGCACCGCCCGGTCGTACACGTCTCCCGACACGACCACCGCGTCCACGGCGTGCTCGCGCACGGTGGTGACGAGGTGGCTCACGAAGTCGGCCTGGGCACCGAGCATGTTCACGCGGTGGAACGCCCGGCCCAGGTGCCAGTCGGAGGTGTGCAGCAGTTTCATGGAGCCACCACGCTAGCGCCTGTGGCCCCCCTGCTTCACCACGGCCACACACTCGCCCCCGCCCCGACGAGCAGAACGCCGGGAATATCCCCTATGTCATCGCCAGCCATGCTTTATGTCATCGCCTGGTACACGAGGTTCCGCAACTGGCGGCGCAGCGGCGTCCGGTGCTTGCCCCAGGTGACGACCTGGGTGCAGAAGACCGCCGTGACCCCGGCGACCGGGTCCACGAAGAAGTGGGTGTTCGCGGCGCCGGACCAGCCGAACTCCCCCTTGTTGCCGAACGAGCCCCCGGCCACGGGGTCGGTCATGACGTAGAAGCCCAGCCCGAACCCGCAGCCCCGGTGCTCGTCGTCGGGGTACAGCCCGAAGGAGTTGATGTCGGCGCCGCCGGGCAGGTGGTTGGCCGTCATGTGCGCCAGGGTCCGGGGGCCGAGCAGCCGCTCGCCGTCCAGTTCGCCGCCGCGTACGAGCATGGCCGCGAACCGGTGGTAGTCCTCCAGGGTCGACACCAGTCCGGGGACGCCGCTGCCGGACGGGAACGGCGCCGGTTCGCGGAAGGTGGGCCGCAGTTCCTGGTTCACGACGAGCCGGCCCGATTCCGGGTCCGGGCTGTAGACCTCCGCCAGGTCCGGCAGCCGCTCGGGCGCGAGCGCGAACGTCGTGTCGGTCATCCCGAGCGGGCCGAGCACGTTGCTCTCGACGAAGGTGTCGAGGCTCGCGCCGCCGACGACCTCGATGATCCGGCCCAGGACGTCGACGCCCAGGGAGTAGTTCCAGGCGGTGCCCGGCTCGAACAGCAGCGGCAGGGCGCCCACGTCGGCGCACAGCTGCCGGAGTGTCGCGCCCGGCAGCGGCAGTACGTCCTGGCCGGCCTGGCGGTACAGCGCGTCCACCGGGTTCATGTGGGCCAGTCCGAGGGTCAGCCCGGCGGTGTGGGAGAGCAGGTGGCGCACGGTCACCGGGTGGGCGGCCGGGCGCACCCGCACGCTCCCCGGCGACCCGCCGTCGTAGACCGCCATGTCGGCGAACTCGGGGATGAACGCGCTGACCGGGTCGTCGAGTCCGAGCAGTCCGCGCTCCACCAGCATCATGACGGCGACGGACGTCACCGGTTTCGTCATGGAGTACAGGCGCCACAGTGTGGTCGGCTCGACCGGGAGCCCCGCTTCGAGATCCCGGAGTCCGCCGCCCGCCGCGTACACGGGTTCCCCGTCGCGGGCCACGAGCGCCGACCAGCCGGGGGTGACCCCGAGTTCGGTCTGCCGGTCGAAGAACTCGGCGATCCGGCCCAGCCGTTCGGCGCTGAAGCCGGACCGCTCCGGGGGCTTGGTGACGCCGAAGCGGTCGGCGAACTGCTGCATGTCGGCCTCCGTGTACGGGAGTTGGGGACTGTCCGGGGTCAGCGGGCGGAGGTGGCGGGTGCCCCCTCGACTCCGGCCGCCGCCAACAGCTTTCGGGTGTAGGGGTGTTGGGCGTCGGCGTAGACCTCCTCGGTCGTGCCGCTCTCCACGACGTCACCTCGGTACAGGACGACGATCCGCTGGGCGAGGTGCCGTACCACGGCCAGGTCGTGGGAGATGAACAGATAGCTGACGCCCGTCTCCCGCTGGAGATCGGAGAAGAGGTTCAGGACCTGGGCCTGGACCGACAGGTCGAGGGCGCTGACCGGCTCGTCGCAGACGATGAGCTTCGGCGCCATCACCAGGGCCCGGGCGATCGCGATCCGCTGCCGCTGGCCGCCGGAGAACTGGCGCGGATAGCGGTCGGCCGCCTCGGCCGGCAGCCCCACCAGGGCCAGCACCTCCCGTACCCGCTTCAGGACCACGGCCCGCTCGTCGCGCGAGTGCACCCGGAGCGGTTCGGCCAGGGTCTGGCCCACGGTCAGCGCCGGGTTGAGCGAGCCGTTGGGGTCCTGGAAGACGGCCTGGACGCTCTTGCTCAGCTCCTTGCGCCGGGCGCCGCCGGCACGGGTGATGTCCTCGCCGTCGAACAGGATCGTGCCTTGGGTGACGGCCGTCAGCCCGAGTACGGCACGGCCCAGCGTGGACTTGCCGGAACCGGACTCGCCGACCAGGGCGACGGTCTCGCCGGGGCGGATGTCCAGGGACACGTCACGGATGGCCGGGGTGCCCTTGCCGCGGCGGTGGTACGACACCGAGAGGTCCCGGATGTCGAGCAGGGGCTGTTCGGCCACACTCACGCCGGACACGCTCACACCGGACGCGCTCACACCGGACGCGCTCGCACCGGTCGTACTCCCGTCGTTCGTACTCACGAGGACACCTCCAGCAGTTCTTCGCCCAGCTCTTCGCCGACCAGGACGCAGCGGGCGACGCCCTGGTCATCGGGTTGGGTCAGGGCGATCGGCGCCTCGGTGCAGCGGGCGACGCGGTCGGGACACCGGTCGGCGAAGTGACAGCCGACGGGCCACTGGCCCGGGGGCGGCACGGTGCCGGGGATGGTGGGGATGGGCTCGCCGACCGTCGCCAGGCGCGGGTTCGCGGCGAGCAGCTTGCGGGTGTACGGGTGCAGCGGCGCGGTCATGACGCGCTCGGTCGGACCGGCTTCGACGACCTGGCCCGCGTACATGACCAGGGCAGTGTCGCATGCCTCCGCGATGACGTCCCAGTCGTGGCTGATCATCAGCAGCGCCATGCCGGTGTCCCGCTGGATCGTGCGCAGCAGTTGGACGATCTCGCGCTGGACGGTGACGTCGAGCGCGGTGGTCGGTTCGTCGGCGACGAGGACGCGCGGGCGTCCGGCCAGCGCGACGGCGATGGAGACGCGCTGCGCCATACCGCCGGAGATCTGCGACGGGCGGAGCTTCAACACCCGTTCCGGATCGGGGAGTTGGACCTGCGCGAGGAGTTCACGGGCCCGGAGCGCGACTTCCTTGCGGGAGAGCTTCTCGTGGGTGCGTACCGCCTCGCGCAGGAGTTGGCCGATGGTGAAGAGGGGGTCGAGACCGACCATGGGTTCCTGCGAGATGAAGGCGATGGTGCCGCCGCGCAGTGCCCGCCACCGGTCCGGCCCGAACGAGCCGACGTCGACGCCGTCGATCTCGACCGTGCCCGAGGAGACGCGGGCCCCGTTCGGCAGCAGGCCGAGCAGGGCGAGCCCGGTCATGGACTTGCCGCAGCCGGACTCGCCGACCAGTCCCACCGTGCGGCCCTGCCCCACGGCCAGGCTCACGTCGCTGATCAGCTCGACCTCGCCGTGCTCGGTCTCCGCGGTGACGGTCACCTTGGTGAGCCGTACGACCGGTTGCGGTTCCGCCAGCAGCCAGGCGTCGTCGGACTGCGGTGCCGCTACGGTGGCCACCGCGGCGGCAACTGCCTTGTGGCGCCGGGTTGTTGTCGTGCGGGAGGTTCCGGACCAGCGTTCGGCGAGCATGTCGCGCAGGCCGTCGCCGAGGACGATCAGCGCGGCGGCCGTGACGGCGACCAGGCCGCCGGTCGGGATGGCCAGCCAGAGGCTCTGGTTCAGGGTCTGCGCGGCGTCGGCCATCATGCCGCCCCAGGACGGTGCGGGCGGCTTCACGCCGAGGCCGATGGCGTTCAGGCCGGCCGCGATGAGCAGGGTGTTCGCGCAGGCCAGCGCCGCGTTCACCAGGATCAGACCGGTGATCCGGGGCAGCACGTGCCGGCGGGCCACCCGCCAGATGCCGAGCCCGGAGACCCGCGCGGCAGCGACGTAGGTCTCCCGGCCGACCGTGAGCGACGCGGACCGGACGACCCGCATCATGCCGGGTACCGACAGCAGGCCGATCACGATCATGGCCGCGGTCATGCTCTGCGAGAACAGGGCCAGCACGATCAGCAGCAGGATGATGCCGGGGATCGACATCACCACGTCGGCCAGCCGCATCAGCACCGCGTCGACACGGCCCCGGCGCAGGCCGGCGACCAGGCCGAGGGGGACCGCGATCACCAGGGTGATCAGCACGGCGATCGCGATCTCCCGGAACGTGTCCGCGCCGCCGTACATCAGCCGCGACAGCACATCGCGGCCGAGGCGGTCGGTGCCGAGCAGGTGCTTCGCGCTCGGTCCGGAGAGGGCCGCGGCGAAGTCCGCCTGCTGGGGCGGGTACGGCGCGAGCAGGCTCGCGCCGAACGACGCGATCAGCTCCACCACCAGGATCACGGCGGGGATCAGGATGCGCGGCCGGCCCAAGGCGCGGCGGAGGAAGGGGACTTGAGGTGTGCTCATGCGGCGACCGCCTGTGGGTTGAGCCAGCCGGTGGCGAGGTCGAGCAGGAGATTGAGTCCGACCACGATGAGGGTGAAGTACACCGCCACTCCCTGGATGACCGGAATGTCACCGCTGGACGCGGCCGTGACCGCCGCGCTGCCCAGGCCGGGCAGGCCGAAGAGTTCCTCGATCACCACGGCCGATCCGAGGAGTCCGATGAGGTTGTTGCCCGCCACGGTCAGGACGGTGACGGAGACATGCCGTAGCGAGTGCTTGAAGAGGATGGAGCGCTCGCTGACGCCGTTGGCGCGCAGGTTCCGTACGAAGTCCCGGCTCAGTACGTCGGCGAACTGTTCGCGCGTCTGCTTGGCGATCACCGTGACCAGGGCGAAGGCCAGGGCGGCCACCGGCAGGACCAGTGAGCGCGCCCAGCCGCCGGCGGAGGTCCCGAAGAACACGTATCCGTTGGCGGGCAGCAGGCCGAACCGGGTGTTGAAGACCCAGATGCCGAGCAGACCGACCCAGAAGGCGGGGATGGTCATGCCCGCGATGGACGCGCCGTCCGCGGCGAGCCGGGTGGTGCGCCCGCCGCGCACGCTCGCCATGCCCAGGACGACTCCGACGACCAGCGCGAGCAGGGTGGTCGCGATCACCAGGGAGAGGGTCACCCCCAGCCGGGTGTTGAGGGTGCCCGCGACCGACTCGTTGTTGCTGATCGAGCGTCCGAGGTCGCCGTGCACCGCGTCCTTCAGCCAGGCCCAGTAGCGCTCCCAGACCGGCTGGTCGAGGTGGAGGCGGTGCCGTAGCGCGGCGATCGCCTGGGGCGAGGCGGTCAGTCCGCCGATGGACCGGGCGGCGTCACCCGGAATGAACAACTGGAGGAAGAAGGTGAGCGCCGAGACGAAGAGCAGCAGGGGTACAGCCTGCACGATCCGCATTCCGCTGGTTCGCCACATGACTGGGTGCCTTTCTCGGGAGGGTCACTGGAGGGTCACTTGGCGGCGTACAAGGTCGTCAGGTCCGGCGTGAGGTTCGTGGCCGAGAGGTCGACGCCCTTCAGGCCGGGCCGTACGTAGACGATCTTCTCCAGGGAGACCATCGGGATCGTCCAGGACAGGTCGGACAGGCGCTGTTCGAACTTCTGCCAGCCCTGCTCCTGGAGCTGGGCGGTCGACGAGGAGGCCGCCTGGCTGTAGAGCGTGTCGAGCTGCTTGTCGCTGACCTTCAGCGGGTTGCCCCAGCTGTAGAGGAGGTCGTTGCCCTGGGCGTACGGCGGGGCGATGCCGGTGCCGTAGTCGAACATCATCGCCGGGAACTTCGCGTAGGTGGAGAAGAGCTCGTTCACGTTCGCCGGGACGTTGATCTTGACGTTGATTCCGATGTTGGCCATTTCGGCGGCGAAGGCCTCGGCGGCCTGGGACTCTCCGACACCGGTGAGGTTCACGGTGATGGACATGCTGAAGCCGTTGGGATACCCCGCCGCCGCGAGCAGCTTCTTGGCCTTGGCGACGTCGTAGGGGTACTTGCCCTCGCTGCCCTGGGTGTAGCCGCTCGTGTTCGCGAGAACGGGATAGTCCCAGCCCTTGGCGTACGAGCCGTAGAGGGCCTTGGCGATCGAGTCCCGGTTGATGCCGTACATCATGGCCTGTCGTACCCGCAGGTCACCGAGGGCCTTGACCATGGTGCCCGCCCGGTCCTGGATCATCAGCTGCATGATCGAGTAGGGGCTCGAAAGGACCTGGAATCCGGCGGACTTGGCGGCCTTCGCGGTCGTGGAGTCGCCGAGCGCGTAGTCGACCTCGCCGGAGCGGAAGGCGCTGAGCGTGGTGTTCTCGTCCTTGATGACCTTGACGACGACCTTTTTCCAGTGCACCCGCGACTTGTCGTAGTACGTGGGGTTGGGGACGTACGTATAGGTCTGGCCGGAGACGGTCTGCGCGGTGTCGATCACGTACGGTCCGGCGCCGTGCGTGGTGGTCCCGAGTTCGCTTGCCCTGGCGAGGCCCACGGGGCTGATGATCTCGCCGGTCGTCGGTCTGGAGAGATAGAGCGGCAGCAGCGGATCGGACGTCTTGAGGTGGATCCGGAGCTGGAGCGGGGAGACGACGTCGATCGATCCGACGGGGGCGAGGTCGGCCGCCAGTGGACCGCCGGCCTTGGCGTAGTACTGGAGCGACTTCTTCACGCCGTCGGCGGTGAGCGCGGAGCCGTCGTTGAACTTCACGCCGGAGCGCAGGGTGAGGTCGAAGGTCTTGCTGTCGGAGCCGACGAAGCCCCATTTGGTGGCGAGGGCCGGGGTGTACGTCCCGCTCGGGGCCTGCCGGATCAGCGTGTCGTATGCCAGTTCGAAGAAGTACTGCTGCGGGTCGGCGGAACCGCCCAGGGCCGGGTTGAGGCTGTTGGGCGCGATGGCCGAGGCCACCGTCAGCACGCTGGGATCCTGGGCCTTCGCGGTACCGGACGAGGTGCCGCTTCCACCGCCGCACGCGGTGGTCAGGAGAGCGAGTCCGGCGGCACCGGCCGTGACTGTGAGAGCAAGGCGCGAACGGGTCATCTGAACCTCCGGCGTTGAGGCGTCGAATGGGAACGCGGGGTTCACCGTGCGTGGGGAAGGAGGCCACCGTCGTGGTGGATGCTCCGTTGCATGAGTCCGCGGAATGTCGGGGCGGGGGGGGACGACCTCGACGTGAGGGAATGTCCGGAAACTGCCACTTCGGGTAAGCGGAGGCCCGTAGCCACCGCTCAGCCCGCTCTTGTGGAGTTCAGGCCGGGCAAGGGGTACGAAGTGGCCTCATTATTCGGTCGGCCGCTCCGATCCCCGCACGACAGCAGTCCGCTGAACGGACCGTCGCGCGCAAAGGGCGGCGTCCCGGAGCCTCTCCGTGGCCGGCCTGGGCGGCGGCCGGGTCCGGTCCTCCCCGTGGCCGGAAAGCCCCAACTCCCTTGTCGCACACACCTGCTGCGCTAATCTCTCACGTCACACGCACCACGCGAGAGACACAGGGTCCCCATGCCAGTCGAGTTCCGCGGTCGGTCCGAAACGATGGCCTACGCGGCAGCGGGGATGGAACCGCCTCCCGTGGTCTCGTTGCGGAAGAACGATCCCCGGCAGGCGGGCCCGTACCGGCTGCTGTCGGTGCTCGGCAGCGGCGGGATGGGCCGGGTCTATCTGGGCCGCGACGCCACCGGCGCCACGGGCCCGGCCGCCGTGAAGGTGATCCGGCCCGAGTACGCCGAGGACCCGCTGTTCCGCAGGCGCTTCGAGCGCGAGGTCGGCGCGCTGGACCGGATCCGAGGGGCGCACATCGTACGGCTGCTGGGCAGCGGCTGCGACGAGGACCTGGTCTGGGTCGCCACCGAGTACATACCCGGGCCCACGCTCGCCGAGCTGGTCGACGCGCGTGGGCCGGTCGACGCGGCGGCGGCCTGGCGGTTGCTGGCCGACGTGGGCCGGGCGATCGAGGCGATCTGGCGCGCGGGGATCGTACACCGCGACCTCAAGCCGTCCAACGTCATCCTGGGTGCCGACGGCGCCCGCGTCATCGACTTCGGTGTCGTCCAGGCCGGCGACGCCACCTCGATCACCGCCACCGGCCAGAACGTGGGCACCCCCGCCTACATGTCCCCGGAGCAGGTGCGCGGCCGGGAGGTGACCGCCGCCTCCGACGTCTTCTCGCTGGCCTCCACGCTCTCCTACGCCGTCGCCGGGGAGGCGCCGTTCGGCGAGGGCACCGGCGTCGACGTGCTGCACCGGGTGGCGTTCGACCCGCCCCGGGAGGACGTCCTCGACAAGGTCGCGGGCGTCGACCCGGCACTGGCCGTGTTCATCCGCACCTGCCTGGAGAAGGACCCCGAGCTACGGCCGTCACCCGAGGCGGTGTTCACGACGGCCATCGGGCACCAGCTGGCCGCACCGGTCGACGGACCGCCCCGGGTCCCCTCGCGGCGCAGGCCCTCCCCCGCCGAACGCTTCGACCGGCTCGAAGGGGCGCAAGGGCTGGATGGGTCGGCAGGGCGCGAACAGTCCCCGGCCCGGCCCACCGCAGCGCCCCCGGCCCCGCCCGCCGCCCCCGGGAAACACGCGAACCCCGCCGGGAGACGCGGCAACACCCTGGGAAAACGCGGCAAGTTGATCGTGGGCGCCATCGCCGCGGCGGCCCTCCTCATCGCCGGCAGCATCACCGCCACGCTGCTCCTGCTGCGGCACAACGACCCCGGGACGCCGCCCGGCGCCCTGCCGGACACACCCCCGGCGGCCGCCGCACCGGGGAACTCGCCCTCGGCGCCCAGCAGTTCGCCGAGCGCGGCGGCGTCGAAGGGCGGGACGTCGCAGAGCCCGTCGGCCGCGCCGGCCACCCGCGATCCCGCGAGCCTCGACATCCGGCTCTCCTCCTGCGTCGCCGAACTCGCCTCGCACTCCCACGGCGACTGCGTCAAGGCGCTCCAACTCCTCCTCGCCGGCTACGGGTTGCACGTCACGGCCGACGGCGACTACACCACGGAGACGGTCGCCGCGGTGAAGGTCTTCCAGACCGAGGCCGGCACCACCCCGAGCGGCACGGTCGATCCGCAGACCGTGACGCTGCTGTACGGCACGCCACGCGGGGCGGTCCAGTCCGGTTCGGTGACCGTCACCGAGAGCGTCCATACCGTGGATGTCGCCCGCTGCCTCGACGTCCACGCGGGCGCGGTGCAGGTGTGGGGATGCGATGGCACGGCGGCCCAGAAGTGGGCGCTGTACCGCGTGCCCGGCCATGTGTCCCAGTTCCTCGTGGTCAATGAGGGCACCCACTACTGTCTGGACGCCGACGCCGACACGGTCGGCCAGAACTTCTCGAAGATCCGTGCCAGGAGCTGCGACGGGCTGAGCGCGCAACGGTGGCAAGTGGGCAGCGCCGGGACCCTGGTCAGCGTTCCGGACGGTTTCTGTCTGGACGCGGAGGCCTCCGGGTCGGGGAAGGACGGTCAGACCGTCCAGACCTTCGGCTGCGCGGGCAGCTCCAACCAGGTCTGGAACTGGAGTCCCTGACACAGCGTCAGAGACGTTCGGCGCTCACGCGTCCCCGTACGCCTCGCCGCCCAGCTCCAACTCCGCGGTGCCCGCCGTAGCGTCGGCCAGCCACGCCCGGAAGGCGTCCACATCGGCGTCCGGCAGGCCGATCTCGATGGTGACCTCCTCGCCGTAGCGGACGTCGCGTACCTCGCGGCCGGTGGCGTGCAGGTCGTTCTGGATCTTGCCGGCGCGTTGGTGGTCGACGGTCACCGTGGCGAGGCGGAAGCGGCGTCGGGTGATCGTGCCGAGGGTGTCGAGGGCCTCGCCGACCGAGCCGCCGTAGGCCCGGATAAGACCGCCCGCGCCGAGCTTGACGCCGCCGTAGTAGCGGGTGACGACGGCGACGACGTACCGCATGTCGCGGCGCAGCAGCATCTGGAGCATGGGGACGCCCGCGGTGCCGCCGGGTTCGCCGTCGTCGCTCGCCTTCTGGATCGCGGCGTCGGCGCCGATGACGTAGGCGAAGCAGTTGTGGGAGGCGTCCGTGTGTTCCTTGCGGATGCGGGCGATGACGGCCTGGGCCTCCTGTTCGGTGGCCGCCGGGGCGAGGGCGCACAGGAAGCGGGAGCGGTTGACCTCGGTCTCGTGCACGCCCGTGCGGGCCACTGTGCGGTACTCGTCCTGCATCCGGCCAGCCTATGCGCAGGGCTGTCGGTCGCCCCCGGTCCGGGTGTGGGTGAGGATGTGGTGGATACTCGCTCCTCGTTGCCCGGGCCCCGGGCACGGTGGTCCGATCGCAGGGAGTTCTCAGCATGGCCGGCGCGCAGGTGGACCCGAGGGAGAGCGCGGGGTCCGGGAGCCCCGAGTCCGCCGCGGAGCGCTGCCGGGCCTGGCTCCTGGACGGGCTGAGCGAGCAGAGCGCCCGGCATCCGGGCCCGCACGCCACCCCGAACCCTGAGCACGAGGGGCACCGCTGGTGGCGCGTCATGTGTCTGACCGGCGTCGACTACTTCTCCACCCTCGGCTACCAACCCGGCATCGCCGCCCTCGCGGCCGGACTGCTGTCCCCGCTGGCGACGGTCGTCCTGATCGGGCTGACGCTCCTCGGCGCGCTGCCGGTCTACCGGCGGGTGGCGCACGAGAGCCCGCACGGTGAGGGGTCGATCGCCATGCTGGAGCGGCTGCTGCCGTGGTGGTCGGGGAAGATCTTCGTCCTGGTGCTGCTGGGCTTCGCGGCGACGGACTTCATGATCACGGTCACCCTGTCGGCGGCGGACGCGGCGGCGCACGTCGTGGAGAACCCGTTCACGCCGGGCTGGATGCACGGCGGCAACACGTGGATCACGCTCGTGCTCGTCGGCGCGCTGGGCGCGGTCTTCCTGAAGGGGTTCCGGGAGGCCATCGGGATCGCGGTGGTGCTGGTGGGCGTGTATCTCACGCTCAACGTGGTGGTGCTCGCGGTGTCCGCCTGGGAGGTGCTGAGCCATCCGGTGAAGATCGGTGACTGGACGGACGCGATGACGGCCGCGCACTCCTCGCCGCTCGCGATGGTCGGTGTGGCGCTGCTCGTGTTCCCGAAGCTCGCGCTCGGCATGTCCGGCTTCGAGACGGGCGTCGCGGTGATGCCGCAGGTCAAGGGCGATCCGACGGACACGTACGAGAAGCCGACGGGCCGGATCCGCGAGACCCGCAGGCTGCTCACCACGGCCGCCGTGATCATGTCCGGTTTCCTGCTGCTGTCCAGCCTGGCGACGACGATCCTGATCCCGCAGAGCGCGTTCAAGACGGGCGGCCCGGCGAACGGCCGCGCGCTCGCCTATCTCGCGCACGAGCATCTGGGCCAGGTCTTCGGCACGTTCTACGACGTCTCGACGATCGCGATCCTGTGGTTCGCGGGCGCCTCCGCGCTCGCCGGGCTGCTGAACCTCGTACCGCGCTATCTGCCGCGCTACGGCATGGCGCCGGAGTGGACGCGGGCGGTGCGCCCCCTGGTGCTGGTCTTCATGGTGACGGCGATCGTCATCACCCTGTGGTTTCACGCGAGCGTCGACGCGCAGAGCGGCGCGTACGCGACGGGTGTGCTGGTGCTGATGCTGTCGGCGGCCTTCGCGTCCACGGTCACGGTTCACAAGCGGGGCCACCGGAAGGCCACGCTCGGCTTCGGGGTGATCACCGCCGTGTTCGCGTACACGCTCGTCACGAACGTCATCGAACGGCCCGACGGCATCAAGATCGCGGCGATCTTCATCGTCCTCATCCTGGTGACGTCGTTCGGTTCGCGGGTGCACCGCGCCTTCGAACTCCGCGCTGCGGAGGTGACGTTCGACGACACGGCGTCCCGTTTCGTCGACGAGGCGGCGCGCAGCGGCCCGCTCCGGCTGATCGCGAACGAGCCGCAGGAGCACAGCCGCCGGGAGTACCGGGCCAAGGAGTACAGCCAGCGCGAGGAGACCCATATCCCGGACGGCGGACCGGTGTTGTTCCTGGAGGTCCTGCTGCGCGACTCCTCGGACTTCTCGGCGGACATCACCGTGCACGGCGAGGAGAAGTACGGGGTACGACGACTCCGGATCGAGGGGCCCACGGTGCCCAACGCGATCGCCGCGGTCCTGCTGGTCCTCCGCGACCGCACCGGCAAGGTCCCCCACGCCTACTTCACCTGGACCGAGGGCAACCCGGTCAGCCACCTGATCCGCTTCCTCGTCTTCGGCGACGGCGAGGTCGCCCCGGTCACCCGCGAGGTACTGCGCCGCGCGGAACCGGATCCCGAGCGACGGCCACGCGTGCACGTCGGGTGAACGGCCGGCCGTGGTAAGGGTTTTGGCCATCGGCGGCAGCGGCTTCCTGGGCACGGAACTCGTACGCCGGGCGACGGCGGCGGGCTGGGAGACGGCGGCAACGTACTGTGCCTCCCGCCCCGGGCCCTCAACGTCCGCCTCGACAGCGGCGCGACACGAGAAGGCCTGCGCACCCGGCCGCGCGGAGCCCGTGAGTTCCTCCAAGTGCCCTGATCGCAGGCCTACTTCTTCTTGCCCCTCGGTACGGTCACGCCCGTCAGCAGGGCCGTGCCCGGGGCGAGGTCCCGCCAGGTGCTGCCGTGCCAGGCGAGGACCGCGATCGCCGAGGTCGGGAACTTGACGCGGACCTCGTCGAGCGCGTCGTCGAGGCTGTCGCCGGCGAGGTCGAGGACCAGGTCCTCCAGGCCGGGGTTGTGCCCGATCAGGAGCAACGTCTCGACCTCGGACGGTACTTGGTGGACGGCGTCGAGGAGTTCCGGTACGTCGGCCGCGTACAGGCTCGGCTCGTACCGGACCGGCGGTGGGGTGCCCCACTCGGCGGACGCCAACTCCCAGGTCTGGCGGGCCCGTACGGCCGTGGAGCACAGGGCGAGGTCCGGCAGGGCGTCGGTCTCGGCGAGGGCGATGCCGGCGGCCGGGGCGTCGCGGCGGCCGCGCGGGGCGAGGGGGCGCTGGTGGTCGGGAACTCCCTCCGGCCAGGCGGACTTGGCGTGCCGCAACACGACCAGGCGGCGCAGCGGGCGGGCACCGGCGCGGGCGTTCACGCCAACGACCCGATGTCACGGGTGAGTTCGAGCCCGAGAAGCCGGTCGGCGTAGGCGTACGTCTCGAAGCGGGCGCCGTCGGGCAGGTCGGGCCAGGTCTCCACCCGGCGCAGCACCCGCAGCACCTCGGGCACGTCCAGGTCGTCCTCCCAGGCCGTCCGCAGCTCCGCGCGCACCTCGTCGGGCACCGGCCTCGAAGGCTGCCGCGCCCAGTCGGCGACCGAACCACGCCAGTGCGCCAGCGTCCCCCGCGCCTCCTCCAGCGCCGCCGCGTCGAGCCGTACCGGCAGATCACGGGGGTGTGAGAGCAGGGCGAGCCGGAGCGCGGCCGGGTCGGAGAGGTCGGGGGCGGAGGTCGTGGGCGAATCGGCGGGGGCTACGGCCACCAGGACTCCCCCGGTCGGCTCGGTGCCCTCGGTCGCCACGTGGAGGACCTGGGCCTCGCCGAGTCCGGAGCCGAGGTCTCCGCCGTCCTCGAAGGGCCGTATGCCCAAGGCCCTTGCCGCGGCCCGGAGTTCGGGCTGCTCGTGCTCGCCGGTGAGCAGTGACCAGACGGGGGTGCCGCCGAGTTCGAGGGCGCGTACGAGGAGATCGGAGAGGAGGAGGACTCGTAGTGTCGTGGGAGTCAGGCCCGACGCGTGCGCCTCGACCCTGGTCAGGCCACGGCGGGCGGGGGCGGCTTCGACGGGCTCGCCGGTTCGGGCGTCGGTGATGCGCAGCACGGCCTGAGCGTAGGCGGGTGGAGGGCCGTACGCATGCATGTTCGCTCTGTTCCGGACGAGCCGACGGGATTCACCCCGGTCTGTCCGGGGCGCCGGGGTGCGCAAGCCCGCCCGCGTTCACCCGTTCGCCCATCCCGCCTTTCGCCGAGGCCGGTGGGGCGTGTGGGGTGGGAGATGCCCCGACCAGCACCCCGGACGAGACGACCCTCGGAGACTCCCGATGACCGACCGCGTGTTCCCCCGCAAACCCTCGTCGCCGACGCCCCTTCGACGGCGGCTGGTCCTCCTGACCGCCGCGCTCGTCGCCGGTACGGCGCTCCTCCCGCCCGGAGTCGCCGCCGCCGCGCCGCTCCGCACCGACTCCTGGGAGGCCTCCGCTCGGGCGCTGGGCGGTGGGGCGACCATCGTGCCGGGGCGGTCCGGGCTGGTGCGGATCAGCGGGTACAAGGGTGCCGCCCTGCCGGCCGGGTCCTCGCTGCGGCTGACCGCGCCCGTCGGGGCCCGGGTCACGGAGACGCCGCTCGCCGACGCCGGGGGGTTCCAGGGCTCGGTGACCGCCGACGGTACGAGCGGCTCGTACACGTATGTGCGCGACTCGGCTTCCGGTTCGTGGAAGGACGGCGGCTATCCGTTCGTCCTCACCGTGGACGAACGGGCGGTGCCGGGGACGCGGCTGCCCGGGTGCGCGGTCGTGCTGACCGACGCGGGGGGAGCGCGCCGGGCGTCCGGCAGTTGCGCCGTGACCGTCGGCATGCCCGGGCCGACGCTGACCGAACCGGCGGGCGGCACCTTCGTGTCCGGCGCGGGGCGGCTCGCCGGGACCTCCTATCCGGGGGCGCGGGTGAGTGTCGTGGACGCCGCCGAGCACAAGGTGTGCGCGGGTGTCGCCCGCATCGACGGCACCTGGTCGTGCACGCCGGACACCCCGCTGCCGGCCGGCGCCAACCGGCTGCACGCGAGCGCCGCGTTCAACGGGGTGTCGGCGGTCGGCGAGGACGTCGACTTCACGGTGACCGCGCAGGAACCGGACGCGGCCCACTGACTCATCCCGCGAGCAACTCCCGCAGTGTCTTCGCCACGACGGCCGGGTCCTCCTCCGCCATGAAGTGACCGCAGGTCACGGTCGCGTGCCGCAGGTCCGGTGCCCAGGCGCTCCACAGTGCCGCCGCGTCGAAGCCGAGCGCGGCGCCCCAGTCCTGCTGGAGGACGGCGACGGGCATCCGCAGCCGGTTGCCGGTGTCGCGGTCGACCCGGTCGTGGGTGACGTCGATACCGGCGGAGGCGCGGTAGTCGGCCACGATCGAGGGGACCGCGGCGCGGCAGGCGTCGAGGTAGGCGGCGCGGAGGTCGGCGGGGATCGCGGACGGGTCGTTCGTCCAGAGGTCGAGGAAGTGGCCGAAGAACGCGTCGGGCGCCGCGGCGATCAACTCCTCGGGCAGGCCCGGCGGTTGGGCCATCAGGTAGAGGTGGAAGCCGACGGCGGCGGTGACACCGTGCAGCACGTCCCACATGTCCAGGGTGGGGAGTACGTCGAGGCAGGCGAGGTGGGTGATCGTGCCGGGATGGTCGAGTCCGGCCCGGAAGGCGACCAGCGCGCCGCGGTCGTGCCCGGCGAGCGCGAAACGGTCGTGGCCGAGCGCGTGGGCGAGGGCGACGACATCCGCGGCCATGGTGCGCTTGGCGTAGCCGGAGCCGTCGGTCTCGGCGGGCTTGTCGCTCGCGCCGTAGCCGCGCAGGTCGGGGCAGATCACCGTGTGGTCGGCCGCGAGGTCGGCGGCGACGTGGCGCCACATGAGATGGGTCTGCGGGAAGCCGTGCAGCAGCACGATCGGGCTCCCGGAGCCGGACACAGCCGCGTTCAGGGAGACTCCGTCCGCGACGGGGACACGGTGGTAGGTGAAGCCGGGGATGGTCGTTGACATGCCGTCGAGCCTGCCGCGCGCCGATGAGCAACGAATGAGCGCGCTACGGTGACCTGGGGCGATGCCCCGGAAAGGGTGGTCGGCGATGGAGGTCGCGTTCGGTGTGCTGGGGCCGGTCGCGGCCTGGGACGGCACCGGGGACACGATCGCCCTGAAGGGCCCGCGACACCGTGCCGTGCTGGCCCGACTGCTGGTCGCCCGGCGCCGCGTCGTACCGGTCGCGCGTCTGGTCGAGGATCTGTGGGCGGATCAGGCGGCCCATGCGGAGCCGCCCGCCGACGCGGTGGGCGCGGTGCGCACCTTCGTGGCCGCGCTGCGCCGGGCCCTGGAACCGGAGCGCCCGCCGCGAACTCCGGCCCGGCTGCTGGTCACCGAGGGCCCGGGGTACGCGCTGCGCGCCGAGCCCGGGGCCGTGGACGCCTGGCGGTTCGAGCGGGCGGTGACCGACGCCGCGACCCTGCCGGACCCAGACGCGCTCAACCGGCTGGAGGAGGCGCTGAGTTGGTGGCGGGGCCCGGCCTACGCCGATTTCGGCGACGAAGCCTGGGCCCGCGCGGAACGCTCCCGGCTCGCCGAGCTCCGGCTGCACGCCGTCGAGCGCCGGGCCGAGGCCCAACTCGCCCTGGGCCGGGCCGCCGTGGCGATCCCCGACCTGGACGCCCACGTCGCCGAACACCCGTGGCGCGAGGACGCCTGGCGCCTGCTGGCCCTGGCCCTCTACCGCACCGGCCGCCAGGGCGACGCGCTCGCGGTACTGCGCCGGGCGCGCGCCCTCCTCGTAGACCAACTCGGAGCGGACCCGGGCCCGACGCTGCGCCGCCTGGAGGCGGACATCCTGGATCATGCGGCGCATCTGGACTCCGGCCCGCACATCGACCATCCGCCGTCACTCGCCCATGCCCCGCACCTCACCCACGTGTCGGATCCGAGCGGTCCAGCCGATCGCGTATGGGCCGAAGCAACCGCTGCCTACGACCGAACCGTCGCATCCGGCGCCCGTGCCCGCCTGGAATCGACAGTCGGCCTGCTCCGCGACCTCGCGGTGACCGGAGGCGACGGCCTGGAAGCGGCCCGCAGACACCGCCTCGCCGCCATCACGGCGGCGCGGGAACTGGGCGACCCGGAACTCACCGCCCGCGTGATCGGCGGCTACGACGTCCCGGCGATCTGGACCCGCGTCGACGACCCGCACCAGGCGGCGGACACGGTGGCCGCGGCCGAGCACACCCTGGCCGCACTCCCGCCGGACGCCCAACTCACCTCACGGGCCCGCCTGTTGACCACGATCGCCCTGGAGTCACGCGGAACCCGCTCCGCACGTGGACTCCAGGCCGCCCGCCAGGCGGAGGAGATTGCCCGCAGACTGAACGGCCCCGCGCTCCTGGCCTTCGCCCTCAACGGCACGTTCATGCAGACCTTCCACCGCGCGGGCCTGGCCCCGCAACGGGACGAGATCGGCGCCGAGTTGGTCGCCCTGTCCGCCCGGCACGGCATGGTCACCTACGAGGTGCTCGGACATCTCGTACGGCTCCAGTCCCGCAGCGCCCTCGCGGACTTCACCGGAGCCGACGCCCACGCGGGGGCGGCGGACCGGCTGGCGGACCGTCATGAACTGCCGCTGGTGGGCGTGTTCACCCAGTGGTACCGGGTCCTACGGCTCACCGCGACCGGCAGTCCGCATCCCGCCGAGGTGGCAACCGCCTACCAGGACGCGGCACTTCGCCTGGACGGAGCCGGCATGCCCGGGCTGGAACGCGGGCTGCTGCCGCTGGCCCTGTTGTGCCTGCGGCTGCGGAGCGGGCAGCCCGCCCAGACCGACGAGCACATCGACTGGGGACCGTACGAACCGTGGGCCCGCCCGCTGGTGCTGCTGGCCCACGACCGTCCCACCGAGGCCCGGGCGGCGCTGAGTTCGCTCCCGGACCCGCCCCGCGATCTCCTCTTCGAGGCCCTGTGGTGCCTGGCCGCCCGCGCGGCTCTCACCCTGGGCGACCGGGGCACGATGGAGCGCGCTCTCACCGAACTGACGCCCGCCGCAGCCGAGTTGGCCGGGGCGGGCAGCGGCCTGCTCACCCTGGGCCCGGTCGCGCAGTACCTCGACAGCCTCGCCGTCGCGCTACGGGGCCCTCGGTGAGCCGGTGTTCGCGTCAGTCGGTCACCTGCACGACCGCCGTCGCCCCGGCCCGTACCGTCGGCGTCGCGTACGTGTAGGTCACGCCGTTGACCGTCTTGGTGCGTACATGCTGCTGGACGCCGTCGACCTTGATCTTCTTGTGGACGCCGGGGAAGCGGGCCTCCCAACTGTAGGAGCCCTTGCGGGAGTTGTTCGTCAGGGTGGTCCTGGTCGCGCCGTCGTGGCGGACGGTGACCGTACCCGTGCCGATGGGGACGTCGGCCGCCTGGAGCCACTTCATGCCGGACGGGAGCTGTGACTGGGTGGTCACCTTGTGGTCGGGTGCGTCCGGGGTGATGCCCATCAGGCCCTGGACGGTCTGGCTGACCAGGGTGAACGACACCTCGGGGTAGTCGCCGTTGGGGCCCTGACTGGAGTTGATGTGCTGGATCTCCCGCTCGCCGTAGATCTTCTTCATCCACTGCCAGGCGGTGTCGGCGCGGTTGTTCTTGAAGAACATGTCGGGCAGGTAGGTCGTGGACTCGATGTTGGGCGAGCCGTCCGGGCCCAGCTCCTGCGCCTGGATGTAGTCGAGGTAGGCGTCGTTGCGCGGGCCGGGGTCGATGATCTGCTTCATCGGCATGAAGACGCTGTTCTCCTTGCCCCAGCCGGTGACCGGGGTGCCGGAGGTCGTGTACGCGCGGACCATGTCGGCGCCGCTGCCGGTACCGCTCCAGTCGTCGTTGAAGTACGTCTTCAGGTCGGCGGCGCGCTTGTCGTACGTCTTGGCGAGTTTGGTGTCGCCCTTGCCGCGGGCGAGGACCGCCATCGCCAGGTATGCCTGGTACTCGGAGGCGATGCCGTCCCCGGCCTCGGCGAGACCGTCGCCGTCCTGCTCGTTGTAGCTGGCGGCGCCCTGGAAGATGCCCTGGCCCGTGCCCTCGGCGACCTTCACCTTGCCGTTGTCCTTGGCGGAGTTGTGCAGGTCGATGAACTGCTCGGTGGCGTGCCGGTAGAAATCCCACAGCACCGGGTCGTCGACGTATCTGCGGTCGCCGGTCCAGAGATACGCCTGGGCCGCCTTCTCGACGAGTTCGAAGGTGGCCGGCACCTCGCGGACGAAATTGTCCGGGCTCTTGTAGTCGATGCTCAGGTAGGTCTTCGCGTCGAAGTTGAGGGACCACACCGGGAAGTACTTGTGCTCGGCGGTGGCCGACGCCGCGTACGAGCGGAGCATCGTCTCGTTCTCGGCGTCGAGCCCGATGAGGTGGGCGCCGGCGAGCTGGTGGGTCATGTCGCGGGAGTAGTAGGCGCTGCGGTTGGCGTATCCGGCCCAGTAGGTGGGCTCGTACGTCGCGGAGCCGGTGCCGCCGGTCTGGTACTCGTCGACGTTCACCGGGCCTACGGTGCCCGGGAGTTGGACCCAGCTGTTGGCCTTCTTCTGGGCCCAGTCGAACATCGCGACGACCTCGGGGTCGGACGAGGTCACCTTCGGGTCGGCGGACGCGGCGGGCGAGATCATCAGGTCGTCGGCGTTGACCCAGGCGCTGCCGGAGCCGAACTCGATCTGGAGCCGGTCGCCGATCCTCAGCGCGACGTCGCTGATGGTGTACCGGGCGTAGCCGGGGTGCTGCGGCAGCGTGATCGTCTGGACGGTCTCGCCGTTGCGCCGGATCGTGTACGTGCCGCCGGTGCCGGCGCTGCCGATCCACGCGGAGAAGTCGTAACTCCCGTTCCTGGGCGCGACGATGGTCAGCTGGGCGCTCTTGCCGGCTCCGGCGTCGAGGTAGAGGAAGCGTTCGCCGCCGTGCCTGTTGCCGGTGCCGACGCCGGCCCCCGAGGTGAAGGTCCAGCCCGTCCCGCCGTTCTCGAACCCCGGGTCCGGGATGGCGAGTTGGGGGCTGGGGGCGGCGGACGCGGTGGCCGACAGAGCGGGAGCCATCGGGGCGAGCAGGGCAACAGCGGTGAGCAGCATGAGCCTTGAGGGCTTCATCGGATCTCCCGGTCTTCGGTCACTGCGGGGTGGGGGCCGCGTGGTGGCCGGAAAGCTAGCAGGGGCGGAAGTGGCGATTCAATGGTCATGCGAGAGAAACATGGAAGACACGCACTTCTGCTGCTACTTTGCACAGCAGGATGTACTGAAAATTTTCATCGGCTTCTTGCAAGTCTGGCTCGAAGGGAACCGTATGAAGGTCGGCATCACCGAGGTCGCGGAGCGGGCGCGGGTGAGCGAGGCCACGGTCAGCCGGGTCATCAACCGGCGTCAGGGCGTGTCCCGCAAGACCCGCGAGGCGGTCGAGCAGGCGATGGCCGACCTGGGGTACGAGCGGCAGACCCGGGGTCAACTCGTCGCGGTGGTCACCGAGTTGGTCTCCAACCCGTTCTTCGCCGATGTCGCCGAGCGGATCGAGTCCGTGCTCGCCCCGCACGGTCTGAAGACGGTCCTGTGCCCGTGCTTCCCGGGCGGGGTACAGGAGTTGGACTTCGTGACCTCGCTCGCCGACCGGGGTGTCGCCGCCGTGGTGTTCCTCTCGGCGAGCAACACCCTTGAGGGCGCGGACCCTTCGGCGTACGAACTGCTGCGGTCCCGCAGGATCCCGTTCGTCGGGATCAACGGCCGGTTCGAGGGCGTGAGTGAGGCGCCGGTCTTCTCCACCGACGACCTGCTCGCCGCCGAACTCGCCGTCGACCATCTGCACCGGCTCGGCCACCGCCGTATCGGCATGGCGTCGGGCCCGCTCGGCAACCGCCCCGCCGACCGCCGCGTCAGCGGCTTCGTCGCCTCGCTCGCCAAGCGCGGTGTCGAGGACCCGGAGCAGTGGGTGGTCCGGCAGTCCTACACCGTCGAGGGCGGCCAGTCCGCCGCGATCTCACTTCTCGGGCGCGGGGCCACGGCGATCGTCGCGGCGAGCGACTACATGGCGCTGGGCGCGATCCGGGGCGCGCGGCGACAGGGGTACGACGTGCCGGGTGATGTGTCGGTGGTCGGCTACGACGGTTCCATGATCATGGACTTCGTCGATCCGCCGCTGACCACGGTCCGCCAGCCGGCCGACCGGCTGGCCTCGGAAGCGGGCCGCAGTGTCCTCGCCCTGGTCGGCAACCGTGACGTCCCCGTCGGTGAACTCCTCTTCGATCCCGAGCTGGTGATCCGCGCGAGCACGGGGGCGCCGAAGGCGTGAGGCAGCGGAGGGCATGAGCCGGGCTCCCCTTGCTCGTCCAGACCATTGACCTAGAGGTCGGATCTAAGGACACTCCAGTCGGAGATCCGACCGGGCGATCGGCGGCAACTCCCCCTATTCATCGGGTGTTTCGCGACTCATGGTCGTGCATCATGAATGCTCCGGAGGGGCTATGTCTCGGTCTCGGTTCATGTTTGTCGGGGTGGCGCTCGCGCTGCTCGTGGGCGGCGGCGGTCCTGTCGCCGCGGCGCAGAGAGCGACGCCGGTGGCGGTGGTCGACGTGGACGCGTACGGAGCCGACCCCACCGGCCGAACGGACTCCACGCCCGCTGTCGTCGCGGCGCTGCGGCACGCCAAGAGCGTCGATCACGGGCGGGCGGTCAGGATCGAGTTCTCGAAGGGGACCTACCAGCTCTACCCCGAGCGGGCCGAGACGCGGGAGCTGTACGTCTCCAACACCGTTGGCGCGGACCAGCGTTACCGCGACAAGAAGATCGGGCTCCTCATCGAGGACATGCACGACGTCACCGTCGACGGCGGCGGCGCGAAGCTCGTCTACCACGGGTTGCAGACGGCGTTCGCGTCGATCCGCTCGACCAATGTGACCTTCCAGAACTTCTCGTTCGACTACGCGGCGCCCGAGGTCATCGACGCGACCGTGGCCACCGCCGGTGTCACCGACGGCGCCGACGCGCATGCCTACCGCGTCCTGAAGATCCCGGCCGGCAGCCCGTACGAGGTGAACGGCACACACATCACCTGGCTCGGCGAGAAGAGCCCGGCCACCGGACAGCCGTACTGGCAAGGCGTCGACGGGCTCCAATACACCCAGATCCACGACCCCAAGGCGCAGAAGACCTGGCGCGGGGACAACCCGCTCTTCAACAACGTCTCTTCAGTCACCGACCTCGGCGACCGCCGGATCCGGATCGACTACAGCACCGCGACGCAGCCGACGGACGCCGGGCTCGTCTACCAGATGCGGCTGATCGAGCGGACGGAACCGGGCGCCTTCATCTGGCAGTCCAAGAACGTCACGATGCGCTCGATGAACGCCTACTACCTCCAATCCTTCGGTGTGGTCGGCCAGTTCAGCGAGAACATCTCCATCGACAAGGTGAACTTCGCACCCGATCCGAAGTCCGGCCGGTCGACGGCCTCGTTCGCGGACTTCGTGCAGATGTCCGGCGTCAAGGGCAAGGTCTCCATCACCCGGAGCCTCTTCGACGGCCCGCACGACGACCCGATCAACATCCACGGCACGTACCTGGAGGTCGTCGGGCAGCCCGGGCCGAACACGGTCACCCTCGCCTACGAGCACCCGCAGACCGCCGGGTTCCCGCAGTTCGCGCCCGGTGACGAGGTCGAGTTCACCACCAAGCGCACGATGACCCCGGTGGCGGACCCGCACGCCAAGGTCACGGCGGTCGACGGGCCCAGCGGCATGGACCACACCAAGTCGCTGACCACCATGACCGTCACGTTCGACCGTCCGGTCCCGGCCGGGGTCGAGATCGGCGGCACGGTCGTCGAGAACATCACGGCCACCCCGTCGGTCGTCATCACCGGCAACACGTTCCGCAACGTTCCGACGCGCGGCATCCTGGTCACCACCCGCAAGCCCGTCCTGATCGCCGGCAACCGCTTCGACGCGATGTCCATGGCCAGCATCTACGTCTCCGCCGACGCCTACCAGTGGTACGAGTCCGGCCCGGTCGCCGACCTCACGATCCGCGACAACTCCTTCACGCGCCCGACCGGCCCGGTCATCTTCGTGGAGCCGACCAACCAGGTCGTCGACCCGGCGAACCCGGTGCACCACAACATCAAGGTCGAGCACAACTCCTTCGACCTCGGCGACGTGACGGTCGTCAACGCCAAGAGCGTCGGCGGCTTCACCTTCACCGGCAACACGGTCCGCCGCCTCGCCGCACCGGGCGAACCGCCGTACACCTCCCCGCTGTTCGTCTTCCACGGCAGCACGGGCATCAAGATCGCCCGCAACCACTACGACAAGGGCCTCAACACGTCCGTGGTCGAGGACTGAGCGAGGGACCGAGGAATCACGGCACTCCGCCCGCTGTTGTCCCGGACGGCAGCGGGCGCACGATTCCCAAGGAGGCCGAGCGTGTACGGCGACTCAGCAACGATCCGCAAGATCCTCACCGAGACCGGTGACACCTGGGCGGTCGTGGGCCTCTCCTCGAACCGGTCCCGCGCGGCGTACGGCGTCGCAGAGGTGCTGCGGCGCTTCGGCAAGCGCGTCGTCCCCGTCCACCCCAAGGCGGAGACGGTGCACGGCGAACAGGGCTACGCCTCCCTCGCGGACATCCCCTTCGAGGTGGACGTGGTGGACGTCTTCGTCAACAGCGACCTCGCCGGCCCGGTCGCCGACGAGGCGGTCGCCAAGGGCGCGAAGGCCGTCTGGTTCCAGCTCGGGGTGATCGACGAGGCCGCGTACGACCGGACCCGGGCGGCGGGCCTGGAGATGGTGATGGACCACTGCCCGGCGATCGAGATCCCGGCCCTCGGCCGCAGCTCAGGCTGACAGGGTAAGAAGGCACCGTAAGAAGCCTGTGAGCATGACAAAGAAGCCCTCGAAGCCAAGTCAAATTTCAGGCAACAGACTTCTGTAAATATTCATTCATTCCTAGCCTGAGGCCTCTTCCCCGTTAAGCATGCGTGCTGACTTCGAGAGGCCTCTTGACATGGTGAGCGTTGACCAGTCCGTTCCGGAGGCCACCAAGGATCCGAGCGGTTTGCGGAGGGACGTCGGCCTGATCGGGCTGATGTGGGCGTCGGTGGGCTCGATCATCGGCTCCGGTTGGCTGTACGGCGCGCACGACGCGGCCATCCAGGCCGGTCCCTCGGCGATCATCTCGTGGGTGATCGGCGCGATCGCGATCGTCCTGCTGGCCCTGGTGCACGCCGAACTCGGCGGCATGTTCCCGGTGGCGGGCGGCACGGCCCGCTACCCGCACTACGCGTTCGGCGGCCTGGCCGGCATGTCGTTCGGCTGGTTCTCCTGGCTGCAGGCCGCGACCGTGGCGCCGATCGAGGTCGAGGCCATGATCGGCTACGCCGGTCACTGGTCGTGGGCCAAGCACTTCCAGCACGCCGACAAGACCCTGACGACGAGCGGTCTGCTCGTGGCGGTCGTACTCATGGCGGTCTTCGTCGGGGTGAACTTCTTCGGTGTACGGGTGCTGGCGCACACCAACAGCGCCGCGACCTGGTGGAAGATCGCCGTCCCGCTCGGCGCGATCTTCGTCGTCGCCGTGGGCAACTTCCACCCGGCCAACTTCCACTCGGAGAGCTTCGCGCCGTTCGGTGCCAAGGGCGTGCTCACCGCGATCAGCACCAGCGGCATCATCTTCGCGCTGCTCGGCTTCGAGCAGGCCATCCAGCTGGCGGGCGAGAGCCGCAATCCGAAGCGGGACCTGCCGCGCGCCACGCTCGGCTCGGTCGCGATCGGTGCCGTCATCTACATCCTGCTCCAGGTGGTGTTCATCGCCGCACTGCCGCACGCCGCCTTCGCGAACGGCTGGGCCCACCTCGCGTTCAAGGGCGACAGCGGCCCGTGGGCCGGCCTCGCGACCGTGGTGGGTCTCGGCTGGCTGGCCGTGGTCCTCTACCTCGACGCGATCATCTCCCCCGGCGGCACCGGCCTGATCTACACCACGGCCACCTCGCGGGTCTCCTACGGCCTGGCGAAGAACGGTTACGCCCCCAAGATCTTCGCGAAGACCGACGCACGCGGTGTGCCGTGGTTCGGCCTCATCATGTCCTTCGTGACCGGCGTGATCTGCTTCCTGCCGTTCCCCAGCTGGCACAAGCTGGTGGGTTTCATCACCTCGGCGAGCGTGCTGATGTACGCGGGCGCCCCGCTGGCGTACGGCGTCTTCGCCGACAAGCTGCCGCGCCTGGAACGCCCGTACCGGCTGCCGGCCGGCAAGGTGATCTCCCCGCTGTCGTTCGTGGTCGCCAACCTGATCATCTACTGGGCCGGCTGGGACACCCTGTGGCGGCTCGGCGTCGCCATCGTCCTCGGCTACCTGCTGCTCGGCACCTACGCCTGGTACGCCACGGCCAGCGAGGCACCCGACGCACCCCGGCTGGACTTCCGGGCCGCGCAGTGGCTGCCGGTCTACCTGGTCGGCATGGGCGTGATCTCCTGGCAGGGCGGCTTCGGCGGCCAGGGCAACATCCCGCTGTGGTGGGACATCCTGCTCATCGCGGTCTTCTCGATCGGCATCTACTACTGGGCCAGGGCGACCTCGTCCACGCTCGAGGACATCGAGCGCAGCATCGACGAGGTCGTCATCACGGACGCGCCCGCGCACTGATCCACCCCCTCCCCCAGCGAAATCCGAACCGGCCGCCCCCCAGGCGGCCGGTTTTCGGTTGTCCGCACACCGTCATAATGGCCGGGTGACCTTCACCTCCCCCCACCCCAACTCCGGCTCCCCACAACGCTTTCCGGTCGTCGTCGTGGGCGCCGGTCCCGCCGGGCTCACCATCGGCAACATCCTGCGCGCGGCCGGGATCGACTGCCTGGTGCTGGAGACCGAGACCAGGGAGTTCATCGAGCAGCGGCCCCGGGCCGGCGTCATCGAGGAGTGGGCCGTGCGCGGGCTGGAGCAACGGGGGCTCGCCGAGAACCTGTTGGCGCGGGCGCAGCGGCACACCCAATGCGAGTTCCGCTTCGGCGGGCAGCGCCACCGGCTGTCGTACACCGAGCTGACGGGGCATCACCACTACGTCTATCCACAGCCGTTGCTGGTGACGGACCTGGTGCGGGAGTACGCCGACGTGCGGGGCGGCGCGATCCGTTTCGGGGTCCAGGACGTCCAGCTGCACGACCTGGACACCGACCGCCCGGCCGTCTCGTACACCGACCCGGAGACCGGTCAACGGCAGCTCGTGCAGGGCGACTTCGTGGCGGGCTGCGACGGTGCGCGCGGGGTGACGCGGGCCGCGCTGCCGCCGGAGCGGGTCCGGATCGCGCGGCACGACTACGGCATCGGCTGGCTCGCGCTGCTCGCGGAGGCGCCGCCTTCCTCGGACTGCGTCATGTTCGGCGTCCATCCGCGCGGTTTCGCCGGACACATGGCACGCAGCCCCGAGGTCACCCGCTACTACCTCGAATGCCCGCCCGGCGACGACCCCGACAACTGGCCGGACGAGCGCGTCTGGGCCGAGCTCCAGCACCGGCTCGCCGCCACCGGCGCCCCGCCGCTGACCGAGGGCCGGCTGATCGAGAAGCGCGTGCTCGACATGCACAACTACGTTGTCGAACCCATGGTGTTCGGCCGGCTCTTCCTCGCCGGTGACGCGGCCCACCTCACCGCTCCCATCGCCGCGAAGGGCATGAACCTCGCCCTGCACGACGCGTTCCTGCTCGGCGACGCGCTCGTCGCGTATGTCACGAAGGGCGACTCGACGGGCCTGGGCGGCTATTCGGAGGCCTGCCTGAGCCGGGTGTGGGACTACCAGGAGTTCTCCCAGTGGCTCTCCGAGGTGTACCACGGCACCTCGTCCGGCGACCCGTACCGCGCGGGCACCACCCTCGCCCGACTCCGCCGCGTCTTCGCATCCCCCTCCGCCGGCCTCGCGTTCGCGGAGAGCTACCTGGGCAAGGACCCCAACTCCTGAGCTACGGCCGTCAGTTGTACGGCTGCCAGCTGTACGGCGGTCAGTCGTGCGGCCGTCAGTCGTGCGGCGGGCGGTCGGTGAGCCGGTGGTCCGCCACGTTCAACGCCTCGTCCACCAGCCGCCGTAGATGACCGTCGCTCAACGCGTAGATCACCCGGCGGCCCTCCTTGCGCGTGGTCACCAACCCCGCGAGGCGCAACCGCGCCAGGTGCTGGCTGACCGCGGGGCGGGCCGCGTCGCAGGCCTCCGTGAGGGTGCTGACGTCGGACTCCCCTGACGTCAGGGCGTGCAGGAGGGTCAGGCGGGTGCGGTCGCCGAGCAGGGCCAGGAGTTCGGCGGCCAGCGCGAACTGTTCCTCGCCGGGGGTGCGCGGGTGCGCATCGTGCGCAGGTGATAGGTGCATGCGTGCGCTCATACGCACATAATGGTCCCGTGGGCGCCGTCCGTCCACCCGCGCACCGGAAGGGGACCCACGTGAGCGACCAGCACCACCACGAACACGAGCACGCACACCCGCACGACGACCACGGACACGACCACCCGCATCCCGATGACCACTCCCCCACCGGCATCCGTCACCGCCTCGGCCACCTCCTCACCCCGCACTCCCACGAGACCGCCGACAAGCTCGACTCCGCCCTGGAGTCCTCGGCCCGCGGTATGCGCGCGCTCTGGGTCTCGCTCGCGGTGCTCGGGGTGACCGCGCTGGTGCAGGCGGTCGTGGTGGTCGTGTCCGGGTCGGTCGCGCTGCTCGGCGACACGGTGCACAACGCAGCGGACGCGCTGACCGCCGTACCGCTCGGCATCGCGTTCGTACTCGGCCGCCGGGCCGCCACCCGCCGCTTCACGTACGGCTACGGGCGCGCCGAGGATCTGGCCGGTATCGCGATCGTGCTGACGATCGCCGCGTCCGCCGCGTTCGCGGCCTGGGCGGCGGTGGACCGGCTGCTCGATCCGCGTCCCATGACCCACGTCCCGGTGGTCGCCGTCGCGGCGCTCGTCGGGTTCGTGGGCAACGAGTGGGTGGCCCGGTACCGGATGCGGGTCGGCCGGGAGATCGGGTCGGCCGCGCTGGTCGCCGACGGACTCCACGCCCGTACCGACGGGTTCACCTCGCTGGCCGTGCTGGCCGGGGCCGGCGGTTCGGCGCTGGGCTGGCAACTCGCCGACCCGATCGTGGGGTTGGCGATCACGGCCGCGATCGTGCTGGTCCTGCGGGACGCGGCGCGCGAGGTGTTCCGGCGCGTGATGGACGCCGTCGACCCCGACCTGGTGGACCGGGCCGAGCACGCCGTGCGGGAGGTCCAAGGGGTGCGCGGGGTGGGCGAGTTGAGGCTGCGCTGGATCGGGCACCGGCTGCGCGCCGAGGTCGCGGTGGTGGTGGACGGGGAGGCGACGGTACGGCAGGCCCACGCCGTCGCCGTAGCGGCGGAGCACGCACTGCTGCACGCGGTGCCGCGGCTCACGGCCGCCCTCGTGCACGCCGACCCGGCGCCGGTGCCCGGCGAGGCGGACCCGCATGGGGAGTTGGCCCACCACCACGCCACGGTGTGAGGCCGGTTCTCTACGGCTTGGGGGTCAGGCGACGCCCAGGCCGTCCAGCACCACCGCGCCCGGAAGTTCCGCGAACGCCTTGCCGGGGACCAGGAGTTTGCCGCGGCGGCGTCCGCTGCCGACCAGGACGTAGGGCAGGTCGACGACGGCCGAGTCCACCAACACCGGCCAGTCGGCGGGGAGTCCGACGGGGGTGATGCCGCCGTACTCCATGCCGGTCTCGCCGGTCGCGGTGTCCATCGACGCGAACGAGGCCTTGCGGGCGCCGAGTTGGCGGCGGACGACGCCGTTCACGTCGACTCGGGTGGTGGACAGGACCACGCACGCGGCCAGCATGGTCTCGCCGCCGCGCTTTCCGGCCACCACCACACAGTTCGCGGCCTGCTCCAGCAACTCCTGGCCGTAGCGCTCGACGAAGGTGGCGGTGTCGGCCCACTCCGGGTCCGTGTCGACGTAGACGATCTGGTCGGCGGGGACGCTGCCGTGCCAGGCGCGCACGGCGTCGGCGACCGGGCGGGTCAGTTCGTCGAGGCGGTCGGGGGCCGGGGCGGCGTGTTCGAAGTGTCCGATGGGTGCGTGCATGACGGAACGCTAACAGGCACCGGGCGGCCGCTCACGGGGTCTCTCCGCGCACGGGCGGGACCGACACCGTCATCATCATCTCCACCGGGACCTCGCCCCGATTCCCGTACGTGTGGGCGGTGTTGGCCTCGAAGGTGGCGCTCGCGCCGGCCGGGACGACATGGTCCTCGCCGTCCACGGTGAGGGTCAGCTCGCCGGTGACGACATGGAGCATCTCGACCGTGCCGGTGGGGTGGGGCTCCGAGGGGCTGGCCTCCCCCGGCATCAGTCGCCAGTCCCACATCTCCAGCGGTCCGGGGGCCTCGGTGCCGGCGAGGAGGCGGTTGTAGCTGCCGGCGTCGGTGTGCCAGAGCCGTACGGCGCGCTCGGCGGGGACGATACGGACCTTCGGGCCCTGTTCGTAGTCGAGCAGGGTGGTGATGCTGACGCCGAGGGCGTCGCCGATCTTGACGACCGTGCCGATGCTGGGATTGGTGCGGGCCTGCTCGATCTGGATGAGCATGCCCCGGCTGACGGCGGCCCGCGCGGCGAGCACGTCCAGGGTGAAGCCGCGCACCGAGCGCCAGTGCTTGACGTTGCGAGCCAGGGACTGGGTCAGCAGGTCGAGGTCCGACACGTTCCGTCCATACCTTCAGGTCAATATTGTGGATGACAGGGTTCAGTTCAGTGAACTACGGTGTGCTGCACCCGATCGTTCAGCGAACTGCACCGAACTGTACTGCGAGGCACCCCGTGACAGCATTCTTCGCCCTGGCCACCAGCCTCCTGTGGGGAGTGGCCGACTTCGGCGGCGGACTGCTGACCAGGCGGACCCCGGCGCTGACGGTGGTCGTGGTCTCGCAGGGGATCGCGGCGGCCGTGCTCGGCGCGGTCGTGGTGGCCACCGGGGGCTGGAGCGAGGCCGGGCCGCAGCTGTGGTTCGCGTTCGCGGCGGGGGTGGTGGGGCCGGTCGCGCTGTTCAGTTTCTACAAGGCGCTCGCGCTGGGCCCGATGGGCGTCGTCTCGCCGCTCGCGACGCTGAGCGTGGCCGTACCGGTCGGGGTGGGGCTCTTCCTCGGCGAGCGGCCCGGCCTGATGCAGGCGGCGGGGATCGCGGTCGCCGTCACCGGGGTCGTGCTCGCGGGCGGCCCCCAGTTGCGGGGCGCGCCCGTCCAAAGGCAGACGATCCTCCTGACCCTGATCGCCGCGCTCGGCTTCGGCACGGTGTTCGCACTGATCGCGGAGGCGTCCAGCAGCGTGACCGGCCTCTTCCTCGCGCTGTTCGTGCAGCGCGTGACGAATGTGGCCACGGGTGGCGCCGCGCTCTACGTCTCCGTACGGCGGGGCGGGGTCGCGCTTCCGGAGGGCGGGTTCCTCTGGGGTTCGCTGCCGGCGCTGGCCTTCGTGGGACTGGCCGACGTGGCGGCCAACGGAACGTATTCGATCGCCGCGCAGCATGGGCCGGTGACGGTGGCGGCGGTGCTCGCGTCGCTGTATCCGGTGGTCACCGCGCTGGCCGCGCGCGGGTTTCTGAGCGAGCGGTTGCGGGTGATTCAGGCGGCGGGGGCGGGGCTTGCGTTGGTGGGGACGTTGTTGCTGGC
>Ga0307517_10001080_pt1 | contig 46183 bp, 60 predicted proteins | sample 23_EM_MG_FD_194515 | JGI IMG/M metagenome (GOLD analysis project Ga0307517, IMG submission 194515) | Populus trichocarpa ectomycorrhiza microbial communities from riparian zone in the Pacific Northwest, United States - 23_EM | ecosystem: Host-associated > Plants > Roots > Unclassified | place...
AAATTGTGAAAGAACCTGGGGTTTTCATTCAAAATGTGCCCAGGGGGTACTTTGGGGGGTACATTTCAAAAGTGACCAGCATGTGATCACAGGTCACATTGTGATCAAACTGGGGGGTACATTTCAAAAGAGTCCAGCATGTATCCCCTGGGCAATGTGTGGACACATTGCTTAAGAAACCTCAATGTAACCTCAATGTGCCCCCCGGGTAAGTGCCCCCTTGCCCCCAGTGACTGGCCATCTCGCGCAGGCATTGGGTATGATATCCAACGCCATGTACAGTCTCAATGAGCTCGAGGCTGACATTACGATCGGGTCGTTGTCGGTCCAGATGGTTGCCAACCTGGTTGATGAGGTCGAGGAAGAGGAGAGTTCGGAGGGAGAGGAGAATGCCTTTGAAGGGGATCGTCACCACTAGTAGAGAAGTCGTTCTCTACTATAGAGTAGTGGTTCTTCGTGCGAGTAACAACAATGTAATCCGTTTTGAATCTCTTGACTGTTTTGACTCTGTGAATCGTGAGGGGAAATAGAGATAAGGAAAGTGAAACGAAGTGACAAATACACTTCAGAGAAAGAAATGAAGTCCAATAACAAAAGTTCAAAGAAAACGTAGTGATACAAATGGTTCAAATAAACACAAAATACTTATGTCCTGACAGGAGGCTCAAGGATGGCCCCTAACACTAGATCTCTTCGGAGATCCTAGAGTCTTTGCTGGTCACCTAGAGTGGGACACCCAAACCTTAGAGAGTTGCTTGGCTGTTAGCTAGGGAAAAGAGTGGCCCTGACAATTACAATGCTACACTTTATCACAATAAAATCGAGGCAATTACAACCCTTTCTCATTGTTGCAGTGCCTGGTGATCATTGCAACCAATTGCAATCATACTCAGAATCCAGGTGATGCATTCAATCTTATAAGACAAGTGTCAAATAAGGTGAAAAAATTATATATAAAATTAAGTGCACACCACATTTGCTGATGGGCCACTCACTTCCCTCACCTTTACCTACCCAAATGGACATCGGTTGAGTGGGCAAACCAAGGGGCCTTTGACATGGACAGAATATAACACATTCCGTCTCAGTAAGTTAAATTCCCTCTGTGCTGAAAGTCCTCCAACGAGGCAACCATCTTTACAGTCAGCACTGGCGTGGGTGGTGAAGTCGATCAATCATGGGAATTGCCAGCCACGCTGCCCACCACCAGATGGTATCATCCGTTGCCCAGGGCAAGAAACCTACGACGTCGGCCACTACGACGGGGCCAACTCCTTCCCGCAGGACCTCCGCTTCCCATCCACCAGCCAGTGCAGCAACCACCAAACCAACTTCAGGGCGTACAGACCACCAGACGACCCGCCAGCTCCAAAAACGGGTCTTACCCTCCCGGTCGAGGCGGGGCGGGCCCGGACTTGGCAGTGCCGATGTCGACGCTATCATCTTGGACGCTCAGAAACGAAAATGTAAGCTTTTCTCCTCATACCCAAACCCGACCTGCGGTTCCGTTCCGGGCTGAAGTGAAATGTGTGATCACCATCGTCCCGCCGAGACACGCGTTTTGTGTGCAGTGTCGCGTCTGGTGTATTCTCCCCATCTGCTGCGTTGATTGTCTTGTGTGACTGATTATATGCGCTCTGTCATCTCTCCTCTGCAGATGAACAAGATCCTCTCGTTTCCTCAGACATCACCCTCATCCTGACGACCAATGCGAAGCTTCTCCCCTCTTTGAAATCCACCTCAGCCATAGTCGCCTCGTCCTCGGCGATAACCCTCGATGACACGGCAGCCGTTACCCGAGATGGACTTGATATAGAGAACAAGGGTTATGAGCGCTACTTTGACCGACCAGAGGTGACAGCCGCCTACAAGAAACAACAACTTATAGAGACCCCCGAGTTCTCGCAGTTATCCGAGGACGCAACTGTCGGGAGCAGGTTCAGGCCGCGAGCTACGTTCGAAGAGGTATGTTCGCCCATCCTACCCGCTTTCCTTGCGCATGTTGATGAAACGCTATCCGGATGCAGAACCTAGCTGACACTTCAGATGCAACCTACGAGAAACGGCACCGCAAATATGAAACGTTTGAGAAGCGTCAGAGGCTGCGGGAAAAGGAAAAGCTCAAGCACGAGCAATACAAGCTCAAGGAGCGTATCGAACAATTACGTGGTATGGACGGCACTGCTTTCCTCACACTACCCGTCTCCTTGTTTCGTCCTCCTGGCACCTTGGATTCGCAGGAGGGCGACGGGTCTGCCAATGAACCCATCGTCGTCGATGATGATACCGATACGGGGCTGCAGGACCTACCTGGGATTCATGTAAACGGCGCAGCGCTGCACAACGAGGGCGAACGGCGGAGGAGAGAGATCCTCGAAACCGCCGCAGGCCTTGAGGAACGTTATCGCGTCCTATTGCCCCCTGATAAAGTGGCTAAAGAGCTCACCAGTGCAAGCGTGGGAGGTAGCAGGCGTCCAAGCGCATCTGTGGAGCCAGAGGCGTTGGGGGAGGAAGAGGTTGTGCCACCATCTCAACAGCCACAGCAAAAATTAAAGCTAAGGATCAAATTCCTACCGCAGGGTCCCCCCGTTGCGAATGGGAACGAGACGATCCCAGGACCCGTTTCAGGACAGTCTCAGACCCAGATTCAAGCTCAGATGCCGAAACCGGAGTATTCTCCAAGACGAGTGGGCACACGAAGTGCTGGTGCAGTGCCCACAACGCCCGTTCCCCCAGGCACAAGGCCGAAGACACGAACTTCGATCGCCGGCACACCCTCCGTTGTGGATTTAGAGAGCCCACGGCCCAGCAAGCGACCACGACGAGGAGCTCACGCTCAGGACGTAGAGGATGAGGACTTCGTCGGCCATGATACCGGGGAAGAGGTGGAACCACCAAGCCCAGCCTCGGCGACCGCCCCCCATAAACCCCATCCTAAACCCCACTACCCCCACCACACACACAATCAGCCCGCGGGGATCCTCATGGCTACCGCTCGGCGCTCCTCCTCATTAACTTCCCACCGGACAACCCAACGCACACAACGGCATCTCACCGCTTTCGGGTTGAAGATCCACCCTGAGATCGAGGAGATTCGGGATTTCGAGATACCATACTGGTTGAAGGAGGATAGGTTAGAGATGCTCATGAGCCAGGAGCCAGACGGAGAGTTTGGAGAGTTTGGAGGGGCTGGGGGATTCGCGGAGAGCGTTAATGGGCACGAGAATTCGGTCAGGGCTAGCGCGAGTGAGTTCGGTGGTGGGAGCAATATGGGTGGAGGTGAAGGAGTCGAAGGATGGAGTGGGGATGGGCCCCAGCGCGGTTCTGGATCGCCGGACGCGGACGTGGGGGGCTTTGTTGGGATCAGTCAACCCTTAGAGATCGTTTCGACCTCAGAACCTGCTGAGATGGAGATGTCGCTGTAGCTTATTGTGTTCGTTTTGGGGCATGGGTTCATCGTTTTAGGGCTCCCTGTATTTTCGATGCTTCGTTTACTAGTACCAGTACCACCGCACTCGTCTTGTAATCTGACGCAGTCCATCTTAATATCAGTGTCGAGAGTGAATGGGGTCTCTGATATTCCAAGGGATCATGAATACTGAATGCCGTATGACCAACCCTCCAAATCCGACTTCCTCCCGTCACTCAGACCAGACTCAGGCCGTTGGTTGAGAGTCCTGTGACCTGCCGATCATCCCTCGGACAATTCCCAAAGCACCATTCCTCCCGTTGGGTCCCAACTCTCTCCTTCGCGCCATTGTCCTCTCGGCGTACACTAACGGATTGCCCTGGCTGGTTACCAAAATATTGGAGACCAACCTCGAATAATCACCACCCTGGTACTCCAAAGTGAGTTGCACGCGACGAGAGGCATCATCGGTGGGGGTGGTTTTCATGCTCGCTAAGGAGGGCGTGGCGGGGAGAGACGGAGAGGCACCAAACAGAGACGTGAAGTCTGTCGATTCGATATCGACGTGAGCCGGCATCTGTGGCACAGGAGAGGGTTTGGGAGTTAGAGAAGCTTTATATGGCCCTGTGGATACGCCTGGCTTGATGGTCTTGGGTGTCTTAGGCCCCGCGACATCTACCCGCCTCGGCTGAGATTTCTGAGTCAGATTCTTCTTGGGTTGCAAAGCCTTATGACCCGCATTGCCTGAAGCCTTCGCCCGCGTGCGGATTTTCCCGTCGTCCCTCCGAGGACCAGAACCCGAATTCGCGTTTTTGTTGGAACCGGAACCGCGTGTAGACTTGCTAGCAGCCACGCGTTGCATATGGTGACGGGCGAGCCTGAACGCGAGTCCAGTAGACTCAAACTCGTCGTCTCCTAACCAGGAGAGACCAGGTCGGAAGCTCCGGGTTCGTTCGGGGTAGAGTGTTGCAGGAGATTGACCAGCCTCGTGCCTGCCCAGACGCCGGGCATACCTGTCGATGCCAGCCCTGTTGTTGACAACTTTGGTATCTGAAGGGGTGGCAGAGGTGGTTCCTGACGTTCCAGTGTTGGTTGCCGACCTCTTTGATGTATTTTCTTTCGGAGGGAGCCCGGCTACGAGCAAACGAAGGTCCCGTCAGTTCCGAAGGTCAACGGGGGACGTGCTTTATTTCTGGACGTACGAATCTCAACGCCACCGAATGAGCCGGCCTTGCCAATCTTGACCCTTCCGGGGATATAAGAGAGTAGCCTGACCGCGACGCCGGAAGGCTTTTGAACGACGGAAACGGAATGTCGAAGAGAGGTCGGGTACATCGCCGTTGCTGATCAAAACAGTCTGGGTCTCGCGTCCTTCTGTTCCCCCGTCAACGTCATCAATACCCGCAGCCACCGACAAGGCAAAACGAAAAGGCGAAGAACACAACTGGCTACGTAGGAGTCCGAAGATGGGGGAACTGCTCGGTCGATTCTTCGTCTGCTTCACGATTATGTTGATTTCTTTCAACGGTTACTCGTCCCAGATATTCATTATTTGGCCATGGTATGGCAGAGAAGCCTCGGTCGACCTCTTGAAGCTGATCATACCATTCAAGTACGTCTGTTCAGTATTTCCGACATGAAGTCTTGGTCTGAACCAGCTTGGAGCTTTCTCCTGGTGATGTTATGGTGGAATTACTATTTATGCATCGTGACCGATCCTGGTCGAGTGCCCCCGCAGTGGGTACATACCAGCATCCGTAATGGCTGGAAATAACCCTCGCTCAACCTCAATGTCACCGCAGGAACCTAATGTATCGGACAAACAAGGTTTTCAAGTCAACCGGCTGGGGAAACCTCGATACTGCCGGAACTGCAAGCGGTACAAACCACCCAGAGCACATCACTGTAAGGACTGCAAGACGTACGTCTCTTGTCTCCAAAATTAATGCTATTTTATGGTCTAACTCCAACCTAGTTGCGTTCTCCGAATGGGTAAACCACCCGCATTCGCTTCTCGTTCTCAATTACGTCTGACCCGGGGAACCTCCTAGATCACCACTGCCCGTGGGTGAACAACTGCCTGGGTCAATACAACTACGGTCACTTCATTCGCTTCTTGTTCTATGTCGACGTTACGTGCAGCTATCACGTCTTCATGATAACGTACCGAGTTCTGTCCTTCACCAAGAATGGCTTTTGGGTAATTCCTACCACCTATGATGAGGTCTCAACATCCTGACGTTCTCTGGTCCATAGATTGAGCCGGACCCCATCGAGCTGGTTTTCCTCATCGTGAATTACGTGACTTGCATCCCAGTACTGCTTGCTGTTGGAGCTTTCAGGTACTGATTGGTTTGTGGTGGTTTGCTGAATCATCCACTAACCTGGGTATAGCTTGTACCACTTCCATTGCTTGCTAGGGAACTCGACAACCATCGAAGGGTGGGAGAAAGATAAAGCTGCCAAACTCGTAAGGCGCGGCGAAATTCGAGAGGTGATTCTTTTCGATACTCCGGGCACCCAAGGGCTGACGAATGGTTTCCGCAGATCAAATTTCCCTATGTGAGTTGCCCTTCGACTCACCCCGCCTATGAATCCTTCCCAATGCCGAGGAGGGAACTGATATGCGGAGTTTTCGTCGGTGGGTTGAAACTGATCTCGTTGGGCCCTACAGAATATTGGTATGACGAAGAACATCAAGGCTATACTCGGCCCAAATCCTCTCTTATGGTGTTGGCCCACCGCGCCCCCAGGTGACGGTCTGAGTTTCGAGATCATCCAGGGTAACCCAAGTCCCGCTCCTTCTACCGCATTCCCTAGCCTTATATGCGCGTTCTCGCAGACGGGGAATATACTGGCCAATGGCCACCTGAAGATCCCGCTACAATGATGGACGAAAACCACGTTTTCACCCTCCCAAAGGACCCGTGGACGTACGGGAATGGATCTTTCAACCCAGAACTTCATCCTGTCCCATCGGATCGCGGCTTGAGGGAACGCCGTGGGTCCCCCGCTTCGAGGCAACGCTACACTTATCCTTATACCGGCGAAGGCAGGGAAAAGGATGGAACCTACGCAGTCCCTCCATACCATCCAGACTACGACGAATCGCAACCCTCGTACGGACACTTCTCGCGACCACCTTACGCAGATGAGGACGAAGATGAAGACGACCGTTATTATGAAGATGAACCACGGCACCGACAGTTCATCCGGCGTGGGTCGGAGGGGTACGAAGTCCGTGCGATAAATCGGGAAGAGATGATGGCTCAGTATGTCGAGTCTCAACCACACCTTGCGGCGCTCGAGAGAGCCCAGGAGAGGGGTAAAGAGGGCGATAAGTATGGCATGAACGACGAAGAGGATGAAGTCAACGAGGGTGACAACAGGGCTGAGAACGAGGAAGAGGTGGAGAGGGACGTTAGAGAACGGTTGAGAGAGGCGGGGCGGTATCGGCCATACCTCCCTGAGAGGTGGGAGAGTGAGGACGACGACCACGACGAGGTGGGACAGATACCCTTGTCGGTTCAAGGGTGACGCCAACATTTTTCACCACGGACTCTCATCAATCAATAAACTTATTCCATCTTGTGCATCTAGAACTCGAGACCGGTAAGACCATTTGAACTAATAATCAGAGCGTAAAGTATGAGCGCGTAAATGACAAGATCACAGACAACGAGCTGAAAGTAAGAAAACAAAATAGCCGACGAGAGGGCGAGAAATTGCAGAGTAGGAGAGGGATGGTACAGTTGGAAGGGAGAAGGGCGAGATCAAAGATCCAACGAGGAGACAGAACAGAGCGCATAGCTCTATGAGGGAGGAAAACGACCCAAGGAGAATGTCTAAGGTCCATCCAACAAGAAATTTCTATCCACATAAACCTTCCACACCGCTCCTCCCTTCTCACCAATCTCCAAAACGCTCGATCCCAGTGGTATGTCCACATCCCACTCCCATCTCTTGTGCTCGTTTTCCTTCCCGTTCGCGGCAACAGGTTCCTCGTCCCCATCCTCCTCTTCTTCAGATCCATCGTCCGCTCCCGTAGTGGTTGAAATGGGGGAGCGGAGGGGGACGACGGTGTTGTTTATCTTCACTGTCACGTCCTCCTCGCCCAATACGACGTTCGTAGATGGGACCGTCGTGGTCGTCGGCGTGACAGCAACAGGAGGGGCGGGCGCAACCTTGACTTTCTTCGGTCTCCCGACTTTGCCCTTACCCTTACCCTTCCTCTTCCCTTTGGCCCCACGCTTGGCTGGGGAAGGCTCAGCCTCGTATTCCCCATCATCTTCGTGCTCTTCCTCGTGATCTTTGTCTTCGTTCATCTTCACATCCCCCTCCCCCTCCTCCTCTTGACCTCCGCCTCCTGTTTCCACCTTGGAAGTCGAATTGATGGTAGAGCGGGGGGGAACGTCGAACTTGACCCCACTTATCCTGAGTCCCTTTTCCTTATTCAACAACCTCACACTCCACACTTTTACCCCTTCCCTCGCATCCAACTCCAGCCTCCGCTCACATGCTCTCGTCGTGAGAAGCACGGTTTTGAACGTTCGTAAAGGTAAAGGAACTGGGGTTTTTGTCACAGTGGGGGCGGTCACTGCATTCACATTTGCGTTCGCATTAGGGTTGGTGTTCTGGGTGTTGCCGGTTGTGGTTGTACCGGTGGTCGCGTAGTATGGGGCCGGTGTGGACGAAGTGGTTGCTGTGGAGTTGACGTAGGTCGCATTGGTATACGAAATCCCATTTGTCGTCGAGTAAGGCGTCGTCCCCGTAGCGCCAACGCCGTATCCCGCTCCTCCATATGCGTATCCGTAGTTATTCAGATTGGACAGAGGGTTTAGCGGAGTCGTGGTAGAAGGTGTGTACCCTGCATTTGTATAGGTGGGGTAGGTGGGTAGGATCGTAGCAGGGGTGTAAGAGGTGGTGGTGGCATGTTGGGCGGTAGATGGCGTGGTGGAGGTTGGCCGGCTGGGGTCCGTGGGCTGTTGATAAGAAGCATTTGGATAATGGCTAGAATAGGTCTGGGCGGGTACTGTCACGACCGGTTGGGTTGTTTGAACAGGAGTTGTGCTGGTGGTGGTGGTTGAGATTGTGCGAGACAGTTGGGTCGCGGTGGTAGTTGTAGTAGTCGAGGTTGTGCTCTTGGATGTCGATGGGGTGGGCTGGATTGGTATTACCTCAGCCGTCACGGCTTCTTCCTTCGCCGCCCTCGATCGGGTTGTCGTACTTGGGGCGGGAGTTGGAGTTTCGGGCTCGGCTGCCTTGGTCGCAGTAGTTGCACCGGTATCCTTTGGCAAGCCCGGAACCCTGAGCATTACGGATCCTCCCTTGACAGGGGTAGATACCGCAGCATTCGTCGAGGAGGTAGAAGCGGCCCCGGTACCAGGAAGTCTCAGCGTAATCTTGGAGGTCCCAGTCGACGCCGAATACTCAGGAAGGGAGTGGGGTGCAGGGAGATCGGACATGAGCTGGTGGAAATGGGACTAATGCTCTCGGTTCAGTTTTACAAAGAGTAAAAAGGATGATCCGCGAGGAACACACCTTCAGGGTCCGTGCGTCCTCATGGATCTGACTTTCTTCCGAGTTGAATTCCATCGCGTTTGAAAAGACGAGCTGCACATCCCTAGAAAAGTCGGCGCTCATATGATATTCCTTCCGTTTCAACTTTTTCTGAGGCGAAGCAATGAGACCAGGTCGACCGCTGGCGACGAGAAACACGTACAAAGATGTTCTCGAGGCATTGAGGTTTTTTGATGACCTTGTAGTAACCAGGCCACATTTTCTTGCTGGGGAGCTCCATGAATTCTGCAGAGACAACGCGCCCACTAGTGGATCAAGGTTAAAATGCAATATCCAAGAGTAAAATGTAGGAGAAAGCGCACTCGTCGGCAGTCTTGTCGACCAATTTCTGCAAACGCGACTTAAGCATCCGAGAGAGGTTGGGTGTCTTCTTCTTCCTCCCTCCCTCATCTCCAGACCCTGCATCTCCATCGTTCTCCGCATCTGCAACTTTTGCCTCTTCCGGAGAGTCTCCCGTCAACCGGGTGTATTCCTTGTTGACAAGTTTCTGGAGGAGGTCAGCCGGGTCGCAGAAACGGGGGATTGGAGCCGACAGCATACATGGAGGTGTTTTGCATCCTTCCAGATTGGACTGTCCTTCATGTTGTACTTCTTCGCGTTCTTGAAGCAGAGTTCGAGGTCCTGCCTGACTGCGTCGAGGTCCGAGTACTTCCCTGTTTCTATGCGAGACTTGATTTCGTCGAGTGCGATTGGATTTTGGATTTGTTGGTAGTAGTCCGCGTACTGGCGTTTTGACGGCAAACGGAGGAACTCTGTGGAGAGCAGACGACCCCTAGAACAAGAAAATGGTTATAAGGACGGTTTTGAAGGTGAGGGAAGGTAAATCTGCACTCTTTGTTTGTCGCATCCTTGACGGTCGACCAGAGAGAAAGGGCATCCTGTCTGAACTTGATCGCGGTGGGATCCGACGCGACGTTATTCGATTTGGAGGTGGTGGCTGGCATGGCAGCTTGCCCGGTTTCTTTTCGTCGCTTTGCGCGGGGAGAATCGACGTCGACCGAGCCGGCACCCGAGATCCTTTCCAGTTCTCTCTTCATCCAGAGAGAAATCCAGTCTTAGAGGCAAAGGCGTCACCGCAAACTATTCGCCGGTTAAGTCAGCCCAGACGGGACGGCGCGAGCGGCAAACGTGGGAAACTTTTCCCCCTCGTGGAAGACACCTCATCGAGGTTCTCACGGGGGAGCGGGCCGAGACGAGCTTCGGGTCAGGAGGGCACGAAAGATAAATCCTCGCTCGTAATCTCCCCGATCCTTGCGTAAAGGCCCAGAAGGACGGTCGAAATGGTGGCGTTGGTCATGGAGGTCTGCGTGGATTCTGTCGAGTCTGCAATCGCGTTCGTCGGTGCTCTCCCCTTGACCAATAACCGAACGACCTTTGGTCTAACCTTCTCATGATACGATCGTGATCAAACAGCGCCGTACGAGGAGGAGCGGACAGGCTAGAACTCTGCTCGAACCTCACAAATGGTGGTGGTCTCACCCCGTCCCTTGGGTTGTTCAGAGCGGTCAAGAATGCCGTAGGACCAACCGTTCCAATCATGGTGAGCCCCATGCAAACGCCCTCTATGCCCACAAGACGATATCTAATCTTGATTTATTTTTCCCCTTCAATCTATCATCCACTCTCATGGACGTTGTACCCCTCGCGCCTGGCCTTTTCGCGACCTGGTGGCATAATCGTCACCGCAGACGATGATCCGTCCAAGGATCGGTTCTTTTTTATACTCAGAAGCGGAGATCGAGGTCATAAAGGAGGACATCCGGATATTCAAAGAAGAAGGGACAGACGGGGTGGTCTTTGGGGTGTTGACGACATACGGGCAGATCAATGTTGAAGCCACAAGACAGTAAGCCTGTCAATCTTCGTTCCATTCTATCCACTGATCGTCCCTGGCGTTCCCAGGCTTGTGAACGAAGCACTACCACTGCAAGGCAAGTGAATGACCCTTATATTCGGTTCGGAAGTTCATATCCCTTTTCAGTCTGTTTTCATCGTGCCTTTGACATGACGCAAGATCCACACGCTGCACTGCAGCATCTGTATTCAATACCAGGCATCACGCGGGTCCTAACAAGGTAAAGCAATACTCCGATGATATACCAGACCCCGCCATCCCATTCCTAACCGCTCAACTCCAGTGGTCACGGGAAAATCTCGACATCCCCCTCCTCCATCTCGGTCCTCTCAGACCTCCATAGAGAAAGTGTCCAACACTTCCATCGTCTTACCCGTATCCAACCCCACTCCAGGGCCAACTCTTCCACCTCGATCTCATCGATCTCACTGCCTACTCGCGTCGCTCCAATCGAGCCGATAACGATCCTCCCAGGTTCGGGAATCAACCCAAACACCGTCCAGATTCTCCTGGCTATCCTGCTTCGCGCTGGACTCAAGGAAATCCACTTGAGCGCTGGTCGTTTCGTCGAGAGTGAGATGCAGTACAGGAAGAGGACAGGGAGGGAAGATGCAGACGCTCTCGGCATGGGAATGGGGGAGTGGAAGGTATGGAAGACGGACGAACATGTGGTTAGACAGATGAGGGGGATCCTGGATCGCGCTGCCTCTGCGAGTCCTCCGAACTTCGCCGGGCAGAGTGGACTGTCATCACATGGAGAGTGATTTACAGGGTGACTTCCTGTATCTCTAACTCGTCTTATCTCTCATTTCCCGGTGTGAGTCTCTGTTTCGTGTGTGTCGGTGTTATTTCCTCCTTGTTGTGCAGTTCATTTCAATTGGCATAGTTCATGGTTATCAGGCAACGGGTTCTCAGTATCGATGGATGATATGTTGGCATAAAGCAAGGCTAAACAGGTACAAAATAGATTGGATGTACTGTTGTGTATACACTTTGGGGGAACGAGCGCACAGAGGGAGGGAGGAAGAGTTCGTGATCTGCGGGGACGAGAAACCGATATATGCATGCGCATGTGCCAGCTGAAAGATCAAGCGATAGAGAATAATGGGAATAGAAAGTTCGGATATGGAGGCGTAGTCACCAGAAGACATCTTAGAGTGTCAAGCGATTAGTCATCGAGAGACAGCCCTTCGTAAAACCTGATGATCTTCCCAACACCAGGACACAGAGCCAGCCTTGTCCTCTCTGCCTCCAGCCCAGAGCTCGAATCAGGGATCAACTTCGGTCCCTGCTTCTCAATCCACATCGCCACGCTTCGATCAGAAGTGTCTGATTCACCGTCTGCGGACCTGCGTCTGGCGAATAGAGCCCCTATGCCGCTCGCTCCTCGAACGACTCGACTGACTTGGTCTCGCTTGAAGCTCCAACGGAGGCTTCGAATTGTGGGTAAGAGTGTGCGGCTCACGACTCCAGGTTTGCTCCTCATCAAACCCTCGGTGATGCCGTAAATATCAGACCTCCCAGTGATGGAATATGGGGGGACAAGCGCACTGGGACTCAAGGACTGGAGGCGTGCTCGTAGGACAATGGAAATCAGGTTCTGAGCATGGAGGCGATGCAGTCTAAGAGCGCTCTCGTAGACGGCTACCATCTGTTATCAGTGAGTCAACCTTCGAATGAGCACAGTAGGCCATCACATACTCTTGGGCTGTGGAAATATCCACCAGTCCTCCATCGCCTTTCAATCCCCAACCCCTTCATAACGCCTCTCTGTAGTAGCTCCCCGACACCAGGCCTGAGTAGAATACCGTTGGAACTCGCGCCGAAGAGCGAATGAGCGACCCTTGAGGGTGCGGTTAAACGTAACCGGTTCTTGTGAAGGATTGGATCCGAAGTGAGGGCAGCGAGCTGCGGAGACGCTCGCGAAAGGGATGTTAAATCTGGAATATCCAGATACGATACTATAAGTGATACGTTGGTCAGTTCCCAGGAGCACCGTGACTGTAGAACGCACATATTCGGAGGATTATCTCTGGCGGGATCGTCAAGAGGTTCGAATCCCCTTGCGGCGCCAAACCCGCAGACATTCGGGACGACACCGGTTCGCTTACGCTCATCATGTCATTCTCGACGACAGCGGACATCGCGAAGGTGGTGGCCAGAGGTCAAGTCAATGTCGTGTCTTCAAATCCACTCTGGTCGCAGAGCCAGACGCGCAGCACCCGGTGATGGAACGTGTTGACCCAAATCAGACCTTGACTGGTTGACTGAACGCACTGGCCGTTCCGCCGAGCTGCTCGATGACAGTACTAAGAGGGTCGCAGTTAGTCAAGTGACCCCACCTCACCGTAGCTAAGAGAGTTGAGTTTAAGTGTGGAGATAGACGCCAGGAGTGATCGCGTCGTGGCTGGAGCTCGCTTCCTTTGATCGACTCGGGCGTGCCGCCTCCATACAGTGGGCTGAACTGCATATGGATTTGCAATGGTTGTTGGATGGCTTCTCCTTGGTTATGAACACTGGCGTAGCAGAATTATTCGCCCGCACTCAGAATATTCAATGCCAAAATACCTAATCATGTCGTTCTACCACTACAACTTCGGCTGCGCCTGTGTCCTCTTCTGCTCAGCTGCGGGTGGAAGGACGATCGCTACCTGTTCAGACGAGGCCAAACACACCTGCTTCTCCCTCCAACCCTCCTCAACCTTCCCTTCCGCGAGATTACTTGGTGCAGTCCACCATTCGGTCGCCAAAAGCTGTCGGCTATCCGGATCCACCATCGACTTGGCGTGTGTATACAGTCCCGTCGTCGTATCTGACCGATCTTTCGAGCGCGGTGGGATCCTGCCGTAAAATGTCACGGTCCAGGTCATTGTCGGAGTCCAGTGTGCCGGTGCGCCGAGAAGCATAGTGAAGGTGTGTGTCAAGTCCGCAATAACCGGCCAGAACGATGGCCGGAGAATGTTGTGCTCCGAACCTCTGGCACTGGGAGCGAGCTCGGTCCATCGACCCTCGGTGACACCCCCACCCCCTATCTTCTCTGACCTACTGCCGCTTGTGGGGTGCTCAAATAATGTCTCCCTGACTTCGGGTGCGTTACGGGACGAACGGACAGGATCGATGACGGTCTGAACCTCGTCACCAAAGTTGACGATCGCCTCAAGGATTTCTGCACCAGGTCTTGGCCTCTCCATGAGTGCCGGATGGGTAAATATTGGGAGTCGACGGGCGTAAGGAGAAGGGATCTCGATGTGGTGTCCAAACGAGCGTTCCGGGGTGATCGTGAGGTCGCCAAATAACGCCAGAGCGGTCACTCTGAGTTTTCCCTGAATGATTGAGTTTCATCTCCGTAAATAATCACGCGCCGTAGTGGGTGCGATGAATGGCTCACCTCTTGAAAGAACTCTGCGCAGATGTTAGTGTACGAACGGCCGGACTTGAGGGTCTTGGTGTGGACCTCATACGGTACTAGATCCGCCCCCATGAGGAAGTGAGCCGAGAGCTGAACAGGGTCCGCTTGCGTCGGCTTGTTCTTTTCTTGATGTTTCGTGCATGCTTCAATGATCAAACCAAAGATGTAGCCTGTGCGGATACGCATCGCTGAGGATCAAAAGTTCATCCAACTCGTGCACACAGAAGCTACGAACCTCCAAACAAGATACTGGAGTGAAGTGTGTGAGCTTTACGATAGCAGACGCTATGGTATCCGAAACCCACCGGCCGACGCTCCATTTGGGATCCACTTTGCCCTTGTAAACCTCAGCACCATCCTTTGAGCCTGCATACTGCACATCGTATGTGTCAAAAAGAGGCGCCATGGGATGGGAGTTGCGCAACGTCAACGCCGCTTGATAAGTCTTACCGAGGGCGCCAGTGCGATCGGATACTAAGCCGCCTATTGGCATTGCCGAGGTACCATGGGATATGTCTCCCGCCGCACACTGAGGGTGAAGTGAAAATCTCGCGAAATTTTGCGGAGGACAATGAGAGATCCGGTCATTTACCTTCGTCAGCAGAAAGAAACCCACTGAATGCGACTCGCTGTCGGCGTAAGTATCAGGCACAGAGGACAGCACGTGACCCAACGCGAGCTCTTTGACCTCCACCTCGTTTCAGCACCGCTGTCATTCTCGCAGTCTCGACGTGTTCATCACGATGGGAGACATATACACAGTATGGACGGCAGTTGATGAGTGTTTATCCTGTTTGCTTCTTCAACTGGACTCCCTCACAGGACCGCATGCACGTGACCTACCCAATACTCCACGTGCGACTGGCACACCACTGTGTTAACTTGCAACCATTTCCTTGCCTGCGACCGCAACGTGGTAGGTACCGGATAGTTCAACAAGCCTGCCCGTAGGACTCAAATTACTGCAGATGTTACACGGTGCTTTGTCAACCCAACTACCAGTAAACTTCGCGAACCCAACGTATCGGATCCCACCAGAGAACCTTACCTATATTTTCCACTACACCTGCCAGTCGAAAGGTGGTCGTACGAAGAGGACCGGGTTTCTCGCTACAAGCCCAGTGGAGTCGGGTAAAACCATTGTTGCTCTCACCCACGTATGCCGATATTGGAGGAGCACCATCTTATCAGATCCAAAATTCTGGACTATCACCAACTTGACGCATCCCTTCATGACCACCGCCTTGCTTGAAAGATCAGGCAATATGCCCATCATCACCACCTACATCACTCCCAACCCGAATACCCCCGTTCCTTCGACAAAAATGCTCATGCCACACTGCTCCAGAATTCAGAAGGTTCACGTGGACGCTTCACTGGAACAGTTGATGGAATTTCTGTCCAATCTCCGTGGCCTCTCCACGGTCGTCCAAGCGGTGGAACTCGAGTATAGTTTTTCGGATGATCGGGGGGATGACGAAGATGACGAAGATGAAGACGACCTGGAGATGTGGAAAGAGGTATTCGGGCTTCCACCGTCACTCAGGGACGCTCCTAGCTTGACGTTTTTCCGAGTTTCCAAACTCCCCTTCTCCGATTGCTTCCTTGAACTACATCAACTCACGCACCTCGAGTTATCACACACCGCCGCTTGGTCCCGCGATTACCTTGCTATCATGACAGCCAATCCCATGCTCGAGGTCGTGATACTCCGCGGGATTGGAGACGGGGAGGAAGGAACGCACGACATGGAGACTACTGTTATTTCACTCCCCCGGCTTCGGCGGCTGGAGCTTTATCAGGTGCTTGCAAATCAAATTCTACGGGGGTTCACCTTCCCACCTGGGACCCACCTCTCCTGCGTTTGTGCCAATGGATATATTATACCACGCTCAGATGGCCTGCTGAACATGTCCACGGTCGAGAAACTGCAATTCGCGTTTTCAAAACGCCGAGGACGAGTCTCCCGCGTGGTTTCCGGCTTTGGTCCCAACGGAACATTCCTACTCAGCGACACCTATCATCATTTGTGTCTAGACATCCGTGAAATACCCCGGGGGTCACTTGAAGAACTTTCCATCACTTCCGCTGACGTTGGAACGGGTGAGGGTAGTCCCTCTCTGACCTTCGTTGACATACACGGATACCTCCTCGAATCGATCTTTTCCTCCTTCACCCGCCTACGTGTACTCATCCTCCAGCGAGTCCATGGTTGCGAAGTCATACTCAGGCTTCTATGCGATCCGCGTATCTGCCCAAAACTAAACGCAGTTGTCCTCGCCAACGCCCAGTCTCACACGACTTACTGGCCATCCTTAGTCGAAATGGCTCGTGTTCGGGAGCAACACATGGGCTCGAGCAACGTTGATCGCATCGACGTTGGTTGTCGTGCGCAAGAGTTGCCCGAGCCAGAGCAATTGGCGGAGTTGAGGGCACACGTATTCTCTGTGGAGCTTAAGCCATGGAACTACGAGGTTGAAGAGTTAAATTGGTTGAACGACTCAAGGTACAGAAAGCTAGGTAGACTGTAACAGACCAGTGTGGGCAAGGTGTTTTATCATGTGAACCCAATACCAGCGGCGTACTTGTACACGAATGGCGTGTTCTCTTTAGCACCCGATTGTCTCACTTTTTTTTTGGAGGAACACTCGGCGTCCGCAACTGTTTGCCCGCTCAACACGATTCGCACTCACTCATAGCGACTGACAGATCAAACGGGATTTCAGGGATACTTGAGGACAATATCGTTCTATTCGAGGTCAATCCGTCGTGCTTGAGTGGGAACACCTTCGAGGCGCAAATTGCAGGATCCAAGCGCAGGTGAGAGTGGAGGTATTCATCTATTTACCTTTTAGTGGTTCTTCTGCGTGTGCGACCATCTCGCCCCAGCCTAAGAGGGGTGTGAAGCGGTTTACGGTGTAGATGGTGCCTCATGCCCCTTGAGACTATTCGGATGTACCGTAAAGGGGGGTTCGGTGCATCGAGGCTTCCCCATCGTTCGTCGCCTTTGAGGGTTATAGGGTGCTTTGGTTTCTATCCCGTATTCCGGGGACAACATCATCCTACTCGAAGTCAGTAAACTCAGTCGTGGTGCAACTTGACCGTTGTTGATCATTCGATGTCTTCAACAGCGATCTCGGACGAGCCGATGAAAGGCAGTCTTCGAACTATTAACCTTTTGACGTTGAGAAATATGGGCTGGGCACTCGTTGTCGTTACCGTATGACATCCGGCGAGTTCGACGGAGAGCGAGGTCATAGAGAGATGGTACGGGAGACATGATAGCATTAGTGACAAAGCAAGGGATGTAAAGGTCGAAAACACGAGAGCATTCGCCAGATGCTTCTCTATATCTGGAATAATTCTGGCTTCATCCCCTGTAGAATTTGGATGGCGTTCAGCCCAGCAGTTGCGGGAGGAATCAAGCGATGAGACCACGAACCACTTTACAGAGACGAGCCATGAGACCACCCAGTTGAACAAGGGTCCCCACGCCCTCCAGGATACGCATATGGGTCCATCCGATTTCCTAACGGTGCGCCATTCAGTACGTCCACAAGTTGAGCAAAGCATACATCGGCACCTTGATGAACTCCAATTTGGTGTATTCAGGCATCTTATCCGACGCCTTTACGACCCTGAAAATCGTTACCACGACATCTACCGCGCTATACCCCTGGTCCCATAACTCATAGATCTTTTCCATGGCAGTGTCTATGTCGCTCTTCTGGCAAGCTTCCAGGATACTTTGAATAACGATTGGGTGAGGTTGGTCGCAGACTTTGAACACATTCTCGGAAGAGATGAACCCGAATCCTGACCAGGTCGATTGGAGGTTGTTGATGGCTTGACGCATATCTCCCTCGGATGTGAAGATGAGCGCCGTAAGACCGTCGTCGTTGTACTTGACCTGGTTATCAGAGAATTAAGTTTAGAACCAGGGGGATTGGCGACCGACAAAACCTTTTCTGATTCGCATATCTCGAGCAACCGTTTGAGGACCTCGGCGTCGCGTAACTTGGCATACCGCAAGATAGCACATCGGCTCTGTATCGGCTCAATGATCTTGTTGGCCATGTTGCACGCCAAACAGAACCTAGTTGTGTTGGAATAGATCTCCATCGTTCGACGAAGAGCCTGTTGCGCGCCAGCAGTCATACTATTTGTGAAGTCGCGGTAAGAAGCGAGTCCCTGGAATTTTCCGTGGTACCGACCTATCCGCTTCGTCGAGGATAATGATCTTGTGCCGGCCAGGTGGAAGGGTGACCTTCTTCTGAGCGAATCCTTTGATTTTATTTCGGACGACATCGATTCCTCTATGCCAGGGGATCAGTAACAATGAAAAGTTCCAGGCGTTCTGAAACCCGGACCTTTCATCAGAAGCGTTGAGCTCCAAGACACCCTCCTTGTACGCGTCGCCCAAGAGTTGATGAGCCAAGCAATGTATGCTGGTCGTTTTTCCAATGCCAGGCATTCCCTAGAGAACCCATCCACTGAGCCGCAATCGAGCCACCACGGTGGATTCGCACCGAAATGATAATGTGCGGGCAATTCCCATCCTTCGCGATGACCTTGAGCCTGTCAATCGTCTCCTGGTTCCCGACGATGTCATCCAAGACCTGAGGCCTGTACTTTTCTACCCTAGATGCGCTGAGAAATCCGGAAGGTCGGGGTCAGAAGAGCACATACCATGGTAACTCGTACGCGTTGTTGTTTTTCGCGGGAGCCTTTCCCTTCGCGGTGGAGGAAGTCATTTGCAGAGAACGCGTCGTGCCAGTCACGTGCAACCCCGATGCTCAACACCTCACGCGTCTTGCGGGGACGTTTGCGATGTCCCCTGACCACACTTTGGGGGGTTCCTTCGTCATCACCATCGCCTCCGCTACGGGGGTTAACGAAATACTATTCTACGGCCAATGGATCACCCCCAACGTCCCTACCAAAACCGCGCCTCGACTACCGTTCTATCTCGGAAAATGTGGTATTCAAATCCCACAATGCTTTCAACAGAAAGGCCATGTTACCCGTGGGAGCTATCCAAACCATCGAAAGGCTCTACGCGAAATGGAGGGAAATTTCGAGTACTCTGAACTCGAAGAGACACGCACAGTCCCAGGTTGGAGGCAGGATTCAAAAGGCCGCAAAGGACAAAGACACTACAGCCAAGTGGGTCGCATTGGAAGAAGCTAGGGAATTGAAGGCTCAGGCTGGTGAGCTGGAGAAGCAACTTGACGGGATTGAGGACCGACTATACGACCTTGCGAGTTCTGTACCGAACGACACCCACCCCAACGTCCCCGTTGGTCCAGAAAATGCCGCAATCACTCTCTCGACTCACGGTCCTCCCCCCCTACCAGCCACACCTGCGAGGGACCACGTTATCGTTGGAAAGGCTCTCGGTCTATTCGACTTTGAGGCTGGATCCAGGGTGACGGGATCATCATGGTACTACCTCACCAACGAAGGCGCACTTCTCGAGATGGCCCTGACGAACTACGCCTTGTCAATTGCTCTGAAGCATGGATTTTCTCCAGTAATCACCCCCGACGTAGTAAGGACAGATATCGCAAGGCGGTGTGGGTTCCAACCTAGAGACCATATGGCTTCCCAGTCGTACCATGTCTCAACCGCCTCTCCTGCCCCCTCCGAACCTCCAACACACGCGCACCCCGAGCTAGTCCTTGCAGGAACAGCCGAAATCCCGCTGGCTGGCCTCTTCGCCGACAAGATCATCCCCCCCACCACCCTCCCCCAAAAGATCGTCGGGTACGGTAGAGCATTCCGGGCGGAAGCCGGCGCACGTGGAGCCGATACCAGAGGTCTATACCGTGTTCACCAATTCACGAAAATCGAGCTCTTCGTCGTATCGAAGGAGGAAGAGAGTGAGGCGATGATGGAGGAGATAAGAAAGATCCAGGTCGAGATCTTCGAAGGTCTCGGTTTGAGTTTTAGGTATTTGTCCACAAGGCCTGGGCATCTCGTTCATAGGTGATTGATCCGAACACCGCAGGGTCCTTGACATGCCTTCGGAAGAACTAGGGGCGAGCGCGTACAGGAAGTACGACATGGAGGCTTGGATGCCAGGACGAGGTGGATGGGGAGAGATATCTTCCACTTCTAACTGCACGGACTACCAATCGAGACGATTGCACATCCGTTACCGCAAGTCGGAGGCTGACATTGTATCCTCCTCACTCGTATCTGGCCCTCTTGCTTTCGCTCATACTCTCAATGGGACGGCAGCAGCCGTCCCCCGTCTCATAGTCGCTCTACTTGAGAATGGCGTTAGGTTCGATGAGTCCGGGTCAGTAGCGGGCCTCGATCTTCCCTCAGCCCTCAAACCATTCTGGGTGGGCAAGCACTCAGAGATCATAGGATGGGTGTGACCTCGGCCCAGCCACCACCAGACTCAGTCAGCATCGACACGCTGGCTCTCACCGATTGTGCTTAGTTTAAATAATCTTAGTAGGTACAACAAACCATGTACTCATCCCCATCGGCGGATAATATTACTCTTCCCTCTTCTCTCGTCTGTCCGTGAATATCACAATTCCGGCGCTCACCACACCCCCTGCCTCCCATTACCATGGATGCTGGAGCTATCCACACCATGGTTATCGCCAAATGGGTCAGCGAACGGATCGTCTTCATCCAATAAACCCTTCTTCGTGGTCACGTCCAAATCGGACGCTCCTGGATATGCATGCCGCCCAGAATAGTCGTTCGAAGACGACGCGGCGTCCCGGGTATTCTTGTTGTGTCTCTCTTCATCTGACGACTCGTATTCACTGTAGTCTGATAGAGATCCCCTGCCAAAGTCGTCCTCGTCGGAAGGCGTGCGATGAGCATTTGGTCTGAGCGGAGGTGGGAGACCACTGTTTTGCCCGCGTTCAACCATTGAGGGAAAACGCTGATGATTAATCAACGCACCTTTTGTCCTCCCCTAACTCTCCAAAGTTGAGGTCCTGCAGGTCAGGATGAACGTGGTCTCCACCGTTTTCACGGACGCTTCCACTTCGAATGACGCGGACTACGGCGGCACGTTGTTTTTCCTGTAGCTTTGTGAGTTCGGAATCTTCAATCTTGGCCGCGGCGAGGCCCTTCTGAACGTTCTCGACGTCTTCCTGCTTCCCCGCGGGCTTGGGTAGCTAGTGGACGCGTAACTTTGTAAGATGCGGTCAAGTAGGAGTAAGCCAACTTTGAAGCTCACTGTCATATCGTACATCTCGAGAGCTGCTATGATTCTTTCGTTGGTTTCTATAAGTGTGCCGATCGTATCTTCGTTTTCTACGAGCTACGCATTCATTAGAAACCGAAATGTTCCAGGAATTCTGCACCTAACCTGAATGTAACGAACGATGGGTTTTCGCTCCTGTTTGACGATAGCTAGGCACTCTTGTACCCTCGCGTTCTCTTGTAAAGTCTCGGCCTCCCTATTCACCAACTGTCATGCATCATCAAGATTGTCAAAGGAGTGAATCATACCCAAACAACTTACAGTTATGGCATTGACGAGGTTGTTCGCGGATTGGGTTGCGCCCGCTATCTGCGTGAGGATCTTTGGTTTCTCCTAAAAACTGCGATTCAGTGTCACCTAGAAAATAGTTGAGGAACACGAAAGTACCTCTTCAAAGTTGAACGGCTTCCTTTTGGATTTTGGTTTCCCAGTGCTCTCCTTCTTCTTCTTCTCTTCCCTCTTCAACTTCTCCGCCTCCTCTTTCGCCTTCCGTCGTGCTTCTGCCTTACTCTTCCGCTTGGCAGCCTCAAGCTCATCGTCCTTGGGGATCTGGGGATCGGGCCGCCACGCACTATATGAGTCGCCCTTGTGCTGCTTATACAAATTCGCAGCGGTCTTCATCGACGGATCATTTTTGTACTCGGCATGCCACGCAGCGAGGATCCTGACGAGTTTCTTCTTGACTTTCTGCTCGACAGCCAGGTCGTTGCCCATGTTCCTGAGGACATCGGTAAGATGTCCATCGGCAAACAGGGCCGCTATGATGTAATGGAATCAGACAACCCGGTCCGAACTTTATATTGGATACAGGAGGGTTGAAAGTCGAAATATATCTCGAGAAGTAGAAGCAGAAGCGGTAGTGGTAGCGATGAGAAACAAAGACGAAGACGTACTCTTCAGTTTTGCATCTCCGTTCTCCACCAAAGCGTTGAGGATCTGGAGACGGCGTGGGAGGTTGATTAACGACCGATGGGGGGAAAATTCTCTCTGAATGGGAAAGAACTGACGACGAGAGCCCGATATTGCTGGTGTGCGTTTCCGTGCTTAAGCTTCTTCCTAACAGCACGGGATACCTCCACTGGGCTGAAGAGCAAAGGATAAAGCAATGTCCAAGGTCATGACTGGGAATTGCCGGCGAGAGCATGAAAGGCGTGATAATCACCCCGTAGATTGGATGCTAATCGAGTCCACCAGCTCCGGAATCCTACAAAACGCGGTTCGCGTGAGTCCCTTCAAGGTGGAAGATTGCGAGAAGAGAGCACACCCATCGTAAGTATCGCCGGCATAACCCTGTCCCGTCAAGATATCCATCCAATCAGTGATGGACGACTATCGCCAGCATGAACGTCGCAGACGATAGAGACAAACGAAAGGTGTCAATGCCCAACCCCAGGAAACCGAATCCTTGCCGTGAAATTCACGGAGGGCTAGTTCGGCGGCGAGGGATCGAAAGGGATCCTCACATGCGGTTTATCCTGCCTCAATGCGCTGAACGCGCTCTTTGCGAAACTCGTCGTCATCGTCGGTGGAGGAGGGAAAGATGGAGTTGTCTGCAGAAAATAGTCTGGCTCCACACTGGGACCAATTAAGACTCCAGCACAGCCACCGCCTTCGTCCGTGACCTGACCTCGCGGATTCAAAGAAGTTGCAAGCTGGAAGAATGTTATAACTACAACGTTTCTCGACATCAACGTTTCCTCTCTGCCTTCCATTTATACATCCGTGGCTTGTAAGTCCTCCCAGTTTTCTTCGCCGGTTGGTCACCATCCTCCTCATCCTCATCCTCCCCATCGTCACCCTCGTCTCTCACCACCTCAACTCCTTTCAGCTTCTTCGTCCGACCTTTCCCCATGAGCAATCTCTGCATCTCCAGCTCCCGCTCAGCATATCGTAACTGTTGGTCCCGCTCCATCCGAGCCGAAAGCTCCTGGATCAGCCGCCGTCGGTGTTTCTGCAGTCCTCGATCGGTAAGAGCGTCAAAAGGATGAGGATAGGCCGTACCTTTGATTCTTCCTCCAGGAGCTGTAAATCGGAATGGTCCTGTCCTTGGGCCATTTGTTTCCCTTTCTTTCGTTTCTGGCGACCTTCAGGTTTCCAGCCCAAATCAATCTCCGATTCACCGGGGACGGTCTCCGGGGCAGGAGAAGGGTCCGAAGGTCCTTCATAGGTATCTAACAACACGGTAGAGATAAACTTCACACATGCATGTGATAGAAAATGGGGTGAGACTTACCTTCCTCCCCCTCCTCCACGAAAACAACGTGTTTAGGCCGTTTCATTGAGTGGGACTTGGCCTTCCCCTTTAGTTTTTGGCTCTCCAAAACTCCACTCCTCTCCAACACGGGCAGTTCCTCCTCATCCACACCTCCACCTTCGTGTACAAGGTCAGCCATAGTGCTCAGTTGAGATTTTATGCGGTCGATTTTCTGTGAGAAGTGTTTCAGGTTCCAACTTCTACACCGAACGCACAAAATGCTAACCTTGGCATTCGAGCTCCTCATCGTCCGAACGTAATTCTCATCTTGTGTCTTGAGTACCCTCACTATATCGACCGGCATGGCAACATTCCCTTTATCCTGGATATGAACACCTTCCTAAACAACAAAATCAGCCTCCCCTACCTACCGCAAACAATTCCATGAAATCAAGAAGCTCGCACGTTGGTCCCCTGGTTCACCATCCCAAAGTAGAACTCATCCTTGTTCCTGCCTGCCGCCTTCCTCTGCAGCGTTTTGATGCGTTCCTGTTTCGAATGATAATCCCTCGCTCGGAGAACATAGTCCTTATGTTTCTCGAGAATCCCGAACTTGGCTCGATGCGCCAACTGAGATCGTTCTTTGTGGTTTCGTCGGTGAAGCGAATTCCGTAGCGAAGACATCGTGTAAAACGTTAGACCTCAGCGAGATAGGTAGACAAGGTTAACACCTCAATATAGCGAGGTCGGGAGGCAAATAATAAACACCAAAGCCAGAGCGGAAGAGAAGGAAAAAGAAAACGAATTCGATCAGAATTCCCACAGTTGCAACGGATAACCGGCGCCTAAGTGCAAACAGGGGAATGGGGACAAAGCAATGAGTAATGGTACACTAGTTAGAGGATCGAGCCATAGGGCCAGAGCCATTCAATGGGCTCTCCAAATACATCCTAACCAAGACGCTCTCAAGAGCAGCGACAGATGGCGGAGCATGTTCAAAAGTCCGTGCGGCGGTCCTCACATGCTCAAATAAAACCGACATTCTGTCCCATCGCGCCTGCTCATCCTGCACCAGGCTCTGCGGGTGATGTAGTTGTGCAATTTGAGTGAGGGCAGTAGGCTGAGGAGGAGGAGGGGGCATCATGGGTTGAGGTTGCGGAGGGGGAGGCGCGGGAGTGGGAGGCAACTGATGGACAGTTTGTACAGGTTGTGTCGTTATGGGTGTGAATTGCGTTGTGGGGTCGTGAGCGAATAAAGCGGGATCAATCGTTTGTTCAGGCGGAGGGTCTTGAACCTCAGGTGTCATTGAGTGAATATCTGGTTCTTCAAGCTGTTGAACCGTGCCTGGAGTGGCAGCCGTCGGAGCGGACGTCGAAGCTCTGCTCTGTTCAACATCCGAACGTCGTCTTGTCGAACGAGCCTTCTCCTGTTCGACCTGGGCCCGGCGACCCCTTCGTGTGAAAGGGAGGTTTGCGAGACCAATTTCATGTGAATGTTGCGCGCGGTCTGGAAGCCAAAACTCAATTAAAGGACCACTGTTCACTGTGAGATCCAGTCAGACTCACAGCACACGCGAACTTCCTCTGTCTCGTAGTATGTCTTGAACGATATGGACGCGGAACAGCCGGTTCCTTCAAGCTGGGGTTTCCAATTAAGCGTGCGGTTTCGAACACGGTCAAAACCCGGGGCGCCCACCTTGCGACTGGGGACTTTTCGGTGCCTGTCGGGGTACTTTTTCACGTACTTGCTCCTGCCAGACTTCGAATGCCTGGCACACACCTAATCGCAGTCAGCAAACAACCGGCACACGCGAAAAAAGACGGGTTTTTACCAGCTTTGTGTGTTCTTTGAATCGAGGTGGAACAGATTTTGAGACATGGCGATCGTTCCTCACAAACTCAATCATCTTCTCTTCCTCTTCCTTTGCCCTCCACGCTTCGAAGGCGGCCATGGATTCAAAAGTCAGCGTGTAGCCTTCGTCCGCATCGCCTGCGCCGTACGGAGCTTTCCTTGATCCGTTCCCGTATACCGAAGGCGACGGCTCGGTGTGAGTGGGATCATTCTGTGTGGCGGGCATCTGCATTGCAGAGGAGAGTGAAGAAGAAGCGATTGAGGACTCCGGTGCATCGCTCAAACCCGTTGAGCCGACGCGGAACTGGTGGTAGGCGGTGGCAGGATCCATACCCGCTGCCCCTTCACGTGACCAACCTCATGGCACAACCTCGGCGCGGCAACCTCAAACCCGAAAACAACGCTCGCAAAGAAACGAGACTCGCGCAAGATCCACGTATTGAAACACTCAAAGGCTCTGAGATACGGACGAGAAACATGGGTTAAGCCAACCACAGGCCCAGCACAACACTTTTCTTAGCTTACACATTGAGGCACTTAAAAATCCATATTTCCAAGGCCTACCCGAGAACAACGGCTATATACCAACAATTGATAAAGAAAAGTGCCACTCGCTCAAATGAAACCCGCCAACTTACTCTAAAAGCCAACACTTTATCTTCCAAGAAGGCCCACCTCACCAGATGCCCTTCCAGAAACGTATCCGCCAGCTTCGCATACCGGGACGCACCATCCAAAGACATATCACTTTGTTTGAAACAACACGCGCCGGGTATAAAATCGAGCGAACGGAGTGACAGTCCTTGGTAAGGTTTCTCGTTGGTCACCAACATCCGAGGACCGACGAATTCGAGGGCCTCTGTGAACCCCACACGTGGACCAATTGACATGGTCTTGTGCTTCCAGAGGTCCAAAGGGATGCGCAAGGCTGCCTCGTTTTCGGAAGCAATGGTACATATGCTCTCGTAGTCTATCACGAAAGTTTGATTGTACCCGGGAGCGCAGACAGGTCTGATGCACAGGACGTCTCTTGCGATCTGTCCAAAACGGAGAACCCAGTCTTGCCCCTCGAGTATGAGTAAGGTGAGGTCCGGCGGACGTTGGAACTATGAGTGTGAATCGAGAGCAGGTAACTCGGACGTGTGAGTCGTCGACCCTCCACGCTCGCCCGCGACCAATCCCGTTGATCATAGGAGCGGATGCACTGGGGTGAGGTCGCCCATCAGACATCTGGAAGAATTGTATCATGAATGACCTAGGGTTACGACTCCATCAGTCATTAGTGATACATAGACTTTGACGCATACCGTCCGCAATCCACATGTGAGCATACAACCAAAAGGTCTTCTTCTGGAAGGAAACCTAGTGACTGGGAGTCGTTCGGGAGTCCGTACACAGTCCACTGCTCCAACGGGATGCCCCTCAGAACCGACGGCAACTGGATGAACCGGTAATCGGTCGTAGGGTCCCCCGCACCCGCGAGCAGCTTTAAGCGAACAACCCCCCCCCCGCCGACAATCTGAGGCTGGGAGTATTGCGGGGGAGGGGAAGTGATGTGTGGTCGACCCATTGAACGGAATCCTAGTGCAATCAATACCGATCCAGCTGTTTACGACTGTCTGCAACCGTGATAGATGGATCCTGGTACCCAACTTCGAGCCCAGCCGCTCGCGGATCGTTTAGATATTGCACTTCAGGTGACCCGTCGATGACATCACGAAGACTGCAGTTCACCTGGAGGTTTTGGAGGTAAACTCGGACGCGCTCACGGACACCACGAATCAAAACAGTACCGCTCGAAGCTTGAGGGTCTACTCAGGCGCTAGGTGCAGAAATACGCTGTCCCAGAGTTCCGGGGGGAGTACCACAGGCGGGGACGGCGGTCGGGATGACATATCTCACCCGTGGTAGGACTGCCGTTCCTTCCAAGGCGATGTCTTCTAGTTTCCCACGCGGTGCTGGTTGTGCGGGATGGTGAGGGATATAGATTGGCCGTAATGCTCATTATCGTTATCCTGGCGCTACGTTACGTGTCATACATGCGATGGTGTACAATGGGTACAAGTTACAGATGTTCCCTACGCCCCCTAGGTGGGGAACGGGTCATTACAAGATGTAAAAGGCTGAGAGTAATGAGCGCGAGTGAGAGTTCACGCCGCACGACTAGCAGCCCACTTCTCCTCCATCAAATACAACATCTCACCAAGGCCCTCAAAGAACGTGGTCTGTAACTCCGATCCGGTCCAATGGGGCACGATCGAAGCGTGGGTCGCACCCTCAATCGTGAACACGTTCCATGCCCCGGTGACCAGCTCGCCCGCGACATGGTGTGATGAATGGATCAAAGCTCGATGGTGCACGCATTTCGTTTCCCTGGGTGCGAATAAACGATGTCAACTAAGAATAGGGCCCCTTATTGTTTCCGTGCAGACATGACGTACTGGCAAGACAGCGGATGCCACTGTGAGAAAACTGGCACGACCCCGTCGTTCTTGTACAGTTCATCACGGTCTTTCCCCTTCTGGATAGCGTGCAAAAAGTCGGGGAATGGATGGACCTTGGTCAGATCGTACGAGCACATTGCACGAGATAGGATAAACAACGGGAATTTTATGAAATGTGAAATGCTTGGCGTGAAACCACTCTTCGACTCGTGGTCAGGGATCGTCTAGATGAATAATAAGTGTTTTAGTGTGTGTACGCAAGCGAATTTAGTACCTAGGCCTCACCATATTCGTAGCATAGCTCGTGTAGTACGTCCCCTTATTCACCACACCCTCACCATTCTTCTCCCTGGCCACGACAGACTGATACGTCACATCATATGGGGCAATGTCTTCACTCTCTGCCCACCCGCTCTTCCACACATGGTTGAGAAATTGGAGGACTGAGATATCCTTGCAAGTGTAGGACCGAGCCTCGCAGAGGAGATCCCATGGGTACTCGGAGAACAACGGAGCAAAGAAGATGCAGAAGTGGACGATCATCGAGATCATAGCTCCCACAGAGAAGAATCGGATGTCTGGAGGACTAGCTGGCTTCTCCCCGAGGGTGTATACAGAATGGGTACCGCGGAAAGGCGCAGAGACTGGGAGTGCGACGTATAAGGCACTAGCCACATCGAAGGTTGGGAGATGTACTCACTGGTGTTTACCGACAAAGCCATATCCGGATGATACTGGTCTCCGAAGAAACCTTCCCTGATGAGGTCCTGCATCTTTACGATGGTTGTGCCACCCTAGAGACAGGAAGTCAGGAGGTGCCCTGAAACGCCTTAGTCCGTCGCATCTACCATTGAATGCCCAAGGAAATGTAGTGGGCTCATGGCAGACCACTCGGGGTACAAACCCGATCGGAAAGTACGGCCGTACCGACCATGGTTATGATCTTTCGCATGTTTCTCGCCGTAGTCGACTGCAGGAAGGTCTCAGATCAAACAATCACAGGGATCGTAGTCAACAATCAGTTACCTGTACCACCCTTGATCGTGAAAAACAACTCGCAAGCGCGATCGTGTAGCGAGCTGACAGGTCCAACCCTGCGATCGGGCACAAAGTTGGCATCCAACCCAAGGACCACCAGACGTATGAATGCTCACTTGACAAGATGTGTCTTCCTCTTCTGCCCATCCTGAGATCCCACATTTATGTGATCCGCAAAGTCACCCCAAAGTGCGTCGCCAGCTCCGCCACAGAAGCCTTCCACGATGATCAGCGGGATCGGTTCTTCTCCCGTAATCTCATCATCCCGCTCCGGTTCCGCCTTCTCTGGTGGGTGCGTGGCCGTAATCGGGAGTGTAGCAGACGTAGAGACAGATTTTGATTTCCAAAACTTGAGATACATGAGTCGTGGCGGGTTCGTCCAAATAATACTTGTCCTGATGTGCGTGGTCGAGATAAGATATCGATCTTGGGGGCGTGGCCACCGACCGGTGTCGGGAAGGTGGCGGAAGAGGGAGAGAGGGAAGACAGGTCACAGGAGAGTGCGAAGTTTTTCGGTGGTAGCGTTTTATAAGTGCGCCACCCCGTGGCCGCCTCGCGTTCCCGCTTAACATTTCACGCTGTGTTTGCGATGTTTGTCAAATGGGCCGTGACCATAAGGGGCAGAAGTCTGCGGGGGCCTGGTCCGGACAAATTCAGCCAAACTCGGACCGTTTAGCCCGGTTTGGACAAACTGTCGGACGGGATGCAGTCCGGATGGTCATTTTCGCGTCTCGCACCCTTAAGTGATAGAGTCGGTGTTGAGCAATCATGGAGTTTCGCCTGTCCTGGTGTGCCAACGTACGGGGAGTGAAGTTGACCAAGTGGGGATTCGTACAAGGTCGTTGCGGCTCCGAACCATCTCGGTATTTCTGCGAGCCTGGCGCTGCAGTTCTATACTCGTGATACCTGACCAAGAGGTGCGATCGGCTCGGTCCAATCCCCCTACTGGTGGAACTCAGTGCATTATGAGACATCTTGCCTGCAGTGGAATCGACAGCCGAACTGTTCACTTTCGTCAGTTCGCCACACCATAATACTATCCCCTCACCTCCGACTACCCCCCTGCTACTCACTGGTGGGCGTTTGGGTCCACCCACCCAAACACCCAAGTTCGAACCGAACCTCGCAGTCCTTACCACAGTTTGTGAACCAACACCCCAAAGGCAGATTAGGGCAGCAGTAGGCGCCGAGGGATAATTGGATGCATGGTGACCGGTCCCAGCTGAAAACCAGGGGATCAATCGAAATGTGACATCATAAATTTCCGCGAACCCAAGAAGACAATGTCGGGAGTAAAAAAGGCCGCAAGTCAGTGGATGCCAGCATTCAATCCGTCAGAGAGTACGAACTTGGGATGCGTAAACTTCGTACGTACTCGTGACGAAAATCGCACCACAGGCGAAGAGGTTGTCGCTCCAAACTGCCGATTTGTCAGGACCGACCAGGCCAGGTTGTCGGAACGATTCAATCAGCCTCGAGGGTTTCGGGGTGGGCTGAGGAGTTCAAGCGCTTTCGGGCCACGAGTTGCATTCACATAGACGCAAATACCCACAATTCGGCAGATAAGCGGACCTCGTGGCGTGCTAATTTGAAAGGCCGACAAGTATGATAACTGTGAGGTTGGGGGTCTGACTGAGTTCAGGAGGTCACCGAAAGGATTGAAACCGGACCGATCATCACCATCACCGTAATCGACGAACGAGATGCAGCCAAGATTTCGAAATCATCGTAATTAGCGGATTGGTAAACGGTCGAGCACCTATAAACGATAGACGAGCTTGGGGGTTGCGAGGCATCATTCCCGCGGGAAACGTTCAAGACCCCGGAGAGCAAGCGGAAAGAATGGAAAGCGCTCAGGAATTTAATAAGGTGGTTAGGGGGGCAAGGGTTGAAAGGGAAGTAGGGTGAATAGAAGTGATACAAGTGGTACATCGTGAATCGAGCAATTTGCAGACGGTCGAAAAGGTAAATATGGAACAAGAGTGTGGGACGAGATTGATGTATGGCGGATGGGATGTAGAGAGTAACTGTCGAGCGATCTACAGGGCTTGAGCGATTATAATGCGAACAGAAAGCGTATTGGGATTGGGAAGGAGATGCAAAGCAATTGTGTACAGGGAATACAAGGAGGGTGACGTGTCTCCGCATAAACGCGAAAGTCCGCAGAACAAGGATTAGATGAGGAGAGTGTAACGGTCGTAAGACTTAATCGTGCATCTAAGGACATGTGTGTCAATGTTTCACGCAACGCGTAAAGATGTGAAAAGCGCTTACGGATCATGAGCGTGAAGAACAGGGTAAAACGCGAGGACGAGAAGGATAAGAAACGTAAGCACGTTGTATATAATTGGGAGTAAGTCCGAACGAGATGTTTGGGGTATCAGGAGTGTCGAGAGGCGCGCGCTGAGTTCGTAGCGAATGAGATAAAACTCGGGTAAGTCGACAGTAAAGTGCTTACCTCAACGAACACGGTTATTTCAAGGTATGCCACGAGAGGGAACAACTGCCAACTCCAGCGATGTTGACACGAGCTTGAACACGACACACCTACAAGCGCGGATGTCAGCAATCAAAGTCAGGGGTGGAGACTTGTTTGAACATACGGTATCCGCAACCTCTGCTTTCCGGAAATCCACCAATATATCACCGTTTGCTCCCCTGGTAATCGAACCAATCTCGCCGAATGACTGGGGGCGGAGGTAAGGGATACACTCCTCGTAATATAGCCGGGAGGAAATACCTACTTCACACCAGCGCTTTGCTGCTTCATATCGACGATAGTCATTGAGAGGGATCCCTCCAATGACGAGCCGTTTTCTCTTATTTTTTCTCCGTACGCCAGAAATCAGGCTCGGTGGACTTCCTGGAAGATTGTGGCCAGAGGGTTTTAGGGAGAACGGAACCCTGATGGTACTTTTCGACGGCTGCGACACCAACTTAGTGGACCCAGGAGGGAGACTCCACAGGCTCTGGGAACTCTTAGCAAACCCCGAACTGGACCGGACCGAGTTATGGGTACCCATAGTTTTGAGTGACGCCGTTGCATCCAATGAAGGCCTGCTTGGGGAAAACGAGTCCGTTGAAGCAAAACTAGGGCGCGAATCGAATGCCCCGGATTCGGAGATGGATGCGAAATGACCCATCACGCTCGGGCGCTGCAACCTGGCTTTCCATGGGGAAGTTGATCGTTTGGCTCCATCGGACTTTTCGGGGGTTTTGGGTGACGGGGTGTTAAACATGGGCAAACTAGACCCCCTGCTATGGCTTCCAGCGGATGATCTCCTTATTGACGGTGTAAATGACATCCTCCAGTTCTTGAGTGGGGAGGAAGTGTTACTGAAGAGACCCGAAGAGCGGCTACCTTGGGACGGAGATCTTTGGCTTCGCCCCGTTCCGTTTGATATCTGGTTCCAACACGTGGAGATGAACACCCGTGCTCAGTCAGAACTCAAATCGCTATCGACGTTTCCACATGTGCTCACCTCTTCGTCGTCTTCATCGACGAAAACAAAATCGGAAGCGTCTTGTCGAGAAGCGGGGGACCGTGGGGTAGCGGGGGTGAAGCGGCGAGAATGGGCGAGAGTGTCAGAGTGTCGGGGCATGGGGGACAAACGGCTAGGATCCTGATCTTCGCCTCGTTGATCTTCTATCCACCGCTCAACGCGCCCTGAGCCCTGGGGGCTGGATCCGGGGAGCTGTTCTTGAGCAGCAGTGGGCACGGACATTTGAGAAAGAGAAAACGGGGATTCGTCGACGGGAGATGGTTCTGAGCGAGAGTGCAAGGCGCGGGTCAGTCAATCCTGTCGTGTGACAACGACGGACGGAATAGTAGCACAGCACAAACCTTGGATGGATATAGAGTGGACGTGGCGAGGCATGATGGGGTCTGCGGTTTCGTGGATACCAGTAACTCAGAAAGTTCTTGTTCGGGCGTTCGTAAACTTAGGTATTCGTTCTGGCGCGAGAGAGCAAATGGAAGGATTCGGAAAAAATATTAAAAGCCGTCGCAGTCGTATCCTGTCGTGAAGGGTGAGATGAGCATGCACGACGAGGGCGAAAAAGAGGGATGGTGGTCGTCCGGGGGAGAGACGCAGAAAAAGGAGGCATCTTCTCAGCCGAACGGTTGACCTGAGGACAAATTGACGGAAGCAGGTATTAGGTAACTCGTGACTACCTCAGTCGACCTTTTGGATTATTTCATTCGCTACATACAGATAGAAACGACCTCGGGCCACGCTGGGCGGCACACAGACCGTACACGAGTACACACCCATCACAAACGTGGGCGAGCATGAGAAATCCTACTGAATCGCATGCTCGTAGCCCCTTGATCGACTGAGAGCCAGATCAGTGAACCCTTCAAGATGATTGGCACGGAACCCACTCGGACTTAGCGCAACTTTTTGTCTCGACATCTTCTCTATGCCCCCGCAGATCCAGAAAGCTCCGACAAGATATTTTCCACAATCGAGCTGAAAAGCTTCGCGGATGACGTTGTCTTGTACCGGCGCAGAAGCCTGAACCCCTCGTGCTCTATATCCCCTATTGACTTATCATCCTCCTGTTCCGTTTCGGCTGCATCGAGCAACGTGACGAGTTCGGTATCAATAGGCAATGTTCCAAGGAAGGGAATTTTTTCCTTCTTTGCCATTGATTCCCCTCCTCCCGTGGAAAACACATTGCTTATCTCTCCACAGCAGGGGCACGCGTACCCGCTCATGTTCTCGATGACCCCTAAAAGGGGTAGGGAGACCGTCCGGGCAAACGAAACGCACTTCATTGCGTCCAGGAGCGCCACGGCTTGCGGCGTAGTGACCACTATGCCCGACAAGCGCGAGTGTACAGGTGACAGGTGTTCGATTAACGAGATGTGTTCATCAGAGGTGCCTTTCCAAAGTGGAAGGAAGTGACCGTACGAAATGCGGCCCACGAGACAATCTTTGATTAGATCACGACAGCCACATAGGTCAGGAAGGAACTCACCAGGAGGGGTGTCGATGACAAGATAATCTAACTCGCCCCACCGAACGTCGCTTAAAAACTGGCGAATCATCGCATTTTTCTTTGGGCCCCTCCACACGACAGAGTCGTCCTTCTTCTTCAGCAAAAACGCAACGCTCATGCACGCCAACCGAGCCTCGCCCCCATCGGCATAGACTGGAACCCAGCCATCGGTACTCTGATGTACGGGGTGACCATCCAAACCAAGCATTCGTGGGATCGAAGGTCCCGTCAAATCCACATCCAAAACTCCCACCCGGATATTCGGGTTCGACGCGTACAGCGAAAGCGCGACCTGAACGGAGACGGATGACTTCCCTACGCCGCCTTTCCCCGAGCAGACGATGATAATGTGCTTGATTTTGGATAACCGCCGCGAGACCGGTGTCTCTCCTTGGGCCGACATGGAGGTATCGAGAGAAAAGGCAGATGACCAAGCAACGGGAAACCAAATCAGGAAATGTTCAACATCAGCTCCATCAGAGTTAAGATCGCGACAGTGACGCGACAGGTGCGCCACTGGTGGGCCACTGCATGATCTGCCGGCAGTGTCCGACCTTTCAATTGCCCTAACTAAACTGGACGAAGCCACTTGTGATATACCCTAACGCGCGACCTTTTGTCTTGCGAATGAACATTCCCGATGCGTTTGACGTGACCAACCGAGTTATATTGCAGCCGCTGGGGCCACCGACCAACTCCAAACGACCACTAGATGATCACTCAATCGCCCTCATTCATACCCTGACTCTGACTTAGCGAAGGCTGAAACATGATTAGCATTCACGAGGCTTCCTAAGAACAAAGGGGTCGGCGAGCGCTCCGAGGTCCGAGGGTCGAAATGAGACGCAGAACCGCATCAGTACAAGATGCACGTCCGCGCAAGTGGGGCATACACCCGATACTGCCAGAGCGTGTTACGGCATTGACATTCACACCATCAGCGGGAAGTCAGTGGTGCCATTGACATGTCAAACAGTCGAGATCGGGGAAACGTTGACTGGGAGTTGGGCTATCAGGGCCACTCGAACAATGGGCATCGGGCGATTGCGAGAGGCTATGCCTGTTCCCTCGAGACAGCGCATAAAAACCTGGAGGACATGTTGGTTCGACGTAAAACTGTCTTCCGGGTCCAGATAGTGCGGAAAGAGTCACCCCACGCAACGTAAACCGTATCGCTGCCAGCGTGGAGGTTTGATCACGTCGAAACCGTTGAAATAGGACGTGTTTATTGGGAGTTACAAGATAGATTGGTATCACAGTACCTGGAGACAAATTGTTGGAGGAAATATGGGGTGGGTTTCAGGAAGAGACACACTGTGCATTACGCACATCATTCATGCACCTTGATGGGGTTCAGAAGGGGTCTTGTTCTTCGTTGTCCGCATTTATCCGGAGGACTTTGACCCACTCCCGATAGTTGAAGTTACCTTGCCGATCAGTAAACGGGCCTTTGAGGAGTTTGTCGATCTACGAGCAGAGGCTCAGTCCCACGAGGATGGAGAATAGAACTCGCATGAGCACCTCCGACTGGTCCATCCGTTCTCCCGACTCGCTCAGCCACTTCCTCATTTCGTCTACCTTGACGAATCCGCTATCGTTCTCATCGAAACACTCGAATGCGCCGAGAAGCTCTTGTTCTGTATCAAAATCATACAAATGTTCGCCCATCATCGTCAGGAACATGGGGAAGGTGATTCCCCTGTCCCCGGAAGAATCAAATTCGGCAGAGGGATTCCTGCTGTGCGTCCCCGGTCGATCACTGAGAAGATCGTCAATCCGTTGTTTCGAGGCACTGATCCCTACAATTTGCGAAACGATGGAACGTCTGAGCGTCGAGACAAGAGGTACGGAGCCGAAGAGTATCCAGCAAGGGAACAAGGAGATTCATACCGAGACTAGAGAAGATGTGCTTCAGGTCCTGCTCCGTAACAACGCCGTCGGCGTCATGGTCGACTAACGAGAACGCCTCTCGGAAGAGCTGAACCTGATTTGGTTGAAAGAGCGAGAACACGCCCGACGGTTCCCTGCGTTGTCGGGACCGCTGAGACTTTGGGAGTTTGGTTGGTGTTGAGTTCGGGGTGAGGTAAGAGTCGTACTTGGACATCGTGGTCGTTGGTGATCGAGATGCGGGAAGCAAGTTATGCCGAAATTGTCACCCTCTCCCAAAGCTGTTATTTAGCGAAACCAGCTGTAATAATTTCCCCACAGCGATTTTTTATGCGAAACGCCGTCAAAGCAAGAGGGATCAAACAGAACGTCACTACTGATCCGGTGCAGGAAACCTGGAAAGGCCACACTGGGGTCGTGAACACCCAGGAACGCATCTCTTGGATAGCCTCTTGGGACGGTTATATTTGATTTCACGTACGGGGTGGGGTGACCACAACCAGGTACCTCCGGGTACCCTCGGGAACACCCAGCTAGTTTACCTTATCCAAACCGCACCTTATTGCGTCGTACTTTTCCACGTCGGGTGCATCTTGAAACTTGAGGGTGGGGAATTTCCAGTCGATCACGGGGAACTTGGTGTTTTGAGGGCGGTTTGAGGGAGGTTCTGGTTCCGTCAGTGGGGATAGGTCCCTTCGATTTAGGCGAAGCAACTTGATTCCTGTCTGGATTGTTATTTGTGGCTGAATGATCATCGTTGGTGATTGTCTTTTTTCCCCACTTCTGGGTGTACCAAGGATAGGGAAGAGGTTGATAATCCTCCTCTCCTGGTAACGGCCCTGTGAACATCCGGTAGTGGGAGCTGTCTGTCGCATCGGCAGTAGATTTGAGCAGCCTGACTAACTCCGGGGGCGGTGACCACTCCGTCGTAGCTATCCGGCTTGTCGGCGAATAGGAACGGGTGCCTGAGAGATGCAGCGTATCCATCGTGCAGGTACCACAGCTCTTGCTCACCAGGGCAGGGGCTAGCTCGGTGAGCAACGGAGCGGAAAGGTGGATTTCCCCGATGAAAGACTCACGCTTGAGCATTACATCACGATGGGGTGGGACACCAGGGAGGATGAGAGAACCATCGAAAGCGTCGGGGCCTCTCATAACTCCCTCAGTTGTGTCCGAAGGACCTGGGTCCCTCCCCAGGCAGGAGGCCAGAGTCTTACCCAATCTCCATTTCCGGGGTCTCGGAAATGAGGGATTCAAGAACGAGGGTTCGAAGGCTCGGTAAGTTTCGTTTGATGAAAGGCGTAGCCCTGGAGAGGCCTCAGCGTGGTACTGCTCGGTGGGTGGTGAGGCTCAAGTCGGATAACGCGGCGCTCAAGGACAATGTTACCACCCCAACACCTTGACGTCACACGCTCATCATCCTCGAAATGGATCGACCATCCGTACCTATCCGGACACAGTATATGGTCTCGAAGGTGGTGGACGAGCTAAGGCTTGCGTACCGCATTGACGGGATGTCCCCTTCAAGCGTTCAGAGGACTCGCACTTTGAGAGGTCCCCCGTCAAATGGGGGAAAGCGCGGGGCGCGATTGTCATCTCCGTCCTCGGTTCATGGGGGCAATGGACATCCAGCTAGGTCCCTCCCCAGAAACCCACATCCTTCCTTTGTCCTTTCTTCGGAAACAAGGGATGCATGTCCCGTTTGACGTGCTTCCAAGGAGGACGTGTGATGTCGTACCGCGTCTGGTAACTTCAGGGCCCGTGTCTGGCCGTTCTTTTGCTTTGGCTATGGACAGATACGTCGTCACTTATTACACCCTTACGTTCTCGTTCTCGTTCTCGTTCCCCTTTTTGGCCCCTCCTAGACCCAAGCAGGTACGCCCACAATTGGATATGGCTGTATTGTCGGTGGCCGTTGAAAATAATCTTTCTTGATTCCCAGTGATGCTCAAACTGAATGGGCAGAGAATACCACGGACACAATGCGGGAGACAGCTAGCTTCTGTCAATACGTGACTTATTGCTGGAACTTTATTGTCAGTGCGAAAACGCCAAATCATGTATCAACTCATGTATCACCGAGTGTGCCGGTAAGACGCCTTTCAACACATTTAGGCAACCGCTTCCGACATCGACAGATTTTTCCCGCTCCGCGATGATCAGAAATGGTCCGGCTAGTTAATCCAGCATCGGGTAGTCTCCTCGTTGAGTACCTGGGCCCAGAAGTGCAAATGGCGGGTGAGTTCTCCCTTTAACACCCGTATCTCGAACCACACTCTTCAACAGGCATGGTACGAGATGCATGCGCAGCCTTAGGCAATGCACCCGGAGTCCCATCCCCGCCTTTGTTCTTCAGCTTCCGCCATTAACGATCACCACACACGGGAAAACACTATAGGCGTGGTGCTAGTCTATCCCACACTTCCCGGACCCTTTGTGTTGGTGTCCACAATCATTCGTCAGATTATCGTAAGAGTGGCACCCACACGCAGGATGGTCGGGCGATTGAGAGCGCCGGCTGGAGCTCAATGAGTATGGAAGTGGTGGTTGCGCGTTTGACCCCAACTCAAAGCTCCCCCATGACACTGGTATTGACAAGATCTGGATGGAACGCAGACGGACCTGTAATGACCGATGTCACCACGGGCCTTGCGCGCGGGGTGACAAATGCTACCCTCTTCATCCGGCTAGGCGGTGATCGCAACATTCTGGGCGCCAATCTCACCCCAACACTATCTTGGGGGTGCTCTCCCCGTCTTCACAGGTCTTATTTTCCAAAGGTCCTCCAAGAAGGCATAAGTGAGCGCCAAATGCTTGGGCCCACGATTCATTTAGATTTCATATCGTCATGCGATATGTTCCCCATTTCCAGGTTCCTATCGTGCACCGCCGCACCACCCATGTTCGGTATGGGTGTAAAAATACTGAGACCCTGAAGGCTTTGGACCCTGTCGACCCTTAACCCACGGTTCAATCGACCCTTCCTTCTCCCGGCTGCAACTTAGATAAAAGGTACTCAAGCTCGGATCTCGTCTTCCTGGAAAAACTCCCGTGTTTGGGGGATGGTATTCCCATACACGTGTCTGCGATTGGCCCGGACCTCCAGATAGTTACAAATTCACGAGCCTGAGCCACGTTTATGAAAGGGAGATTATATTCGTGATCCTCCAAAGCCTCAGACTAAATCACTTCCGCCACATCATATTACTTGCGCCGCCAATTGTTTCCCATGTCCTCCCTATCGCATGCCCAGGCTATCGTACACTAATTCCTTTGATGATTAGCACCTCCGAAGTAAACGGTAGCGAACGGGTTCAAGCACCAATGGACCCCCAAATACACCTGGTCTCCTCGATGGGTAAAGATAACATACGGTTTAAATGCCGATCAGGCAGAATTTCAAATGTGGGTATTTCTTTTGTCACCGGATCGCCGGACCTCACTCGCACTTGGTCATCGGTCTATCCAGCGACCGGCCTTAATCAAGGTTTGATCACAAGTTCTATTGAGCGGGTGGGCGATAGCGAACGTGACAGACTTCGACGGTTCTAGGGCGACCCTCGCAGCTTATTGTCAAGGTGGTCCCTCCTTCTCCGGCGCACACCTGGTGTACTGACCATCAAGGACAATAACGTGGGGTTTCGGAACTCAGAGTTAAAAGAGGCCCAATCGAAGAGGGACAGGAAGTATTTGGGTTGATGACATTTACGAAGCGAATTATTTGTGGGGGATAAAATAATATAACAGTCGGTGGCTCTCCCATGGGAGCATTTAGCTACAATTAGATGAAGACGGAATGAAAAAGAAACACCTTGCAAGGAACTCGCATGGAAAGGAAGAGCCCGAAAGAGCTATGATACATTGGGCCCACTAAAATGTGGAATATACTAACGCTACAGCATTTGCGATGAAACTAGAGAGAGATTGAAGGAAGTGGATGATTGGTAGGGGTTAACGCGGGTAGATTGTGGGAAGAGGCATGCGGTAAAATGTCCAAGGGGGATTCTAAGGTGCGGTGGTGTCGTGGATCAAATAACAACAAAGGTGGAGTGGGGAAAAAGAGAAGGAAAGAAAATAAGGGTGGCGCCTGAACAACACCTTTCACAAAAGCTGCTTGTAGCTTTCTTCGTCAATCCGCGGGAAACCGCGTTTTCTCGCGGCGTCAGAACATTCCAAAGTACCCCAATGCCTCCGCCTCGCGTCGAGCCGAACAGGAAGAGCTTTCGTACAAACCTTACACTGCTCCTTTTGCGAACAGTTCGGGTTTAATTTGCAGGTCCTCTGATGCCTCTCGGCGTCGTGATCGCGAGTAAAGGATTCGTTGCAGTAGCAGCAGAAGTGCTTCTCCTTCGACTTGGTCTTCTTCTTCTTGATAGCCCCCGCCCTGTTGCGCCGGGTCTTCCTCCCAGCAACCTTGACAGGTACTTGGAGGATCTCCTCATTGGAGGTGGAGGAAGTGGAGTCCGATTCGCTTGATTGAGAAGAGGGGGCGGTACTGGAGCAACGAGAGGAAGGGAGTGACTCGCACTCGGAGAGGGGAGAGAGGGCCGTGACCGAGGCAGGGGAAGTGGGGTAGGCTGGGTGAACGATCTGCGTCACCTTTTTGGTGTGTTGTTCCTCCTGCCTCGTCACATCACGAACCGCCGTGAACACCGGAGAAGCGATGTGCGGCAGTTCGGAGCGGAAGTTGTCCAAGGCAGGAGTCTCGGGAAAGGGGGATGAACGGGTGGAAGAAGGGGAGGGGGAATTGGAAGCGACCTCATAGGGATCTATAGTCACGGTTTCCGGATATTCAGGGAAGAGGGCAGAGTTGGGTTCTCCGAGGGTGACGGAGATGTTATGATAGAGGGTATCAAGAGGGCTGTACTCAACGGAGTACGCCCCAGAAGGGGGCATATACATTGACATCGGGGGGCAGTGGGTGTGTTCGTGGAGGCAGTGGTGGGGTTCGGGAGTGTACGAGTCGGGCTCGCGACTTGTCAGGTTAGCAAACGAGTTCCTCCAATCATCAAACAACTACGGACCGGAAATCAGCATACACGTCCGCATGGAATCAACGTGGGACAACATACCGGTCCGTCATACTCGTTCACGAGGTCGTTAGGCTGTACCATGGGTTCGTAAGCTGCGATATCCCGCATTTGGAACACCTCAGGATTGAGGAACTGTTCAAGTGGGTCGACTGGGACGTTTGTAAAGTGGGCCATTGGCTTAGTCTGAGCGTCGAGGGCCATTAGAGTGTCCCAGGGAATGCTGTTGTTGTGGAGGTGGCAATGGGAGATGATGTCTTGAGTAGAGTCGGCAGAAATAAGGAGTGCGAGCTCTGATCGCTGCAGTACCAGCTGGTCAGCGAGGGGAAATGAGTGGGGGGAAGAGGGGATCCTACACAGAACACGACTTGACATCCACCAATTATAAAGAGGGCTTCTTGTAGCGTATCGACGATTTGATGTGCGGGACTATGGAAGCCTGGTTAATGAAAGGCGATCCTTCCATGACTGCAACCGTTCCTTACATCACGGTCGGCCACCGTATTGCCGCGTGGACTAGAACGCTTCGAATTGCGACGAAGAGCCTCGGGCAAAAGTGCGCCTTGGAGAGGCCAGAATCCGAAAGAACTGGAGTGGTGAGCGCGGATGAGGTAGCGAACCCGTTTTCGTAGATGGTGACATTGAGTTGATCGTGAGAGGGGAAAGTCGGCACTGCCGACAAGAGGTATGCAATGGAGGATAAGAGATCGCTGCTCATGGCGACTGAGGTAGGGGAAGAAGTGAAGGGCGGGACGACAGGAGAGGCGGAAATAGGCCCGGGGAAGGTGCTTTGGAGGGACGAGGCCAGAAGGAGATTTAAGTAAACGCCTAAAAGCGCCAGTGCGCGCCCACCATTCCAGGGGAAAAAGAAATACATACGGTATCACAGAAATTCATAGGGCGAGGGTGATTAAACCTGACCCGGAGTGGAGACTCGAGGAAACAATGGTTACATCACGTTCTTCCCCCATCTCCCACCCACCAGGAGGGGGGGTGCTGGAAGGTTTGAGGCACCATGTCAAACTGATCGGAATCAATTGTCTTTCGAGACAAAGGAAAATGCGATCGAGACCGTCCCGTCCGGAAAGCGTGCGCGGAACAGTGACAGGAACCACGTATGTTTTTAGAAGTTTGGGCCCGGTCAAAGCCAGCGGACTAGTGGTCAACTTGACGACGGCTGGCGAGCACAATGGCGATGGCACGGGACGATCAACCGATTGGTTCCCTTCTGGGTAGTCCTTGAACTTACTGTTTTCGGACAGGGCCCGCTTGACGTCCTAGAGAGCTGTTGTCGCGTTTGGAGCTCAAGTTGTTTCGCCCCAAAAAGTTTAAGTGGTAACGGAACAGGATGAAAGGCGGACGACGGACGTTCCAGCATTGGGGTCAGGGTCCGGGTGAATTGAAGTCTCAGAGACTCAAAGTTATCGAGCCCAAAGCTTTTGCGACAAGTAATCTGCCTTGATACGGTTGAGCATGGGTCAGGTCAGAACAAAAGAACGGCTTGGGAGGAGCGGGGATGACAATTAGGGCCAACTTTGTGGGACAGTGTGGGTGCATTTTGTTTGGCATCATTGGCCCACCTGATCCCGATCCGCCGCACACTCGATGCCCAGATGAAATCTTCGTCCCTCGGCCACAAAAGATGAGCGGTGAACCGAGGTTTGTCGTATACTTCACCCATTCACCGGGGGCTTGTGTAAGTAGAAAACTTTAATCAACAATTATCCCGGAGACCAGTACATACATCCGAACGGATTCTAGGCCGACCGGCTACGAGGATGCCTCCCCTCTATGATTGATTGGGCTTATTCCAAACCTTCCGCATAGCCCACCGCATCAAGAACCGGGGCATCCATTGAGCAATAGCGAACGCTGTTGCAAACCCGCCGAGCGTCATGTACTCTGGCGGATTGGTGTTGAACACCTGGGAAACAACTTGCCGAGAGAATTCCTCTGCCGTTATTGCGTTTCCCCCTTGGCTGGCCGCAATCCGTTTGCGAATTATTTGGGTAAATTGCTTGAACAGAGAGTCGGGCGGAACATCATAGCCCTCCGCGTTGTTCGTGATATTTGACCTGACAGCCCCAGGGACGATGAGCATTACTTTGATGTTCTTGTTGAGGAAGCTGCACTCCATGGCAAGGACGTCGGTCATTAGGTGAAGCGCACTCTTCGTAGCAGAGTATGTCCCGATCCATGGGGTCACGCTGTAAACAGCGTCACCGGACAGTTTATGCTGATAATGGGGGAACTTACATGTTGCCAGCGATTGATCCGACATTCGCAACAATCCCACTCCCCTGCTCAGCCATGTGTGGGACGGCAAGTTGCGCAAGCCTCATTGGGCCGAAGAAGTTTGTTTCGAACGCATTTCGGGCGGTATCCAGGTCCACATCCAAGATTGGGCCTGCTCAAAGATGAGTTTGCTTTCCCTGTCATGACCACAAGCAGGTTTACCGGGGCATGTCACGCCAGCGTTGTTGACCAGTACGTCGATGCGGCCAGACTCTCTGAGCACCTTATCGATGACGCTCTTCCGACCCTCCTCGTCGGTGACATCCAAGACGATCTATCAGAAACGCAGTGAGCATCCGAGCTTCGTCGGGACCCCCGATTCGAGAGGAATCACCTTTTTGATCCTTTCGTGAGAAAAACCATCCATTGCCGTATCTCTCCGTGCTGTCGCGTAGACCTTGCACCCCGCGGCAGCAAACTCCTCGCATCTTCAGGACTGCGTAAGTTCTTCATCTTTCACATTTGCCAGGAAGCATACAGTGCGAATCCAATTCCACCCTTTGAACAACCAGTAACCAGGACCACCTTTGACTCAGTGCCAGCGGTCATTTTACGCGATGACTGGACCCGAAAGGTTCCGATCTGAAGGCCCCCCAGAGAGGCGAAGATGGACGTAATTGGGACGAAAGATGTTGCTCTGGTTTTGTGGGCGGCGGTTGGGAATCTGGATGGCTCGGCGTTTGGAAATATTGGTTGAAGCGAGAGAAGCGGTGGTGCATAAGCGCCGTGGCCACCTTTTTTTCCGCTGTCTTCAGTCATCCCTGTCGCATGCCCTTGAGGCTTAAAATATATGCGGCAGTTTTGTGTTGTCTCCTGGATGGTGAGCCCAGCGCGAGACGCGACCGGATTTGACTTCACGACCCCGCCCCGGTACGCTAGCCTTGTCGCTAGTTGAGGCGGCAACGATCACCCCGCCAGACCGCTGGCTCATCATAAACCTGGGATCATGCTTACTTCCAGCAATCAGAAGATCTTCGTCCAGGGCCAGCACATCGTGTGACAAGCACGAGGTAGTCTCTGGGGTCACAGAAAGGCTCGTGGACTGAAACGGCCGCCATCTATACCTCACTGCCTGCGTGTCCTCGAGTTCTCCTCTCGAATTGGAAGTTCCCACTGTGTGGGTCGGATTTTTTCAATCATTCGAAGATCACTTATGTACGCGATCGTGATCTGGCGGTCAGCCAGTTCGGTGGCAGTTAGGCAAGCCTTTATTTTCCTTTCGGTGATGCCGAAGAAGCTGTGTGGCTCAAAGCTGGAACAGGGCAACGTTGGAGGGTTCTAAACGCGTCCAAATGAAGAAGAAGAGAATGGCCAAACAGGTCTTAGCTGATGCTTTGCGAACTGATTGTTTTGGGTGGACGGTGGACGGTCCACTCCAGACCGACTCGGCCCATCGGATGTCTAAAACCCGCCCGCCCCCTCACACACGGCGCCCACGTTGACTCAAGGTTAGTGCCATTGATGAGTCTAATCGGTCCTCGGCTACTTACAGTGGTCGAACCGTCAGTTTCTTACAGGACCATATCCCCGCTGCTTTGGTGGTTAGACAAGAACGTCCCCGAATAAGAGTGCGACAGCGCCTGGTGGGGAATGTGCGCACGGGTGGTATCACGTTCGATCTCAATCGTCCGAAAACCATCACGACTTTTAGATATCTGCTTGAACCTTCTACGGGTACGGGTACGGCTGTAATTCGCAACAAAATATCCGCCATCCATCGGGGGGCGGGGACAATGGTTTTTGCCGTCAATTTCCACCCTGCCTACCCGCTTCCAACTTCCTTGCGACGCTGAGTGACAAAGAATATTTTCCCAAAGGTAAGCCCTTTGGTCTTCCATCGTGCTGCCAACGACGTTCATTGTACGTCCAGTGAATAATCCTTTGACCTCCAACCGAGATTTCCAATCTGGATGGACTCTCACGACCGATACTAGCCTCTCCTGTCGTTGTCTAGGTTCACCTGTACTTCCCATTTCATAGGCTGGCATCACGCGTCTGGCTTCCCAGGCACGCCCTGAGAAGAACCCCTTCTTTTGCGTTTTGTGGCTGTCATTGTCAAAGGCGCGGTTCCACCCGGGAACGGAATCGAAGCACCTCCCTCATCGCAATCGTCCAATCTCTGCACGCGGTCAGTAATCCGGTTCTTTCATCCCTCGGAGTGTGGGTAACGACCAAAGTTCCGGTTCCGGAGATGATGGCACACTCTCAGCCAAAAGCCCCAAACCCTGGTTTTCAGTGTACAGTGGTCATAACCGTCAAAGCCGGTTTCTAGGCGCCAGCCTTCCCAGGGTCTCCCCTTCCAATCCCTTGCCCTGCGCAGGGAAGTTTATGCCTGTAGGTCGGGGTCGGGCGACCGAGGGTAGCCAATATATGTAATACATAGCCGGAGGGAAGGGTGTCGAAATAAATGTATCCCAATGAGTGACTGTTTCCCACCACTCAGGGGATGTACGAACTGCGCGCCTGGGTGCGGACAGGCGGAGGACCAATCAGCTCTTGGACAGAAACCTGCCACAGTCCCCACAACCCCTCTCTGCACCGTTTCATACAGTCGAGACCCGGCGCGCGATGCCTACTGACTCGTGGAATGTAGATGCGTGTTAATCTCAACAGTCCCAGGAGACCTTCGCGAACCCAAAGCCATTGTTCGACAACAAAGGGGAGAAGGAGGCCGAGATTCAGGGACACAAGTTGGCGCAAATCGTCGCTCTTGGGCGCGGAATGGAGGGAAACGCAGCGCCGCGAGGGTCAAGCAGGAGACAACTTTGGAGTACATGGTAGGGTGCCCATACAGTCGTCCGTGGTTGGACTGTTGGGCGTCCGCTACGGTGTCTAATCTGGTGAGTGTCGTTTACAACCAGGGGGTACGAATCATAACTGGAATACAGCCCCCGTTCTGAAAGTCGGGGTGGAGGTGTGCAACGTGACCGGCGGTATGTCTAGAGCATTT
>Ga0307517_10001081_pt1 | contig 46174 bp, 50 predicted proteins | sample 23_EM_MG_FD_194515 | JGI IMG/M metagenome (GOLD analysis project Ga0307517, IMG submission 194515) | Populus trichocarpa ectomycorrhiza microbial communities from riparian zone in the Pacific Northwest, United States - 23_EM | ecosystem: Host-associated > Plants > Roots > Unclassified | place...
CCCTACCGAAAGGCCTTACCGTGCCTACACCACCCGGGGCCGACGAGCTCCTGATCCGCCGTATCCTGCGCGGCCGTGGCGTGAGCCCGGTCGGCACCCCAGCCGACGAGCCCACCGGCCCCGCCGCGCCGCCTCCTCCTCCGCCCGTACCGCCCCGTCCGCCGGCACCGCCCCGGTCGGCCCGGCCCGCGGCGCCGGACGCTCCCACCGAGACCGCCCCCGGCCGCCGTGGCCACCGCCTGCCGGACTGGCGGAAGGGAGAAACTGCGGACCTGTCGGCCCCGCAGGAGCCCGAGGACGAGCCCGAGGACGAGCCCGAGGACGAGCCCGAGGAGGAGCCCGAGGAGGAGCCCGAGGAGGAGCCGGGAGAGCCGGGGGAGGGGGAACCCGAGAACGACGACCAGCCCGCCGAGAGCGGCCCGAAAGGCCGGTTGAAGAAGCTCGGCGAACTCATCACGCGCAAGGGCCCCGACGACGAGGACGACGACGAGGAGAACCAGGAGGAGGACGAGGAGGACGAGGAGGACGAGAAGCAGAAGGGCAAGGCCAGTCCGAAGCGACCCGCCGCCGCACCGGCCCAGAAACGTCCCGCATTCGTTGCCCCGGGCGTCCCCGTCGTCGGCAAATCGCTCATCGAGCGAATCCAGGAAACCAGCACACGCCACCGGTGGGTGATCTACAACGGCACCGCCCTCGCCGCCGGTACGTACGTCCAGATCCCCCAGTTCTTCAGGGACGAGACTGCCTTTCTCGTCGCCCAGTACCACGACTGGGGACACCCGTACTGCCTGCTCTGGTACGGCATCGCGGCCGTGATCCTGCTCATCGACCGCAAGTCGCGGGGCTGGTGGCTCGCTATCGCCTGGGTCTGCCGTGTCTGGTCGGCATCCCTCGTCATCGGCGTGCTCCTCTACGGCAACCCCATCGCCCACTGACCGCCCCCCTGCACCGAACGGAACCCCCGTGAACTCCTTTATCGGCTCCCTCGGCACCGTCGGCCTGGCGGTCGCCCTGACGGCCCTGCTCATCCTCGGCACTAAGGGCGGCGGCCAGGTCAAGTCGCTCCCGTGGGGTGCCTGCCTCGTCATCAGCATGATCGCCGGATCCTGCTACGGAGCAGCCGGGCCGCCGTTCTCTTTCGTCCGCGACGGCGTCGGCTACATGGTCGCCCTGAGCCAGTCGGCCATGCCCGGCCTGACGATGCCGGCAATCGCCCTGACGATCCTGTTCGTGATCCTCTGGTGGAAGCTGACGCTGCGGGGGATCAGCATCCTCGGGATTGTGTTCTGGTTCATTGCCTCCGGCGCGGGTGGCGGCTGGACCGTTGCCGCGGCTCGCATCCACGCCATCGCCGAGAGTCTCGCCGCATGACCCCCCGCGCCCTCTACTCGGTGCCGCCCCTCGGGCCCGACGACGATCAGACGGTGGGGGAGCAGCTGCTCCACGTAGCGGGGGAGCAGCAGCAGGACCGGGCCGAGGACGTCGACGCGACCGGCCCGCTGGATGACGAGACAGCGGGGGAGTACCCCGATGACGTCGACGAGGACCACGACCAGGCCGACGAGGAGGAGGCGGACGACGAGAGCCAGCACCGCGCGTTTGCCTGGCCGGACCTACGCCCCTACGCCGATCCGAAGGCCGCCCTCCACCTGGCCGTGCTCGGCGCCGGCCTCACCCGCCGCCCCGCCCGCGCCCTCGGCCGCCTGCTGCTGCGACTCCCCCGCCTATCGTGGTGCGTCATCGCCGTAGTCGCCTGCATCGTCTGGACCGGTACGCGCGTCCTCAGTCACCTGCTCCTCGGCTGGCTGACCGGCACGTACGGAAAGAAGGGCGGCTCATTCATCGCCCGCTCAGGCATCGTCGCCGCCGGCCTGTTCTGTGCCTGGCGGACCGTCGGCGTCTACCAGCGCAACGGAGCAGCCTGGCTGCTCATGGTCTGGCTGCTCGCTGCCGTCGTGGCCGAACGCTGGAACGCCGAGCAGGAAGACGACGACGAGGAGCCGAAGAGCACCGCCAAGAAGGGGAAGGCCAAGAAGACGAAGCGGGCGAAGGACCCCGACAAGAGCGGCGCCCAGGACACCCCTGTCACCCTGACGAAGGGTCCGGCCCCGAGCACGCCGACGCCCGCCGTCGACGAGCCCGACGAGGACGGGGGAGACGTCCCCGACGAGCCCCCGCTGACGGCCCTGATCCGGACCCTGATCGGGGACCTGAACGGGGTCCATCTGCAGACGCTCCGGCCGGCCATGCGCAAGCACCTCCCCGGCCTCGCTCAGGCCACCGATGTAGAGCTGCGCCAGCACCTCATTTCGGCCGGGTTTGACCCCTCCCGTAAGTTCCGCGCCGGGGGGGTCGCGGGGCGGGCCGGAGTGCACCGCGGGGACCTGCCTCCACTGCCCTCCCCCGAGGGGGGGCCTGGACCACTCTCCGATCCGCTCTCCGGTAGCGGAGACGCAGGTCAGGGGCCGGATTCTCCACGAGCGGAGAGCGGTGGAGAGGGGGGCGGAGAGGCGCAGCCGACGGCGTACGACTGGGAGCCGGACCCCGAATCGGGCCCGGCAGCGTGGCGGATAAGGCACCATAAGTGATGAACGGTCAAATTCTGCGAGGGGGCAGCCATGTGTAAGCACCACTGCGGGCAGTGCGGTGAGGCGTCCTTGGCATGCCAGACCGACGAGGAGCCCGCTGCGCCGGAGCGCATGAGCCTGCTCAGCGTGCCGCGCGATCAGCGCCTGCTGACGGTCGTGGTCATCGGGCTCTTCGTGCTCGCCCTCTTCTTCCACTAGGGGCGCCCCCGGGACTCCGCCCGGGGCGCCTCGACACGCCGAAGGGCCGCACACAGCAGGTGTGCGGCCCTTCGGCATGTCCGGCTGGAGAACGCAGTTAGGGGGTCGCGGGCTGCTCGGTCAAGTCCGGTTCCTTGTTTTGCGGTCGTGGACGTCCATGTACTCCTCGAACTCCTCGCGGCTGACCCGGTCGGGATCGATGCCGAGGCTTTCCCAAAGGTCATCGCGGGGGCTCGTTTGCTGCGCCTGCTGCCGTGCCAGGTTCTCGCATCTGACGCGCAGGTCGTGAATCGCCTGCGCGAACTCCTCGGTGGTGTGCGTGGCCAGATGCTCACGCGCCGCCTGGTCGACCAGTTCCGCACACCGCCGCATGGCCTGACGGGCCATCCAGCTGATGAACTCGGGCAGGTAGGCGCTTGAGGCGGGGACGATTCCGGCCATGTCGGCGAGGCTGGGCGGTGGCTGGTCGTAGTGCCAGCCACATTCCAGGGGGCAGAAGTAGCGGACGGTGCCCGGCACCGGGTCGGTCATGGGTCAGCTCCTCTCGATGACTACGCCGCCGTCATCGTCCCGGAGGCGGGCATCAGCAAGGACGTCGGCGATGGCGCGGCCCGCGAACGGAAAGGGCCGGCGGGTGTTGACGCAGTCCCGGCAGCCCTCTTCGGGCTCGGGATGGAACTCCGCGTGAGAGGCGCTCACCGCTCCACCTCCACCCCGGGTGCCAGCTCCAGCCCGGCCGCCCTGAGGAACTCGGCCAGCTCGATATCGCCGCCGCCCGTTCCGTCGTCCCACCGGCACAGCGTTGTGTCCGCCGTGAATCGCCAGGAGTCCGTGTCCTGCCCCGGCTGCTGATCGACCGTGCCCTGTCCGTGCCGATAACGGAGGTAGAGGTACTGACCGTCTGTGGTCCAGGCGTCCCACTGGGAGGGCAGGCCGGCGCAGGTCTCGACGACGCGGGCGAGGGCGATGTTCACGTGCTGCTCCTTGCGTTGGGCTGCTCTGGCAGCGTGTCATCCTGCGGCGGCCGAGCAGATCGCGCGCGGCGAACGATGGTAGGCCCGGACATACTGCGGGGCCGCCGCCGCGACGCTAGTGCTGGTGGTGTGAGTTGAGGACCGCGTGCGGCTTGACGTCATCGAGCTGCAGCAGCCCGAACCGCAGGGCGTAGGCGACGATGCCGTGATCGCCCCAGGGCTCCGGCATCCCGGCGTGTTCCCCGTCGAGGGTCGGGGCCTGGTCCGGGTGAGCGTGCCGCACCCGTGCCGCGATCTTCTGCGCGGCCTCGTCCGGCAGGTCTAGCACCGCATCGCCGAACTCCGCGTACGCGAGCCTCGACGGCCATGCCGCCGGACCGGACCTTGCCCGGATCCTCCACCCCAGAGGACGCCGCTCAAGGCCGGCGGGGATGGCGGCGCGCGCCTCCAGAGCGGTGCCCTGAAAGCACTGTGACCGGTCGCTGTTGAACAGCGGGCCCTCGTCCTGAATGGCGTGATACTCGCCGCGCTCCGCCAGGCCCCACGTGGGGAACTCTTCAACGGAGAACGTCCGCGCCATCCAACTCCAGGAGTGCTGACGGTGCCTTGTGAGCCGGGCGCCTACGACCCAGGTGACGCCGACGTACAGCAGCCGGTCGGCCTTGTCGTAGATGCGGTAAACGGTAGGGGCGCGTCGGGGCATGGGGATCCTCCGGTCAGCCGGAGGACTTGCCCCCGGTCTTGGCGATAGAGCGGACCGTCGACTTGCGCTGAGGCTCGACACCGCGCGCCTTGGCGATCTTCCGGACGTGTTCCTCGGTCCAGGGCAAGTGATCAGCCATGCGTGCGTTGGTGACGCCGTGCGCCTTCATGTCGGCGGCGACCGCGTCGTAGACCTTGAGCCGGCTCTCCTCGACCAGCCTCAGCGCGTCTTCGTACTCGGCCAGGGCCGTCCTGAGTTCCTCGCTGGGGGTGTACGTGTCCATGCCCCGCAGTGTGGCACAAGTCGAGTTGCCCAACCAAGTGTGTGTTGCTCCGGATCATGCAAACACGCAGGACACGCCGACGCAAGTCCAGTTGGCCAACTTGACTTGCCCAACTCGGGTTGGGTAATGTCTGTCGTGTCGGAACGGGCGAACGGCCCGGACCGGAACGAAAGGGGCGCCGCCATGAACAGCACCGCAAAGACCGCCGAGCTGCTGAACCTCACCGCCGAGGCCGAGGCCGCCCTCGCCGGCGCCCAGCGCGAGCAGAACGCCGCCGACCGCAAGGCCGAGCGCGCCGCTCTCCGCGTCACCACGCAGCGCACCCGCCGCGCCGAGGCCGTCAAGAACCTGCGCACCGCCGAGCGCGCCGGCAAGGGCATCGGTGCCGCCAACCGCCGCGTCGAGATCCAGACTCGCCAGGTCGCTGACCGCGTCGAGGCCGCCCGCGAGGCCAAGGTCGAGGCGGGCGCCGCCCGCCGCGCGGTCCGTGCGGCCGAGCGCCGCCTGAACCGCCTGGGCCTGCGCGCCGCGACCGCCGCGAGCCGCACCGTGGGGAAGATCGCCGAGCGCCTCGGCAAGACCTCGCTCAGCTCGGCCCCGGCCGCCGACCGCACCCTGACCGCCGAGGAGATGCCGGCGGTCGAGGAGATCGAGGCGCACGGCGACCGCTTCGCCGACCTGGACGCGCAGGCCAAGGACCTGGCCAAGCGCGCGGACGCCGAGAAGAAGTGGCTGCGCACGCTGCCCGTCGGCACCTACGGCCGCGTCACCATCAACCGCGTCCCCGGCGGCACGGTCCTCGACGGCGACCAGGTCGCCCTCGACTACACCGCCCGCGGCCTGACCCCGCCCCGCAAGGGCCGCCGCGACACCTTCAAGGTGCTGCTCGCCGCCGAGCAGGCCCCGGCCGTCGCCGAGCTGCTCGCCGCCTGACCCACCCGAGTCCGCCGGGCACCGGTCTAGGGTGCCCGGCCCCGCACAGAGAACGGAACGACCTGATGACGAACAGCACCAACACCCCGGACAGCTCCGCCGACCAGACGCCGGCCGCGCCCGAGTGGCGCACGCTCAAGGGCATCGCGTGCCCGTTCCAGCTCTACGGCACCGAGCTGGAGGACGGCACCTTCTCCCGGGCGAAGGACCGCAAGCAGGTCACCGGGGCGCCGATCACCATCGTCCATCAGTGGGTGAGCGGCAGCGTCCGCTACGGCGCGACCGCCGACGGTCGTGAGGTGTGCCTGTGGGGCGTCGCCACGAAGCACTGGATCACGCCCGGCGCCGCCCCGGTCGCCGAGCAGGTGCCGGCCGGCACCTGTGACACGGGCCGCCGCGTCGTCGAGGGCGTCATCGTCACCCACAACGGCACCGCGCAGGGCAGTGCGCCGAAGGATGCGACGCACCCGGACGTCGTCGCCGCCCGTCAGGACCTGGACGGTCTCGCCGTCGCCACGCTCACCGACCACCACGACGTCGGGGAGCGTGGCGGGGACGAGGGCGACGTACGCGGCTACGTCATCCAGCCGCGCGGCCAGGGTCGTGTCGCCGTCTACTGGCTGGAGGGCGGCCAGAGCATCCGCCGGGACGAGCTCCCGTACGGGCCCGCCCTCGACTGCCTCGCGGAGCGGCTTGAGTCCCGCGGCTGGACCACGGAAAAGATGCTCCGGTCCTCTCGGTGCGTCTTCGCGCACCGGCCCGCCGAGACGGTGGAGGCACCGGCCGAGCTCCCCGCAGCCGAGCTCTCGGCGGCTGAGGTCGAGGCCGCCCGCTTCGTCGTCGACCGGCGCGGCAGCGGCTACGCCGTACGCGACACCGTCACCGGACGCGACGTCGAGGGCATGACCAGCCGTTACGCCGCCATCAGCGCGGCCAAGCGGCGGAACGAGGAGGCGGCCCGCTCGGCTCCGGGAGGCTGCTCGTGCCCCCGAGGGGAGTCGAGCATCTACAAGGCGCACCACCGGACCGTATGTGTCCCGGCCAGCCAGCCTCAGGACATCACGGCCGTACCGCTCTCCGCTGGTCTGAGTGGCTCCGGCTGCGTCACCCACGGCATCCCGGATCAGCGCGGCCCGCACGCCGACGTGCTGCCCGTCCCGGCCTGCGAGGGCGGCGTGACCTACGGCGTGTGGGACGACTTCGCCGGCGGCTTCACGTACGTCGAAGACTGCGCCATGGACGTTGGCAACTGGGCCGCCAGGGAAGTGGACCGGATCGTTGGCGGCATGACCGTCATGGCCGTCTGCCGGGACCACGAGGAGCAGCCCGCCAACGGCTGCGAGGACTGCGTCGCCGACGAGAGCGACGACCAGGAGGACGAGGAGCAGCCGCCGGCCATCGGTGCCCCCGCCGACCAGGCCGAACCGGCGGCCGTGCCGGACGCCGCCCACGGATCCGGGCGCGACCGCCGGGCCCCCCTCAGCGCCGACGAGGCAACGAGGTGTGTGTCCGGCACCTGGCCGAACGCGACAGACTTCCAGCCCCACCAGCGCGAAGGCGGCCACTTCGCCGGGTACACCTTCCGCGCCGGGCACCTGCACTCCGCCCGCTACGGCTGGATCACCGCCGCCGGCACGTACGCGAAGGGACTGGAGTCGTACCGGTCGACGGCTGCGAACGTCCTCCTCTTCGCCGACCAGGACGACCGCGACGCCCGTGAGGACGCCCAGCGCTCGGCCATCGCCCGCTCGATGACCGGCCGCAAGCTCGCCGCCAACCGGTGCGTGCACGGCCTGTACGCCCGGGAGGACGTCGCCGGTGATCCCGTCATGGCCTGCGCCATGAAGGCCGCCGATGCCACCTTCGGCGTCTTCACGGGCGACGGCGTGACGGACACGATGGGCTGCGCGGTCAAGGCCGCCAACCTGAGCGCCCACCTGAACACCGAGGACGCCGCCGCGCGCAGCCTCCCCGAGGACGCCGAGCCGTATTACCTCTGGGCGCAGATCTGCCGGGAGCACCCTGAGCAGGTCGCCGGCCGCTGTGAGACCTGCGGACAGGACACCCCCGACGAGGACCAGGACGACGACAGCCAGAGCGACGTACTGCCCGCCGCCGACCGCGCCCGGATCATCACGTACCGCGGCGTCCCGGTGCCCTCCCAGATTGGCGAGCAGTGGGACGCCCCCAGCGCCGGCAACTGGCGCGACGGCGTCGACGCCGCCTTGACCCTCGCCGCCCTGACTCCCCGGCCCGCTGTCTGAGCCTTCCGGCCCCGGCCGGGCGCACGCGGCGCCCGGTCGGCTGACACGCCCAGTGGTGGGGTGCCAGACGGTGCCCCACCACCGACTCAAGGCTCGTGACCAGCGCGAACGATACAAGACACGGATAACACAACTTGACTTGCCCAACTCCAGTTGGGTAATGTCTGTGGTGTCGGAGGGTGCAGGGCCCACCGGGATTCAGGAGAACGTCATGCGCAAGGTCGTCACCACCGCCACCGTCGCCGACACCACCGTTCTGCTGGTCCGCATGGGCCTGGCGGAGCTGCGGTCCTGGAACTGGATCGGCGATGACCTCAAGCACCCGATGGAGGGCTACGAGGTCCGCGACGTCACCGGCGCCCTGCTCGGTGTCTTCCTGACCGTCGGTCACCTCACCGGCTGGATTCACGCGGAGTACTACGACCCGGCCGCCGATGACTTCTTCTCCGCCGGCGACTGCCAGCAGATCCGCACCCAAGGCATCGCCCGCGTCCTGGAGTTCCACCGCCGCCATGTCGGCCCCGTCCCCAGCGGTGAGGGCTTCCGCCTCGACGAGCCGCGTTACCTCCCCTACCGCCTCGCCTGCCTGACCGGCCAGTGCCCGGAGCACTGCGAGGACTGCGAAGCGGACTACCAGCGCAACGAGGCCGACCGCCTCGCCTGGGCCGCCGCCTGACCCTCCCTCCCAGCCCCGCCGGGCACCACACGGTGCCCGGCCCCCACCCCCACCCCGAGGAAGAGAGCCACCGCCATGGACACCAAGCTGATGCCCGCCGTCGCCGCCCAGGTCATCGCCGAGCAGGTCAACGAGCCCGGCACCCGCCCCCTGCGTGAGGCCCGGATCTACCGCCTGCTCACCGACGCCGGATACCCGGCCGCCGAGATCGCCGAGATGGCCAGCAAGACGCCAATGAAGATCACCATCCGCATGGAGCTCCTCGCGCTGGGCGAGGCCGGACAAGCCGCCCTTGACAGCGGCACCATCCCGGTCGGTCTCGCCTGGTACATCGCCCGGCTGAGCGCGCCGAACCAGCAACTCGTCCTCACCCGCTGGACGCGCGGCGACTACGCCGACGCGCACGAGGCATCCGACGCCGCAGTTGCGATCTACAACGACGAAACGTCCACCGCCTGACCCTCCCTCACCCAGGCGCCAGACCTCTGGCGCCCGGCCGGATCCCCCCCCATACCTGCCAGGAGCGGAGCCCGTCATGCGCCTTTACGCCACTGCCCAGAACATCGGCGGACGCGCCGCCCAGTGCGACGCCACCGCCGTGCACACCGCACCCGACGGCGCCCGCGCGTACGTCCTCCTGGACGGGATCGGCAGCACCGAGGATGTCCGCGAGTGGACCCGCGCCGCCGCCCGCCAGCTCGCCCGTGCGGCCTCCCGCCGTGGCGACGCCGAGGCCGGCCTTCGCCACCTGTACGGCCGATACGCCGCCGACCCGGACCGTCAGGGTCCGTGGGGCTACGGGCCCAAGGCGTGCACGCTGGTGGCCGTCACCGCCCCCGGCAAGCCGATGACGATCGCCTGGTGCGGCGACGTACGGGCGTACCTCCTCCTCGGCGGCACGCTGCGCCGCCTCACCGAGGACCACAACCTGCGCCGGGTCTACCCGCCGAACGACATCTACCCCGAGGGCGGTAACCGCAACAGGGTCACGTCATGCCTCGGCGCCACGGCCAGCGACAAGGACGTCATGAACGAGGTGGGGCACCCGGCGATCGAGACGGCCACCGTCCACCCGGAGACCTGCCGCCTGCTGATCGTCTCCGATGGCGCGTACGAGCCGATCGAGGACAACGGCGCGACCCTCGCCGACTACCTGATCGGCACCCCGGCCGAGGCCGCCCGCGACCTCGTCGAGACGGCCGTCTCCTGGGGTGGCGACCGCCCGGACAACGCCACCGCCCTCGTCGCCGACCTGCGGCCCTGACCTACCGTCCGGACGCGTCCGGGACCGGCCACACAGCCGGGCCCGGACGCGTCGTTGAACCACCGAGCACGCCGCCCCTTCGGAAGGACCACACCGTGAGCACTCGCTGGACCCCGCCCGAGCCCCGTCAACTGTCCGACTGGCGCGCGTCGATGATCGACCACCTCGGCACCATGGCCGCCAAGCGCACCATGCGCGAGGCCATCCACGCCGGACACTGCACGATCCTGCCCACGGTGCCCGGCATGAGCGCAACACCCGGTTCGATCGGCGCTGAACTCCTGCTGCGCAGCGAGGCTCAGCGGCTGCTGAACGCTGACCTGTATTTCGCGACCCCGGACATGACCGCCCTTACCCTCGCCGCTGCGCGCACGACGCCCACCGAGCGGGTCAGCGTCGACCGGCCGCCGAGCCCCACCGGGCTGATCTTGTTCAGCGAGCCGATCGGCGGATACGAGCAGGACGCCGCCCAGTCTCTCGCCGGCACCCTGGCCTACCGGCCCGGCGCCTCCGCCCGGGTCACCACCCCGATCGTCGCCGCCTCCTGGTCGCCGTGGTCGCCCCAGTCCGTGACCCTCGACCGGGGCAACGTGCAGTGGCTGTACCGCAGCGGCGGGAAGATGGGCCGTATCCCCGAGGACTTCCGCGGCCTGTGGGTCACCTTCTACAGCCCCCGCGGGCTGTTCTCCGGCCTCGCACCCGACACCCCGGTCGGCAACATGGCGGACGGCTCGGTGATGACGGCCGCGCACATCGACGCCCGGCGCTCCAGTGATGGCCCGGTCCTGGCCTGGGACAACGAAATGATCATGCGTGAGGGCGGCACGTTCGAGGATCCGCAGCCCGACACGAACGCGGCATGGGCCATCGCCGTGTACACCGCGTGGCAGCTGATGGCCCAGCGAACGACGGGACAGTGGACCGACGTCGAGGAGATCCCCCGGGCCCGCTCCTGCGTGAAGCGCGACGCGCGGCAGGGCATCACCGGTTCCTCGGCCGTTCGCGTCGTCCACGTCCACAGTGCCCGCCGCCCCAGTCCACAGGCCGCTCAGGAGGACGCACGGGCCAGCACCGGCCGCCGCGAACCGCAGTGGTCCTGCCGCTGGCCGGTCCGCCCCTACCGCCGGAACACCTGCCTGAACCCCTCCGCCCACGCCGACGACTCATGCACCCACGAAGACCGCATCGTGCCCGGCCACATCAAGGGCCCGGAAGGCGCGCCCCTGCGCGCCAGCAAGACCGTTCATCTGTGGGACCGGCAGCCCAGCTGACGACCCTGTCCGGACACGTCCGCCGACACCGTGCGGACATGTCCGGACACATGTCTACCTGCGCGGACACCGTCCGTCGGACAGCCGCCGGATCAGCGTCGGGCGCTCTGTCAGGACAGTGTCCGCCGCGTGAGCCCGTCGCGCATACGGGCACAAGATCAGATGCGTATGACACTGGAGGCAAGAACGTATGACGCAACAAGTTGAGCCGTGCGAGCCGGAGTTTGTCGACGGTTCCCCCGTAGGGTGCGGCATCTGTCCGGACTGCTTGCAGCAGGAAACCCAGGAGATCGAACACCGGGTCGAGATGGGCGACCTGACCGACGATGAGGCCGAGGAGATCCACCGCAACAACTACACCCGGTGGACGCTGGGCGGACTGTACGACGACGAGGAGCCGCCGGGGGAGGCTCCGGGCCCCGTATCGTCCTCTGACCACGGCGGCCCCGGCCCGTCGCGCTGACACCCCGCACGTCTCGCCCGTGCGGGTGAATCGTGCGGTACCGGGCCGGGCGGTATCCGCGCAGCCCACGCCCGGCCCCGCCGGCCGTCCGCCCCGCCCGCCGCGATCCGCGAGGGCGTGGCTGGCTGGTCAACTGGCGGCTCCCACAACGCGTCTTGGAGTCCTGATGCGCCTTAACTTCAACCTCGCCGTCGCTGCTTGTGCTGCGGCTCTCACGCTCACCGCCTGCGGCGGTGCTGCCGACACGAGCAGTCTGGCGAAGAACGCCGGCACCACGGCCACGGTCACCGCCAGCCCGGACCCGGCCGCGCCGGCCTCCGCCGCTGTCCGCGACGTGCAGATCACCCGGTCCGGCTTCGAGGACCACCCCACCTGGGGCCCGCATGCCTACGTCGTCCACTTCCGCATCGTCAACCACACCGCCCACGCAGCCGACTACTACGCCGAGCTGGAGTTCCTCGACAAGGACGGCGACGTACTCGGCACCACCGGCATCACCGCCGACAAGCTCGGCGCCGGCAAGACCAACACCGGCGACACGGCCCCGTTGGACACAGAGATCCGCAACGGCAAGATCACCGACATCGTGAAGGCGCGGGTCTCGAAGGTCGACCGGACCTAAGCGGACGAGTCGGCCCCGCCCCAGGTGAATTGCGGCGGGGCCGACCGCTGTCCGGGCGAGCGTACCGGGAGGCGGCGGTGCGGCCCGCGCACGAGCGGGCTCCACGCAGGCGGACCGGATGCTGTATCTACTCCAGCAGATCGCCGCCGACCACCAGCCCGCCACCGATCCGCCACCTGACCACCGGGCTTATCCTTCTGCGCCGCCGCCCGCGATCAAGGGATATGTCCATGCCTCAGGTCACCGCCTACGCCCGTACCGTCACCATTCCGCTCGCCGACCTCGCCCCCTTCCCCGGCAATCCCAAACGGGGCGACGTCGCGACGATCCTGGAAAGCCTGTGCCGTAACGGCCAGTACCGCGGCCTGGTCGTGCGTGAGACCGAGCCGGGCACGCTGATCGTCCTCGCCGGCAACCACACCTTGCAGGCGCTCGCCGAGCACGGCCCCGGCCCGTGCGGGGTGACCATCACCGTCGCCGACGAGGAACTGCCGTGCGCGGTCTGCCAGGGCCAGGACTGGGAGCCCGTCGCCCGCTGCGAGGTGATCACCTGCGATGACGCCGCCGCCCGCCGGATCAACCTCGTCGACAACAAGGCAGCGGACAACGGCACGTATGACGATGACGAGCTTGCCGCGGCCCTCGCCGACGTCGGTGACGACCTGGGCGGCACCGGGTACACCGACACCGACCTGAGCGACCTCCTCGCCGCCATCGAGGAGGCGGCCGAGGAAGACGAGGACACGTACGAGGACGACGCCCAGCAGGGCGGCCAGGAGCAGGCCGCCGCCTCGTCCTCGGGCAGCGTGCTGGAAGGTGTCGCCCCGGTCGCAACCGTGCCCCCCGCGACCGACCAGCCGCCGGTACCGGCCGGGCACGTACAGATGGTGCTGAACTATGTGCCCGAGGACCGCGACGAGGCCGCCCGGCTGGTGTCCGCCGCCCGCGAGGTGATCCCCGCCGCCGGCGCCCCGGAGATCGTCCTCCGCGCGCTGCGCGCCCTCGCCGCCGTCCTGGACTGCCGACACACCCACGACCAGGTCGTGACCGTCGCCGCGCTCCTCAAGGCCGCCGGCGTCGACGACGCATGAGCACCGTCGTGACGCTCGCCCCGCCACCCGTACACCGCGCCGTCCGGAACGTCCCCGGAGCCACGTAACCGCCCCTCCCCGCCCCCGGGGAAGCCCGGCAGCCACCACCCCGCCGGGCTTCCCCACACGGCCGCAGACGGCCGCAAGGGGCCGAAATGCCCCGGGGCTTATCCTTCTGCGCCGTTATCCGTTGCGACCAGGGGATATGTACCGATGGCTCAGGCAACCTACGTGCGCACCGTTCACGCCGCCCTCGACGAACTCACCCCCTTCCCCGGCAACGCCAAGCGCGGCGACGTCCCGACGATCATGGAAAGCCTGTGCCGCAACGGCCAATACCGCTCCCTGGTCGTACGGGAGATCACGAACGGCCCGCTGATCATCCTGGCCGGCAACCACACCGCACAGGCCCTCGCGCTCCACGGCCCCGGCCCGTGCGGGATCACCTTCCGTTCCGGCGGCGAGGAACGCCCCTGCGGGATCTGTCAGGGCCAGCCGTGGGACCCGAGCGCCCGTATCGAGGTCGTCACCTGCGACGACGACACCGCCCGCAGGATCAACCTCGTCGACAACCGGTCGGCCGAGCTCGGCGACACCGACCGTGACGCCCTCGCCGAGCTGCTGTCGTACATGGATGAGGACTACGGCGGCACCGGCTACACCGAAGCTGACGTGCAGCTCCTCATCGCCCCGCCCCCATCGCTGGACGAACTCGCCGATGCCTACGGCGACCCCGACGCATCCGACCTCTGGCCCGTCCTGAGGTTCCGCGTCTCCCCTGAAACCCGCAGCGAGTTCCTCGGTCTGACGCTGGGCTGCTCCAACCCGGGCGACGACGGCGAGCGCTTCCGGTACCTCCTCGACCTCGCCGCCACCGCCGCCGCCGCGAGCAGTGCGGGACCAGCCGGGGGAGCGCCGGCGTGACCGTGCGTGTCCTGGTCTCGTACCACTACCACCGAGACACCGACCTCGCCGCCCTCGTCGCCGAGCTGGGTGGCGACGTCGACCTGTTCGCCGACTCCGGCGCCTACTCCGCAGCCACCACCGGCGCAGCGATCAGCCTCCCCGACTACGCGGCATGGCTCCGCCAGTGGGCACCCCTGCTGACCGTTCAAGCCGCCCTCGACGTCATCGGCGACCACGAGGCGACCGCCCGCAACGTCGACCGGCTCCGCGACGCAGGATGCGACCCCCTCCCGGTCTTCCACGTCGGCGAGCCCTGGCCCGTCCTCGAAGCGCTCTGCGCGACCAACCGGTACATCGCCCTGGGCGGCATGGCCCTGCTCGCCGTCGGCCAGGCCAAGCAACGCCCCCTCATGGCCTGGCTCGTCCGCTGCTTCCGCACCGCCGTCCCGTACGGCACGGTCTTCCACGGCTTCGGCATGACCTCCCCGGCCCTGATCCGCAGCCTGCCGTTCTACTCCGTCGACTCCAGCTCCTACCTGATGGGCCGCCGCTTCGGCCTCGCCTACCTCTGGGACGACCCGGCCGGGAAGATCCGCAGCGTCTTCTTCCGCAACCCCGCCGAGGTCCGCCCCTACGCCGACCTGCTCCGCCGCCACGGCCTCGACCCCGCCCGCACCATCGCCCCCGACTACCTCCGCGCCGGCACCCCCGGCTTCACCCGCGAGCGCGCCGAGCTGGGCGCGGCCTCGGCCCGCGCGTACCAGTTCATGGAACGTCACCTCACCGCCAGGCACCGCGTACCTGCCCCGCCGCTGCCCCGCGCCGACACCGAGGGAACAAAGGTCTACCTCGCCGCCTCGGCCCGCGAGGACTTCGTACCGCTGACCCTCCTCACCCCGGCCGGCCGCCCATGACGTTCCGTGTCCTGACCTCGTTCCACTACTTCCGCGACAAGCAGCTCACCGACATCACCGCCCTGTACCCCGGACCGGTCGAACTGTTCGCCGACTCCGGCGCGTTCTCCGTCGCCACCACCGGCGCCACGATCGCGCTGCCCGACTACACGGCATGGCTCAAGGACTGGCGGGACGTCATCACCACCGCGGCGACCCTCGACGTCATCGGCGACCCCGAAGCGACCGCCCGCAACACCGACGCGCTCGAAGCGGCCGGGCTGAGCGTGCTGCCCACCTTCCACACGGGCACCCCGTGGCCCGTCCTCGAAGCGCTCTGCGCCCGGTACCGGTACGTCGCGCTGGGCGGGATGGTGCCGTACTGGCGCCGCCCGAAAGAGCTGATGCGGTGGCTCGTCCGCTGCTTCCGGATCGCGCAGCCTCACGGGACCGTCTTCCACGGCTTCGGGCAGACCAACCGGACGTTGATCTCCGCCCTGCCGTTCTACTCGGTCGACTCCTCGACCTGGTCGGGCGGAGCGCAGTACGGCAAGGTCCGGCTGTGGGACGACGGCCGCGGCCGCATGACCGAGTTCCAGGCCGGGGACCGCTCTGCAGTCCAACGGCACGCCACGCTGCTGCGCTCCCACGGCGCCGACCCTGTCACCGTCGCCCGCAAGGGCTTCGCGCTCAAGCCCGGCAAACCTGCCGAGGACTTCATCCGCGAGGACGCCATGATGCGCGGCACCTCCGCCGTCGCCTATCACCGCTTCGGCCAGTGGCTCGCCCAACGCCACCGTGTGCCGCCCCCGCCCGGCTGGACCAGCACCGGCACGTGCCTGTACCTGGCCGACACCCACCTCAACAACTTCGCGCCGGCCGCCCTGGCCGTCGCGGCCAACCCACGAAAGGCGCCTCGCCCATGATCGCCCGGCCCCTTGCAGCCCTCGCGTTCTCCGGAGGCATGGACTCCACGACCCTTGCCGCCCACTACGCGCACCAGGGATACGACCTGCTCCTGCTGTCGTTCGACTACGGTCAGCGCCACGTACGCGAGATCGGCGCCGCCCGCCGCGTCGCCGCCCACTACCGCGCCGAACACCACGTCGTCGACCTCACCGCCGTCGGCGCCCTGATGCCCGGCTCCGCCCTCACAGACCGCGCCGTCGACGTCCCCGAAGGCCACTACGCCGAGGCGTCGATGCGCAGCACGGTCGTCCCCAACCGCAACGCGATCATGGCGAACGTCGCCGTCGGCATCGCCTCCGCCCGAGGCGCCGCCCTCGTCGCCCTCGGTATCCACGCCGGGGACCACGCCGTCTACCCCGACTGCCGGCCCGCTTTCCTCGACGCACTCCAGGCATCGGTGAACGCAGCCCTCGACGGCTTCCACATCCCCAGCGTGGAAGCCCCGTTCATCCACATCACGAAGACCGACATCGCCCGCCGCGCCGGCGAGCTCGATGCCCCGATCGCCCTGAGCTGGTCGTGCTACCAGGGCGGCGCACTGCACTGCGGCCGGTGCGGCACATGCGTCGAGCGGCACGAGGCATTCACGCAGGCTGGGTTCCTCGACCCCACCGAGTACGAGGAGGTCGCGTAATGTCGCACGCCGTCACCGTCAGGCACAATTTCGAGACCGCGCACCGGCTCCCGCACCTGCCCGGCAAGTGCGTCAGCCTCCACGGTCACAGCTGGTGGGCCGAGATCACCGTCACCGCCCCCGCCCTGGAATCCGGGCTGGTCGTGGAGTTCGGGCCGTTCAAGCGCGCCGTACGCGTGTGGATCGACGAGCACCTGGACCACGGGGTCATGCTCGGCCCCGACGATCCCCTGCTGCCGATCCTGCGCACCCACGGCAAGGTGTACGAGGTGCCCGGCTGGCCGACGGTGGAGAACGTCGCCGCGCTCCTGGCCGACGTCGGCGCCGACGCACTCCACAAGCTGCGCCGCGCACCCGGGGCCGGGGTAACCCGCGTCCACGTCCAGGAGACCCACGTCAACGCCGCCACCTGGAACGCCCCACGCCTCGACGGGAGCACCGGGTGAGCCCCCTCCTCGTCGACACCGTCGACACCACACAGACCCTCGTCATCGCAGAGACGTTCGGACCAACCATTCAGGGTGAGGGACCGAGCGCCGGCCGCCGCGCCTCGTTCATCCGCACCGGCGGCTGCAACCTGGCGTGCTCCTGGTGCGACAGCTCGTTCACCTGGGACGGGCGCCGCTACGACCTGCGCGCCGAACTCACCCGCACCCCCGTGACCGCCATCACCGCCCGTGCGCTGCAGGGCGCGCCCGGCCTGGTCGTCATCACCGGCGGGGAACCCCTGCTGCAGCAGGAGCAACCGGGGTGGGCGCTGCTCCTGGACACCCTCGTCACGGCCGGGGTCGACGTCGAGATCGAGACGAACGGCACGATCGCCCCCAGCTCCTACACCGCGGCGTCCGTGACCCGCTTCAACGTCTCCCCGAAGCTCGGGCACGCCGGTGACCCGGTGGCCCGGCGCATCCGGCCCGAGGCCCTGGCCGCGCTCCACGCCACCGGGCACGCCGTCTTCAAGATCGTGTGCGCCACCGCCGCCGACGTCGACGAGGCGGCCACCCTCACCGCCGCCCACGGCATCCCGCCGTCCACGGTGTGGATCATGCCCGAGGGCACCACAACACCCGAGCTGTGCGACCACCTCGCCGCCATCGCCGACCCCGCTATCCGCGCGGGATTCAACCTCTCCACACGGCTGCACGTGCACGTGTGGGGCGACGAAAGGGCCCGATAACCATGGCCACCACCACCCCGGCAACCATCGGCCCGCGCACCGCTGCAGCCGCCGCCGGCGCCTTCAAGGCCGGGATCCACGCGTGGATGACCGTCCGCGGCCTCGACCCCTCCAGCCCGGCCCTGGCCGATACTCCCGCCCGCGTACTGCGCGCCCTCGCCGAGATGACCGCCGGATACGACGAGGACCCCGCCCTGATCCTCACCCGCACCTTCCCCGTCGACCACCCCGGCACCCCGATCGCCGTCACCGGCGTCCCCTTCACCAGCCTCTGCGAACACCACATGCTGCCGTTCACCGGCACCGCAGACATCGCCTACCAACCCGCCCTAGGCGCCCCCGTGGCCGGCCTGTCCAAACTCCCCCGCCTCCTCGACGCCTACGCCCGCCGCCTCCAGACACAGGAGGCACTCACCCGCCAGGTCACCACAGCACTGGACACCCACCTGGACACCCTCGGCACCGCCTGCGTTATCCGCTCCGAACACGGCTGCCTGGCCCACCGGGGAGCACGTAAGCCCGGCTCCGTCATGGTCACCGCCTCCTATACCGGCCGGTTCCTGGCCGACCCCCAAGCCCGCGAGGAGCTCCACCGCCTCATGACCCGGTGACCCCCGGCCGGTGAAAGCCCAGCTCACCCACACCGGCACCGGTAGTTGAAACCGAAACCTGGACACATGCTCACGAGAGGGGGACCGCCGTATGCCCGCCTCCCCTGGCCAGCGACGCACCGCTGCCCAACGCCGGAAGCAGGCGCTACAGCTCCAGCTGGCAGGCGTCGACCTCCGCACGATCGCCGAACGGGTCGGGTACGCCGACGCCAGCGCAGCGAAGAAGGCCATCGACCGCGCGATCGAGGACAGCATCGGCCGCGACAACGCCCACGTCGACGAGCTACGCAAGCGCGAGGTGATGCGGTACGACCGCCTACAGGCCGCCTACTGGGGCAAGGCGCTGGACGACGACCGCAAGGCTGCCGAGATCGTCCTCAAGTGCATGGCCGGCCGCGCACGGATCCAGGGCACCGAGGCACCGACCCGCGTGAACCTGGACGCCCAGCGCCTCGCAGACGAGATCCTCGCGCTCTTGGACGAGGACCCCGAGGAGCCGCCAGGGGTGGAGCCCGGTGGCGACGACACCTGAGATCGAGCGGCAGATCCAGGAGCTCGTGCGCGCGGGGGACGTCCAGGCCCTGCGCTTGGTGCGGGACAAGGTCCAGCGCAAGCGCACCCGCAAGACCTCGCGGCGCAGCATCCGGTACATGCGCGATCCGGCCGGGTGGGCGAGGGACGTCATCGACTGGGGCGACGGCAACGGCCTGACGCCCTACCAGAACGACATCTTCGACGCGCTCCCGGTCCGGCACCGCGTGGCCGTACGCGGGCCGCACGGCCTCGGGAAGACCGGCATGGCGGCGATCGCTGTCCTGTGGTTCGCCACCACCCGCGAGGCCGCCGGGATCGACTGGAAGATCATCACGACCGCCTCGGCGTGGCGGCATCTCTCGGTCTACCTGTGGCCCGAGATCAAGAAGTGGTCCAGGCGCATCAAGTGGGACGTCCTCGGCCGGCCGCCGTTCTCCGAGCTGACCGAACTGCTGATGCTGAACCTCAAGCTCGACAACGGGGCGGCCTCGGCGGTCGCCTCGCACAAGCCCGAGCTGATCGAGGGTGCGCACGCCGACTCCCTGTTCTACCTGATCGACGAGGGCAAGGTCGTTCCCGATGGGACGTGGGACGCCATCGAGGGCGCGTTCTCCGGCGGCCGTACCGATGGCCTGCCCGAGGCCTTCGCGTTGGCCATCAGCACCCCGGGGCCGCCCGCCGGCCGGTTCTACGACATCCACAAGCGCGCCCCTGGCCTTGAGGACTGGTGGACCCGTCACGTCACCCTCGCCGAGGCCATCGCCGCCGGCCGGATCTCCCCGGAATGGGCGGAGCAGCGCGCCCGCCAGTGGGGCGTCGACTCGGCGATGTATGCGAATCGCGTCCTCGGCGAATTCCAGGCCAGCGACGAGGACAGCGTCATCCCCCTGGCGTGGGTAGAGGCGGCCATCGACCGGTGGCACCAGTGGGACACCGACGGACGGCCGCCGCTGGACGGGCGGCGGTACACCGGCGTCGACGTCGCCCGCTTCGGTGGGGACTCCACCGTCTTCGCGCACCGCCACGGCGTCGCCATCACGGAGCTGGAGTTGCACGACCGCGAGGACACGATGCAGACCACCGCGCGGGTACAGGCAGCCACCGGTACCGGGGACGCCGCGCGGGTCCCGGTGGTGGACTCCATGGGCGTGGGCGGCGGCGTCGTCGACCGGCTCCGCGAGCTGGGCGTTCCGGTGCTGGCTTACACCGGCGCGGCCAAGACCAAGGGCAGGACGCGTGACGGCGAATGGGGGTTCAACAACTGCCGGTCGGCGGCCTACTGGCGGCTGCGTGAGCTCCTCGATCCGGCCTTCGACGCGCGGCTCATGCTGCCCCCGGACGAACTCCTGATCTCCGACCTCACGACCCCCACATGGGACGTGACCACCGGCGTGCCACCGAAGATCAAGGTCGAGGCGAAAGACAGCGTGGTCGCCCGGCTGGGCCGCAGCCCCGACCGGGGCGACGCCGTGGCTATGGCGATGTTCGCCGAGTCGCTCGCCGCGTCCTCGCTCCAGTCCCCGGCCAAGCAACGCGAGCCCGGCAAGACATCCGTCGCGGCGCAGCGGTACGGCCGCCCGATCACCGGCGGCGGCGGGGGCAGGTGAGGGGGGATCAGTCCGCGCGGTCGAAGGCCCCGGCCGAGATGAACAGCGTCCCGCCGCCGGCGTACTCCGGGCCCTCAGCATGGAACCGGACCTCGATACCGGCCGCAGTCTCCAGCTCGATACAGCGGACGGGGGGACCGGGTTCGGCGAGAGCGTCGATCAGCGCGAGCAGCGCGGAGACGTCATCAGCGGGGACCTCGGCATCAGCCATACAAACCAGCGTAGGGCGGGGCACCGACAGCCACAGAGTGCGATCGACCTCTGCACCGCCCGGGCACTGGCGTCGGCATGACCCCCGGCGCCCCGCGCCCGGGAAGCTTACGCCCGCCGGCCCGCACACACCGCCCACCGCCGTGATCTAAATCCCCGCTGGTCAGGGCCGGTTTCACGCCAGAGCAGCGATTCCGGCCGTAGTCCTATACTGCCCGCCGACTTCGCCGGCGGATCTTCACCACAAGGGGCGGCATGATCAACCTCCTACAGTTCGCCCTACTCGCCTTCGCGGGGTACCGGGCGACTCAGCTCGTAGTCCACGACACGATCCTGGACCCCGTCCGAGACCGCATCTTCGCCTGGCACGACCGGCGCAACACCCCCGACCACACGGCCAGCGCGTTCGTGGTGACGCTCATCTCCTGCGTCTACTGCGTCGGCTGGTGGTTGTCCGGCGCCATCCTTGCCGTGTTCCTCCTCGCCACCGGCCGGTTCCATGAGGCCCCGCTCCTGGTCCACGGCGTGCAGTGGCTCGGTGTCGCCGGCGCCTCGGTGCTCCTGAACCGCATCGACGACACCATGGGGCGGGTGGGATCGTGACCCAGCGAACGCTCACCGCAGCGGCCTCCCGGTACACCGCCCGCAAGATCCGCGGCCGGGGTGTCGGTGACCAGTCCTGGCAGGGCCGCACCTGGGACATGTTCCACGCCGTGCCCGAGGTCCGGTTCGCCGCCACGTGGGCCGGTAACGCCATGTCAGGCGCCACGCTCTACGCTGGCCGCCGCGCCGATGACGGAACGATCGAGCGGGCCCCCGACGACCACCGCGCCACACAGATCGTCAGCCAGATCGCCGGCGGCCCCGACGGACAAGCCGCCCTACTCGGAGCATTCGGCAAACACCTCACGGTGCCCGGTGAGGGGTGGGTGGTCATCCGGCCCGACGCCGACGCCGGCGCCCTGAACGCCAACCTCGACGCCGACGGCCACGACTGGCGCGTACTGTCCGTGCGCGAGGTCCGCCCCCAAGGCTCCAAGCTGGTTGCGGAGATCGACGGCGAGGAAGTCGAGATCCCCGCCAGCGACGAGGTGCTCGACCCGAAAGCCCCGGTCGCCATCCGCGTATGGGAGCCCGACCCGGAACGCGCCATCGAGGCGGATTCCCCGGTCCGCTCCTCGCTGGACATCCTCGAAGAACTCCAGCTCCTCAACGCGGCCGTCAAGGCCATCGCCCGATCGAGGCTGACCGGCCGCGGGATCCTCCTCATCCCCAAGGGCACCCGGTTCCCCGGAAACCCCGTGCAGGGCGACGCCGAGGACGACCTGATCGAAGTCCTGATGCAGGTCGCCGAGACGGCCATCAGGGAGCCCGAGAGCGCCGCGGCCACCGTCCCGATCGTCCTCGAAGTCCCCGCGGACTCCATCGGCGACTTCAAGCGCCTGACCTTCGAATCGGACTTCGACGAGCTCGCCATCAAGCTCCGCGACGAGGCAATCCGCCGCTTCGCCACCGGCCTGGAAATGCCGGCCGAGATCCTCCTCGGCATGGGCGACGTCAACCACTGGGGACAGTGGGCCCTTACCGCCGAGGCGATCCGCCTCGCGATCGAACCGAAGCTCGCCACGGTCTCGCACGCCTTCACCACCCAGTGGCTGCGCCCCATCCTGGAATCCGAGGGCGTAGCCGACTGGCACCGCTGGCTGGTCTGGTACGACACCAGCCCCCTGCGGGTCCGTACCAACCGGTCCGAGACCGCACTCAAGGTCTACGAACTCGGGGCGATCAGCGCGCCGGCGCTGCGCCGAGAGACCGGGTTCAGCGAGGACGACGCGCCCACCGCCGCCGAGCAGCAGCAACGCCAGGCTCAAGCCCCCGTGACGCCCGCCAGTGGACCCCTGCCGGTCGATGAGACCACCGCCCCACCGGACACCCTGCCCGCCTCCGCGCGGCCCGCACACGATGCCCTGCTCGCCGCGGCCGACGGGCTGATCTGGACAGCCCTGACCGCCGCCGGCGACCGACTCACCCGCACCCCCGCCTGCCCGCGCTCCGAACGCGCCCGAGCCCGCCAGATCTTCCCCGCAGCCCTGCACACCGAGCTGCGGGTTGACCCCGGGCAGGTCGACCAATACCACCTCCTCGATGGCGCATGGGTCCGAGTGCCCGAGATCGCCACCCGGTACGGCCTCGACCCCGAGTGCCTGACGGCCTCCCTGGACGCCTACGCCCGCGAACTGATCGCTGCCGGCATCCCGCACGATTTCGATGTGGTGCCCGGTGTCGTCACGTCGTGCCTGGCGGTCGCCGCATGACCGCCCGCACCGAGAAACCCGGACCGGGCCCCGGCGCCGTGAGCACTCTGCACGTCGGAAACCCGCGCGCCGACTGGTGCGCGATCTGCCGCGCCTACACCCGGCTCATCGGCGACATGCTCCTGCTCACCCCCGACGGCGTATCCACCCTCGGCACGTGGGCCGGGTGCGAGATCTGCGACGACCCCACCGACCAGGAGGCCCCCCGTGGCTGACTGCATCCACCAGCTCGACCTGTGCCCGGACTGCGAAGGGCTGCGCGTCGTCAAGCTCGACCGGATCGAGGGCCTCACCGACATCAAGATCGTGGGCGGGTCGACTGGCTCCTTTACGCTGCGCGGCCCTGCCCAGGTCTACATGGGCCCGGTGGAGCCATGCCCCAACGATCGGCAGGTGAGCCCCCGTGGCTGAACACAACGGCCCGCCAGACGAGCCGGGGGAGCGTACGGCACCCCCGGGCCACAGCCGCGCCGCGCACGCCGCACACGGCTTCTGCTCGAAGTGCTCCGGCCGGGAACTGTGGGAGGAGCTTGCGGCCTGGCGCGCCGACTACAACACCCGCCACGGGCACGGCGCCCCGGACGTCCAGCTGCACCCAAGCCCGGAGGCGCGCCGTGGCTGACGAGATCCATCAGGCACTGGCCGCCGCCGAGGACACCGTCAGCCAGCTGGTGGCCGACGTCCTCGACGACACCGCCGCCGACTTCGCTCGCGCGCTCGCCGGCGCTACCGAGATCGTCGCGGCCCGCTTCTCCGTCGGAGGCATCGCCCGCATGTGGCGTGCCGGTATCCCGCGCATCGTGCGCGGCCTCCTCGGCGTCACCGACCAGGCAGCCCACCGCGCGGCCGAATCCGTCGACGCCACCCTTCCCGACTCCTGGACCGACCTGCCCGGCCGCCACGACGCCGGCGCCCCGCTCCCTCCGGCGATCAGCGAGTACGTCACGGTCACTGAGCACCTGCTCCGCGCGGTCGGGGACCACCTCGCCGAGGCCGCGCGCCGGGAGCTGGCCGCCGGCGTCGACGCGGGGGAGGACGTCGACCAGCTCCGCGCCCGGCTGCGCGCCGCGTTCACGCGGGAAGGGGCGCAGCTCGGCCCGGCCCGCGAGGCGCTGATCGCCGCAACCGAGGCCACCCGCGCATGGAACACGGCAACCCTGGCCGCCGGGCTGGAAGTCACCGGCCCGGACCGGCCGCTGGTGAAGCAGTGGATCACCCGCAGGGACACGAAGGTACGGGACTCGCACCACAAGGCGAACGGTCAACTCCGTCTCCTCGACGAGCCGTTCACCGTCGGGGGCGTAGCGATGAGCGCGCCTGGTGACCCGACCGCGCCACCGGAAGAGGTCTGCAACTGCCGGTGTATCGCCGTACTCCAGGCCGCACCCACAGGCCGCAACCGAACCGCCGCCGGCCCATTCGATCCGAAGGACGCCCCGCGCCTCCACGCCTTGGAATCCCAGGAGAACGAAGTGACTGACCATCATGAGCAGCGAGTGACGGCCGCCGACACGGTCTATACGGGCGCGATGATCGCTCTCGTACCGACCGAGGAGGACGCCCAGCGCCTGGCCCTGGACGGGGGCGAGACGGCCGGTCAGCTTCACCTGACGCTGTACTACCTCGGCGAGGGCGCCGACTGGACCGACACCCAGCGCGCCGAGCTGATCGCCGACCTCAGCGCCATGACGGCGTCCGAACTGACCGGGCCCATCGCAGCGACCGCGTTCGGCGCGAACCACTGGAACCCCGGCAGCGACTCCCCGGCATGGGTGTGGGCCGTGGGCGACGACCCCGCACGCGACCCCGAAGCCTCCGGTCTCATCGACGCCCGCACCGTGGCCACCATGGCGCTGGAGAACACCCACGAACGGCCCGAGCTGCCCACCCAGCATTCGCCTTGGCAGCCCCACGTGTGCGCTGCGTACAGCGACGATCCGGCGCTGCTCGCCGCCCTTGAGTCGCGCCTCGGGCCGATCACCTTCGACCGCATGCGCGTGGCTTTCGCGGGCGACTACACAGACATCCCCCTCGGCCCCACGGAGGCCACCATGCCCGATCAGACTGCCGCCGCAACCGGACCGGCACCCCGCACCTGGTCCACCCCCGGAGACACCGGACTCGCCTTCGAGGACCAGGAGACCGGCGACGGCCGGATCTTCGCCGCCGACTCCCTGTACTGGGAAGCCGGACCGTGGCCGCTCCAGCACGCCGACGAGATGCTCATGGGCCACGACGGCGCCGAGCTCGCCGGCGCGATCCAGAACATGAACCGCGATGGTGGCCGGATCGCCGCCGACGGAGTGCTCTACCCCAACCGTGCCGCCGGCGCCGACGCAATCCAGCTGCTCGACGAAGAGGCACCCCTCGGAGTCAGCGTCGACCTCGACGACGTCGACATGCAGTTCATCGACCGCACCCCCGCCGACGGCGACCAGGAGTCCTACACCCTGGCCGCATCCCTCACGTCAGCGAGCCTGCTGCGCCTGGACGATGGCGCCTGGCTGATCTCGGCCAGCAGCGGCGCCGGATGGACCGCCTCCGGTTCCGCGCTGTCCCGACAGCGGCACGACGTGCAGCTCATCACCGGCCCCGACGGACGGATCGGCGCCGACGTGCTCCGGTCCACATTCGCCGCCGCCGGTATCACCCTCACCGCGGCGGCCGGCGACACCGACAACCCCGACATGGGCACCGTCGTGCACTCCGAGAGCAGCGGCGACCTCCTGCTGCGCATCACCCGCGCCCGCGTCCGGGGCGCCACGCTGGTAGCGATGCCCGCCTACAACCTCGCCCGCATCGTCCTGGACCCCGCCACCGGCGACGCCCCTGCAGCAGCCCCGGCCGCCGAGGGCGACCAGACGGCCGCCGCAGCCGGAGAGGTCCATCAGCAGGTCGTGACGTACGTCATCGGCTCGCCCATGGCCGTCAACGCCCGCGAGGTCGCCGCAGCCCTCGGCATCACGATGAGCACCGCACGCAGCCACCTCGTCCGCGCGGCCAAGGCGGGCCGCCTGGTACGCCTCGCCCCCGGCCTGTACGTGGGCGGGTCCACGATCCCGCAGGGCGAGGAGGTCACCGCGGCGGCCTCGGGCGACCTGGAACTACCGGTGCACGACGACCGCGAGGCGACGTGGGACGGCGATCAGGCAGGCTCCCGCGTCCTGGCCTGGGCGACCGCCGAGGACGGCACCGTAGATCCCGGCAAGCTGGGGAGCGCGTTTCTCTGGCGGGACGACACCGCCGATCCCACGACCCTCGGCGCGTACAAGTTGGGGTTCGCCGACCTCTACGGCGAGGGCGACGCGCAGCGGCTGGAGGTCGTCGCGGCCGCGGTGTATGCCGTCGCGGGTGTGCTGCAGGGCGCCATGGGCGGCGTCGACATTCCCGAGGCCGACCAGGACGCCATCCGTAAGCGCGTCACCACCCTGTACGGCCGTCTCGCCCAGGCGTACAAGGATGATTCGATCGTCGCGCCGTGGGATGACCAGAGCGCGGCAGCGGTGTCCCTGGCCGAACTGGAGGCGTCCGCGTGGTCGGCGATGCGCAACGCTCCTCCGATGCCTGCCGCATGGTTCCAGGAGCCGACCGAGGAGGAGCTTCCCCCCGGCTCGGGCGGAGTGCACTACGCCGCCGGGCGCGTCTACGGGTGGGTGGCCCAGGCCGGGGAGCCGCACGCCGGTCTGCCGGGCCAGAACCTGACGATCGAGTCGCTCGGTGACATCGACCTCAGCCACTTCCTGCGCGCACGGTTCCCCCTCGACGACGGGGGAGTTGTCCGCGCCGGCGCGATGACGATGAACGTCGGCCACCACCGCGACGGCGCCGAGTGCGAAACCGCGGCCTGCCAATTCGACGACACCCGCACCGTCGCCGGCGTCGTCACCGTCGGGATGAATGAGCGGGGCCTGTGGTTCTCCGGCGCGGCTGCGCCCTGGCTCAGCGAGTGGGACGCGCTCGCCTTCAAGGCGTGCCAGCCGAGCTATCACATGAAGCAGCAGCGGGCCGGCGGCCGGTGGGAGCTACGCGCGGTTCTGTCGGTGCCGGTCCCCGGCCACTCCTCGCCGCTCCTGGCCGCTGCGGTCGTCGAACGGGCGAACCTGGCGCTGACCGCCGCCGCCTGCTCACTGCTGGACACCGTGCCCGGACAGCGTCAGGACACGACAGACAGGCCGTCAGGACACGACACGGACACGACCTCGGACACGGCCGCTGACCTGCTTGGACAGCGTCCGGACACAGCGTCCGGACAGGGCGCGGGCACTGTCCGGACAGGCGACCTGACCGCAGCGCTGACCGCAGCACTCACCGAGGCCCTGACGACCCCGACGTTCCTGGACCACCTCGCCGCAGCCATGGACCGGCGCACCGTCGAGCAGGGCGCCGGCGTATGGCTTGACGAGGAAGTCGAGCGGCTCACGGCGCTGGTCGACCTGACTCCCGCAGACCTCGCCGCAAGCGCGGCGTCCACCACCACGAAGGGATCCATCTGATGGCATGCGCATGTGGCGGCGGTGGTCAGAACCGCCCGCAGTTCGAAGTCGTCGCGGCCAACGGCCGGACCGTCTTCACTTCGCATTCGAAGATGACGGCCGACACCGTCTCCCAGCGCTACCCGGGCAGCGAGGTCCGCCAGCAGGGCAAGACCGCCCCGGCGCCCGCCGCCCCCACGACCCCGGTCAGTGCACCAGCCAAGACGCCGGGCGACTGAACTGGAGCAGCATCCTCGATCGGCGGCGGTGTCGTCTGGCTATGCTGGACGTCATCGCCGCTGGTTCTGGGCCGGGCTTCTGGGATTGATCTCCGGAGAGCCCTCATGGAATTTGAACTGCCCGAGGACATCACGTCTCTCGATGACGGCCAGCTGGCCCAGCTCCACACCGACGCCGCCGCCGCCTTCACCGCGCTCCGTAACAGTGCCACGTTCAGCACCGACGACCTGCCCCGGCTGCGCGCCCTGGCCGCCGGCGTGGAGAGCATCCGCGTTGAGCAGGCTGGCCGCACCGAGGCCGCCACGCAGGCGCTCGCCGAGGTCGAGGCCCTCGCCGTCCAGGTCCTCGGCGACGAAGCCACCGAGACCGACGCCACCGCCGAGGCCGTCGAGGAGGCCGCCGCCGAGGGCGACGAGACCGCGGCCGAGGGCGAAGAGGCCACCGCCGCCGTGACCCCGCCCGCCGTGCGGCGCCCGCCGGTCAGCCTGTCCGGCATCCGCAGCCGTCAGCCGCGTGTCCTGCCCGACGCCAACGCCGCCCGCCGCACCCACATCACCGCGTCCGTCGACATCCCCGGCTACACCCCCGGGTCTCCGATCGACATGGACGACGTCACCGCCGGGATCATCGCCCGCGCCAACGCCCTCAAGACCACTGGCGGCGGTACCAGCCAGGTCGCCAGCTACGACCACCCGTTCCCCGCCGAGCTGATCGTCACCGACCCCGGATCGGCGCCGGAAGGCACCACCGTTTCCCTGGCCGCCTCCAGCCAGCGCCGTCTCCCGCAGGGCAACCTCATCGCCTCGGGCGGCTGGTGTGCCCCGTCCGAGACCCTGTACGACATCACCGACGTGGCATGCCCTGACATGCTGTGGGACCTCCCCGAGATCCAGCTGAGCCGCGGCGGCCTGCGGTACTTCAAGACGCCGACGCTCGACGTGGCGGCGCTGACGTGGGTGCACACCGAGGCCGACGACATCGCCGGCAACACCAAGCCCTGCTTCAAGATCCCGTGCCCGACCCCGATCGAAGTGCGCTGCGAGGCCATCGGCGTCTGCCTCGAAGCAGGTATTCTGACGCAGCGTCACTTCCCTGAGCTGATCTCGTGGTACCTGCGCAACACCATGACCGCGCACGAGATCCGGATCCGCTCCGAGCTGTTCAACCAGGCCGTTGCCCTGGCCACGCCGGTCGTCCTCGGCGCGACGTTCGGCGCCCTCGCCCCCGTCTTCGCCGCGGTCGCGCTCCAGGCAGCGGACATGATCGAGCGTCACAGCCTGTGCGACGGCACCGCCCTGGAAGTCGTCTTCCCCTGGTGGAGCAGGAATCTCTTCCTGTCCGACCTCGCGCGCCGCAACAGCGTCGACGTCTCCGAGGTCACCACCGCCATGGTGCAAGACCTCTTCACCCCGCTGGGCGTCCGTATCCAGTGGGCCCGCAACCTCGGCCCCGCCGTCCCGGCAGACATCGGCGGACCCGCCCCAGCGCTCGTGTGGCCGTCCGAGGTGAGCTTCCTGATGTACCCGGCCGGCACCCTGCAGCTGGGCCGCGGCGCCGAGATCAACCTCGGCGTGATCCACGACTCGACCAAGTTTGCGACCAACGACTACACCGCCCTCTTCGCCGAGGAGTGCGTCGCACTGGTCGACAGGTCCGTCGACACCCGGTACATCACGGTCCCGGTCTGCCCGTCCGGCGAGACCGGCGCGCAGACCCTCATGACCTGCCCGGCGGCCTGATCCACCTGCGCCCGTACCGGGCCCGGATGGAGAGGGGCCGGGCCCGGTACGCCCACATGAGAACGGAGACGCAGGATGCCAGCAGCAGGACTGCGTAGTTTCGTCCCGGCTATCCCGGGGACGCCCCTGCCGCACGGGATCCTCAGCGGCTGCACCACCATCATCGACGTCCCCGAGAGCCAAGCGCATGAGCTCCTGGGCACCGACTGGCTCGACGGCTCATGCGCTGACGCGCACCCGTGGGAGTGGTGCCAAACACCCACTCCGCCCCCGACCGCGAAGGACTTCGACCGGCCCCGTACGTGCACCGCTGCGCCGGTCACGATCTACGGCGGTAGCGAGTGCTCCACGATCGGCCGAACCTACGACGAGACGGTGGCCGCCGCCCGCGAGGCGCTGCGCATGGGGGAGCAGCGCGCGCTCGAAGAGTGGGTGATGACGCAGCTCCTGTGTCCGCTCGCCGCGGCGAACGACCTCACCCCCGGCGCCGGCGCGGTGAGCGTCGCGCAGGGCGTGGGGGCGCTTGAGGGCTGGCTCGCCGAGAACTACGGCGGCACCGGCGTCCTGCACGTCCCCGCCGGGATCGCCGCCCTGCTGGGCTGCTGCAACATCGTGCAGCTCGACCAGGGCAACGCGCGGACCCTCATGGGCAACTGCGTGGTCATGGGCGCCGGCTACTCGGCGAACGTCGGGCCACCGGCCTGCACCGCGGCCCCGGCCGGCGAAGCGTGGCTCTACATCACCGGCCCGCTCCGTATCCGGCGCGAGGGCGTGTTCCTCGTGCCCGAGGAGGACGGCCAGGGCGTGCGCATCACGACCAACGACAGGTTCCTGCTGGCCGAGCGGACGTTCGTCGTAGAGATCGCCTGCTGCATGGCCGCAGCGATCCGCGTAACGGTGTGTGCGACATGATCGAAGTACAGCCGTCAGCGCAGCACCGCCAGGGGTTCGCCCGCTGGGCGGTCGCCCAGGTCCCGAAGATCGCTACGGTGTCGCCGCACGCGTTCGGTGTCCCCGCCGGCCTGTTCATCGACATCCCCGAAGAGCTGATGACCGGCGCCCTGGTCGACGGCCACCCGTACGTGTCCCCCGACGACGAACCGCCGACCGGGGACGGGATCGCGCAGGAGGGCCCTGGAGCCATCGGGACGGCCACCATTGAGGGTTTCCCCCCGCCGGTCCTGCCAGAGCGCTGGGGCATCCCCGGGGAGCCCCTGCCGCCGCTCCCCGACTCCGCGTACGAGCCCGGCGCGGTAGCGCTTCCCATCGTCTTCGCCGCCGTCGAGGGCGAGCAGCAGGGCGACGGCGCCGAGATCGAATGGCCCGAGGGCATCACGCCGCCCGACCCGGCCACAGTCGAAGCCGCCATGTCCGCCGTGCTCCTGGCCGTCGACGTCCGTAACGGCAGCGACTCAAGCGACCCAGCGGCCGAAGAGGCGCCGCCGTACGCGTGCGGCCACTGCGGGCGCGACTTCACCACTGCCCGCGGGCGCGATATGCACAGCCGCCAAGCACACCCCGACACCAGCAGCGAAGGGGCCTGACGTGCCTGTAGAACCGCTACCAGACTGCGGCGCCGGCGGTGGCACCACCGGCCCAGAGTTCGACGTTGAGGGCACCCTCGTCTGCGACGTCGACGCCTCCGGCAACGTCATCGGCGTCGCCCTCGTCGAGGCCGTGTACGACGAGGCGACCGGCGCGCGCACCGGCACGCGCCTCGTCAGCGTCGTCGACGGCACCCCGTACGTACCGGTCGGGACGATCCAGCCGTGCCCGGAAGGCTGTTGCCCGGAGCCGGTCGTGCTGTGCGACGTCCAGCCCGACGGCAGCAGCGTGCAGTTCGTCCGCGCCTACGCCGGGCAGACCGACGGCGGCCTCACCACCACGGACCAACTCCTCGACGGCACCCCCTACACGCCCACCGGCACCGTCGGCGACTGTGACCCGTACACCCTCTGCACGCCGGATTCGAACCAGGATTTGAACGGCGACTGTGGCCCCGGTGAACCCGCCAGCCAGGCGGTCATCCTCGCCGACGGGCAGGCGCCGAACTCCGTCGTTACCGACGACCCAACCGCCGATGCGCTCTGCGGCGGTACCTGGGGACCAGGACCTGACCCGCAGTCTCCGCCGTTCCCGGTGGACGAGTCGTTCCGGAACGGCACCTTCGACCAGCCCGGCCCGGTCACCCAGGGAACGGCCCCGTACGCCGGGCTGACGGCATCCCCGGGGTTCACCGGCTCCAACGTCGACCCGGCCGGCGATGGCTGGCTGCAGACCTCCGACATCAACTCCGGCACTAACGGCATCTGGCAGGTACCGGCCCCGTTCCCGACCGCAGCCGGGGCGACTGCTTCGATCACGTTCACTAGCCATGACGGCACCGCACAAGGTGGCGACGGCATGGCGTTCGTGTTCACTGACGGCAGTGTCGGCGCCCAGGCCACGCCGATCGGCGGATTCGGCAACCTCGGTCTACAGAACTGGCAGGGCGGCTATGTCGCCGTTGTCCTGGACGAGTACGGCCAGACCTGCACCTGTGACCACACAGCCCCGCCTGGCGGCCCCTTCGCCGGCCCCTGCGGGTTCTGCACCAACACGATCAGCATCCAGCTGGCAGGCACGGCCCGTCAGGGCGCGTCCTGCGCCTGCTGCACCATCGCAACCGCTTCGGTCGCCCCACATCAGATCAACGGCACAACCCGCTCCACGCCCGGCCGACTGATCGTTTCGATCATCGAAGAGGCAGGCCAGACCTACGTCAGCGCCTCCGTCATCTGGCCCGGGGATACCGAACCGGTCCAGTACTTCAACCGCGTCAACGTCACCGCATGCGCAGGGCCCTCCCCGGCATCGCTGCGCATGGCCGTTTATGGCGGGTCCGGTGGATCGTTCCGTAGCGAGCACGAGTTCCGGGACGCGCAGGCCATCGCCGCCGGCATTCAGGACTGGCGCGCGTTCCCGATCGTCACCGACCCGATCCCGGCCTGTGTCACCCAGGTCGACATCCACGCCGAAGTCGACGTCACGTTCGTCTCCGACACCCAGACCAGCGGCAACGCCGACAATGAGGCGTTCTTCTGGCTGGTGAACACCGCCACGAACACGATCGTCGACCGTGGCGAACTGTCGTCCCTGCCCTCCCAGGTCGGCAATGTCCACCACCTCACGATCGACTCCGGCCTCATCCCGGTCGCCGACCTGCCCAACTACCGGATCTACGTCGGCGCGGAGACCCGCGACCAGTCCGGCTCATACGGCCACCTGTGGGAGAACCTCGACATCAGCGTGTCCGGCGCTGGCTGCCCGGTCGTGCCGCGCCGCACGCTGGAGATCAGCGCCACCTGTCCGATCCCGGTGACCATCGTGGGCGGTGGAACGGGCGACGGCGGCGGCTCCGCCCCGTCGGTGTTCAACGCGCCCGCCACGTTCGAGGACGCCGAGATCTGCATCACCATCGCAGGCGTCCGGCAGCAGGGATTCCGCCGCGAGGTCCGCACCCCCGACGGCGCCATTGCGTTCTCGTTCCTCGGCACCGACGGCATCCCCATCACGCCCGACACCTGGACCCCCGGCGCGTGTGAGTGCGGCGATACCGAACTGCTGGAGATCTGCGACCTTGGCACCGACCCGCCCACACCCTTCGTGCGGCGCGTCACGTACAACTGCGCTGGAGAGGTCGCCAGCGCGGAGGACGTCGACTACGTAGGTGTCCCGTACGTGCCCGTCGGCGTGGCCGGCCGGTGCGACGCATGCGCCCCGATCGTCCTGGACCAGGTCTGCGTCATCAGCACCGACTTCCCCGGCGTGACGCTCCCCGCCACGGCGGTGCAGGCTTGCGACGGCTCGGTGACGTACATCAACGCCGACACCGGCGACCCTTGGTCGAACGTCACCAGCGTCGTCATCTGCCCGCCGCCGAATACGCCATGGGAGCAGATCCTCTGCGACCAGGGCAACGATGGGCATCAGTTCCGCCGCGTCTACAACCTGACGCCGCTCGGCTCCGTCATCACGTACGACGAGGAGTTCGACACCACCCCGTACGTCCCAGTCGGCCCGGTCGGCGTCTGCTGCAGCAACTCCGCCACCGTCCTCGTTTGTGACCTGCCCACCGGTGACCCCGACGGCATCCCCACCGTCACCGACAGCGGTCAGCAGTTCATCGCCGACACCGCCAACGCCGACTTCATCCAGCGCCCCGGCGGAGGCGGCGCACTATGGACCGGCGGCGTGATCAACTTCGGCCCCGACGTATCGCCCGGACCAGGCCCGATCACGCAGATCCACCGGTACGCCTCCGCCACCCTGCAAGCCGTACCACCCTCCTGCACCGACGGCACCGTCCACCTGTCCCTGTCCGTGGAAGTCCTCAACCAAGGACCGGGCGCCGGCTGCTCCGGCGCCGGACGGTTCCGCCTCTACCGCGTCTCCGACGGCGCGGTACTCGCCTCCGGCAGTCCGCTGTTCAACACCCCGGTCGGCGCGACGGTCGTCCTCACCATCGAAGCCGACATCGCCGACGTCGAGCTGAACACCGGCAACGTCGCCGTATGGCTGGACGTCGAGACGTGGCAGACCGGCACCTGCACCCCGCCCGACTCCAAGACGTGGCAGGCGAGCCAATTCACCGCGGCCTACACCTACGGGCAGGAAGGCTGCGCAACGCAGTTCTTCCGCACGATCGTCACCGACTGCCAGACCGGCTCCGTCGTCGCCATCTCGGATAGTGACCTGGACGGAAATCCCTACGTCCTCACCGGCGACGCCGGCGAATGCACCACCGGCAGCGGCGACACCACCACCGCCCAGACGCCCGAGTCCCTGGCGCTCTGCGACATCACCGTGGTTCCCAGCCTCGACGGTGCCCGGTCCGCGCTGAACCTGACGACCCTGCCCAACGGCCCGACAGCGGGAGCCTTCGCCAACGGCATCGGCTTCACCGTCGATCAGGGAGTCCCGGGCGGCTCAGGCACCTACCTCATCACCACCGGCACCACGCAGAACTGGACATTCAGCGAGCCTGCCATGCTGCGGTTTGGCGTGAACAACCTGAACGTCGGCGCCGAGTGCGTGACGCTGCCCGTCGGCACCGTGGTTGAGTCCATCCACGCGAACCACGTCTACAACTCGCTGACCCGGGTGCTCTGCAACGGCGGCGCGGCGGCCGGCATCGACGAATCAATCTTCACCCTCGACGCGGCCACGACCCTGGCCATCACCTCCAACCCGGGCGGCGGCGGACAGCGTGGCCTGGTTCGCCTGGAGGCCGGTCTCACGACCTTCACCGAGGTGCGGACCCCGTTCCTGCGGACCATCTGCCGGACCTGCGGCGCGGTGCCCGTCGTCACCGACACCGCTATGGACGCGGTAACGCCGTACGTTCTGGTCGGCACTGTGGGCGTCTGTGACGTTCCCTTCACCCCGGCCGAAGCGACCACCCTGGTCACCCGTGACGTCGAGCAGCAGATTCTGTGCGACACGACGCCCACCAGGTTCCTCCGCCGGTACGTCTACGACGGCCAGACCGGGGCCATCGCCTCGTTCACCGACACCACACTCGACGGATCCACCGCGTTCGCACCCGTCGGCGCGGTCGGCGTCTGCCCGACCGGCGCCGGCCGCGACGAGGAACTGCTCGTTCTGTGTGACGCCACGCCGACAAGGTTCCTGCGCCGGTACAACTACGACTCCTCGACCGGCGCCCTCCTCTCGATCGTGAACACCACACTCGACGGTTCGACGGCGTTCGTGCCCGTCGGCGCCGTCGGCGTGTGCACGACCGCCATCGCCAGTGACTTCGACTTCCTGTCCACGGTGCTCTGCGACGCCAACGGCACGCAGTTCATCCAGCGCCTGACCTTCAACTCGGCGACCGGCGCGGTCACGGCCACCACCAACACGACGCTCACGGGCGCAGCGTTCGCCCCCGTCGCCCCCGTCGCGCTGTGCTCGTCCTGCTGCCCGGTGGTCATGGGCGAGGGCTGCACCAACGTCGGAAGCCTCCGGTACACCGCGCTGCGCCTCGCCAACGGCACCATCAGCCTCATCGACAGCGTCACCGGTGCGGCCGTCCTGCCCGCCAATATCGTGGCCTGCGCGCCTGCGAATGGCGTACTGCCGAACGTGGCCGCAGACCACTTCGAAGCGATCCCGGGCACGCCGTGGACCCCCGCGGCTATCCCCGCCGGGCGACGCCTCGTCAGCCTCACCTACACGGTGCTGACCGGCACCGCGACGGTTGTCGACGCCACGGGAGGAACGTCGATCGCCACCATCCCCGCCGGTTACTCCGCGACCTGGACCGCCCAGGACGACCGGGAGACGTTGACGCCGCCGGCGAGCGTCACGTCCGTCGGTGGCCGCGTCATCGTCCTAATGCTCACGGCCGCGTAAGGAGATCCCGTGTCCACCTCAGGCAGCTTCATCCCACCGTCGACACCCGAGTGCCCGTACGCCCCGCGCATGACCCGAGCGGCGGCGCAGGCCCTGGCGGCTGGCGGCGGCCTGCTGGAGAACTGCGTAGTAGTGCTAACGGACGGGCCGACGATCGGCACGGCCGGGAACACCTCGCCGACGGAGATCGAGCTGAACCCGGTCAGTGCGACCGAGTTCGGCCAGACGGCCCGGGTGCATACGACGTTCGCGGCGGAGGCGTGGCCGGGCGTCTATGACCTTGCCGCGAACAGCATCACCGAACTCCGCGACGACTTCGGCAACACGGCCAAGGACGTCGACGCGGGCGCCGCTACGGTGCATACCCAGTTCCCATGGCACCTCGGCTCGGCGACGCTGAGGGACAATTTCGTCGAGGACTCGACGCTGATCGGCTGGGACACCCAGGTCGGCGCGGTGACGAACAACCGGGTGATCGGCTCGACGATCAACCTGACTGGCAAGCCGTCCGGCACGGTGGGCGACTCGCAGTTCACCAACACCACGGTGGTCAGCGGCGCCGCGTTCTTCGGCGTGAACCAGACGACCGTCAAGGGCGGGAACCTCCAGCTTGGTTCTGGTGCCGCGCTGGGCACGGTCGCGCTGACCCGCTGCGAGCTGAACAGTGTGACCGCGACCCGCGACGCGACGGCCACGGGCACCTTCTCGATCACCGGCTCCGAGGTCACTGACGCCACGATCACGCAAGGTGCAGGCTCCACCGGCGGCGTTACCGTGCTCGATTCCAAGGTGACGGCGGTATCCGCGCTGAACGTGGACGCGGGGTCCGGCAAGAGCATCAGCGTGAACAGTTCGGATCTGCAGAACTACACGATCCGGACTCAGGACTCCGGCGGTAACGGGCCGTCCCTGGCCCGCTGCACGGCCATGGGCAAGCCGATCGTGGGGGACTCCATCCTGGTCCTGGGCGTGGGCGGGGCCGGGGTCACCGTTATCAACTCCCTGGTGGACGGCGCATCTACCGCAGGTGCCGGGCAGGGCAGCATCGAGCTGAACGGGGCGGCGGTCTCCGCCCTGATCCAGGACGCCGACATCCACAACTCCCGGATCACGGTGAGCCCCGGCGGGGGCGCGTTCCAGACCACAGGCGCGGAGTATTCGAGCGCCATCATCAATGCGGCGTCCTCCTCCGGCGGCCGTCTCACGATCAACCAGACAACCGTGCGCAGCGGCACGATCAACCACGCGGCGGCTTCGACGGACAGCTTCCAGGTGACCGGCGGCCGGGTCGAGGGCGGCGGCCTGATCGAGCTACTGTCCGGCGACCGTCAGCTACTGGTCACGAACACCGACGTCATCAACGGCATCATCCGGCAGACCACCGTGAACGCGGCGTCCGGATCCAACACCAACCAGGTAGCGGACTGCCAGGTACTTGGACTGGGCCGGATCATCTTCTCCGAGACGACCCCGGCCGGACAGGTCGCAAGCTCGGTGAACCGTTCGACGGTCCGGGGCTCCTCGCTGGGCGGCGGCGTGGACGGCGTGCTGACCATCACCGGCGTCAGCGCCTTCGTCATCGTGGACTCGCTGCACGTCCAGGGCATCGTCACCCTGACCGACGTGCCCAGTGGCGCGCTGTCAGCCGGCACCAGCTTCCATGACCTGCGCGTCGGCCCTGCCAGCACACTGACGTACACCGCAGGCGACGCCACGGCCAAGCAGATCCGCAATATCGTGGTGGAGGGCCTGTCGACGCTGACCCTGACCGGCTTGACCGGAGGCGCGGGCGGCGGCCTGGCCGACGTCTTCGGCGTGAACCTCCGAGGCCAGTCCACGATGACCGTCACCGGCGCGCGGGTAGCCGGCCAACCGGTCCGCGACACGACCGTCGAACAGGGCTCAACGCTCAACGTGGCCGCGAGCGGCTCCGTGCAGCGCTGCCGCGTCGCGGGAGGCGCCACCCTCAACACCGGCCCGTTCGTCCACTTCGACAGCGAGATGAGCCTCGCCGCCACCAAGACCCTGACGGCGGCCAACGTGAACCGGCTCGCCAACAAGGGCTTCGACGACTTCCTCTGAGGCAGGGACGCCCTGATGACGCTGCACGACACTGACGCCTATGTGGCTGAGGCCGCCTCGGCGACCGAGAGCCTCCCCGATCCGACGACCGTCAACGGCCGGACGCATCTCCTCGTCAACACCGGCACCGTCACCGCAGTCTGGTCGTCGGTCGGTGCCACTCCGTTCCAGCAGGGGGGCGTGAACGTCGCGACGGTCAGCCTCGCGCGCGGCCAAGCTCTGCAGGTCCAGTCCGACGGCGTTCACTGGGTCGCCAAGTCGTCCGGCATGCGGCAGATGGCATCAGGTAGCGGTGTGACGGTGGCCGGCGGTCAGCTGGTCATCGTCTTCCCGGTGCCGTTCGCGGTCGCGCCCAACCTGGTGGCGCAAGTGCAGGCCGCCGGGGGATCCAACGCACCGTTCGATATCCGTATCACCGCGATCAGCACGACGGGCGCGACCCTTGAGGTTCGCACTGCCGCCGCAGTGAACGTGGCTCTGATCGGGCTCACCGTCCTGCTTGGCACGACCGTATCGGTCGGTACCACGGTCCACTGGATCGCCACTGTCCCCGGATCGACGCCGTGACGGTCCCCTGCGGGTGCTGCGTCATCGGCCAGGGGTGCCGGTTGGTCCCCTCGCCGACGCCTTCGTTCTCCGGCCGCCTGACGAACGTGTCCGGGAACCGGGCGGCCGGTCCGGGACCGAACGCCTTCACCTTCACGAACTTCGCCGGGTCCGGGGTCGCGGTCACCGTGAGCACGGTCGGCGACTCGCTGACCGTCCAGGCGGGCGCGCAGGAACTGGACACCCTGGCGGTCGGCGTCAGCCCGCCGGCGGACGTCACGGTCAACGTCTCGTTCTCCCAGCCGGTCTACCTGCGGTCGTTCGGCATCACCGACCTCGACGACCCCACCGAGGACGCGTACAACTTTCAGCCGCAGATCGGCGGCGCCTACGGACAGAAGCAGTTCCTGGCCGGCCCCGGCTGCCACGTTGTGACGGACTTCGCTGCCCAGAACCCTCAGGGCCGGGTCCACGACACCGTCAACAATGGGACCGGCGGGATGACTTGGCCGGGCACCCTGACGTCGAGCCTGACGTTCAACTACGGCCGGTGCTCCACGGCCGGGCTGGGCGCGTTCCTGACGGAGCTGGCGTTCGACTTGGTCGCCCCGACCTACGAGGCCGTGTTCTCCTGCCGGATGCCGGACGGGGACGTGCGCTGGTACAACGCGGCGGGCGTGCTGATCCCGGACAGCGAGATTGCGCCCTGCCCGGTGAGCGGTCCGATCCCGGGCGCGCCGCTGATCGTCAACGATCTGGTGTTGGCCGGTGCCGCATTCAACGACGCACCGAACGAATTCCTGTGCAATGTTGTCCCCGCTCCCAGTTCCACGCCTGGTTTCGCGCCCACGGGTGTGTGCTTTGACCCCACCACGGGCAGCCCGTCAATGAACTGGGCGGGCGTCCCGTCGGCGAGTTTCGAGCTGGAATATGGCAGCGCGGCCGGTGTGTCCGGCGGCGTCCTGGTCGCCTTCTCCAGTGCGGCCTTCGGAGGGCTCATCACGTGGCCGACCAACCTCGCCCAGATGGCACCCGGTGAGGTACGGGTCAGCAACCCCAGCGGCATCGGTCATTACGCCACGCTCACCTACGTATCCGGCCCGCCGTCGGTCAGCCCCTCCGGCACCATCCGGATGGAAGGTGCGCAGACCCTCGGATTGCATCGGACGGCCACCAGCGTTGTGGCTCCGATCCGTTTCCGATTGGACCTGTATTCATGACCGTCCCGTGCGGTTGCTGCCCCGTCCCGGCGGAGGGCTGTTACCTCGCCAACCCGGATCTACAGCTGGGCCTGGGGACCAACCAGGGCGGCGTGCAGACCGCGCCTGGTGCGTCCGGCGGTGTCGTCCCGCGTGAGTTCGACTTCGCGAACTGGGCGGGCACGGGGATCAGCCTGCACGTGGACGTGTTCTTCACGGGGCCGCCGATGGGGATCATGGCCAACCAGATCGGCTCGACCGGCCTGGGCGGTACTCACCGGTTCGTGCTTACCTTCGGGCAGCCGGTCGGCCTGCGCGCTCTCCAGCTCTCGGACCTGGACAACAACGCCGAGCAGTTGTTCGGCTTCAGCCCGTTCCTGTCCGGGGTGACCGGCGCCGGCATCATCCTGAGCACGGCATGCATCGGCACGGGCGCGCCCCCGCCGCAGGCGCCCGGCCAGGGCTGCATCCACGCATCGGGTGCGAATCGCAACGGCTTCGCGCTCTGGCCTAACGTCCTGTCCACCACGGCCGGGTGGACGATCGCCTTGCCGGGCGCGTTCGGATTCGGCTTCCCGAGCATCACGATCGCGGATGGACTGTCGCTGCCGGCGTACTCCTGCCGGATGCCGGACGGGACGCTTCGCTGGTACGACTCCAACGGAACCCTCGTCCCGTCCGTGAACGTGCTGCCCTGCCCCGGTAGCTGAGCTGGGGCGCGGTCACCTGGCTATGCTGGTGTGGTAGCGCCGCTGGTTTTGGGCCGGGCCTCCTGACTTACGGGAGGTTGACGGCATGTCCTGTCCCCTGATCGCGAATGCGGACACGGTCCGCATCACCAGGCTCGACGCCTGTGGTCGTCCCATCTGTGCAGCCGACAGTGCATACGTGTTCGACTGCTTCGCCACGCTGGCCATGAACCCGAACGTCGACGATGGCACCGACGTCGAGTACAAGGCGGCCAACGGGAAGCTCTGCGGGTTCAAGAAGGGCTGCCCGACCTTCAAGGGCTACGACCTGGAACTTCACTTCTTCTCGATCAGCCCGGAGTTCGTCGACATCGCCACCGGCAACCCCGTGTATCACGGCTTCGACGGCGCGGCGATCGGCTACGACGACTGCGACGTGCAGTGCAAGAGCGGTTTCGCGCTGGAGCTGTGGGCGGAAGTCCTCGACGCCACCGCGTGCGAGCTGGACGCGACCGGGAAGTGGGTGTACTTCCTCCTCCCGTGGGTCACCAACGGCGTCATCGGTGACCTGGAGGTCGGATCGGAAGCCGTGGACCTGTCGCTGACCGGCTCGACCCGCAACGGCGGCGGCTGGGGCGTCGGCCCGTACAACGTCCAGCCCGCCGACCTGGCCGGCACTCCGGGGCCGCTGCTCACCCCGCTCGGCGCGACCTGCCACCGCCGGACGTTCATCACGTCCACGCCGCCGCCCACCGTCACCTGCGACTACCAGCCAGTGGTCGGCACCCCGGCCGTGTGTGCGCCCTGATCATGGCGCGAACTCGGCGTGAAGCCGAAGCATCGGACCGCGCGGTGACCGACTCCCCTACGGGAGAGGAGGCCGCCGCGCGGTCCGGCGCACCCAAGGCCAAGGCGCCGGCGCTGCCCGACCTGGTCGTGCCAGTCCGTCAACTCCCGGCGAACGAACGGCTGCGCTACGCCCTGCGGTCGTGGGCCGCGCACCTTCCCCACCGCCGGGTGTGGCTGGTCGGCTACCGGCCCGTATGGACCGCTGGAGTCGGCCACATCCCCACCGTCCAGGACACCGCCGGCTACAGCATCACCGCGGCTGTGCGGGCGGCGTGCGAGCACCCGCGGGTGAGCGACCGCTTCCTGCTCCTGGACCCCGACGTGTTCCTCATGGCGCCGGCCGAGGAGGTCCCGGTGCTTCACGCCGGGCCGGTGCGCGACCTCGACCTCGGCCGCTACTGCGGATGCAGCTCGGGCCCGACGGCGCAGGGCGTGACCGAAACCCGCGACCTCCTCGCCTCCCTCGATCACCCGAACCCGCTCTCGTACGAGCTGGCCGTACCGCTGCCCGTCGACAAGGCCGGGATCCTCGACGCCGTCAACCGCGCCGAGGGGCTGCCCACGGTGCACGTGCGGACCCTGTACGGGAACCTCGCCGGTATCGGGGGCGAGCAGGCCGAGGACGTGAGGATCAACCACCGCGCGCCCCGCGACTACCAGGGGCAGCAGTTCGTGTCAGCCCGGCCGGACGCGTTCAACCATGGCGCGGTGGGCCGGTACGTCCGCGATGCGTTCTGGGTGCCGTGCCGGTATGAGGAGGGCGGTGTCTGATGTCGCTGCAGATCGGGCCGTGCGAGCCGTGGGGGCCACTGCAGCTGTGCTGCGACGTGACCGCCGTGGACCAGGAGGTCATCGACCGGTGGCAGCTGATCGCGTCACAGGTCTTGTGGGCCCTGTCCGGCAGGAGGCTCGGGCCGTGTCCGGTGACGGTCCGGCCGTGCCGGAAGTCGTGCCTCGACAACGGCCCGGTCAGCTGGCAGGCCGGGGTTGGTGCCGGCGGCTGGATCCCGTACATCGGCACTGACGGGCTGTGGCGGAACGCCTCGGTATGCGGCTGCAAGAGCGACTGCTCATGCACCGAGCTCTGCGAGATCTACCTACCCGGCCCGGTCTTCGACGTGGTCGAGGTCAACGATGGGGGCGAGATCCTCGTACCGGAGGCGTACCGGGTCGACGCCCCCGGCCGCCTGGTGCGCACCGATGGGAAGTGCTGGCCAGACTGTCAGGACATGGTCGCCCCGCCAGGGACCGCCGGCACGCTGACCGTGACCTACCGGTGGGGCCTCCCGCTCGATGACGCCGCTATCGCCGCGGTGTCGGCGCTGGTGTGTCACCTGATCAGGGAGTGCACGCCCGGCTCCTGCGGTTGCAAGATCAACAAGAACGCGACCAGGGTCACCCGGCAAGGGTTCGAGGTCTCGATGGCGGACCCGACGCTGATCTACAGCGAGGGGCGTACCGGCATTCCCGAGGTCGACCTCTGGCTCATGACGGTCAACCCGTACCGGCTCACCTCGCCCTCGCGCGTGTACAGCCCTGACCTCAAGAGGCCGAGGGTGACGACGTGGCCGTGATGAGCAATCTCGGCGGGAGGCTGCGCGAGGTGGCGCACCGCCGCGGCTGGATCGCGTCGCCGTCGCTCGCGTGGATGGGCGTGCCGTTTGGTCCGCTGAAGCGGGACCTGGCGGGCGAGGTCATGCGGGATATCGCCCGTAGCCACGATCCGCGTACGTGCCCGATCTGCTCCCTGCCGGACGAGGAAGAGGCAGCGGCATGGCTCTGAAACCGACGGCCCTGGACGACCTCGCGCAATTGGTGCTGGCCTGCGTGTGCGCCGCCCTCGACGAGACCGCGGCGAAGGTCGACGGGCAGCCCGGCTGCCCCGACTGCCGCACCTGCGTGGTCGCGGGCGCCCCGGCGTGGGACGACTGCGACTCGCCGTGTGACGGCGGCTCCGGCGGTCAGCTCACCGTGAACATCTCGCGCATGTATCCGACGACGAACTTCCCGACCGAGGACCGCGAGGTACGGGGGCTGCGTACGTGCACGCCTCCGCCGCTGACCGCCGTCGACGTGGTCGTTACGCTCCTGCGGTGCGTGCCGACCACCGACGAGGGCGGTTGCGCGCCGACGTGCGGGGAGCTCGCCGAGGCCGCGCGGGTCATCCACATCGACGCGGTGACGGTGTACAACGCGATGCTCTGCTGCTTCCCCACCACCGGCACGAGGAGGAGGGGCCAGCGGTACGTCCTCGGGCAGTCGAGGATCCTGGACCCGCAGGGCGGCTGCGGGGGGATCGAGCAGCGCATCACCGTCGCCCTCGACGGGTGTGGTTGCCCCACTGAGCCGCCGCCGTGACCGTAGAGGTACGGATTGACCCCGGGCTCCTGCGGCGGCTCCTGCGCCGCCGTGGGGGCGCCGTAGAGCGCAGCCTGGCCAAGCGCACCCAACGGGTCGCGGAGATCGCCCAGCGCGAGGCGCCGGGGCATATGGGCGACTTCGTCACGTGGAAGATCACCGAGGGCCCGAAGGGATTGCAGGGCGTTGTCGTCTGTAACCACCCCGCCGTGCTCCTGGTCCTCAAGGGCACCGTGCCGCACCTGATCCGGCCGAGGAGGAAGCAGTTCCTTCGGTTCGAGGTCGACGGCCGGGTGGTGTACACCAAGCTCGTCCGGCACCCCGGTACGAAGCCGAACGACTTCATGGCGAGGGCGCTGCACGAAGGCCGGTAGACCCGCGTGCAGCGCCCGGCGCGCGGTCAGCTGCCGTCGCCGCCCGACTGGCAGCACGATGTGGCATCGCACGTCGACGAGGAAGACGTATCGGAGGATCCGACGTCGCTGCCGGTGTCGGGGTAGGTGGTGAGGAGCGACTCACTGCCCGATGGAGGAAACGTCGGTGTGGCGGCCGTCGGGGCGGGGCGCTTGCGGGGCTTGTCGCTGGTGGTCATGGGCACAGTGTGCCGTGTCCGAAACCCGGTCAAAAGAGCATGGGCTCCGGGGCGCCGGTCACCTCGTCGCCGTCCTCGCCGATCTCCAGCTGATGGCCCATGTTGGGCAGGTCGACGTCGGCCCCGGACGAGCGGCAGGACACCAGCGCACCCTGGTACTTCACCCGCTCACCGGGCCTGTCGTGGCGCCACAGCCGCCCCTTGCCGGGGCGCTCGGCGATAGGCCGCGTGGCCGTGGGCCGGCGGCACTCGGGACAGTGAACGCGTGGGAACTGCACCCGTCCAGTGTCCCGGAGACCCTGTGCCGGTGTGTACGGAATTGCTCACCGGGCCTGCGGGTACCCTTCCGTGCTGCGCCGCTGGTTTTGGGCCGGGCGACCGGGCACGAGAAGAGGGCACACCGTGGCACGCAAGCAGTTCACGATCAGGACAGAACCCCACGTCGCAGAAGTCGCCGGCGTCGAGCTGACCTTCGTCCCCGAGGTCTACGGGGATGAGTTCCTGGACGCCTACACCGCGCTCCAGGAGGCGCAGAAAGCGGCCGGCGTCGACCTGACCGACCTGGCGAACGTCGACGCCGACAAGATCCGCGACGTCACGCGATCGCTGCGTACGTTCCTGAACCAATTCAAGACCCCGGACTCGCCGCCCCTGCTGGTCCGCTACGACGTCGTCAAGGGCGCCAAGACGCTGGAGTCCTACGAGAGCCGGGACGAGGCCGACAAGCACGCCGCGAAGACGGCCGGGGCCACCGTCGTTGACGCCTCGCTGCGGCTGCCTGACCGCGTGCTCGTCGAGCTCCTCGAATGGGTCGTTGGCCTGTACGGAGGTGACGAGGAGGAGCGCCCCCCTACGTCGTCCACCGACTCATCGAGTGCATCACCGCCTCGTGGTCCTCGTGGGAAGGTCAGCTCGCGCTCGCGGGGGTAGACGTGCACGGGTGGACCCTGCGCACGATGATCAACGCTGCCGAGGAGGCCATCGAGCAGTCCGCGGCCGACGAGAGCGAGCGGGCGCGGAACCGCGCGAAGCTGTACGCGCCACCCCGGCCGGCACGCCGCGCCGGTGGACGCCGTCCGAGGCCGCCCCGGGTCCCGGTGAAGGCGATCGATGCCGAGGCGATGATGGCGCAGCTGGCGGCCGAGGACGCCAGGGTGTCCGGGATGCGCACCAGCTAACCTGAGATCGCCGCTGGTTCTGGGCCGGGCAACTATCACGACACGTGAGGTTGCCCGGTGGCCACGGAAGAGGACTTCGGTTCTGCCCGGATTACGGTGGAACTCGATGACGCCGGCGCGGTCGCTGATGCGCGTGGCCTGGCCGTACGGATCCAACAGGCACTAGACCGCGGTACCCGTAACGTCGGTGCTCAGATCCGGCGCAACGTCCAGCGAGGCCTTAACGGGACGTCGGTCGCCGTGCGAGTCGAGCCGGACCTTCGCGGGTTCCGTACGGCCCTGCAACAGCAGCTCCGGGGCCTGGACGCCGTGGCGGTGCGCGTCACGCCGGACACGACCAGGTTCCGCACGGCACTGACCGCCCAACTGAGCACCCTGCCTGACGCCCTTGTGCGCGTCGCACCGGACACCGACCGGTTCCGTGCGGTGCTCACTGCCCAGCTCCGTGGCCTGCCTGACGCCCTTGTGCGCGTCGCACCGGACACCGGCCGGTTCCGTACGCTCCTCGCCGCCCAGCTCCGCGGCCTGGACCCGGTGGCCGTGCGCGTCGCCCCGGACACGACCAGGTTCCGCACGCTCCTCGCCGCCCAACTGCGCGGCCTGGACGCGGTGGCCGTGCGGGTGACGGCCAACACCGACCGGTTCCGC